>Ga0193751_1000546_pt1 | contig 28902 bp, 29 predicted proteins | sample L1c2metaG_FD_143050 | JGI IMG/M metagenome (GOLD analysis project Ga0193751, IMG submission 143050) | Soil microbial communities from a riparian zone of the East river system, Colorado, United States - L1c2 | ecosystem: Environmental > Terrestrial > Soil > Riparian zone | place: USA: East River... | reverse complement strand
CGGCGCATTTACTTTCAGAGTCAAGACTCCGGATTGTGTTTCCGTGGAATCGAGCGTCGCGCCGGTCACGCCGGTTACTTCGTAACCCGCCGGCAGTTCAACCTGAAATTGGGAAGGTTCGCCCTGCACGACCGTGACGTCGGCAAGCACGGCGATTCGCATCTCTGCCTCGCTCACCGAGATAAGCGTCTTTGCGTCGGAAAGAAATCGTACTTCGCGCGGTACGGTGGGAGTCACGGTTTCGCGCGTTGCCCACCACAGGATCGCGGGCTGTCCCGGAACCAGCGTGGCTTCAATCGCGGTATGCCCATTCTCCGATTTTCGGCTGGTGATGATGCCGGGGCTGAGATTGGCGAAAGTATGGTCTCCGGGAATCGTCATGGCCAGTTGCACACTACCCGCGGTGGGAACGGGCAAGGTGAAAGAAGCACGCCCGGCTTCGATTCGCAATGGCAGCCCGGTATCGAGCGCAACGGAGAATTCGCCAGGGCCGGGTAGAAGGGCCATGTGCGCGCCATTTTCCTGGAGCAAGGGAAGGCCCTTACCGTTTTGATGCGCGTCGAGAATCGTCATTCCTGTGGTCAGCGGAACTTTGCTGACGCCCTTGTGGAAGACTTCGCCCTCGAGTTGCACTGTGCCACGCACGCCGTCGTTCTCGATGTGCAACTTCACGGCGGCATGCTTGATGGAGTAGGGAAGAGGCGCCAGATCGGGCCGCTTCGGCAGTTTCGCGGCGAGCGCAACCAGCCGGTTGTATTCGTCCAGCGTCAGCGTAACATTGCCGGGATCGGGCAGGGGCAGCGTCGATTTTTCTTCTGCCAAAGCCACGCAGCAAAGCAGCAACACCACAAGTATGTTTTTCATCGCGCACCTCCCTTTTTGTTTTTGTCATGCTGAAAGTTGAAGTCGGCAGTGGGAAACTGGTTCTCGCTCGTGAGTTCGGAGACCAGGAATATTGACGGGCCAAATGCGGGGAACGCAACGTCGATCGGCAGAATGCCGGTTACTTTTCCGGCGAGGGACTTCGCCTTGAAGGTGTCGAGGAGCGCCTGGGTGGCGTCTTTCTTCTCCTTGGCATCGTTGTCTTGCAGCTGTGCAAACTGTTCCAGCCGATCAAACGGTTTAGCAGGTGCGGGCGGTCCGTTTCTTATTATCGGTCCTCCCATGGCTTTTATTGGTTCCAGCACCGCGGAAACTGGATTCTGATACTCCTGCGTGTGGAACGTTCCCGGCTCAGCGGAGACCTTGAATAGCGGTGGATAGTACAGCAGCAGCCCTGTGCGGGAAATGGGAAGATCCAGCGCGGGCAGCGTGACTCTTTCGTGGCCTTTATCGTTCCACGCGGTCGCCTTGGTGACATAGAGAATCTCGACGGCGAACGCGGGCGCATCGTCTCCGCCTCGGGATTTTTCCAGCGGCAGGAGCAAGCTGCCATCGGGCGATTGGCCGGGACGAATCGGCCGCCCCGCCAGAGAAACGCTCCACACGGTTGCTCCCGCGGGCAGTGTAACTTTCACGAAATTCCGTTGATTGTTTCGAATCGCGTAACGGGCCTGCACCAACTCTTTTCCGTCGGCGCTCATGAGTACCTGATAGCGAGCTTCTTCAATGTTCGCCATCAGAACGGCCTGCTGATCGTAGCGCGCGACATTCACGCTCAAGGATCGGGACGCCCCCGCTTGTCCCGACCGGGCACGAAACGCGACCAGCGCCGGCGACTGGCGATTCGACACCATTTCTCCAAGATCAGTCGCGTCGGCATCTTCGAGGCCTTGCGCTTTCTGATCTTTGATTTCGCCTGCGCCCAGAATTTCGACCGCGACTCCGCCGGTGTCGCGTTCGGTGTTGAGCAACCGCAGAAGTGGAATGTCGATGATGCCGTCCCGTGGAAGCCGAGTCTCGCCAATGATGACGAAGCGCGCACTGTGCTCAACTGGTTCCAGGAAGGTCACGTCGAGTTCGCCGTTTTTCATCTCCCAGTCGGCAACCATAGCACCGGAGACCTGATTGATCGTTACTTTCTCGGGAAGCAGGATTCGGACTTCGCGGGCCGCGCCCTGCACGATCTCGAAATTCGCCTCGGCATAAAGGGAAGTCGAATCTTCCGCCAGGCTGGTCAGTTGCGTGAGTGAACCCCGCAGCCGGAGCGGCAGTTCAACGTGGTGATCTTCTGTCTTCTTGCGCCAGGTGAAGGTGAGGGCCTCATTTCCGCGTGCGTAGGCCAGCCATTTGGTTTCGCCGGAGGTCTCCGATTTTTCGGATAGCAAACCTCCGCTGACTTTCAGATCAATCCCTTGCCGCGGAAGCACGATCGCAGCTCGGGTTACACCTGATTCCGTGGAAGGCAGGGAAATGCTTTCATCGCCGGCGGAGGACGTGACCGGGACATCGATATCGAGCAGCAACTCAAAGCGCCCGGTGTGCGACAGAAGCGCCGAGAGGTGAGTTCCGCCTTTGCCCGGCGCGCCTGGGACCAGCGAAATGTCCTTGCCGTCAAGCCGGGCTTCGCGCACCAGCAAGCCGGCGGGCACGGGCACACGAACCCATCCGTCTTTCAAAACGTCAACGGTGAGGCTGGCGCGTCCCGCTGCCAGATCGCCGGTAACGTGAAGGTCATAATCGATGCGCGTGAGCGTGGCGTCCAAGGGAGGCGGTTCGGGATCGTGCTCCACCGGATATGCTTTTGCGCGCAGCACGCGGTATTCGTCCACGGGAATCACGACCCATCCCGCGATATGGGAAGGCTCGATGGGCTTCTCTTGGGCGTGGGCTGCCGCTCCCCAGCAGAGGGAAGCGGCTACGAGGCAGGGGAAAAACTGTCTCAGAACGAACTGTCTGAGTTGCGAAACCACAGCGGGAATTGAATTTTTCATACTTTAAACCTCTCGGTTCAAGCCTTTGGAGCTACTTGGGGGGATGCATGTGCTTCTTCGGGGGATGTTCAGGGGAGCTTGCATGCAGAGTAAGAATGCGGGAGGAGCCGGAAATTGCAGGCAGATTTTGGTAATGGTTACTGGGCAGACGAGGCTAAGGGCGCGTCTTACGGGGGGTCTGCTGTACCATATTCCGCAACGACGACAAGTCAAATCAAGTAGCGGCGACATGGTGACGGTAGTGGCGAGAGCGTGCCGCCTGTCGCAGTGGCGGCGAGACGCCGCCACGACAGCCGCTGGGACGGCGGCGCTAGGGAGTCTCGGAGGTTCGATTGGTTTTCAGCACGGAGAAGTCGAGGCAGGCTTACGAACGCACGCTGGGCGTGTTGATCGAGGGCAGCAGTTCCTCGTCGCGAGGTCCGGCGAATTTCGGAAAGTATCCAATCTTCATAGAGCGCGGGCGCGGCTCGCGGATTTTCGACGTCGACGGCAACGAATACATCGACTGGATGATGGCCTTTGGCGCGCTGCCACTGGGGCACGCGCATCCGGAGATCGCGGAGGCGATCACTGAAGCCGCTGCCACCGGAGCGCACTTTGCTACGGCGACGCCTGTTGAGTTGGAAGTAGCGGAGATGCTACAGCGCATGGTTCCGAATGCGGAGCGCGTGCGCTTCGCCAATACCGGCACGGAGGCGATGATGGCGGCGATTCGCCTGGCGCGCGGCGTCACCGGCCGGCCGAAACTTTTGAAGTTCGAGGGACACTACCACGGCTGGCACGATGACTTGCTGGTCAGTTCCAACGTGATGCCTTCGAGTGCTCTGGGATTGCGCAGCGATCCGGTGAAAATTCCCGACAGTTCAGGGTTAAATCGAAGCGCGCTCGACGACACGATTATTGTGTCCTGGAATGATCTGCAGGCGCTGCGGCGTGCGGTTGAAAATCATCCAGGGCAGATTGCGGCGATCATCACGGAAGGAATCATGGCCAATATGGGCGTGATTCCTCCGGCGGAAGGCTATCTGCATGGACTTCAGGAACTGGCGCGGGTCCATGGAATTCTTTTTATTCTGGATGAGACTGTGACCGGATTTCGCATTGCTCCCGGAGGCTGCCAGGAATATTACAAACTGTCTCCGGACCTTGTGACCTTCGGCAAGGCGCTGGGCTGCGGATTGCCTGTGGCTGCGTTAGTGGGCCGCGCTGAGGTGATGGACGCGCTGCAGTGGGGAGGCGTGCTGCACTACGGCACGCACAACGGTTCGCGCATTGGAATGTATGCCGCGCGGGCCAACCTGCGAGTGCTGACGCGCGATAACAACGCTTCGTTCCGCCACACCTGGCGTATCGCGGGGCGGCTGTGTACCGGCTACAGGGAGTTGTTTAAAAAGAAGGGTCTGGCGGTGGTTGTGCAGAATGTTGGTCCGATGTTTCAGTTGATGTTTACCGATCGACCGGCGATCCGCGATTACCGTGAGTTTTGCCAGTTTGTGGATCGCGCCGCGTTTCAGAAGTTCGTGCTGTCGCTGTTTCCGTTCGGGGTGTATGCCTCGCCGTCCGCGGCGCTCCATTCGATTGTCACGTTGGCGCATACGGATGAGGATGTTGATATGACGTTGGAGGCGGCGGCGAAGGCGCTGGAGAGCAGTGGCCGGTGACTCATGCGGGCTGATGAAGAAGTTACTGGACCGACCAATACCTATTAAAACCCTCATAGTCGGACGGCAAGTTCGCCAGAATGGTTCTTCTCAGTTCCAACATGTCTACCGACCCTTGTTTTTGATACAGGACCTTCCCATTCGGAGCAATCAGGACCGTATAAGGGACGGCTGACTGCCAGCCAGGATCAAAGGCGGCCTGCAGCGCGGCTGTATCGTCGGAATCAAACAGCAGATTTCGGCTCGTAGCGTGCATCTTCTCAAGCACACGCAATACCGTGTTTTTTTCGTCCGGCATGTTAGCCGCCACGGTCACTAACTCCAGGTCCCGCACGCCATACATTCGGAACGTGTCCTCGAAATCGGGAAATTCGTGGAGACATGATCCGCACCATGTTGCCCAAAAACTCACCAGCAAGGTTTTGCCGGTGGGATTCGCGCAATGCTTTTAACTCTGCAGCCGAAGCCATATCCAGGTGCACTGGTTGAGACTCGATTTTGCGAAGAGCTTCCAGCCGCGCGGTCTGTTTCTCTTTCCATTTGGTCGAACAACCAAACACTCCGGTGTGCTTCACCGGTACTTCTCGATGCCCGAGGAGCGCATCAATGGCATCGCGCGCCTCGCGCGTCTTTACCAATTCGGTTCGATAGCTATTGTCCATTCGGCCTTCATAACGGAGACGGCGATCGCGATCGAAGACAAATACGTGCGGTGTCGCCTGCGGACCATAGGCTTCCGTTACCGATTGTGTTTCCCCATCGTAAAGATATGGGTAGGTCAGATGCTTGTACTGTGCCCGGATCTTCATCTCTTCGAGACTGTCGCTGATGTCCGAGGAATCCAGTTCATCGATTCTGATTGCCGTCGGATCATTCGGTTGAATGGCGACCACAGCGACGCCGCGATCTTTGTAATCGTCCGCTAGCTCTGCAATGCGGCGCTCATACATTTGCGCAATGGGACAATGGTTGCAGGTAAACACGACGACGAGGACTGGCCTGGAAGAATAGTCTGCGAGCTTATGAATCGCTCCATCGACGCCTGGAAGTTCGAAGTTCGGCGCCGGCGAACCAAGCGCGAGGATAGGATGCGTTTGCTGGGCGGACGCAGTTATTGCAAGGATAAAAAACGCGAAAACTTTCCACATGTTCTATCTCCGGTGGAAACAGCTGTTGTGGCGCTGAGTCAAACAGCATCATACAATGAGCAATTCCCAGGGTTACTGTTTCGTTTTAAGGAAACCCGAACTTTATCAAATAGCTCACTGACGGCTAAACACTAACTGCTATGTGCTAGCGCCTGCGCGTCGCATGAAGATGCAATCGAGAAAGATCCAAGAACGCGCGGCCCATCTTTTATCGCTGGAGGGCAAGGTTGCGATGGTCACCGGGGCTGCATCGGGGATCGGCCGCGGCATTTCAATTCGGCTAGCTGAGATGGGAGCGTTCGTCGCCCAGCTCGACATCGACGACATTAGAGGACGCGAGAGCACTGCGGAAATCGAAACTCGCGGGGGCGCCGCGGTTTTTCTGAATTGCGACATTCGCAGCGCTGCCGAGTGCCGGCGCGCCGTCGAGACCGTCATCAAGCGTTGGGGCAAGATCGACATTCTCTGCAACTGCGCCGGCGTTGCCATCCGCAAAGACATCGTCGAGCTCACCGAGGACGAATGGGACCTTGCGCTCGATGTGACGCTGAAGGGAATTTATTTGCTCACGCGCGAGGTTGTGCCGCACATGATTCGCGGCGGCGGAGGCAGTATTGTGAATATTGGTTCGGGATGGTCGCTGAAGGGAGGGCCGCGGGCTGCGTCCTACTGCGCCGCTAAAGGCGGGGCTGTGAACCTGACGCGCGCGATGGCGATCGATCACGGTAAAAGTAATATCCGCGTGAACTGCGTTTGTCCGGGAGATGTCGATACTCCGATGTTGAGGGGAGAATGTGCGCAATTGGGCGAAGACGTGGTGGCGTTCATGCGGGAGGCGGCGAATCGTCCGCTGGGCCGCGTTGGAACGGCTGACGATATTGCGAATACGGTTTTGTTTCTGGTTAGTCCGATGGCGAGTTGGATCACAGGCGCGGCGCTTGTCGTCGACGGCGGTGGGCTGGCGTAAAGATCGGCGCTGTCACGGAGGCCGCAAAAGATGTTTCCTTCTCGATCGCCGTTCCGCAGCGGCTGAAGGCGCACCGATTTCGCTTGGCTTACGCGGCCCTGAAGGGCCGCTCTTCCACGATTTCCACACAGGCTGATGCAGCCATGCTTCGACGAACCGCGAGTTCTTAAGGGTAGTTCAGCGGCTCCGTCGTTGGCGCGCAGCTTCGTAGAGCACAATGCTTCCGGCGACGCCCGCGTTCAACGATTCAACCTGTGGCATGTGCGGGATTGAGATTAGTTCATCGGCATGGGCCAGCACGGCGCGGGGGAGACCTGAGCCTTCGTTGCCGATGAAAACTGCCGAAGGGCCAGTGAGATTCGCCTGATCGAGCGGCGTTCCTTTGTGCGAAGAGGTCGCAATCAAGCGCACGCTCTCTGCTTGCAATTTGGCCGAAATCTCCTCCAGTCCGCCCGCGGCTTTTGCAAGGACGACTGGAAGCCGGAACATCGATCCGGCCGAAGCTCGAATCACTTTCGAATTGAATGGACTGACCGTGCCCTCGCCAAGCACGACGCCGGCGCTGCCAAAGGCTTCGGCCGAACGCAGGATTGTACCCAGATTCCCAGGATCTTGTAGACCCGCGAGAACCATGACTGGGCCAACCTGAAGGCGCTCCAATATGTCCGACAGAGAAAATTCCTTCAGTCGAACCAGCGCGGCCACTCCTTGCGGCGTTTCGCTGGGGACGGCGTCATCGAAGAGTTTGTCGGGGAGCAGAAGCGTGTCGACGTTAGCGCCGATCTGGGGTAAGAGTCGCTCTGCCAGGTTCTGAGCCGATTCCTTGAAGAAGACGGCACGAAAGCGCAGGCCGCTGCGGGTAGCCTCTTCCACAATTCGCAGGCCTTCGATGGCGCAAGTGCCATCTTCTGTTCGTTCGGCGTGCGCGAATGCCTGCCGCAGTTCCTTCACCAAGGCGTTATGGCGGCCTTCTATGCGGCGGAGCCGCTGCTCGGGCGCGGATTCTGAGGCGCGGGCCATGTCCGGTGACTCATGATACGCTGCCACTTCATATTGCGGTTTTTTGCCGTATTATGATAGGTTTCGCGTTCAAAATAAATCGAGTCTGCAGCAGAAGAGAAGGGAACGCCTGTGCGCGTCGAGATCGTAAGAATTAACAGCGAAACTCCTGAAATGTCGCTGGTCAAATACGCCGCCGATCAAATCCGGTCCGGCGAAGTTCTGGGCATGCCTACCGACACGTTTTACGGGCTCGCGGCCGATCCATTCAACCTGCGCGCGGTGGAGCGCGTCTATGACATCAAAACTCGCTCGCGTCATAAGCCGCTGTCGCTGCTGATCGAGAGCACGGACCAGGCGGAAGAGCTGGCCAAGCCGCTGCCCGAAGAATTTTACGCACTGGCGCGAAAATTCTGGCCGGGGCCGCTGACAATTATTGTGAAGGCGGGCTCGCGCTTGCCACTCAAAGTCACGGCCAACACCGGAAACGTCGCACTGCGCGTGCCTAATGCGAAGATTCCGCTGGCCGTCGTGACGGCCGCAGCCATTCCTATTACAGCTACGTCCGCGAACCTAAGCGGCGCGTCGGAGTGCACCACCGCGCAGCAGGTGCGCGACCAGCTCAAAGGCCGTCTCAACATTATTGTCGACGGAGGCGATTCTCCGCGCGACGTTGCCTCCACGATTGTCGATCTTAGCGACGAGGCCTCGCGCTGGCGCATCATTCGGGAAGGCGCGATCCCATCCGACGAGATTTCGAGCTTCTTCGCCCAAGGATGAACGCAACGCGAATGAACACCCAAGGTTGAATCTCCAGGATGAGCGCTGAAGAATGAACAATGAACAATGACCGATGAAGGCGCCAAGCATTCGCATCCACGCTGGTGGCTTCGTCTGTTGGTCCTGGCCGCAGTCGTTGCCGTATTTCTTCTGACGATCACGGCGGTTCAGGTGGTGCATACGGCTTCACTCGAGGAAATCCATCCGGCGGATGCGATTGTGGTATTCGGCGCGGCCGAATACTCGGGGCGGCCGTCCCCGGTGCTGCGGGCGCGACTTGATCGCGCGCTTGACCTCTTCCATCGTGGCGTGGCGCCCGTGATCATTACAACCGGTGGCGCCGCAGCCGATCCCAGTTTCAGCGAAGGTGGAGTGGGTCGCGATTATCTTATGCGGCATGGCGTTCCAGAGCGCAGCCTGATCGCTGAAACCCAGGGTCGCGATACTTCGGAATCCGCCGTGCGCGTGGGCGTGATCATGCGAGCCAACGGGCTGCACAGCTGCGTCGCGGTCAGCGACGCTTACCATGTCTTTCGCATCCGTAAACTTTTGGAGCACGAAGGTATTGGCCCAGTCTACGTTGCGCCGCGCTCGGATGTGCGGCCGCACAGCGTTTTGCAGCGCGCGGCCGCGGCTTTACGGGAAGCGACGAGCTATCTGGCCTGGAGGCTCGGTTTAGGTTAAGCTTCCGCGCTGGAGGTGCCTGCCGATGGCTCACTTAAACGAGGGTTTTGATTTCAATTCCATTGCGACGCCCGACGTCAGGAAGGCCTTTCGCGGTTCGCCCTCCAAGGAATTCCTGGGTGCTCAGACCAAACTATACAAGTGGACTGAACATCCCCTCATTGGGCCCAGAGGGATTACGCCGTGGTGGTCGTTGGTCGCTTCCTTCACGCTAAAAAATGGCAGTGCTGTTCCGGGCCTGAAGACCTTACAGGAACGAGGATCGAATCTGGGAGTTCATGAGCGCGACTATTCGCGCGTCCGTTCTGCAGTCACCGAGCAGTGGAATAGCATGCGACATCCGTTATTTATCCAAATGATCCAGCCCGTCTGGGCTTGGATCGGTCAGGCTTCAGGGCAACTGGCGAATCAGGACGAGCCCAATGTGTTCCTAATCGGCGGTAGTTGCCAGGTATGGCTTCCGAATCTGACAGGGCAATATGTGAAGCAGTTTTCCGCGCTGCCCCACTTGCAAGCGCGCTAGGTTACCACCCGCTTCGCTGACGCAGCGTGGTGACGTGGGCCACGTGATGGCGTCCGTGCCATGCATAAAGGGCGAGCGTCTTCTCGAGTGTCATTGCGCCTAATTCCGGATGGAGGAATGTGCGTTTCCACTCCTCCGGCCCAAGAGATCGGAGGAGGCGTACCCATCGGTTGTGCAGGGATTCGAGCAGCGTCAACGAAACTTCGAGGGGCGTCGTCTTCGTATCTGCTAGTTCGGCCCATCGATCTTCGGCGTATGGCTTAATGGTCGGCTCGTTTTCGGTGAGAGCCAGCTTGAACCGCACGTAAGCATTCAAATGGCTGTCGGGTACGTGATGAACGACCTGGCGCACAGTCCATCCGCCGGGACGGTAGGGCGTTTCGAGTTGAGCGTCGGAAAGCCCGTTTACTGCGGAGCGCAATTTCGTGGCCGCCTGCGCGATTTCATCCAGGAACGTTCGCTTCTGGTCTTCGGTGAGGTGGCCTTCGTAGGTGAACTTGCCGATGGGATAGCGCAGATCGGTCAGTTTGTTTTCGGCATTCATAATTATCGAAAATCTTACTCCAGATGCCGAAAATCCGAATCTGCATGGTTAACTACAACAACTAGTGCTCACCCGCGCATTACCCCATTCCCTCCCGCTACGAATTTCGATTCTCCTTGCCTCCATTTTGGTGCATCAAAGGAGGGTTTTAGGCTAAACTCTCCGTGCTGTTGAGTTTAGCTACTTCGGCTCCTGAACCTGGCCATCCGTTTCAGACTCAGGAAGACCCTGCGCGAGGGAACTATGCCATCGTCGGTCTGGTCTGGTCACTTAACGTTCGGACTTATCTCCATGCCAGTGCGTCTGTTTTCGGGCGCGCGTAGTAGCGGCATTTCCTTCAACATGCTGCACCGCCCGGATAAGCAGCGGGTGAAGCAGCAATATATTTGTCCGCTAGAAAATGTTGTGGTGGAGCGCAGCGAGATCGTGAAAGGCTATGAGTTTCGCAAGGACGAATACATTGTCATCGAACCCGAGGAGATCAAGAAGATCGAGCCGCAGACCGCCAAGACGATGGAGATCCTGGAATTCGTGAAGTCGACCGAGGTTGATCCAGTTTATTTCGAGTCATCGTATTACATGATGCCGGAAGAAGCTGGGCGTCGCCCTTATGCTTTATTGACTAAGGCGCTGGAAGAGAGCGAGTACGTCGCCATCGCCAAGATCACCATGCATAACCGCGAGTACACCGTGTTTCTGCGCCCGCACGAAGGCGGACTGATGCTGCATACGATGTATTACGCGGAGGAAGTACGCAAGGTGGAGGGCTTCGGCGCTCCCGACGTCGAGTTGAAGGAAGCTGAAGTGAAAGTGGCGCACCAGTTGATTGAAGCGCTGGCGGATGAATGGGATCCGGAGAAATACAAAGACACATTCCAGGAAAACTTGAAGAAGCTGATCGAGGCCAAGCTCGAAGGCGGGGAAGTTGCTGCCGTCGAGAAGCCGAAAAAGCTGGCGCCGGTTGTGGATCTGATGGCCGCATTGAAGCAGAGCCTGGCGCAGATGGAAGGGAGGAAGAAGCCAGCGGCGACCATCAAGGCCGAACCCGCCGCCGCTACGGCTAAATCGCGACGCGGGCGAGGATAGAGCCGCTTTGAATTCCGGTCTGGCGTTTGCGGTGCTCCACGCCAGATCCTTCGACGCGAGATCCTTCACTCCGCTGAAAAGCGGCTTCGTTCAGGATGACGCCCGATATTCTTTTATTCCCCATTATCCAACTTGCCACACGCTCCGGGCATCAGAGGGTGTAGCTGAAAGCTGACGGCCGAGAGCTGACAGCCTTCCCTAGCGCGGATTACCCGCAATCGCTACAATAATCGATTCTGTCGCAATCATTCGACCAGAACTTGTTCTTCGGGGTGCCGATGAGTTTTCGATGTGTGGGCTGGGTGGCTGCGATCGCGGTGGCGACTTGGTTCGAACTTTCCTGCGGTCAAGTGTATCGTCCCGTGGTTATCCCCATCAGCATCACTCCGCCCAACCCGGAGAACTTCCACTCCGTCTTTGGTATCAGCGCCAATGTGCCATTCAACCAGGGCACAGCGCTGCAGATCGACGTATCGGGAGACAGCAACATTGGCGTCGCCAACGTGGGTGTCAATCCCACTCATGCAGCTATTCTGCCGAACAATTCACGGGTTTTCGTGGCCAGCGCGGGAAGTATGTTCAAGGGAGATTCCGACGTGGTGACCGCGTTCTTTCCGGCCGGCGACAGCACAAGCGCGAGCGGTTTGGGCACGACGACGACGTTTACATACCCCAATGTCGGCCCGCCCAATTCCAGCACCAACCAAGCTTTTACGTGTTCTTACCTTCCGGATTTCGTTGCCACTTCGCAAACCACTACGGTGTATGTGGCCAACTACGGGGTGGAAAACGATTCCAACTGTAATCTCAGCAGCACCGATTCAGTCGCTGCGCTGAACACTTCGCAGGGCACGATCGGCAACATTGCGTATCTCCCGGCCGGCGCGCATCCGGTGGCGATGGTGGAAACGCCGGATGCGCAAAATCTTTACGTGCTCAATCAGGGCAATAACACGGTTAGCAATCTTTCCCCTCAAGACTTATCGATCCAGGCCACGATTCCGGTCGGCAACACGCCGGCCTGGGCGGCGGTGCGCCCGGACAGCCGGCGCGTGTATGTCGTGACCCAGGGGGATGGTCAGCTTTATACGATTCGCACTGACACCAATGCCGTGATCACGGGATCTCCGCAGCCGGTGGGAGGCGCGGGCGCCAACTTCGTGCTTTACGACAAAAGTCTGAACCGGTTGTACGTGACCAATCCAAATGCCGGGAACGTCTATGTTTTCGATGCGACCACTGACCCGCCAACGCCCATGGGCAGCGCGACGGGGGCGATCAGCGTGGCCGCTCCGCCCATTCCGGCGAACACTCCGCCGTGCGGCGGTGGCGCGTGTTCTTACAGCTCGGTGATGCCCGTGTCGGTGGCGGCCTTGCCCGACGGCACACGGTTCTACGTTGCCAGTTATGTCACGTCAGGCGCGTCGTGCCCTGATCCAAACGTCGCTGCGGCCGGATGCGTCATTCCGCAAGTGACGGTTTTCGACGCCGGAACTTTGGCTGTGAAAAGTGCGGTGTTTCCTCTGCTCGCGCCGGTGACGAATCCGATTTCGCAAGTTCAACCCTTCGCGCTGGCCTCGACGGCATTCTGCGCACCGGTTGTTCCTTACACTCCAGCTTCGGCGCGGTTCCGCATGTTCGCGGTCGCCGCAACCGACAGCAGCCGCGTGTATGCCAGCATGTGCGATGGCGGTTCGGTGGCAATTGTGAAGACGGCGACCAATACAATTTCGACGGGAAGCAATGCGGCGGATACGCTAGTGATCGATCTGCCCGCTCCGTTCAGCGCGGCAGCAGTATCGAGCGGCGAGCCTCCGCCGCAGAGTCCGATTTTTCTGCTGACTGGGCAGTAGAAGGAAATTGTTGATTGATGATTTTTGATTGTTGATTGGAAACCTAACACGTAGCCCCGGACGCATTCGTCCGGGGCCTCAGTAACTTCCCTAAACCTTGGCGGGGACTTCCTCTTTTTCCTTTACCGCATCTCTGGCCGCGTAGTGGGAATCGACGTATTCATCGAGAATTCCGATGAACTCGGCGACGATGCGATCGCCTTTGAGGGTGGTGAAGAGGCGTCCGTCGACGTAGACGGGAGCCTTAGGCTCTTCGAACGTGCCGGGCAGGGAGATGCCGATATTGGCGTGCTTCGACTCGCCGGGACCGTTGACTACGCAGCCCATCACGGCGAGCTTCATTTCTTCGACGCCAATGTAGCGGCCTTTCCAAGACGGCATCTGCTCGCGCAGGTAGGTCTGAATCTGCTCGGCCATTTCCTGGAAGAAGGTGCTTGTGGTGCGTCCGCAGCCGGGGCACGCCGTGACCTGCGGCGTGAAACTGCGAAGGCCCATCGATTGCAGAATCTGCTGGGCGACGCGGACTTCTTCGGTGCGGTCGCCGTTCGGCGCAGGAGTGAGCGAAACGCGAATCGTATCGCCAATGCCTTCCTGCAGTACAACGCCCATAGCGGCGGCGGAGGCGACTACGCCCTTCGCTCCCATGCCCGCTTCGGTGAGACCGAGATGCAGCGGATACTCGCAGCGGGCGGCCAGCGCGCGATAAACATCAATTAGATCCTGCACGCCACTAACTTTCGCGCTGAGAATGATCTGGTCGGGGCGCAGGCCGAATTGCTCCGCCAGTTGTGCTGAGTTCAGCGCGCTTACGACCATCGCTTCCATGGTCACTTCGCGGGCGTCTTTCGGTTCCTCGAGACGGGAATTTTCGTCCATCATGCGGGTCAGTAGTACTTGGTCCAGCGATCCCCAGTTCACGCCGATGCGTACCGGCTTTTGGTACTTCACCGCGACTTCGATCATGGTGCGGAAGTTGGAATCGCCAGTGCGTCCGATGCTGGCGTTGCCGGGATTGATGCGATACTTGGCCAGGTCGCGCGCGCATTCGGGATACTTGGTCAACAGAACGTGACCGTTGTAGTGGAAGTCTCCGATGATGGGGACGCGAATGCCTTGCTTGTCGAGTTGCTCGACGATATGGGGAACGGCCGCGGCGGCTTCGTCGTTGTTCACGGTGACGCGCACCAGTTCCGACCCGGCTCGAGCGAGGGCCGCCACCTGCTGCACAGTCGAAGGAATGTTAGCCGTGTCGGTATTGGTCATAGACTGCACTACAATCGGTGCATCTGACCCTACGCGCACACCGCCGACCAGGGCCGTAACGGTCTTTCTGCGTCGAATATTCGCCATATTGGAAGTTCTATTTTATCACGTGGAAAGCGGGGACATTCCCGTTGAGGAGCATCCGAGATCCTCGTGAGATACATTGCCTCTCGCCAGCATCTCTGCGTTCTCTGCGGCTTTACTCTGCGAACTTTGCGGTAAAAAGCTTTAAACCGCTGAGATCGCAGAGAACGGCCGCGGAGAACGCGGAGCAAGCAGAGCAAAGGATCAAGAAAAGCGATAGCGCAACTTTCCGGATTCTGTAACGCATTGCAGTCTCTCAGCTCCTGTGAAATCATGGGATTTACCATTCCATAGAGTATTCAGGGACCACACTCCCCTCTGGCCGAAAGACGGGCTGTAACGCGCCGCGCCAACTTTCGCAATGAAGTTCGTCCGAATTGGAGGTTTTTTCCATGAGTCCGAATCACCGCATAAAAGCAACGCGCAGCCGGAAAAAGCCGGCGCAGAACGGCCCCGCAGCGCCGGCATGGCCCAGCTACAAGGGGACTTCTCAGTTTGTAGGAACCAGTCCGAGCGGCCGCGTGACTGTCTATGTGGACCCCTCGCTTGGCCAATCGGGCCTGCAGAACGCGCAGGACTTGCTCAATGATGCCGACCGCGTCGCGAGCGCCAATGATGGAATTTTTGGCACCACCGGAGGGCCGGTCAGCGTAATTGTTTTCGCCTTGGGCAACGCGACCGATGGAACCGGCGGCGCCGACCACATGGGCTGCGATTACATCAACGGCGCGGCCATCGAGGTCGACGCTTCATTCGGCAACTCGGCCCGCGTTTCCGCCTTATTTGAGGCCGAACTGAGCGAGTGCTCCATGAATGGAAATCTCTGCGGGCTGAGCACGGGAGAATCGCTCTCGCGCTGGTGCGCAACGGTCGTCAGCAACAATGCTCTGTCGGATTTTGCCACCGCTCCGCAGTGGGCACAGGACGGCGAACCAGACTTCGTCAACAAGACTGACCCGACTGACCAGAATGCAGATAGCACTGGATGTGGAATGGCGTTTCTGTCATGGATGATGAGCCAGGGGCACAGCCTCGACAAGATCGCTCCGGCGATGGTGGCGCTGGGCGACTCGGGAACGTTGGCCCAGCTTTACGCCAAACTGACGTCCGATACTGCTTCAAATGCCTGGCCGAAGTTCAAGAGTGCGGTCCAGGCTCTGCCGAATGGCATTGCCAGCGACAATCCCTTCGGCGCTGCTCAGCCCGCTCAAATAGCGAGTGACCGCGCCGCGAAGCCGCCGGCAGGCGCGGTGAAGGCAGGTGCAGCAACGTCGGTTTGCCCGCCTCAATCGAAACGATTGCTGCCGCCAAATAAACCTCTAAGCCGCTCCACCCATTCGGCATGAACGAAAAAGCCGACGGCTGAGTAACAGCCGTCGGCTTGCTCGAACTCGAAGACGCGACAAATTCTTCCTATGGCAGGCGGTCGGCTAGACCCGGAATCGTCTTTGTTAAGTCGTTCCAGATCACCATCATCGCGAATATCACCAGGAAGACGAACGCGGCCTGGTAGACGCGCTCCTTGATGTTCATGCTGATATCGCGGCGCATCAGACCCTCGATCAGCAAGAACAGGATTACGCCCCCATCGAGGATGGGGATGGGCAGGAGGTTAAAGATGCCGAGATTCAAGCTGATCGCAGCGGTCAATTCCATCAGCGGAGTCCAGCCCTTGCGGCGGGCCGCTTCCCCGGCGGCTTGGCCGATCCGAATCGGGCCTTCGATCGATTTCACGGAAATCTTTCCCTGCGCCATTTTCTTGACGAGTTCCAGAATCAGCAATGCGTTCTGCCGATTTTCGTGCAGAGAGAGATTCAAAGCGGCAGCGAAGGGAAGTGTCTTTACCTTCATTTGCATGCTGCCGATGCCGATGCGATAGAACTTTTCGGTAAGAACCGGTTGAACGGTGAAAGTTTTCTGCTCGCCCTTGCGCATTACGGTGATGGCGATGGGTTTATCTTTCGTGACTTTCAAACTCTCGATCATGGAGGCCAAGGCCGGTACAGGCTTGCCGTCCATGCTCAGAATCTGATCACCTTCTCTTAGTCCGGCCTTTTCTGCCGGCATTCCGTCCACCAGGTCTGTGATGGTGACCACGCCTTCTTTTGGCGCCCAGCCGGCATATCCAATCTGATCGACGCCGGAAGCTTCCGGCACGACCGTTTTCTCAAGGATTCGGCCATTGCGGTCTACGGTTACATCCAGCGGCTGGCCGGGACTCAGCATTTCCTTCAGTTGCACCTGCTGCCAGGTGGGATTTTGCACATCGTCGATGCGGGTAATGCGGTCGCCGATTTGGAATCCAGCCTTCGCTGCTGCTGTATCCTTCAGCACCCAGCCGATTACCGGCGCATCGTCATACACTGCCGGATATTCGTAGTGCACCATGTAAACGGTGGTGAGTAGAACGATCGCCAGGAGGATATTCATGGTCGGCCCGGCAATAGCGATCAGGAAGCGATGCCAGCGGGGATGGTTCATGAACTCGCGCGGATCGTCGGAGCGCTCGTCCATGGGGTTCTCGCCACTCATCTTGACGTAGCCGCCGAGCGGGATGGCGTTGATTCGATAGTCTGTGTCGCCCTTGCGGAAGCCGACCAGGCGCTTGCCGAACCCAATGGCAAACTGTTCCACCCGCACGCCCAGCCACTTGGCCACGATGTAGTGGCCAAATTCATGGATCAGGATCATGAAGCCAAGGACAGCAACCACTGCTATGAGCGAAGTCAGAAAATCAGACATAATCGAGATACGCACTCCCCAGCTGATTAGATTCCAAAACTACGCGAAAGATGTTGCTCGGGGCCGGTGAATTTTCTTTTCCCGCCCAACCCGTTCTTGGGCACATCGGCGGGCTTCCTGATCCGCTTGAAGCACCTTGGGGATCGACTCCACCGGTCCGGAATTTGTTGCCGTCAGCACTTCTTCGATAATCCGGGGAATATCGCTGAAGCCGATGCTGCCTTCCAGAAATGCGGCCACGGCAACCTCATCGGCTGCATTCAGCGCTACCGTTTTAGTACCGCCCGCCTCGGCTGCCTCGTAGGCCAGACGAAGACAGGGAAATTTTTTCAGGTCCGGAGGGCTGAAGTCCAGATGACGCAGGTCACTCACCGCAAAACGCATATCCGACTGAATTCGCTCGGGATATGTTAAGGCGTAAAGAATCGGCAGCCGCATGTCGGTCATCGAGAATTGAGCAAGTATGCTGCCATCCACAAACTCCACCATGGAGTGAATTGTGGATTGGGGATGGACAATTACTTCCACTTTTGACGGCTGCAGCTGAAATAGTCGGCATGCCTCAATGACCTCGAACCCTTTGTTCATCAGAGTTGCTGAGTCGATGGTAATCCTTCGCCCCATCTTCCAAGTAGGATGGTTCAGGGCTTGCTCAATGCTGATGGATGCGAACTCCGACTGGGGCGTGTTGAGAAACGGTCCGCCCGACGCGGTCAGCCAGATGCGCTCGACCTCCTCCAATCGCCCGCCGCGCAAGCATTGATGGACGGCGTTGTGCTCGCTGTCGATGGGAAGCAGCGGTTTGCCTTGCCGGCGAGCTTCTTCCGTGATCAGCTCTCCCGCGGCAACAAGACATTCTTTGTTCGCTAACCCCACAATCTTTCCCGCGCGCACTGCCTCGTAGGTTGCCTCCAGCCCAGCTACGCCCACAATCGCGCTAACCACGAAGTCCACCGCCGGATGGGTCGCAACTTGCACCGTTCCGGGAGCGCCATGCACGACTTCGATACCGCGCAATCCCACATTTTTCAGACGGGACTGGAGAGTGACCGCATCGGCTTCGGACGCCATAGAAATCACTCGTGGCCGCCATCGCGATGCTTGCTCGAATGCGGCGTCGCAGTTCGACCCGGCGGCTAACGTCACAATCTGAAAGCGCTCAGGGTACGACTCGGCAACGCTCAACGTGCTGCGGCCGATCGAGCCTGTCGATCCCAGGATGGCGATGCGTTTCATGATATTTGCCGAAGTTATCTGCTTGTTGTTATTTGCCCGCTGTTGCAACAGCGTAATGGTTAATCCAATCGCGTTGCTCAGTCGTTTCTGGAACGGGCAGGCCACGCGCTGCCGAGACTGCCTCCACGGCCGCCCCTGGACTCATTCCTTTTTTCACGAGTAGACAGGCCGCTACTAATCCACTCCGCCCAATTCCCTGGCGGCAGTGGACGAGAAAGTTTTTGCCAGTCGAAAGAGTGCGGCTCACTCTCTCCAATTCTTCCGCCAACTTCGCTTCGGACCGTGGAACCTGGCGATCTGGAATAGGAAACGACCTGAATTCCATCCTTTGCCCTCCGACTTCGACCCCCTCATCGCGGAGATCAAGATCTCTTTCCTCGTCGGCTGTAAGAAGAGAAAGAACAGCATCTATGCCAGCCTCCTTCCATTTGGCGATATCATCCTTCAACCAGTCGCCACCGCGCGGACGAGGGGACATGGCCAGTTTCCCCGGCCACGACTCGCGAAGCCAATAGAGTTCTTTTCGCATCGCTAATCTTCAATTGTTATCCTTCACGACATCCTTCACCACGACCTCCCGAGCCAGGTTGTCAACATCCACGCCCCGTTGGCGAAGAATGTGGATACGATGATGTCCATCCAGTATAGTTCCTTCCGGTCGAGTTTTCAGACAGCCCTCTTGACCCGCTAATAACGATGCCAGCAGGGCTTCCGTCGAAAGCCGCTCCAGCTTTTCTAGCTTGGCTGCATTGAGTGAATGATCGAGATGGAGCGGTCGCAGCGGGGGATACTGAGGCGGATCCATTATGACGTTAAGTGAACGCTACTGCATCACACGCCAAGCCGTATAAAACCATAATACAGGAGCGGCAAAGAGCAGGGCATCGATGCGGTCGAGCATGCCACCATGGCCGGGAAGGATCGCTCCCGAATCCTTTACACCCGCGCCACGTTTGATTAGCGACTCCACCAGATCGCCGAGTTGCGCGGCCACATTCAACGCGATCGTTAACAGAATTATCGGCCCCATAGCCGGCTGCTCCAGCCCGAACAGACCGTCCCGACGCTCGATCAGACCGACACGCAGCAGCGCCGAGCTTATAGGGAGCGCGTAACGAAACAGCAGCCATCCCACACCCACGCTGGCTGCCAGCGATGCCGCCGCACCCTCCCAGGTTTTCTTCGGGCTGATGCGCGGCGCCATCAAATGGCGTCCGACTGACTTGCCCACGAAGTAGGCGAAGATATCTCCTGCCCAAACCACAAGCAGCAAATACAGCAGGTAAAACGCACCCGCCCATTGCTGCCTAAGCTGCACCAGCATTCCCATGGGGAGCGCGACATAAGTGAACGCAAAAACGGAGGCCGCGGCTGCCGGATAGCCGGTGCGAAGTTCTGACCGGCGCATCGCAATGGTCAGCGCCAGAAACGGCGCTATTGTGGCGGCGAATCCGATGCAGTAGACGAAGATCGCAGTGGACAGCAGCGGTTTCTCGTTCCCCACATTGAACGCGAGCGGCAGAAAAAAGATGCCGACGAAAATGTAAGTCGGCAGGCGCAAGGGCTGTACGCCGTAAGATTCCGTCAGGTTCAGGAATTCGTGAATCGTAAGCAGCGCCACAATGGCTGCGACGACAGCCACAACCGGCACGGGCGCCCGCAGAATGAGCGCCAACACAATCGGAATCAGAACAACAGCGGTCGCGATGCGTTTGAGCAAGGGAGATTGGTCGGCCGTGCGCTAACGACTTTGCACCAACCGAAGCATTTAACCACAGAGGACACAGAGAATCACAGAGAATCACAGAGGACTGCTTTCCCTGTGCTCTCTGTGTTCTCGGTGTTTAAGATTTTCGTCCGGCCGCTTCCAGTTGCGCATGGCCGTCGCCATGGTTTAGTCCACCGTAGCGGCGCTCGCGCTTCTGATATTCCGCAATGCCTTCGAGCAGGTGTACGCCGCGGAAATCCGGCCACAGGGTCGGGGTCACATAAATTTCGGCATACGCAAGTTGCCACAGCAGGAAATTGCTCAACCGCATCTCTCCCGAGGTCCGCACTACCAGGTCGGGATCGGGCAGATGTCGCGTATAGAGATGACGGCCCACTGTATCTTCATCGATCTCAAGATGCTCGATTCCGCCATTCTGCGCTGCCGCGTCCACTATAGAACGGAACGCGTCCACCAGTTCGCTGCGCGCGCTGTAGTTCAGCGCCAATGTGAGCACCATACCGGAGTTTCGCGCCGTCGCCTCGCGTGCCCAGGCCATGCGCTCCTGTACATCCTCGGGCAATTCGTGCTGCCGCCCGATATATTCGAGACGAATATTGTTCTGGTTGAGCGTAGGAACTTCCGCCTTAAGATAGCGGCTCAACAGGCTCATTAGAAAACCCACTTCACTCTGGGGGCGTTTCTTCCAGTTCTCTTCGGAAAATGCGTAGAGCGTGAGCGCTGGGATGCCGATGCGTGCCGCCGTCTCTACCGTCGACCGCACAGCCGTGACCCCAGCGCGATGCCCCGCCACCCGCGGCATGTGGCGCCGCTTGGCCCAGCGCCCGTTGCCGTCCATGATGATGGCGATGTGCCTCGGAAGCCGTTCTGGATCTAAGCGCCGGTAAATTTCGGTTTCCTTGCGATCGAGTCCCGCGAGTACTTTGTCGTGCAAAGTGATCCCTCAAAATGAGGCTAACACAGGTGGTAGACCTTGGCAATGAGGCTGATCTTGAAGTGCATAAAGCCAGGTTTCTCACTTCACCAGGGGCGAACTGGCATCCGCTGCCTTGGTCTCGTCGGCGTGAATTTTGCCATCATCTTCGGCATAGAAAGATCGGTGTTGGGGGTCCATATTCTTCGGGGTCATAGTCAGGACGAAACTGTCCTTCTTCCCTTTGAAACCGGCGGTATAGTCTCCGCGGTCTGGGCTGACCATGCGCTTGGTGAACGTTCCCGAGTGTACGAGCTCCGCCAGCGAAGTGGCGAAGTGGCCGTATTGCTTGTTGAAGCGCCGCTGAGCTCTCAGGACTACTCGCATATAGGCCAAGGCCGCGGCTTCCGAATCGGAACGGGCCGGATCGCCGGGGAACTTGGGCTGGTAGGTTTGAGGCGAAGGTTGTGCCTGGGGAGGCGGGGGAGTGGCGTCTTGCTCTGCAAATGTTAACGGCACGAATAGCGGGAACATGGCAAACAAGAATGCGCCAAGAACGCACAACAGCCGCGACGGCTTCGTCATGCGCCGTAATCGGGATGATGCAAGTCGCGACCAGATCGGGCAGGAACGATGCTCGGCGTGAAGGTTCAATGCCAAAATGGGATTCAAGCTCATTTTGCCATGTTACTCCCGTAATTTCACTTCAGTCATGTTCTCTTTGCTTCCTGCCGATTTATTACTATTCTGAATAAACGAATCTAACCCTACAGGGAAAACCATGAAAGCAGCCGTAGCCAGAAAACCAGTAATCCGAATCGCGGTGGTGGAAAGCGACCCGTTACGTTTTGTTGGGTTCCGTGCATTGTTCGATTCCGAACCCGAGTTCGAACTGATCTCGGCGGGACTGCCGGAAATCAGTACGTTGCCAGCGATTGACCTCATCCTGCTCGGTAACCGTTCCGGGCAGAACCTGTTTGACGTAATGGCCAGTCTGAAGGCCACGCGGCCCGATTTACGGATCATCGTTACCGGTTCGGGAATTGACGAGGAAACCATTCTGAAAGCGATCGCGTCTGGAGCCAAAGGGTATGTGGACGAGGCCGCGACACCTGCGGAGTTCGCGCAGGCGATTCGCATCGTGAACCAGGGATCGGTCTGGGCTCCGCGCAAAGTATTGTCCATGTTCATTGAGCGCGTGTCGTCGGCTCCGGGGCGCATATTTCCGGCGGGCCGGGTTACGTTCACCGACCGTGAGAAAGAAGTGCTGGAAATGCTGGTGGCCGGCCGCTCCAACAAAGAGATTGGCGGACAATTGGGAATCGAGGAGCGTACGGTGAAAGCGCACGTGGCGAAATTGATGCGCAAAGTCGGGGTGCAGAACCGCATTGCTTTGTCGGTGCATGCGATTACGCATTCGCTGGTTTCGACGAAGTGAGAAGAGCTCCTAGTCCTGGCTCTAGCCACGCAGGAACGGTTGAGGTGCGAGCCTGCGTTACCTGGGGACACTTACCTTCGTAATCTTGTGGGGTTCGCCGCCTTACCCCATACTCGTCTCACCTACCACAGAACCTGGGAGACGGGGTTGAGAGTGGCGATTAGGGTCACTACTTTCAGCCCCGCATTTTTTTGTTTCCTCCAGGGCTTTTTCTGCCCAGCCTGCTGGGCTTCCACGCTTCCCGAACCTGTCCCTCCTCAGTCACAGTTCATTTACAATCGAAGCACCAGTTCTTAGTAAATCTCTGTGGTGAGGAATCATGAAAAAACTTCTTCTGCTGACTCTTCTTGCGTCTTTCTCTACCGTTGCTCTTGCAGCAGATAATCAGCCTAGAGAATCGAAGGCCTCCGATCGTGTGCAAGCGGCCGCCGATGTGCTGAATCAGATCCAATCGGCCCCCGACGCTGGCATTCCGCGGGAAATTCTGAGCAAAGCGGAGTGCGTCGCGGTGGTTCCGTCGATGTTGAATGGCGGCTTTATCGTCGGCGCCAAGTATGGCCGCGGGCTGGCTAGTTGCCGCACCACGAAGGGGTGGAGCGCGCCTGCTTTTTTTATGACCACCGGAGGCAGCGTGGGCTTTCAGATTGGCGGACAGGCCATTGATCTGGTGATGTTAATTATGAACAACGATGGCATGCAGCATTTACTGTCAAGCAAGTTTGCTTTGGGGGCCGACGCTTCGGTGGCTGCGGGCCCGGTCGGCCGTCATGCTGAAGGCAACACCGATTGGAAGATGCGGGCCCAGGTGTTGACCTATTCACGCGCCCGCGGAGTTTTTGCCGGTGTAAGCCTCAATGGAGCGGTAGTTAAGCAGGACAAGGACAGCACGCGAGAGTTTTACGGCCACATGGTTACTTTTAGAGCGGCATTAACCGGCGATGTGGATCCTCCGGCGGCAGCGAATCCCTTCTTGACAACTCTGGCAAATTGGGCACAGGAGGCGGCGAAATAGGCCGCTCGCCTGAGCGCGTGTATATGAGTTCGCATTCAATCGCCGCGCCGCTGGCTGGTAACGTGGTTGGCTCAGTCGGTGCGAACTTCGTGGTCGCCGAGTGGAAGGATGCGGGTGCGCCACCTGGCCCGCCGCGATGGATTGCTCCATTGCATCTCCATCATAACGACGATGAAGCCTGGTATGTCCTGGAAGGCACATTACGCGTTCGGGTGGGGGAGGAAGTGGTTGAGGCCACGACGGGTTCTGCCGTCTTTGTGCCGCGTGGCACTACCCACACCTATTGGAATCCGGGGCCAGGCTTAGTTCGATACTTGTTGGTAATGACCGCAAACATCTATTCGCTGATCCAGGACATTCACGCCATGAAAGATCGCTCGCCTGCGGCATTGCGGGCGGTGTTCGAGAAGCACGACTCCGAGCTCCTCAATGATTAGAGCAGGAGTCGGACTTCGCGTGTCCGGACAGTTCCTTCAGCCTTCATTCAGGACAGGCTAGGTGGCAGTCCCACATAAACTTCGTTCGAACCTTACTATGCCTCCCTCCGGAGTTTGACAAGCACTTTTTGTGAGTGATACGGTCACGCTTCCCTGATGCGGCGGAAACTTGAATACGCGGCAGCCTGGCCGTTCGTCAAGATCCTGGGTCTGATGCCGCGCCCGCTCTCGCGCGCGTTCGCGATCGGCCTCGGCCAACTGTTTTATCTTCTGCACTTCCGTTTGCGCCAGGTCGGAATGCGCAATCTCGAGATGGTGTTTCCGGAAAAACGTTTGGCGGAGCGCAGGCGCATTTTGCGAGGAGTTTTTACTTCGCTCGGCCGGCAACTGGCCGAACTCTGCCAGTTTCCCAAATACACGCCGGAGAATGTCGACGAGGTCGTCGTGTATGACGGTTTGGAAAATTACGAGCGCGCCTATGCCCGAGGAAAGGGAGTCCTGTTCCTGACGGCGCACTTCGGGGGATGGGAACTCTCCGCATTCGCCCACTCTCTGCATGGACACTGGCTGCACATCGTTATGCGGCCTATGGACAATGCGTATCTCGACCGCCTGCTGCAAAGGTATCGCAGCATGCACGGCAATAAGACCGTAGCCAAGGATGATTTTGTTCGTGGCTTATTGGCGGCGATGAGAGCCGGAGAAACCGTCGGCATTTTGATGGATACGAATATGACGCCGCCGCAGGGCGTTTTTGTCGACTTCTTTGGCATTCCCGCCTGCACTGCGAGTGGACTCGCCCGCATTGCTCTGCGCACGGATGCGGCGGTGGTTCCGGGTTTCACGATTTGGGATCCTGCCTTGGGGAAATACAGACTGCGATTCGATCCGGCGCTCGAATTGATTCGCACCGGCCACTTGGAAGCCGACATTGCCGCGAACACCCAGCTGTTCACCCAGGTAATCGAAGACTACGTGCGCAAGTATCCCGACCAGTGGTTGTGGGTGCATCGCCGGTGGAAGACGCGGCCCGAAGGGCAGCCGCCACTCTATTGAAACGATTGAGTTACCTTAAACTCTCCAAAAAGGGACGGATGGGCCAGCAATTGCACCACACTTCGGTAACATGCGCCCAAGGCACTCTCGTGTCACTGTGAATAGCGTGAGCAAATATCATCAGACCGAAGATGTGGGCTGGGACCGGGGACGCGAAGCCTATCTGGATTTGCCCCAGAAGCCCGTCTACGCGCCCGTCTCTAAGCCTACCCGCAAAACCAAGGGTCAAGGGGGTCCTCTCCTCGGAATTTCCACCGAAGAGCGCCTCGGGAGCTTGATCGCCGCGGGCGGAGTGATATGGGGCGTCTATATAGCCACCCAAAATTTCGTGGGTGTTTGGAGCTTCGATTTGGTTCGCCAGGGACCGATGGAAGTTGCCGCTCTGGGCATTCTCGTCTGGTTGCACGCCAAGTGGCGACGTTCCACCCAAATTAGCTAACGCGAGACACGTCCCTCTTCGCATCGAGCTCTCCGCCACGTCCGCCAATTCCAGGTCCGAATCCACACCGCTGCACTGCCGCAAACCATTGCTTCCGGTAAAATCGAATCTTCACTATGGAAACCTTTGAACAGATCGCAGAACGCGAACGCCAGTTTTTGCTCCAGACCTATAACCGATATCCCGTTGTGCTCGCCCGCGGCAAGGGCGTGTTTCTCTACGACATCGACGACAAGCGCTATCTGGATTTTGTTTCCGGGCTCGGAGTCAATGCCCTGGGTCATGCCCACCCCCGAATCGTGAAGGCGATTCGCGAGCAGGCGGCGAAGCTGGTGCACGTTTCCAATCTTTACTACCACGAATACCAGGGATTGCTGGCGGAGAAGTTATGCGCGCTATCGGGATTGAACCGGGCATTTTTCTCCAACAGCGGAACCGAGGCGATCGAAGGCTCCATCAAGCTGGCCCGGCTGGCGGGACATCGCGCCGGCGGTGAAGGGAAGAGCCGGCTGGTGGCCCTGGAAGGGTCCTATCACGGCCGCACCTTCGGAGCGTTGTCTCTGACGGGCCAGGCTAAGCATCGCCACGGATTCGAGCCGCTGCTCGAAGATGTAACGTTTGTGAAGCAGAACGATCTGGAAGCGCTGCGGGCCGCCGTAAGCGACAACACCTGTGCCATTGTCCTGGAGCCGATTTTCGGCGAAGGCGGAATCTATGAATGTTCGGTGGAATTCCTGCGCGAATGTCGCGCACTCGCCGATCGTCACCGCGTAGCCCTGATCTTCGACGAGATTCAATGCGGTCTGGGGCGGACGGGAACGATTTTTGCCTTCCAGAGTTTCGGCGTAACCCCGGACATTGTGGCGATTGCCAAGCCCATCGCCGCGGGACTCCCGCTGGGCGCATTCATCGCGAAGGAAGAATTTGCGAATGCAATATCGCCCGGACAGCATGGCACGACTTTTGGCGGAGGCCCGCTGGCCTGCCGCATCGCGCTAGAGTTCCTGGCGATCGTGCAGGAAGAGAATTTGTTGGAGAACGTCAGCAAAGTCGGAGACTATTTGCAGCAGGAGTTAAAGCAGTTGGTGGAGAAGCGCGCGGCGGCGACAGGAGTGCGGGGCCGCGGCTTCATCCAGGGAATTCAGCTAGAAATCCCTGCGCGTCCCATCGTGGATGCGGCGCTGGCTGAGGGGGTATTGTTCAACAGCACCCAGGACACTGTGGTCCGATTCCTGCCTCCATTCCTGATGGAAGAAAAGCACATCGACAAGGGCATCCGCGTCTTGAAGAAACTGTTGGGAAAAAAAAGAAAGGCAGCTTGACAGTTTTGCAATGCAGCAAGGCATAGTCAGTGCACATGGTTTAGTGCACAAAGAATGCCGTACCAGCGACGATGATTCCCACGATTCCCAGGAACAACCCTAAATACCAGAAGAACCTTCGTCCCGAGAGCAGCGTGATCGAAGTGATCACCAATCCCACTTCCAGGAAAACTTCAGCCAGATCAAATCTGTCGGCCCGGTTTCTTTCGTGGCCGACCTCCGCTTCCATCTCGTTGGCTTTTTCCTCGATCCCTTTTTGTTCGTCTTTATAGCGCGCCGCTTCCCCGGAATATTTCTCGCGCAACTTAGCCAGAGCGGCAGCGTCCGTGGTCGCTTCCACCGAAGTCAGATCGGTGAAGAGCTCGTCCGTGTGCCGCCGAATGTTCTTAGCCTGATAAAAAGCCCACTGATCGGAGGACTTCGCCTGGAGCACAACTTCTTCGGTGTGAGCGCGATGTCCGAGTAAAGTCACCACGGCCACGAGCACGGCGAGCACCGCCATGGTCACCGAGATCGGCGCCAGGCTGGGATCGTGCTTGGCATGCTCTGCGTTTTCCTGGAGTTCGTTCAGTTCTTCCGACATCGCCTCACTCTCCCATCACTTTGACGATGACCCTTTTATCACGCTGTCCGTCGAACTCCGCATAGAAAATCCGCTGCCACGTCCCCAGATCCAGTTTGCCCGCGGTAATAGGCACGATGACTTCATGATGGATCAGCAACGCCTTCAGATGAGAGTCGCCATTATCCTCACCTGTCTCATGATGTTTGTAGCCCTTGCGAAACGGCGCCAGGTGCTCCAGCCACTGGTCGATGTCTTCGATCAGACCGCTTTCGTTGTCGTTAACATACACACCGGCAGTGATGTGCATTACCGAAATTAAAACCATGCCTTCCTTCACTCCGCTCTTGCCCACGATCTGTTCGATCTGCGGCGTGATGTGGACGTAGGCCCGGTGCGTCTTGGTATGAAAGTTTAAGTATTCGGTAAGCGTCTTCATTCGGAATTCCTAGGAAAAGTAGAATCCTAGCGCAGTGCCTCTGCCAGCCTGCCGCTCGCAATGAGCGCCGCGATGCGGGCGAAATCGCCGTACATTACCCTGTCTTTTTCCATGGTCGGGCACACCGAGCGGATCGCGGAATGCGCCGCTTGCCCGCGCTTCGACGTCTTTAACGGAGCCAGAAAGTCCAGCGCCTGGGCCACTGCCATGGCCTCGATCGCCAGCACGTTCCGTGTGTTGTCCACAATGCGCTTCAGCTTGATCGCGGCCGTCATGCCCATGGAGACGTAGTCTTCTTTGTTGCCTGAGGTCGTGATCGAGTCGACGGACGCGGGATGCGCGAACACTTTGTTCTCGCTGACCAGCGCCGCGGCTACGACTTGCGGCATCATGAAGCCGGAGTTCAGTCCGGCTCCAGGAGCAAGAAACGGCGGCAAGCCTTCGCTCAGCGCGGGATTCACCAGCCGTTCGATCCGCCGCTCGCTGATGCCGGCCAGCGCGCTCAATGCAATGGCCAGAAAATCCAAAGCAAACGCCAGCGGCTGGCCGTGAAAGTTTCCGCCAGAGATCACATCACCTTCGGCGTTCCTGGCATCGGTGAGGAAGACTAAGGGATTGTCGACCGCGGAGTTCGCCTCCGTTTCAAATACCTGGCGGCAATGGGCCAGCGTGTCGCGCACCGCCCCGTGAACTTGCGGGATGCAGCGCAGCGAATAGGCATCCTGGACGCGGCCGCAGTCGCGATGCGATTCGCGAAGCTGACTGCCTTCGAGCATGCGCCGCAGGTTCGCCGCGGTTTTCATCTGACCCGCATGCGGGCGCGCCTTATGAATGCGCTCGTCAAAAGCCGTATCGGTTCCCTTGAGCGCGTCGCAACATAGCCCGCCCAGCACGTCGGCGGTATCGACAAGCGTCTCTGCCTGCAGCAGCGACAGAGTCCCTATCGCTAACATCGCCTGCGTCCCATTGATGAGCGAGATGGTCTCCTTGGCCTCAAGCACCAGCGGCTTGATTTGTGCGCGCTTCAAAGCTTCGGCACTTGGAACGCGGATGTTCCTCTCGTCCACGCACTCGCCTTCGCCGATCAGCGCCAGAGCGAGATGGGCCAAGGG
>Ga0193751_1000545_pt1 | contig 28915 bp, 27 predicted proteins | sample L1c2metaG_FD_143050 | JGI IMG/M metagenome (GOLD analysis project Ga0193751, IMG submission 143050) | Soil microbial communities from a riparian zone of the East river system, Colorado, United States - L1c2 | ecosystem: Environmental > Terrestrial > Soil > Riparian zone | place: USA: East River... | reverse complement strand
TAACGCTGGGCCGCGATCCAGGTCAGTCCGGTCGACATCGCGGCGTGGCGGATGCCGACGCCCACGCTGTTGAGGCCCGAACGCACGTGCTCGGCGACCTTGGCGGCGGTGTAGAGCGACAGAGTCAGGACGGCGCTGACGAACTCCCAGCCGAGCTGGAACAGCACCTGGCGCAGCGGCAACGGCAACGCCCGCGGCAGGACGAAATAGATCAGGAAGAGCTGCACCAGCAGCGGAACGTTGCGGAAGATTTCGACGAAGCCGGTGGCGACGAGCCGCACCGCCCGCACCGGCGCCTCGCGCATCAGCCCGGCGACGCTGCCGATGATCAGCGCGAAGACCCACGACACCAGCGAGAGCTGGAGCGTGGTGAGGACGGCATCGGCCACGCGCTCGCCGTAGGGCGCGCGGAACAGCAGCGACCAGTCGAGGGACATCACGCCGTCCGCGTTGCCCGCGCGATCACTCCGCCGGCCAGGCGTTCATCAGCGCGAGGGTCGCGAGCGCGTCCGTCTTCTCGAACGGCGCGACCCCGTGCGGCCCGAAATATTTGTCGTACAGGCGGTCCCACTCGCCGCCGGCAAAGGCTTCGACGATGGTCAGGTTGGCGATGCTCTTGAAGCGCGAGCTTTCCGGCCGGATCGGAAACGCCTGCAGGAAAACGTTGGCCGCGGGATCGAAGATTCGCCATTGCGCCGGATCGGCCGCCTTCGCCTTTAGGCTGAACAGGATCGGTCCGTCCGAGCTGTAGGCGTCGATCGTCCCGGTCCCGAGCGCGGTAAAGCCCTGCGGATGATCGGGGAACGCCACGAGCGTAACCGCCGGCTTGAGCCGCCCCGACTGGTTGAGGCCGCGGTAGAGCGCCTCCTCGAGGCCTCCGAGCGGCACGCCGACGCGCTTGCCGGCGAGATCGGCGAGCGTCTTGATCGCGCTGTCGGCGCGCACGATCGCCTCGGTCGAGGTGAGGAAGTGCGCGACCGTGAAATCGACGACCTTGATGCGGCTGCGCGTCACCACCGTGGCGCCCGCCTCCATGTCGATCGTGCCGTTCTGCAGCAGCGGAATGCGCGTCTGGCTCGTCACCGGCACGTATTTGAGCTCGACCTTGGCCTTCAGCTCCTTTTCCAGGTTGGCGTGGATGGCGCGGGCGATGTCGGTCGCGAACCCGACCCAGTTGTTCTGGGCGTCGAGATAGCCGTAGGGCGGCGTCGACTGGCGGGCGCCGAGCGCGAAGACGCCGGTGCGCTTGATCTTGTCGAGCGTGTCCTCGACGCACGCCGCGCCCTGCGCCGAGGCGGCGCGGGCGAACGGCAGCCCCAGGGCGGCGGATGCGAGCCCCACGCCGGAGACCCGCATCAAGCCGCGGCGATCGATCGCGCGGGCATTGTCGTGTGCCATCGTTCCCTCCTTCGTCTTGAACCCGTCATTGCGAGCCAACGGGCCCGGCCCGAAGTGGCCGGCCCGATGACAAGCTCCGCGAAGCAATCCAGGGCAACACACTCGGCTCCTGGATTGCTTCGCCGCCTGCGGGCTCCTCGCAATGACGGATCGCCGCTCACACCCACGGCATTTCGGTGGCGTGGCGCGCTTCGAACGCCTTGATCGCGTCGCGCTGGCTGAGCGTGAAGGCCAGCTCGTCGAGGCCTTCGAGCATGCAGCGCTTGCGATAGGCGTCGATCTCGAACCGATAGGTCTTGCCGTCGGCGCCGGTCACGGTCTGGGCGGCGAGGTCGACGCCCATGCGGGCGCCCGGCTTGGCTTCGAGCGCGCCGATCAGGGCAGTGACGGCGGCCGCCGGCAGCACGACCAGCAGCAGGCCGTTGACCAAGCTGTTGCCGAAGAAAATGTCGCCGAAGCTCGGCGCGACCACCGCGCGGATGCCATAGTCCCACAGCGCGTAGACCGCGGCCTCGCGCGACGAGCCGCAGCCGAAGTTGCGCTCGGCAACGATGATCTTCGCGTCGCGATAAGACGGCTTGTTGAGAATGAAATCGCGCTCGCGTCCGTCCTTGTCGAGGCGCAGGTCGTGAAAGAGAAAATTGCCGAAGCCGGCGTTGCGCGGCTTGCGCAGGTAGCGCGCCGGGACGATCTGGTCGGTGTCGACGTTGGGGCGCGCGATCGGCGCGGCGACGGCGTCGAGATTCTTGAAAGCCTGCATGGCAACTATCCTTAGTTCGCGAGCAATCGCCGCACGTCGGTGAAGCGGCCGGTGACGGCGGCGGCCGCCGCCATGGCGGGGCTCACCAGATGGGTGCGCGCGCCGGGGCCCTGACGGCCGACGAAGTTGCGGTTGGAGGTGGAAGCGCAGCGCTGGCCGGCGGCGACAAGGTCGCCGTTCACGCCGACGCACATGGAGCAGCCGGCCGCGCGCCACTCGAAGCCGGCGGCGCGGAAGATGCGGTCGAGGCCTTCCGCCTCTGCGGCCTCCCGGATCAGCTCGGAGCCCGGCACCACCATGGCGTGGACCCCGGCCGCGACCTTGCGGCCGTTGGCGACGGTCGCCGCCGCGCGCAGGTCGTCGAGGCGGCTGTTGGTGCACGAGCCGATGAACACCCGGTCGACCGCAATATCGGCGAGCGGCGTGCCCGGCGTGAGCCCCATGTAATCGAGGGCGCGGCGCACGGCGTCGCGGCGCTCGACGTTGTCGTAGGCGGCCGGATCGGGCACGCGCGCGCTGATCGGCGCCGCGTCCTCCGGACTGTTGCCCCAGGTCACCATCGGGGCGATGTCGGCGGCGTCGAGCGACACCTCGCGATCGAACCTTGCCGCGGGATCGGACGGCAGGCTGCGCCAATAGGCGAGCGCCTGGTCCCATTGGGCGCCTTTGGGTGCATAAGGCCGGCCCGCAAGATATTGGCACGTGGCGTCGTCGGGCGCGATCAGGCCGGCGCGCGCGCCCGCCTCGATCGACATGTTGCAGATGGTCAGGCGGCCTTCCACCGGCAGGGCGCGGATCGCGCTGCCGGCATATTCGATGGCATGGCCGACCCCGCCGGCGGCGCCGATGCGCGCGATGATCGCCAGGATCACGTCCTTGGCGGCGATGCCGGGGCCGAGCGTGCCATCGATGGTGACGCGCAGGGTGCGCGGCTTGCGCTGCCACAGGGTCTGGGTCGCCAGCACGTGGGCCACCTCCGACGAGCCGATGCCCCAGGCGAGCGCGCCGACCGCCCCATGGGTCGACGTATGGCTGTCGCCGCACACGATGATCATGCCGGGCTGGCTGACGCCCTGCTCCGGACCCATCACGTGCACGATGCCCTGCCGCACGTCGCCGAGATCGAACAGCGTGAAGCCATGTTCGGCGGCGTTGCGGGTCAACGAGGTGACCATGGCGCGCGCCTCGTCGTCCGCGATGGCCCCGACCGAGCGGCCGCTCGTGGTCGGCACGTAATGGTCGGGCACCGCGAAGGTGCAGTCGGGCCGCGCCATCTTGAGGCCGCGCTCGGCCAGAATCTCGAAGGCGCGGCGCGAACCGTCATGCACCAGATGGCGGTCGACATAGAGCAGGGTCTGGCCGTCCTCGCGCTCGACGACGGCATGGGATTGCCAGATCTTTTCGAACAGCGTGCGCGGACCAGCGGACTGAGATTGGGGCATGGGCGCCTCCGATGTCGGAGTCTAGCGGGGGCAGGGAATCTATCACATGATGCGGCCCGACCGCGAATAGCGAGTCGAGCGTTGGAGCCCAGTGCAGATGCCGCAGGACTTGGCGCAACGCATCGCCGTCACGGTCGGCGTGCTGCTCATCTACCGGCTGGGCCAATACATCCCGCTGCCCGGCATCGATGCCGGAGCGTGGGCAATCATCTTGCAGGGCCATGGAAGCGGAGTCGCACGAGCCGTCGGTGCGCTCTCAGGCGGCGTAAGCCGCATTTCGATTCTTGCGCTCGGCATCGTTCCCTACATCTCGGCGGCGGTCCTCGTCCAGCTGGCGACGATCGTGTCGCGCAGGCTTCGCGCCCTCAGCCGCGCGGGCGAGCGCGGCCGGCAGGCCATGGTCCAGTATGCGCGCTATCTCACCGCGCTGCTCACCGCGTTCCAGGCTTGGGGAATCGCGAGCGCCCTCGAGCAGGTGGGCAGCGTGGTGGCAAACCCGGGTCCGCTGTTCGTGCTCTCGACCGTAGTCACCCTCACCGGCGGCACCATGTTCCTGGTGTGGCTCGCCGGGCAGATCACCGCGCGCGGCGTCGGCAACGGCATCGCCGTCATTCTTTTGGCAGGCATCGTGACGCAAGTCCCGGAGGCGGTCGCCTACACGTTGGAACTCGGCCGCCAGGGCGTGCTGTCGACCCAGCAGATCGGCGTCATGTCATTGGTCGTGCTCGCCGTCACCGCGCTGGTCGTGGCGATGGAGCTGGCGCGGCGCAACCTGCCGATCCGATATGCCGCGCGTCAGGTGGGCTCGCGCCAGCTCGACGAACGGGTGTCGGACCTGTCGTTGAAGCTCAACCCCGCCGGCATCGTCCCGGTGCTGCTGGCCTCCTTCGTGCTCGCCATCCTGATTGCGGTCGCCGGATTCCTGACCGGATGGGAGTCCGGCCTGGTCGCCCACCTTCGCCCCGGCGCGCTGTCGCACCTGATCGTATACGCCCTCCTCATCGTCTTCTGCACCTTCCTCTACACGGCGTCGGTGCTCGACCCGGATGAGGCGGCGGAAAAGCTCAAGGGGCTCGGCGGGGCGGTCCCGGCGATCGAGCCCGGAGAGGCGACCGCCGCCCACATCGACCATGTCGTCTCGCGCACCACCGTGGTCGGCGCCGCCTATCTCGCCCTCATTTGCCTGTTGCCGGAGGTGCTGGTCCGCTCCGTGCCCGTGCCGTTTTATCTCGGCGGCGTCGGGCTGCTGGTCGCGGTCGGCACCATCATCGACCTGGCGGCGCAGGTCCGCGCCGGCCGATCGCGGCGATGATCGTCGCGTCGACGTCGGTCACCGCCGCGTGGACACCCTGGCGGCGGAGCCAATCGAGATCCGCCGCGCGCTGCACGATCCCCACCACGACCGGAACCCTATGGCGGCGGGCGAGTCGCGCGAGCGGGAAAGCCGACCACCAGGCCTGAAACGCGACCCGGGTCCACGCCCGGTAGTCCCAGCCGAGAAAGAGCACGTCGGGTGCATAGGCGCGCATCGCACGATCGATCGTCCACGGATAGAGCGCGATGATGCCGAGGCGCACCGCCCGCGCGGCGTTCCAGGGGAACGATCGGGCGACCGGCGCAAACGCGAACACGACCGCGCGGTCCGCCAACTTGGCCGCGACCAGCCGGTCGATCACCCGTTCGGCGATGTCGCGTTGCTTGAGCTCGATGAACAGCTCGAGGTTCGTCCCGGACAGGAACGCCAGTGCGGCGTCGAACGTCAGCGTATTCGCGCCCACGGGCGGCGGATCGTGGCAGACCAGCAGGGTTCCGTCCGCGGCGGCGCGAACGTCAAGCTCGACGCCGGATATGCCGCTCTCGGCCGCCGCCCGCGTGAACGCCGCGAGGGTGTTCTCACCCGCACCCGCACGCCATCCGCGATGGGCGAAGAGCTTCATCTCGCGAATAGCGAGTAGCGAATAGCGAATAGCATCGCCGGCACCGCTGAAAACAACTCGCGCTCGCCGGCCCGATTGCCTTCCCTATCCCTCATCGCCGTCACTATTCGCTATTCGCTATTCGTTATTCGTTATTCGCTCTCATCATAATAATGCGTCTCCAGCAGCACGCAGCCGGTGCGCGACGTGAACGGCCCGTGATGGACGCCGGGCGGACGCACCGCGTAGGTGTAGTCGCGGAACTGCTCGCCGCCCTTGCCCTGCTCGTCGTTGCCGACGACCAGATCGCCCGAAAGCAGGAACACCTCCTCCCAGTACTCGTGCACGAACGGTTTGGTCGAATAGGCGCCCGGCGCGATGCGCAGCATGCGGGTGCGGTTGCCGCGCTTGTTCTTTTCATCGAGGGAGCCGGCAAGAATCTTTTCGGAAAAGCCGGGCGGATAGCCGGGAATGGTGTGCCAGCCGGCCCCCATGTCCAAGGTATGAAATTCGTGGTGTCCCTTGTCGAAGCCCATGCCGGCCTCCCGTGAATGCCACTGCAGATACCGTAGGTCGCCGCATTGCCGGCAGGGTGTCAATGGGCCGGGCCTGGACCCGCATCGCGCCTACCCCCTGCGTTTTTGCACTGCCGCTTTGATCTTCTCGAGCGCGCCGGGCAGTTGCTCGATGGTGGTGATGATATCGCCGCCGCTTTGGCGGATGAAATACTCGACCTGAAGATTCACCGTCGCCCCCTCGTTGTCGGCGGACAGGCGGAAATCACCGCGGTATCCCAAGATCGGCCTTCCCTTGGCGAACGCATAGCCGATTTCGGCGGCGGTTCCGCTGTCGACATCGACGCCGTCGAGAATGGCGACCACCGCGTCGCATTCGTCCAATGCGGCCGTATTCCTGCCGGCGATCTTCACATTAAGCTCGCGCCAAGCCTTACGCCGCGCTGGATCGTCGGGCATGTTCGCGACGGCGTCGACCTCGCTTTGCGGCGTCAACGCCCACGGATCCAGCACGATGAACCCAAGCGCTTTGACTTTCGGAACGAACTCGCGGTTATAGAAATGGCGCCCTGCTTCCGAGAACCCCAGCGGGCCGGCCAGATAGATCTTCATCGCACGTTCCTCAGAAGTGGCGCGGAACTGCATGCGGGCAGCAACATCCTCTAGCATGAAGGAGATCGGAAACTAATGCGGACATTGCCTTCCCGCTCCGCCCGCTGCTTGCTGCGTTGACGCAGGCAACCCCGCCGCGTAATTCACGGGCACCGACGAGAGAAAGACGCCATGACCTCGCTCCGCACGCTTCTCGCCGCGCCGCCCATCGTGGTCGCGCCGGGCTGCTACGACGCGCTTTCGGCGCTGATGATCGAGCGCGCGGGATTTGCCGCCGCGTATTTCTCCGGTGCCAGCCTCGCCTACACCCGGTTCGGGCGGCCCGACATCGGGCTCATCGGCATGGACGAGGTGGTCGATGCGGTCGGCGCCATCCGCGAGCGCGTCGCGCTGCCGCTGATCGTCGACTGCGACACCGGCTTCGGCAACGCGCTCAACGTCATGCGCACCGTCAAGGCGATGGCGCGCGCCGGCGCGTCGGCGATCCAGCTCGAGGATCAGACCAGCCCGAAGCGCTGCGGCCATCTCGCCGACAAGACCCTGGTCGACCCGGGCGAGATGAGCGGCAAGATCAAGGCGGCGCTCGACGCGCGGCCGCGCGAGGACGTGCTGATCATCGCCCGCACCGACGCCATCGCGGTCGAGGGCTTTGCCGCCGCGCTCGACCGCGCCGAGGCCTATGCGGAGGCCGGCGCCGATCTGCTGTTCGTCGAGGCGCCGCAGGACGACGCGCAGCTCGCCGCCATCGCGCAGCGCTTTCGCGGCCGCGTGCCGGTGATGGCCAACATGGTCGAGGGCGGCAAGACGCCGCTCAAGGACGCGGCCGAGCTGCAGGCGCTCGGTTTCGCGCTGGTGATCTTTCCCGGCGGCACCGTGCGCGCGCTCGCTCACGCGCTCGCCGAGTACTTCGCCAGCCTCAAGCAGCACGGCACCACCGCGCCGTTCCGCAATCGCATGCTCGATTTCAAGGGCGTCAACGAGCTGGTCGGCACCGCCGACATGCTGGCGCTCGGCCGCCGCTACGATCCTGGCCCGCGCGACGCGGAAGAGCCCTAAAGCCGGATGACGATTCTTCGAATCGTCATCCGGCTTTTAGGTTATTCTTGGAGCATGATCTTTTCCGAAAACCGGTACCCACTTTTCGGGATCATGCTCTGATGCTCGATCCGGTCACGCTGGCGGTGCTCAAGGGGCGGCTCGAGCAGATCGCCGACGAGATGGACGCGACCCTGTTCCGCAGCGCCTTCAACCCGATCATCGCCGAGGCGCACGATGCCTCGCACGGGCTCTACGATGCCGCGACGGGCGAGACCCTGGTGCAGGGCAAGGCCGGGCTGCCGATCTTCGTCGGCGTCATGGCGTTCGCCGTCAAGGCGGTGATCGCCAAGGCCGGCCGCGACGGCGACCTCGGCGACGGCGACGTCTACATTTTCAACGACCCCTACGAGGGCGGCACGCATCTGTCCGACTTCAAGCTGGTGCGGCCGTTCTTCCGCGCCGGCAAGCCGTTCTGCTACCTCGCCTCGGTCGGGCACTATCACGACGTCGGCGGCAACGTGCCGGGCAACTACAACCCGGTGGCAACCGAGTGCCACCAGGAAGGCGTGCTGATCCCGCCGGTGAAGCTCTACGTACGCGGCGAATTTCGCGGCGACATTTTTGCCATCATCCAGGCCAACAGCCGCCAGCCGCTCAGCGCCTATGGCGACCTGCAGGGCCAGATCAACGCCCTCGACCTGGGCGCGCGGCGGCTTTGCGCGCTGCTCGACGAATGGGGCGACGCCACGGTGACGCAGGCGCTCGCCGAGCTGCGCGCCCGCGCCGGCCGGCAGATGCGCGGCTACCTGGGCGCGCTTCCCGACGGCACCTACAGCGCCGAGGATTTCCTCGACAACGACGGCATCACCGACGTGCCGCTCAAGATCGCGCTCGACCTGACGATCGCGGGCGAGACGATGACCCTCGACTTCTCGCGCTCGTCGCCGCCGTGTGCCGGCCCGCTCAACATTTCCTATTCGACCGCGGCGGCAAGCTGCTACGTCGCGCTCAAGCACGTGTTTCGCGACGTGCCGGCGAACGCCGGCGTGCTCGACCCGATCAGCTTCGTGATCCCGCCGACGACGCTGCTCAACGTCGGCGCGCCCAAGCCGGTCGGCGGCTACACCGAGACGATCCTGCGCATCATCGACGTGGTATTCCAGGCGTTCGCCCAGGTCGCGCCCGAGCGCAGCAACGGCTGCGCCTACGGCACCATCAACGCGCTCTCGCTCGCCGGCCGCCGCGGCGACGGCCGGCGCTGGGTGATGTTCTCGTTCTTCGGCGGCGGCCACGGCGGGCACCCGCAGGGCGACGGGCTCAACCACGGCAACGCCCCGATCTCGACCGCGCGGATTCCCCCGATCGAGATCCTCGAGGCCGCCTACCCGGTGATGTTCACCCGCTGGGCGCTGCGGCCCGACAGCGGCGGGCCGGGTCGCCACCGCGGCGGGCTCGGCGCCGTCTACGAGATCGAAATGCTGGAGCAGGAGACGGAGGTCTTTCTGTTCGGCGAGCGCGGGCGCTTTCCCCCGCCGGGCGTGGCCGGCGGCGCGCCCGGGGCGCTCAACCGCTTCCATTATATAAAGAGCGACGGCGAGCACGCGGCCCCCCTCGCCTCGAAGATGGTCGGGATTACGTTGGCGCGGGGCGAGCGGGTGCGCATCGAATCGCCGGGCGGCGGCGGCTATGGCGCGCCGCACGAACGCGCCCCCGCCGCGATCGCGCGCGACGTGGCGCTGGGGTATGAGACGCCGGCACACGCTGAGAAGTGCTACGCCCGCCCTGCAGGGGGCAGGTAAAGCGTGCCTCCCCGGCTCGTCATCGGCATCGATGTCGGCGGCACGTTCACGGACGTGTTCGTGCTCGACGAGGCGAGCGGCGCCTGCACGGTCGCCAAGGTGCCGACGACCCGGCACGACCCGGCCCAGGGCATTCTCGACGGGCTGCGCCGTGTCGCCGGCGACCTCGGCACCATCGCGACGATCGTGCACGGCACCACGGTCGGCACCAACGCGCTGATCGAACGAAAGGGCGCGCCGACCGGCCTCATCACCACCGCAGGCTTCCGCGACGTGCTCGAAATGCGCCGGCGCGACCGGCCGCAGACCTGGGGCCTGTGGGGGCGCTACGAGCCGGTGGTGCCGCGCGACCGGCGGCTCGAAGTGCGCGAGCGCACGCTCGCCGACGGCAGCATCCGCACGCCCGTCGACGCCGCCGAAGTCACGGCGGCGGCGGAGCGATTGCGCGCGCTCGGCGCCGAGGCGGTCGGCATCGTGTTCATCAATTCCTACGCCAATCCCGCCAACGAGCGCCGCGCGCTCGACGCCGTGCGCGCGGTATGGCCGAACGCCCATGTCACGGTCTCGAGCGAAATCCTCCCCGAGATCCGCGAGTTCGAGCGCACCTCGACCACGGCACTCAATGCCTATTTGCAGCCGGTCGTCGGGCTATATCTGGCGCGGCTCGAGCAGGGGCTCGCGTCCGCGGGCGCCCATGGCCAGGTGCTGATCGTGCAATCGAACGGCGGCGTGATGAGCGTGGAAACCGCCAAGCGGCTGCCGGTGCGCACCGCGCTGTCGGGCCCGGCCGCCGGCGTCATCGCCGGCGCGCACATCGCCGCGTCCGCCGGCTTTGCCAACGTGATCACCTGCGACATGGGCGGCACCAGCTTCGACGTGTCGCTGATCGCCGAAGGCAAGACCGCGCTCGCCGCCGAGATCAGCATCGACTTCGGCCTCACCGTGCGCACGCCGATGATCGAGATCACCACCATCGGGGCGGGCGGCGGGTCGATCGCGTTCGTGGACGGCGGCGGCATCCTGCAGGTCGGCCCGCAGTCGGCCGGCGCCGAGCCCGGCCCGGCCTGTTACGGCCTCGGCAACGAGCGCCCGACCGTGAGCGACGCCGACGTGCTCACCGGCCGTATCGACGCCGCGCGGCCGATCGGCGGCAAGATCGCGCGCCTCGATGTCGACGCGGCGCGGCGCGCGATCGAGACCCACGTGGGCCGGCCGCTCGGGCTCGACGCGATGGCGGCCGCGGAGGCGATCATCCGCGTCGCCAACAGCCGCATGGCGGGCGCGATCCGCCTGGTGTCGATCGAGCGCGGGCACGATCCGCGCGACTTCGTCGCCATGCCGTTCGGCGGCGGCGGCGCGCTGCACGCGGGCGCGCTGATCAAGGAGGTCGGGCTCGGCAAGGCGCTGATCCCGCGCCACCCGGGAGTCACCAGCGCGCTCGGCTGCGTCATCGCCGACATGCGCCACGACTTCGTGCTGACCGTAAACCGTTTGCTCGACGCGCTCGACGTCGACACGCTCGCGGCCGACGTGCAGCGCCTCGCCCGGGAAGGCACGGCGCTGGTCGAAAGCTCGCGGGTGCAATTCACCGGCTGCGACACGCTGGTCGAGCTCGACATGTCGTATGTGGGCCAGACCCACACGGTGGCGGTGCCGCTGGCCGGCACGCTCGACGCGGCGTCGATCCGCGCGGCGTTCGAAGCGCGCTACCGCGCAGCATACGGCCGCCTGCTCGAAGCCATCGCCATGCGGGTGCTCAACCTGCGCGTGGCGGTGGTCGGCCGGCGGCCGAAGCTCGACCTGATGCGGCTCGCGCCCCGGAAGGACGGCAACATCGCGGCCGCCCGGCGCGGCACCCGGCGCGTCTATGTCGACGGCGGTTTCGCCGACGCGCCGGTCTATGCCCGGCTCGACCTGCCGGCCGGCGCGGCCGTTGCCGGCCCCGCGATGCTTGAACAACCGGATACGACAATCTTCATCGATCCAGGGCTGGTCGGCACGCTTGACCGGTTCGGCAACGTCATCTTGGCATAGACGGCGCGATCAACGCGGAGGGTCGAGACGTGCAACCATATCTTGTCCTGATGGCAGCCACCTTCCTGATCATGATCGAACCGTGCCGGGCGCTCGATTTGCCGCCCGACCAGATCGTTCGCGAGGACTGCGCCAAGGCGGACGCGATTGTCGAAGGGGCGATCGTGTCTTTCGAGATACCGCATAACTGGCCCGCCACGCGGACGGAGTTCCGCATCAACCGAGTCTATCGCGGGCAGCTTGGCGCGGGCGACGTGATAACTTACTACTCGTCGCGGGAAGCCGGCAGCAGGAAGGTGGGCGACAATCTCTTGCTCTTCCTGGTCAGATGGACCGACGCGGCCGGCTTGAAAAAGTGGGGAACAGCGACGGATTTTTCCGAATACTTGAACTCGCCGCCGCTTGAGTTGAAGGTTAGGAAATGCGCGAGAAGCAAGCGGTAGAATGAGCTGCCCGTAGCCCGGATGAGCGCGCAGCGCGATATCCGGGAATCCCGCATGTCGCTTCGCTCATGCGGGCTACAGGGGTGGCTACAGGAATGACCATGAACCTCGACGTCCCTGCCCGCACCGCGCTCGTCCTTTGCGACCTGCAGAACGACTTCCTGCATCCGGCTGGCGCCTACGTGCGCGCCGGGCAGGGCGCGCCGGGGATCGCGGCACTGCCGGCGCGGCTCAAGCCGGTCGCCGATGCCATGCGGCACGCCGGCGGCTGGATCGTCTCGACCCATTTCACCCTGGTGCCCGGCCGCGACGGCGAGCCGTTCATCCTGCCGCACCTGAAAAAGCTGCGGCCGTTCCTCGGCACGGGCGACTTCGCGCCCGGCAGCTTCGGCCACGAACTCGTTGCCGACCTCAAGCCCGCCGACCTGACGATCGAGAAAGTGGCGTATTCGGCCTTCTACATGAGCCGCATGGAGTTCGTGCTGCGGCGCGCCGGCATCGACACGCTGGTGTTCGCCGGCATCGTCACCAACGGCGGCGTCGCCTCGACGGTGCGCGACGCCCACGTGCGTGACTTCCGCTGCCTCGTGCTCGCCGACGGCTGTGCGGCGTTCAGCCAAGCCGTGCACGACGCGACGATCGCGTCGCTCGCGAGCGTGGTCGAGATCGGCGATTGCGCCGGCGTCGTCGCGGCGCTGGCGCAAAAATGACCGTCGGTTCCGGCGTCGCGTTCCCGGTCGCGGTGCCGGTGGTGATCGTCGGTGCCGGCGCGGCCGGGCTCACGGCGGCGCTCGCCGCGCGCGAGGCGGGCGCGGACGTGCTGATCGTCGAGCGCGATGCCGTGCCGTCCGGCTCGACCGCGCTCTCATCCGGGCTGATCCCGGCAGCCGGCACGCGCTGGCAGGCAGCGAAGGGCGTGGCGGACGACCCGTCGCGCTTTGCCGCCGACATCATGGCCAAGAACAAGCAGCGCGCCGATCCGGCGATCGTCGCCGTCGCAGCGGCCAATGCCGGAGCGACCCTCGAATGGCTGGGCGCGCGGCACGGCGTGCCGTTCGACCTGGTCGAGGGATTTCTCTATTCCGGCCACTCGGTGCTGCGCATGCACGGGACGCCGCGCCGCAGCGGGCGCGAGCTGATCGATCATTTGCATCGCGCCGCGACCGCGAGCGGCGCCGAGATCATGACCAGCGCGCGGGCGCAGACGCTCCATGCCGGCGACAACGGCCGGATCGCCGGCATCGACATCGTGCGGCCCGACGGCAGCGGCGAGGCGATCGGCTGCGGCGCGCTGGTGCTCGCCTGCAACGGCTACGGCGGCAACCGCGAGCGCGTGGCGCGGCATATTCCCGAGATGGCGGACGCGCTTTATTTCGGCCACCCGGGCAACCAGGGCGAGGCGCTCGCGTGGGGCGAGGCGCTGGGCGCGGCGATCGCCGACCTCGGCGCCTATCAGGGCCACGGCTCGGTCGCCCATCCGCACGGCATCCTCGTCACCTGGGCGCTGATGCTGGAGGGTGGATTCCAGGTGAACGCGGCCGGCCGGCGCTTCTCCAACGAGCATGCCGGCTATTCCGAGCAGGCGGTCGCGGTGCTGCGCCAGCCCGGCAAGATCGCCTATTCGATCTACGACGAGCGCCTGCACCAGCTGGCGCTCGGCTTCGAGGACTATCGCGCCGCCGTGAAGGCCGGCGCCGTGCGCCGCGCGCCGTCGATCCGCGAGCTCGCCGCGTCGTTCAATCTGGCGCCGAGCGCGCTCGGCGCCACCCTCGAGGAGACCCGCGCGCTCGCGGCCGGACGCGGCAGCGATCCGTTCGGCCGCGTGTTCACCGACAAGCCGCCGCTCGCTCCGCCGTTCTACGGCGTGCGCGTCACCGGCGCGTTGTTCCACACCCAGGGCGGGCTGGAGGTCGACGTCAGCGCGCGGGTGCTGCGGCGCGACCGGTCTTCGTTCCCCAACCTGCTCGCCGCCGGCGGCGCCGCGCGCGGCGTGTCGGGGCCGACGGTCGACGGGTATCTGTCGGGCAACGGGTTGCTGACCGCGGTGACGCTGGGTCGAATCGCGGGAACGACGGCCGCAAGCACGATGACAAGCACGATGAATTGATCTGACGGCTCGTGTTATGCTCGCCGTGACCCTGCAAGGAACCCGACAGGTTCGCCATGACCGAGCTCGCCGAACGGATCGCGCGCGAATACGGCACCCCCGCCGCGGTCGTCGACCTTGACCGGGTCGAGCGCAACATCAAGCGCCTGCAGGCCGCCTGCGACGCCGCCGGCGTCGCCAACCGGCCGCACATCAAGACGCACAAGAGCCCGCTGATCGCGGCGATGCAGCGCGACGCCGGCGCCAAGGGCATCACCTGCCAGAAGCTCGGCGAAGCCGAGGTGATGGCCGACGCCGGCTTCGAGGAGATCCTCATCAGCTACAACATCCTGGGCGAGGAGAAGGTCGCGCGCCTGGCGGCCCTGATGGGCAAGACCAGCATGATCGTGTGCGTCGACAATCCCGTCAGCATCGCGGCCGCCGCGGAGGCCGCCGCCCGCGCCGGGAACGTGCTGCCGGTACTGATCGAATGCGACACCGGACGCAAGCGCGCCGGCGTCGAGACCCCGGCCGAGGCGGTCGCGCTCGCGCGCATGATCTCCGCGCGCAACGGGCTCGACTTCTCCGGCTTCCTGCTCTACCCGCCCGAGACCGCGATCCCGCAGACGCAGCGATTTCTCGACGAGGCGCTGGCCGGCGTCCGCGCCGCCGGGCTCGACCCGCCGATCGTCTCGTCCGGCGGCACGCCTAACATCGCCAACCTCGGCAAGATCGCCGGCGCCACCGAGCACCGCGCCGGCACCTATGGGTTCAACGACCGCATGATGATGGCGTGCGGCGCGGCGGGCCTCGACGACTGCGCGCTGCACGTGGTGGCGACGGTGGTCAGCCGCGCCGGCCCCGACCGCGGCATCGTCGATGCCGGCTCGAAGACTCTCACCAGCGACATCGGCGGGCTCGACGGCCACGGCCTCATCCTCGAGCACCCGCAGGCGCGCATCGCCAAGTTCGCCGAGGAGCACGGCTTCCTCGATCTTTCCGCCTGCAACGACCGCCCCGAGGTCGGTGACGTGGTACGCATCATTCCCAACCACGTGTGCGTGGTTGTGAACATGATGGAGCGCCTGATCGCCACGCGCGGCGACGAGATCGTCGGGGAAATCCCGGTGGCCGCGCGTGGGCGGATCAGCTAGGCGCCAGGAGCGTCGATTTCGGTGGGGATGAAGCAAACCCTCGACGTCATCAACCGAATGGAGGCCGACGGCATCATCGGCCGATATGCGGTTGCCGGCGCAGTTGCCGCCTACAACTATATCGAGCCGGCGCTCACCAGCGACCTCGATATTCTCGTTTCGTTCGACGAGGCTCAGAACACAGGCAAACTCGGGCTTGTTTCACTCGACCCGATCTTTTCTTATCTAAAGACCAAGGGTTACGTCGAGCACCGGAAAGAGGGAATAGTCATCGAAGGTTGGCCGGTGCAGTTCCTGCCGGTCGCAAGCCAACTTGATTCGGAGGCACTTGCACAAGCCCAGGATGTTGACGTTGAGATCGACAAGGCGGAGGGGTCCGTCCGGATTCGGATATTGCGTCCCGAACACATCGTGGCAAACTCGTTGCGGGTCGGCCGGCCACAGGACTTCATTCGCATTGCGCAATTCCTGCAGGAGCACGCGGTCGACACGGCGGCTCTCGCTGCGCTGCTGGATCGCCACGACCTGAAGCCGGCATGGCGATCATTTTGCAGGCGGACTGGCATCAACGATCCTGTGACCTAGATAGAAGGCCATGAAGGACACGCCAAAGGACATCTTTCCGGATATTTCCGACATCCTCGCCCGCAAGGCGGAGGGACGACGCGAGATCGCGCGCCGGTCGTTCGGCGAGAAGATAGCCATGATGGAGGCGCTGCGCGATCGTGTCGAACCGCTCAAGCGGGCGCGCGAAGCCCGCCGCGCGGCGCGCGAAAAGCAGGGCGAATAGCGAATGGCGAATAGTGAATAGTGGAGTTTACGGCGCCTATTCACTGACTATTCGCTATTCGCTACTCCCTATTCGCCCCCTTTACTGCTGCCCCATCAGCAGCGGCGTGATGCGGCGCACGGTGACGCGGCGGTTGCGGCGCTCCGGCCCGTCGGTCGGAATCTTCAGGTATTGCTTGCCGTAGCCCTGGGTCGTCAGGTTCTCCGGCGGCACCTGGAAGCTCTCGGAGAGAACCGTTGCGGCCGATTGCGCCCGGCGGTCGGACAGCGACAGATTGTCGACGTCGGAGCCGACCGCGTCGGTGTGGCCCTCGATCAGGAACACCTCGCGCGGGTTCGCCGCCACGGCCTTGTTGATCGCCTGGGCGACGAAAGCGAGGCGGTCGACCTGATCGGGCGTCACCTCCCACGACCCGAAGTCGAAGTTGATCGTGTCGACGTCGATGCTGGGCATGCGCTCGAGCAGCGGCCGGCTGTAGCGGATCTCGTCGAGCGAATAGGCGCGCTCGATCGGTTCGACCGGCGGCTCGGTCAGCACCGCGTAGATGTCGGCCTCGCTCGCGCGCTCCGCATCGAGAATGTAGCGCTCGCGCGGAATGCGGATCACCGGCGGCGGCAGGTCGACGTAGTAGTCGCCGATGCCGCGATATTCGCGCACGGGATTTTCGATGATGACCACCTCGCGTCCGTCCGGATAGCGCCGCAGGCGCCGGAGCAGACGGCCGTCCGGGTCGGTGTAGGTGACGATGCGGATGCCGTCCGGCCGCTCGACGACGGTGACGGTGTCGCGTCCGTGCTGCTCGACGCGAACGTCGCGGGCATGGAAGCCGAAGCGATCGACCTCGTTGTGCTGGATGAGGACGCGCCCGCCCTCCCGGATGATGGTGCGGTCCGGCTCGCGGATGAAGGTGCGGCCGCCTTCGGTCACCTCCTGGCGCTGGGTGCGCAGGTCCTGCACCTTGCGCGAACGCCATTCGTCGGCGCGCTGGCGCTGCTCGGTGAGTTCCTGGCTGTTGCGCGGCGCCACCGTGAGCCCCGCCCCCCCGAGCGGAGCAACCGGTCGCGCCTGCGCGGCGGGCGGTTGCGCCGGAACGGGTTGCTGCGCCGCCGGCGGAGGAGGTTGCCCGGGGCGCTGCTGAGCTGCGGGCGGTTGCGGGGGAGCCCCGGGTTGTTGGGCCGCGGGGGGTTGCGGCGGGTGAACCGGTTGCTGGGCCGCAGGGGGCTGCGGCGGATGCACCGGCTGTTGGGCTGCGGGAGGCTGCGGCGGATGCACCGGCTGCTGGGCCGCTGGGGGCTGCGGGGGATGCATCGGTTGCTGCGCCGCGGGAGGCTGTGGCGGATGCGCCGGCTGCTGCGCCGCCGGGGGCTGGGGCGGATGCGGTTGCTGGGCCGCCGGAGGCTGCGGCGGATGCACCGGCTGTTGGGCCGCGGGAGGCTGTGGCGGGTGGACCGGCTGCTGCGCCGCGGGCGGTTGCGGCGGACGCGCCGGTTGCTGCGCCGCGGGCGGCTGCGGGGGACGCGCCGGCGGTTGCTGCTTGGGAGGAGGCTTTTGCTGCTGCTGCTGGCCGGGCTTTGGCGGCGCTTCCTGCTGGGCAAGAATCGTGGCGCTGCCCTGCGCCACGGCGATCGGGGCTGGCTGCATCAGGGCAAATGCTGGGAGAACCGCCCCGGCGAGCAGGGCCTGTTTCGTCTTGGTCATGTTCGGCCTTCCTTGAATTTCCGTCTTGAACTCGCTGGGCGAAGTCGATTCGGCGCACGGGAAACCATAGCGAGCCGGCAGCGGCGTGTCTTTATCATGACCAAATAGTGACGGGGCGGCGCGTCAACCGGTCACCGGTACGCTCTGGGCATGCCGAAAGACGTTGTCGGGGTCGAAGGCCGCCTTGACCTGCTTGAGGCGCGCGAGATTGGCACCCCAATAGGCGTCGGCCCAATCGGCGAGCTCGAGATCGCAATAATTCACGTAAGCGGCGCCGGACACGTAGGGGCGCATCGACGCATAAAGGTCGCGCATGCGCGTGAGATGGATCGGCGTATCCGCGGCCGCCTCCCAGCTGGAATAATACTGAATGCAATAGAGCGTGCCCGCCCGGCGCGCGAAGGCGGAGGCGTCGGGCGCGATGGCGGCCACCGCGCCGCCATAGGCGTCGCAGATGGGAACGATGGCATTGGCCGGCAGGCGGCGCAGCCCGTCGATCAGCGTGGCGATCGCGTCGTCGCCGAGCGGCGACAGGACGTAGTCCGACTTGCACTTCGAGTAGGTCGATTCGTAGTCCCAGCCCCCGGAAAAATAATCGACGGCATCGAGGAACGTCCGCGATTTGATTCGGGGAACGGCGTCCGGCTGCTCGATGTTGAGCAGCACCTTGAGCTCCTGGCGCACCTGCGCCAACGAGCCGATCGACTGGCCGGCGCAGTGCACATTGATGCTGCCATCCTTGCGCTTGCCCATCCTGAAGATGGAGGTGATGGCGCTGGGCGCGTGCGGCGCCCATGCCTGCCAGGCCTTCATCACCTTGGCGGCTTGCGCCGGGTTGAGCGACCAGTCGACCCCGAACGTGACGACCTGGCCGATGGGATGCAGCTTGAAGCGGAAGCCGGTGGCGGCGCCGAAGCTGCCGCCGCCGCCGCCGCGGCAGGCCCAGAACAGATCCGGCTGCTGCTGCGGGTCGGCGGTGACGATCCGCCCTTGCGGGTCGACGAGCTCGACCGACTGCAGGCTGTCGCAGGCAAGCCCCAGGGGCCGCGCCAGCAATCCGAAGCCGCCGCCCAACGCATGTCCGGACACGCCGACGGTCGGACAGCTGCCGGCGGGAAGCGCGAACCCCTTGGCGCCGATCTGCTTGTAGATATCGCCGAGGGAGGCGCCGGCGCCGACCGTGACGCTGCCGCCGGCCGTGTCGATTTCGACCTTGTTCATCAGCCGCGTGTCGATCACGACGCTCGTGCTTTGCGAAAAGCCCTCGTAGCTGTGTCCGCCGGAGCGCAGCGCGAAGGGAAGCATGTTGGTGCGCGCCCAGTCGATCATCACGGCGACCGCATTGGGGGTCTTGCACAGCGCCCGCAGTTGCGGGAGCAACATGGTGCGCTGGTTGTAGGCCGGCTCGTACTTGGCGAAATCGCCGTCGGTCGACAGCAGCAGGAGTGCTTCGCTCGCCGCCAGATTGGGAAGGGTCGGCAGCGCGGCAGCGCCCCACGCGCGCGCGGCGCCGAGAACGGCCGGCGCGAAAATCGCCGCCGCGGCAATGTCCTTGAGAACCCGCCGCCGGCTGATGCCCTTGCTCAAATGACTCTCCGCGAAATAGGCAATGCCACTTTCCCGCGTGGCGCGGCAATCCGCAAGCTCCTCGGCAAAGCACCTTTCCGGACGATGGACCGCGGCGCCGCTTTGCTGCATTCTGGCGGCGCAGTCCCGTCGTCCCGCAGGCTGGTGCTCTCCAGTGATCGATGCCGACACCCGTTCCGCACGGCGGACCGCGCCGCGCGGGCTGCGCGCGGCAACGACCGCGCCATCCCGGCGACGCCTGAAGACCCGAGGGAGGAAACCATGGTGAAAAAAACAATCCGCGCGGCCGCGCTGGGTGCCGCCACGCTGATCAGCCTCGCCGCCCAGGCCGAGGACGTGCGGATCGGCGCGGTGTTCCCGATGAGCGGGCCCAACGCCATCTACGGCGACATTTTCGGCGCCGGCGCCAGCCTCGCGGTCGAGCATGCCAACGCCGACAAAGTGCTCAACGGCAAGCTCACCATCCAGTTCGAGGACAGCCAGGCGCTGCCGCAGCAAGGCGTCATCGCCATGAACAAGCTCGTCAACGTCGAGAAGGTGCCCTACGTGTTCTCGGCCTTCACCGGCGTGTCGAAGGCGATATCGCCGATCGCGCAACGCACCAAGACGGTGACGGTCAACGGCGGCGCGGTCGGCCCGGACCTCGCCGAGCTCGGCCCTTATTTCTGGAACGTCATTCCGCTGGCGAACTTCGAGGTGCGCACGTTCGTTCCCTACGTGGTCAAGGAACGCGGGCTCAAGCGCTGGGTGCTGGTCTACGTCGACGATCCGGTCGGCCAGGCGATCAAGAAAGAGCTGGAGACCAACCTGCCGGCCGCCGGCGGCGAGCTGGCCGAGACGCTGTCGGTTCCGGTCAATGCCCAGCAGTTCAGTGGCATCGCCGCGCGGGTGCGCGACGCCAAGCCGGACGGGGTCTACATCGTCTCCTACGGCGCGCAGCAGCTGCAGATCATCAAGCAGCTGCGCGACAACGGCGTCACCCAGCAGCTCGCCAGCTACTCCGCGTTCGGCACGCCCGACATCAGCACGGTGCCGGAGGCGATGGGCGCGCTCTACACGTCGCAGACCGTCAACTGGGGGTCGAACGACCCGATCACCAAGCGCTTCGTCGACGGCTTCAAGGCCAAGCACGGCAAGGACCCGACCGTCTACAACGCCAATTATTACAACGCCGCGCGCCTGTTCGCGCTGCTGGCCAGCGCGCTGCAGAAGAAGGGCAAGCCGATCACCGGCGAGACCCTGCTGGCCGAACGGCTCGAGAGCAAGACGTTCGCGTTCGTCGGCGGCACGGTCTCGTTCGAGCCGAACGGGACGGTGGTGGCGCCGATCCAGATCAGCGAAGTGGACGGCAAGGGCGGCAAGCTGGCGAAGTGATGAAAAAAGGCGAATAGCGAATAGCGAATAGCGAGTAGCGAATAGTGAGTGGCGAGTAGCAAATAGCAGGTAACGACCTCACGCTTGCTTACTATTCGCTATTCGCTATTCGCTATTCGCTATTCGCTATTCGCGCGGACAAAATCCCATGCTGCTTCTCCAGTTGCTCATCAACGGCATCCAACTGGGCGCCCTCTATGCGCTCACGGCGGCGGGCTTTTCGCTGATCTTCGGCTCGACCCGCGTCTTCCATTTCGCCCACGGCTCGGCCTTCGCCATCGCGGCCTATCTGTTCTATTTCTTCTACGCGGTCGCGGGCGCCGGCTGGCCGGTGGCGGCGCTCGCCGCCACGGTCGCCGCGGTGGTGTTCGGCGTCGCCGTCGACCGCTTCATCTACGCGCCGATCCAGCGCCACGAGGGCTCGTTCTTCACCGTGTTCGTCGCCTCGTTCGGCATCGCCATCGTGGTGCAGAACCTGATCGGCATGATCTTCGGCCGCGGCTTCGTCAGCGTGCCGACGGCGCTCAGCCGCAGCATCGAGATCACGCCGGGCCTCTACGTCTCGCCGCTCGCCGGCATCGCCATCCTGTGCGCCGTGGCGTTCTTCGTCGGGCTGCACCTGTTCCTCACCCGCACCCATGTCGGCTTCGCGTTGCGCGCGCTCGCCGAGAACCCGGAGCTGGTGCGCACCTACGGCCTGAGCCCGCGGCTGCTGTCGAGCTACGCGTTCGCGCTCGGCTCGCTGCTGGTGGTGCCGAGCGCGCTGTTGACGAGCGCGAGCACGGGCCTCAATCCCGCGGTCGGCAGCGACATCATGCTGGTCAGCCTCGCGGCCACCATCGTGGGCGGGGTCGGCAGCCTGCGCGGCGCCGCCTGCGCCGGCCTGCTGCTGGGGCTGGGCCAGAACCTCGCGCTGTGGCGACTCGTATCCCAGTGGAGCGACGCGGTCACCTTCGTGGTGCTGTTCCTGTTCATCCTGTTCCGGCCGTCCGGCTTCTTCGGCCGCGCGGTCACGTCGTAGGGTACGCGGCATGTTCGCCTACAGCCTCAACCTCGCGACCCTGATCTGCATCAACGCGGTGCTGGCGATCACGCTCAACTTCATCATCGGCTACGCCGGCATTTTCTCGGTCGCGCACGCGATTTTCTTCGGCGTCGGCGCCTACACGGCCGCCAACGTGGCGCTCTACGTCAACGGCTCGATGTTCGTGGCGGTGCCGATCGCCATGGCGGCGGCGGCGGCCCTGTCGCTCGCGCTCGCGCTGCCGGCGCTGCGGGTGCGCGGGGAATATTTCATCGCCGCCTCGCTCGGCCTGCAGGTGATCGGCGTCACCGTGTTCTCCGAATGGAAGAGCGCGACCGGCGGCATCGGCGGCCTGATCGGCATCCCGCCCGCCAACCTGTTCGGCCGCGACATCGTCGACCCGGTCGAGTTCCTGGTGCTGGCCGCGACCTGCCTCGCCTTGACCGTCCTCGTCATCGGCGTGCTGGTGCGCTCGAGCTTCGGCCGCAACCTCAAGGCTATCCGCGACAGCGAGTCGGCGGCGCTCGCCGCCGGCAAGAACGTGGCGCTGATCAAGACGCTCTCGGTCGTGCTGTCCTCCTCGCTCGCCGCCGTGGCCGGCGCGCTCTATGCGTTCTACCTGAGCTTCATCAACGTCGAGAGCTTCACCCTCGACACCTCGGTACTGCTCACCGCCATGGTGATCATCGGCGGCACCGGCACGCGGCTGGGGCCGCTGGTCGGGGCCGCCCTGCTGATGCTGCTGCCGGGGCTCTTGAGCTACCTGTGGTTCCTGCCGCCGACCGAGATCGGCTCGATCCAGCAGATCATCTACGGCGCCGCCATGGTCCTGCTGATGATCTTCCGCCCCGGCGGCATCGTCGGCTCACGCGCGGGCGCGCGATGACCGACGCGACGCAAGCCGCGGGCGACGTGCTGCTGGCGATCCGCGCGCTGAGCAAGAGCTTCGGCGGCCTCAAGGCGGTCGACGCGGTCTCGCTCGACCTGCGCGCCGGCATCATCACCACCCTGGTGGGGCCGAACGGCGCCGGCAAGACCACCCTGTTCAACATGATCACCGGCCACATCGCGCCGGACGCCGGCGACATCCTCTGGCGCGGGCAATCGATCGCCGGCGAAGCGCCGTGGCGGATCGCGCGGCGCGGCATCGCCCGCTCGTTCCAGGACCTGCGCCTGTTCGCCCACATGACGGTCGAGGAGAACGTGCTCACCGTCATGGAGCCGGCATCCTGGCTGTGGCAGCCGGGCGGCGGCGCGGCCCGCCGGGCGCGGCGCGCGCGCACCGCCGCGATCCTGCAGGCGACCGGACTCGCCGACAAGGCCGGCGTGCGGGCGATCGATCTCGCCTATGCGGAGCGCAAGTTCCTCAGCCTGGCGCGCATCATGGCGTCGGACGCCCGCATCTGGCTGCTCGACGAGCCGGCCTCCGGGCTCGACCGGCGCTCCTACGACCTGTTCTTCGGGCTGCTGCGCCGCGAGGTGGCGAACGGCGTGACGGTCTGCATCATCGAGCACAATCTCGACATCGTCATCGGCATATCGGACCGCATCGCCTTCCTCGACCGCGGCCGATTGCTCGCCGACGGCAACCCGCGCGACGTGCTGGCGGACCCGCACCTCGCCGCCATCTATTTCGGCGAGCGCGCCGCGTGAGCGCCGTGCTCAAGGCGGAAGCCCTGGTGGTCGGCTACGGCGGCCGGCCGGTGCTCGCCGGCGTCGACATCGAGTTGCGCGCCAACGAGGTGCTCTGCCTGATCGGCCACAACGGCGCCGGCAAGTCGACCTTGCTCAAGACGCTGTTCGGCCTGGTGCCGCGCCAGAGCGGACGTATCCTGCTCGACGGCGCCGAGGTCGCCCAGCCGGAGCCACGCGCGCTCACCGCGCGCGGCATCTCGCTGGTGCCGGAGGGACGCGGCGTGTTTCCCGGGCTCACGGTCGCCGAGACCATGCGCCTGGCGCTGTGGGCGGCCGGCATCGCCGAGCGCGACCACGCCGAGCGCATCGCCTGGGTGCTCTCGGTGCTGCCGGCCATCCGGCGGTTCTACGACCAGCGCGCCGGCACGCTCTCGGGCGGCGAGCAGCAGATGGTGTCGATCGGCCGCGCCCTGCTCTACCGGCCGCGCTGCCTGCTGATGGACGAGCCGTCGATCGGGCTGGCGCCAAAGCTGTTCCAGGACCTGACGCGGCCGATCCGCGCGCTGCAGCAGGAGACCGGCATGTCGATCCTGCTGGTCGAGCAGAACGTGCGCGAGGCGCTGAAAATCTCCGACCGCGTGGTGGTGATGAAGTCGGGCGCCATCATCCACGAGGCGCGGCCGGACGAGCTGTCCGACAACGCGCGCCTGATGGAGCTTTATTGACCGCGCAGATTGCTCGCGCGCGTCAGCGATACGGGATCGCGTACATCAGCCCGCCCTTGGTCCACAGGCCGTTGAGCCCGCGGCTGAGCTTGAGCTGGCTGCCGGCGCCGACGTTCTTGTCGAACACTTCGCCGTAATTTCCCACCGCCTTGATGGCGTTGAGCATCCACTTGTTGTCGAGGCCGAGCAGCGCGCCGAAATCGCCGGTCTTGCCCAGCAGCCGCTGGACGACCGGGTTGTCGCTGGACTTGGCCTGCTCGTCCGCCGTGGCCGCGGTCACGCCGGCTTCTTCCGCCTCGACCAGGCCGTAGTGCACCCAGGCGACGATGTTGGACCACACGTCGTCGCCGTTGCGGGTGAACGGACCGAGCGGTTCCTTGCTGATCGTCTGGCTGAGCACCATGTAGTCGGCCGGATTGGGCGCCGCGGTTCCCACCGCGCCGGCGAGCGCGGAGGCGTCCTGGGTCATGGCATCGCAGCGGCCGGCGAAGAACGCCTGGTACATCGTGTCGACGCGCTCGAACACCACCGGCTGCCAGGTGATGTTGTGCGCCCGGGCATAGTCGCCGAGCGTCACCTCGTGGGTCGTGCCCTGGGCGACGCAGATGGTCGCGCCGTTGAGCCCCTCCACCTTGTCGACCTTGGTGTCGCGCTTCACCGCGAAGCCCTGGCCGTCATAGAAGTTCACCGGGCCGATGCGCAGGCCGATGCTGACCGCGCGCACGAGGGTCTGGGTCGAGTTGCGCATCAGCACGTCGATCTCGCCCGACTGCAGCGCCGTGAAGCGGTTCTGCGCGGTGAGCGCGACGAACCGCACCTTGGTGGCGTCGCCGAGCACGGCGGCCGCGATGGCGCGGCAATAATCCGCGTCGAGGCCGCGGAAGTTGCCTTGCGAATCCGGGGCGGAAAAGCCGGCGAAGCCGGTGCTGACCCCGCACACCAGCGTGCCGCGCTGCTTCACCGTGTCGAGCGTCGCCGCCTGGGCGAACGCGGTTCCGGCCATGACCAGGCCGGCAGCAAGAACAAAACGCTTCATCGTCAACTCCTCCTGCTATGCGGCCTCTTTGACCGCGGCATCCACCGCCTCGCCCAGCCGCTCGACGATCATCTCGATGTCGCGCGGGCCGGCGATATAGGGCGGCGCCAGCAGCACATGATCGCCCTTGATCCCGTCGACCGTGCCGCCGCCCGGATAGCAGGCGAGGCCGCGCGCGAGCGCCGCGCGCTTGATCCGCGCGTGCATCTTCAAGGCCGGATCGAACGGCGCCTTGCTGGCGCGGTCGGCGACCATCTCGATGCCGTAGAACAAGCCGCGGCCGCGGATGTCGCCGACGTGATGATGATTGCCGAACCGCTCGACCAGGCGCTTTTCCAACAGGCTGCCCATGGCACGAACCCGCTCGAGCAGCCCGTCCTCGCGGATCACCCGCTGCACGGCGAGCGCGGCGGCGCACCCCAGCGGATGCGCCATATAGGTGTGGCCGTGCAGAAGCACGCCGGACCCGTTGCGCATCGCGTCCGTGACCTTGCCCGACACCAGCGTCGCGCCGATCGGCCCGTATCCGCCGCCGAGCCCTTTGGCGACAGCCTGGATGTCGGGCACGACGCCCTCCTGCTCCCAGGCATGGCGCGTGCCGGTGCGGCCCATGCCGCACATCACCTCGTCGAGGATGAGCAGCGCGCCGTGGCGATCGCAGACCGCGCGGACCGCGGGGAAATATCCCTCCGGCGCCGGCACGCAGCCCGACGTGCCGCCGACCACCGGCTCGGCGATGAAGGCCGCGACGGTGTCGGGCCCGAGACGCTGGAACTCCGCTTCCAGCTCGGCGACGAGGCGGCGGACGAAAGCCTCCTCGCTCTCCTGCGGGCGCTGCTCGCGATAGGCGTAGGCGGGCGTGACGTGGCTGAAGGCGTCGGAGAGCAGCGGCGCGAACGGCTTGCGCCGGGAGCCGTGGCCGCCGGCGCCCAGCGCGCCGAGGGTGTTGCCGTGGTAGCTCTGCCGCCGGGCGACGATGTGGGTGCGCTGCGGCTGGCCGATCTCGAGGAAATATTGCCGCGCGATCTTGAGCGCGGTCTCGACCGCTTCCGAGCCGCCGCACACGAGATACGCGCTGGCGAGGCCGCCCGGCTCGTGCCCGACCAGGTCGTCGGCCAGCGCCTCGGCCACCTCGGTGGTGAAGAAGCTCGTGTGCGCATAGGCGAGCTTGTTGGCCTGGGAGATGAGCGCTTCGAGCACGCGCGGATGCTGGTGCCCGAGACACGACACCGCGGCGCCGCCGGATCCGTCGAGCACCTCGCGCCCCTGCGCGTCGACCAGCCAGACGCCGTGGCCGCCGACCGCCGGCGGCGGATCCTCGCGCAGGTTGCGATGGAGGAGGCGGCTGCGTCGGGCCGGCGCCGCGGCAGTGGTTGTCGTCATGATCGGGCATCCTCCTCGACGTATTGCGACAGGGCGGCAAGCCGCGCCTCGGCTTCGCGCAGGCGCACGCGCGCGCCCTCCCCGCCCAGCGCGAACAGTGCCGCCGCAAGCGCCTGCGCGCTGGCGATGGCGCCGGTGAGGCTCGGGAAGAATCCGGGCGGCGTCGCCGCATCGAACAGCAGCAGATGATCGGCGCCTTCCGCCATGGGAGCGGTCGGCGTATCGGCGAGCGCGATCAGGGTGCATCCGGCGGCGCGCGCGGCCTGCGCGGTGAGCACGCTGGAGCGGGAATACGGCGCAAAGCCGATCACCACCACGGCGTCGCCCGCCCGGAAGGCGCCGAAATCGAGATCTTCCGGCCCGGCTCCCGCCACCAGCCGCACGGATTCGGGGCCGAACAGGCGCAGCTGATAATGCAGCAGCTCGGCGACCGCGCGGCAACTGCGGAACCCGGCGACCCAGATGCGCCGCGCCGCGTGCAAGGCCTTGGCGGCGGCCGCGATCGGCGCCGGCGCGAGGCGCAACAGCCCGTCCGCGTCGGCGGCAATCATCTCGGCGCAGATGTCGGCGGCCTGCGGCCGCCCGCGGGCCGCCCCCTTGGCGTCGCGCACGCGCCCGGAAAACGGCGCGGCGGCCGCGGGCCGGCGCGCCTCGATCAGCGCGTCGCGAAAGTCCTCCCATCCGGCATGGCCGAGCGCCTGCGCCAGGCGCGTGAAGGCGGCCGGCTGCAGCCCCGCCACCGCGGCGAGATCGCGCATCGAGCGGGTGGTCGCGTCGAAGTCGTTGCGGGCGATGAAGCGGCCCGCCTGTTGCAGGCGGGCAGGCAGATCGGGCAGCGCCAAGCGCAGGCGCTCCAGCGGCGGCACCTTCTGGTCCATGAAACATTTGTTGCACAGGCTGCCGAAGGATGCAACAATTGACTTATTGGGCAGAACTACCCGGGGAAGGCGCATGCTCGCCGCCGCCGCGAAGCGCAGAGGCGCACCGAAACAGGCGATGCGCTTGTCATGGTCCGACAAGCGCTTCCGCGGGATTGCCTGGCAGGTCCTGGTCGTCGGATCGGTCGCCGGCGTGGTATTCTGGCTGTGGCACAACACCGTCACCAATCTCGACGCCCGCCACATCTCGACCGGCTTTGCGTTCCTCTCGCGCGAGGCCGGGATGCCGATCGCCGACGCGCTGATCGGTTACCGGCCGAGCGACACCTATCTGCGCGCGCTCATTATCGGCGTCCTCAACACCTTGCGGGTGGCGGTCGTCGGGATCATTCTCGCCACGCTGCTGGGCACCGCCATCGGCATTGCGCGGCTGTCGAAGAACTGGCTGCTGGCGAAAGTCTCCGCCGTCTATGTCGAGGCGCTGCGCGACGTCCCGCTGCTGCTCCAACTGCTGTTCTGGTACGTCGTCCTGCAGGGACTTCCCGCCCCGCGCCAGGCGCTGGCACCGGTCGGCGGCGTCTATCTGTCCAACCGCGGCCTGCTGCTGCCGACGATCGACTGGATGCCGGTGCACGGCTGGATGCTGCTCGCCTTCGTCGCCGGCATCGCCACGACGCTCGTCTACCGCAAGCGGGCGCACGCGCGGCAGATGGCGGACGGCCAGCCGCGCCGCGTGTGGCCCGCCGCCCTGCTGCTGATCGTCGGCCTTCCCCTCGCGGTGAGCGCCGCGCTGCAGGCGCCGTGGACGGTGCGCTGGCCGGAGCTGCGCGGCTTCAACTTCACCGGCGGCACCGCGCTCTCGCCCGAATACGTGGCGCTGCTGCTGGCGCTCACCACCTATACGGCCGCCTTCATCGCCGAGATCGTGCGCGCCGGCATCCTGTCGGTCTCGCGCGGGCAGTGGGAGGCCGCGCAGGCGCTCGGCCTGCGCCCGCGCTTGATCCTCGCCCGCATCGTGCTGCCGCAGGCGATGCGCGTCGTCATCCCGCCGCTCACCAGCCAGTATCTCAACCTCACCAAAAACTCCTCGCTGGCGGTCGCCATCGGCTATCAGGACATCGTCTCGGTCGCCAACACGATGCTCAACCAGACCGGCCAGGCGATCGAAGGCATCGCGCTGATCATGCTGGTGTTCCTCACCATCAGCCTGAGCATCAGCCTGCTGATGAACTGGTACAACGCCCGCACCGCGCTGGTGGAGCGATGAGCGACACCACCGCGAAAGTGGCCCTGGAAACCGCGGTCGCCGGCGTGCCGGAGGCGGTGCCGCGCGGCCCGGCGCGGCTGCGCGCTTCGATCGGCTGGCTGCGGGCGAACCTGTTCCCCTCCTGGCTGTCCGCCGCGGTCACCCTGGTGCTCGCGTTCCTCATCCTGCGCGGGCTGTGGAGCTTCGTGCAGTGGGCGCTGGTCAACGCGGTCTGGTGGGTGCCGGACAATCAGTCCCAGGCGTGCCGGGCACTGCACGGCATCGGCGCGTGCTGGGCGGTGGTCACCGAGAAGTACCGGTTCATCCTGTTCGCCACCTACC
>Ga0193751_1000544_pt1 | contig 28920 bp, 22 predicted proteins | sample L1c2metaG_FD_143050 | JGI IMG/M metagenome (GOLD analysis project Ga0193751, IMG submission 143050) | Soil microbial communities from a riparian zone of the East river system, Colorado, United States - L1c2 | ecosystem: Environmental > Terrestrial > Soil > Riparian zone | place: USA: East River... | reverse complement strand
AAAATGGAGTCGAATAGCGGACCCATTCGCCGCGGTGTGCGATAACGGCTTGCCCGGCTGCCACATCCAGTTCGCCGGATTTATGGTGTACCCGCAGCGTTCCCCGCAAGACCACGGTGTACTCGTCAAAATCCGGAGTCTGGCCCGGTTCGTCCCAGCCTTCCGGACTGTGCATGTGGGCAACGCTGATGCCGGAGGTCGCGGTGTTGACATGCCCGACATATTCTTCGATGACCTTCGGCTTGTTTCCGGCGGATGCGATGCGCGTGGGATGCGGAATCAGAGTTGGCATGATGATGAGGCATCGTAACAACCCGCGAGCGCGCTGCACAATTCGACGTTGCTGCGCCAGTTAATTAAGTCATGCGGTGGAGTGACGGGCGTCTCGCCCGTCCTTTGGCAGCCAAGTGGCCGGGCGGGGACGCCCGGCTCTCCACTAGCAACACCTCCCGGTCTATACTCGGATTTTGCGAGGAGCAACGCGGCCGGCGTGCGAGACAAGATCATCATGAAAATCGTCCTATGAAAATCGTGAGCGCGGCGGAAATGCGCGAGATCGATCGCGCTACCTCGGAGCGTTTCGGAGTACCTTCCATCACCTTGATGGAGAACGCCGGCTCGGCCGTCGCCCGTTTCGTCCTATCCGATTATCCGCAAGCGGAGCGCGTCGGGATTCTCTGCGGCAAAGGCAACAACGGCGGCGATGGATTCGTCGTGGCCGGCAAGCTTGTCGAAGCGGGCCGTGCGGTACGCGTCCTCCTGTTGTGTGATCCCGAAGAGCTTCGTGGGGATGCGGAGGCCATGTTTCAGAAGATGGTGGGGACTCTCCGGCCACTGAACATTGGGCCCCAGATAGTGCGCGAGGCGAGCGGGCTGGATTCGTCCGATGCGGCGGAGATCTTCGCTGCGGACGTAATCGTGGATGCAATCCTCGGCACAGGTTTTCGTCCACCGGTCAGCCCACTCTATGCGGCAGCGATCGGCAAGATGAATGCGGCTTCGGCTCCGATCGTTGCGGTTGACATTCCCTCGGGCGCCGATGCCGACGCCGCGCGGTCACCACGAGCGACTGACTCCCGCAACGGTGTAGGTGACGAGTTGCGTGAAGAAGCGCGTGCTAATGCCATCGTGACCTTCACTGCTCCGCGTCCGGCGCATGTTTTCGCGGGGTTGACCAGCGGGGCAACCGTGATTGCTCCCATCGGTTCGCCGCCGGAAGCAATTGTGTCGCAGCTCGGACTTCATCTGAGCACTCCACCCGATTTCGCTCCGCTGCTCGCGCCCCGAGCGCGTGAGGGCAACAAAGGCAGCTACGGACATGTGCTGGTGATCGGCGGATCGCTCGGCAAAGCGGGCGCGGCGGCGATGGCGGGGTTCGCGGCGCTTAGAGTGGGCGCGGGCCTTTCGGCGGTCGCCACGCCGTTGTCCGTGCTGGCGACCATAGCGTCCTTTCATCCCGAACTAATGACCGAGCCGATGGCAGAGACTAAGGATGGCACGATCTCACTGCGAGCGCTCGGACCAGGCCTCGACGCGCTGCTCGAACGCAGGACTCTCATCGCGATTGGCCCCGGCATCTCGCGCAATTCCGAGACCGCCGAATTCGTGCGCGCGATCGTCAAGCGCCGCGACAAGGCGATAGTTGTGGATGCGGACGCGTTGAACGCCTTCGAAGGATCGGCGGGCCAACTGAACGGCCACGGACGAACCGTAGTCATCACGCCGCATCCGGGAGAAATGTCGCGCTTGACCGGCTTGAGCATTGCCGAAATTCAAGCAAACCGTCTGGAGGTCGCGCGTAACTTCGCCCGCGAGCATGAGTTGATTGTCGTGCTCAAAGGACATCGCACCTTGATCGCGGCGCCCGATGGCACAGTCTGGGTGAATCCCACCGGCAATCCGGGCATGGCAACCGGAGGCACGGGAGACGTTCTGACGGGAATGGTAGCGGGCCTGATGGCGCAACATCCGCAATATGCGCTCGAAGCCACCGCTCTCGCCGTCTATCTGCATGGACTGGCGGGGGACCTGGCCAGTGAATCCGTCGGCGAGAATTCCTTGGTGGCGACAGACCTGTTGCGCTTCCTGCCCCAGGCGTTCGCGCAGATGCGGAATCTGAAATCTGTGGAGATTCGCCTTCACCAGTAGCAGGGGAGTTTGCTTCCCCGTAGAGACGCGGCTTGCCGCGTCTCCGCCCGCACGGCTGCAATGTGCGCGGAGGGAGACGGGGCAAGCCCACGTCTCTACAGCGGAAGCTGATACGCTCCAGAATTAGCGCGGGATGTAGTTGTCGAGCAGCGGAAGGAACTGCGACCCAAGCTTCATCAGGCGCGCCTGGGCGGCATCGGGGGTCTCGGCGTCAAGCATTGGGGTCGTGAGGCGAACCAGACCGCCGTCGCTGCGATTCATACGAACCGAATCGGACACCAGGTAATACTTGGCCCAATACTCGCTGGCCACCTCGCGGCCATGAGCCTGAAACCAGTACAGCACCAGTTCCCGGTTTCCCGCTTTTGAAACCACGTATCGATTGGCAGGAAACGAAGATCCGTCGGGACTCGCAATCTGAACCACCTCCCGTGAAGTCGGAACCCATCCAGCGCCGGGCAGGCAGTGGTTCGGCGAATGGATCGTGTCGCCTGCCTTTTGCGTCGGAAAGTACGCAATGTAGAGACTGATCGGCGGCAATGCCGGCTGGCTCGCGCTTTCGTAATCGCGTACCAGAAACTCGCCCGGGCCGAGGATGTCAAGGGTGTCCTGGTCGAGAACGCTGTCGGTTCCCGTCCAACCGTCAATCTGCGGGGGCAGGGAACTCAGAGACTCTCGCGGCGGGAAGAACTCGCTGCGCGAATGGGCCTGGAGCACGAGCGCCGTGGCCAACATGATCACGGCTACAATCCAGAAACGAAGTGACCCGGCATTCATGCGGATTTCGCCTCCGGGCCGCTCTTCCAGATGAGCGAAATCACGCGGTGCACAGCGAACAGCATAATCAGCGCTACGACGAAGATCAGCCATCCCGAAAAGGTATGGAAAAATCCTTCTGCTTTATCCGGATCCCAATACTGCACCAGCAGCCCTGTGCCAAAGATGCGAAAGCCGTTGGCCGCTACGGCGATTGGCACCGCTGAGAATGCCAGTACCACCCGCACCCACATACGAGTCTCCATCAGGTAGCCGTAGATGATGGCCAGCGTTACCAGCGTCAGAAGGGAACGGATTCCGCTGCATGCTTCCGCGACATCCAGCGGCATGGCCGCGAGATAGATCACATTCCCCTGCCGCAACACCGGAACTCCGACTACTTCGAGCAGGTCAGTAGCCAGCTTGGAAGCGAGCAACTGAAGGGGGAAGGTGACCTGCTGCAGGATCAGGTTCGGGATCGGGATCATCAGAATCAGAAAAGCCCACGGGAACAGGACCGCGCGAAAGAACGTCCATCCCTGAAACAGAATGATCAGGCCCGCCAGCAGGATGAGCAGCGACACCCGCGAGAAAAACAATTCCGCGCCCAAGACTCCCAGAACCAGCATAAGCAGGCTTAGCACCACCAGCGCAAGGCCCGCCCATGATGGGGCCGACGCAATCGCTTTCAGCCGGTTGCGGTCCTGCCAGAGGACAAACAAAGCAAAGAGGGGGACGAAGATTCCATGTTCGAAGTTCGGGTCGCGGGAAGGCCCGACCCATTGCAAAAAAAGGTGGGCAAGAATCGAGGCGTAGAGCCAGGCAACCAGCAGCAGCAGCGCTACTGCCTGCCAACGGGGCAAGCCGGACGACAACCGATCCTCCCTCGTCGAGAGGAGCGGAACTACTTCGACGGTATTACTCATAGCGCGCTACATTTGAGAATATGCGAAACTGGGTCCTCGCGCAAAGTAAAACCAGCGCTTCGGGCCAGCACATGAGTGTCTGGTAGGGAGTCGGGGCAAAAGAAGGAAACAAATTACCCATAATTGATGGTCACGTGCCCAAGAGGTTACCGTGTCGCTTCCCACCGGCTGTAAACATCCATTAAAATCAAATAGTTAGACTCAGGTAGCGGAGCGGTTTTGGACTACGGCTTGCTGCATCTAGTCCCGGGAGAGTGTGGATCTTGGACGAGCAACAACCTCTGGTGAGCGTCATCATTCCTGCGTATCAGGCGGCGGGGCGTATCCGGGAAACTCTGGATTCGGTATTCGCGCAGACGTATCCAAACGTTGAGGTCGTGCTGGTAAATGACGGGTCGCCGGATACAGAGGGGCTGGAAGAGGCGATCCGGAGCTACGGCGAGAGGCTGATCTACATCCGGCAAGAAAATCGAGGCCCGTCGGGGGCGCGCAACACGGCGATCCGTGCGGCGCGAGGCAAGTACATTGCCTGCCTCGACAGCGACGACATCTATTTGCCGGAGCATCTGGCCAGTCTGGTTTCGCTGCTTGAGAAGAGTGGCCTGGATCTGGTCTACTCCGACTCCTACGATATGAGGGACGGGGCGCAAATTGGCCGGTCTTTCGAGTGGCAACCGCAGAGTCCACCGGTGACGTTCGAGAAGCTGCTGACGGAAGAATGCGCGATCACGACATCAGCCGTGGTGGCCTCGCGGCAGGCGATGATCGATGCCGGACTGTTCGACGAACGCTATCGCCGATGCGAGGACTTCGACCTCTGGCTGCGCATGTCGTTTCGCGGGGCGAAGATGGATCTTCTCCGGCAGGTCGGAATTGAACACCGGTTGCTTGCAGACGGACTCTCCGCCGACCGCTTTCTCCTCAAGCAGGCGCTAATCGAGGTCTACAAGAAGGTGCTGGCGACCCTGCCGGTTTCGGCGAAACAGAAAAAGACGATTCAGGAGCTGATTGCGCGGACCGAAGGACTCTGCCAGATGGACCTGGTGAAACGGTACTTGCGGGAAGGTCATTACCCGGAAGCGCGCCTGGCGGCGGGAAAAGCAGCAGCTCTGTTGCAGGACCGGAAGAGCCGGAGAGTAGCGCTGGCGGTAGGGATTGCGCCATGGGCTGTCCGGCGTTTTCTGCGCATGCAGGAGACGCGGTTGGCTCGGAAAAGCGAGCAGAGAGCGCGGTCCGCCGGACGGGGGCGAACCGGAAACGGGCCATCCAAGGACGAGAACGTTCAGCTGCAAACATCAGCTACAATCAACAGAACTGGAACGAAGCAAACGTGAAGTAAGTGGACGCCCGCAAGCAGCGCGGCTACCGGGGCACAAGCCGCGTCTCCCCGAAGGTCCCGGCGGGTAGTCGATCAGGACAGTGTCAGGACACAGTTTTCAGGACAGCGAGAGGTTCAACCTATGATGCAGAGGCTGATCCGTGGAATGCAGCGGGCGCTGGGTCTGCACCACCCAGGTCGCAATCTGGAGGTGTGGCCGGATGACGTATTCATTCTTTCTTTTCCGAAGTCGGGCAATACCTGGACCCGGTTTCTGATCGCCAACCTCGTGTATCCGGAAACTCCAGTGGATTTTTCCAACATCAATCGTTTGACGCCGGATCCGGAGGCGCTTTCGAAGCGCGAAATGGCAAGGATGCCGCGGCCTCGGATCATCAAGAGCCACCAGTATTTCGATCCGCGCTACAAACGCGTGATCTACGTGGTGCGCGATCCGCGCGATGTGGCACTGTCGCAGTTCCATTTTCACCGCAAGCGCGGCCTCATTGAGGACGGCTATCCGCCGGAGAAATTTGTGGCGAGGTTTGTGGCCGGCGAGACCAGCCCTTACGGATCGTGGGGCGAAAATGTTGCCTCGTGGCTGGCGACGCGGGAGAACCGGACGGGATTCCTGCTGCTGCGCTACGAAGATATGCTGGAAGATGCCGCGCGCGAAATAAAAAAAGTGGCATCGTTCCTGGAAATCCCAGCGGATGCGGAGCGGATTGCGAACGCGGTGCGGCGCAGCTCAGCCGATGAGATGCGCACACTGGAGAAGTCGCAGGCGCACCTCTGGTCTTCGACCAAAAGCACACGCCGGGACGTTCCCTTTGTACGCTCAGCCCAGGCCGGAGGCTGGAAGACGGGTTTGCCGGAAGGCGCGGTGGCGCAACTGGAATCCGCCTGGGGACATTTAATGACGCATCTGGGATACGAACTCCTGTCTCCGGCGAGAACGACAATAAAGAATTTCGACTCCGGGTTTGCGGAGACCATGCTGAACGGACCGTCACGATGATCTACGGGATCAGGCGGATATTGAAGTACGCGTTGGGGCGGGACATAGCGGGACGCACGCTGGCGGTTCGTCCCGACGATACGTTCATCGTCTCGTATCCGAGATCGGGGAACACCTGGACGCGCTTCCTGGTGGCAAACCTGTTGCGTCCGCAAGAAGCGGCAACTTTCGCCAACATCGAGCGGCTGGTGCCCGACGCCGAGGCGCAGTCGAGCCGCTACATGCGTGGTATTTCAAGTCCGCGGACGATCAAGAGCCACTCGTATTTCGATCCGCGCTATCCGCGTGTGATCTATATCGTGCGCGATCCCCGGGACGTGGCTCTTTCCTACTACGATTTCTCGCGCAAGTACCGGCATATCGAAGACAGTTATCCGCTGGAGCGCTACATAGGGGATTTTGTGACCGGACGTTTAATTTCGGCGGGCTGGGGCACCTGGGGAGAAAACGTGGCCAGCTGGGTCTTCGCCCGCGGTGCGCGGCCAGGATTTCTGTTGCTGCGGTACGAAGACATGAAAGCGCGTCCAGAGCAGGAACTGAAGCGGGTCGCCGAGTTTATGGGGATCGACGCATCGCCCGAACTGCTGAAGACAACTCTCGATCGCAGTTCGGCGGATAGCATGCGGGAGATGGAGAAAACGCAGGCCAAGGACTGGGTTTCGACGAAAGACAAGCGCGCTGACATCCCATTCATCCGCACCGCATCGGCGGGGGCATGGAGGAGCAAGCTGCGTCCGGAATCGGTGGCAGAGATTGAATCGGCGTGGGGGAATGTCATGGCGCAGCTGGGATATGAGCTGGTCACGCGCACCGTAGCGAGAAACGCAGAGAGAAAAGTGGAGAGTGCGGAGACGCAATCGGCAGCCACGGCGGTCGTTGGGGAGTCGCGGGGAGAGCAGCGGGGGGAGCCGCGGGGATGACGGAGCCGATCCGGCTGGCCATTCTGGGCTGCGGAGCTATCACCCGCAGCGAGCATATTCCGGCTGTCAGCGCACATCCCGGCGTGAATTTGGTGGCGCTCGTGGATACCGACCTGGCACGGGCCAATGCACTGATTCAGAATCGCGGGCTGAGCTGCAAGGCCGTCGCGGATTATCGCGAAGTGTTGGGGCAGGTGGATGCGGTCATCAACGCGCTGCCCAACCATTTGCATGTCTCCAGCAATATGGATTGCCTGCGGGCGGGCGTGCATGTCCTGTGCGAAAAGCCGCTGGCGATTACGGCGTCGGAAGCGCGCTCCTGCACCGAGTTTGCGGAAGAAAAGAAGCTCGTGCTTGCGGTGGGCATGAACCGCCGTTTTGCCGCGAGCCATCCCCTGCTTAAGCTGGTCATCGAAGAGGGCCTGCTGGGTTCCATTCAAAACTACGACTTCCAATATGGCGGCGCGTTTGATTGGCGCAGCGCGTCGGGCTTTTATTTTGACCGCGCCAAAGCGGGGGGTGGGGCGCTGGTGGATTTCGGCGTCCACATGCTGGACAGCGTGATCGATTGGTTCGGGCCGGTGACTTCATTCGACTATCAGGACGACGACTGGGGCAGCGGCATTGAGGCGAATCTGTTTCTCGACGTGAAGCACGCGGGCCGTGAGGCAGCCTTCAGCACTCAGCCGTCAGCACTCAGCGCGGACATTCCCGGGCATCTTCGGATAAGCCGTACCTTCACGCTGAAAAACCGGATACTGGTGCGTGGCACCGTCGCCAGCGCGGAAATTTTCGTGAATGATCCGGAGGTGGTGGTGATCCATCGCGCGTTCGGCGGCGCTCCGGTGAGCGAGACGTTGCGGCTGGAAAATTTTCCGGGCGGCAGTTCATACTGGCGGCAGCTCGACAATTTCGTAACCAGCATCGCGAACCGCGGCAAGCCGGAAGTAGGTGGCTGGCAGGCGGTCCGTGTGCTGGAACTGATCGAGAGCTGCTATGCCCATAAGCGGCGGATCGCGGAACCATGGGCGGAAATCGGGGCCGAGTCCGCGAAAAAGTCCGGGACAACGACCGGAACCGCGACCGTAACCGCGACCGTAACAACGAACACCGGGGCGCGTACATGAACTGGCGCAACGAGACCGTCTTCGTGACCGGCGCCACTGGATTCATCGGCGGGCGCGTCTGCGAACGGATGATGCAGGCCGGGGTGCCCAAAGTTCGCGCGCTGGTACACGGAATGCATCGCGCGTCGCGAATCGCGCGCATGCCGGTCGAACTCTGCCCCGGGGATCTGCTGGATCGCGCAGCGCTGCGGCAAGCGCTGGGCGAGGCGAAGGTTGTGATCCATTGCGGACTGGGTCCCGCGAGCAGCATCGTGCGGGGAACCGAAAACATGCTGGCAGTGGCGCACGAGGCCGGGGTGAAGCGCTTCATCCATGTCAGCACGGCAGCCATCTACGGGATCACACCTCCTCCGGGATCGGAGACCGAGGACGCTCCGCTGCGCCGGACGGGCGATCCCTATTGCGACAACAAAGCGGCGGCGGAAAAAGTTGTACTCGACTACGGCAAGCGCGGACTGCCGGTGGTGATCCTGCGGCCTTCGATCGTGTGGGGGCCCTACTCGGCATGGTCCACGCGGCTGATGGACGATCTGCGCGCGCGGCGCGTGGCCTTCATCGAAGGCGGGCACGGCGCCTGCAACACGACCTACGTGGACAATCTGATTGACGCGATGATACTCGGACTGGAAAACGACCGCGTGCTGAATCAGGCTTTCTTCATCACCGATGGCGAGCGTGTGAGCTGGGGAGATTTCATCCGGGCGCACATGGCGCTGCTGGAACCGCCGCCGGAAGTGAAGGAGATTTCGCGTGCGGAAATCGAGGCAAGCCGGGGCAGGAGTTCCGGACTGCTGCTCGGCTCGATGAAGGCAACGGCGCGAGTGGCGCGCAGCAAGGAATTCCGCCAGATGTTGACGCAGATTCCGTTAACGGAAGCGGCGATGAAGAAGGCGTGGAACTGGATAAGTTCGCTCCCCCCGGAGAAGCGGGAACGGCTGCGTGCGCGCTTGGGCGTGCGACGCACGGCGGCGAAGTCGGCCAATGCAAAGTTCATTCCGGACGCGGTGACGCAAGCGACTCAGAGCACGACGGTGTTCTTCAGCATCGAGAAAGCGCGAAAGATGTTGGGCTACGAGCCGCGGGTACGGTTTGCCGATGGGATGAAACTGGTCGAACAGTGGCTGCGATATGCGGCCTATCTTTAAGAATTAAAAATAAGAATAAGAATTAAGAACCAGGCGCTAAGAACTAGTCGCGAAGAATCAGGCGAGAAACGGGAACGGGCCGGAGTTGATGCGGAAGTACGAAAAGTCGCAGATCTTGAAAAACGTCGGCTCCAGCTGGTCGGCGCTGGCCACGAACGTGTTGGTCGGGATTTTTCTGTCGCCCTTCATTCTGCACCGGCTGGGTGATGCCGCCTATGGCATCTGGGTTTTGATTTTTTCGGTCACGGGTTATTACGGACTATTTGATCTGGGAATCCGCTCCTCCATCATTCGCTACGTCTCAAAATACACAGCCACCGGCGATAGGGAGAAGCTGGCGCAGTTTGTCAGCACCGCTCTGTTTAGCTACACGGGCATTGGCCTCTTGAGCATGGCCTTGACCGTCTGGCTCAGTTCGTCGGCTGAACACCTGTTTAAGATTCCACCCGAAATGCATTCGCAGTCGCGCCTGTTGCTGTTAGTGGTCGGAGCGTCGGTCAGCCTCGGCTTTCCGTTGGGCGTTTTCGGCGGCATGCTGGAAGGCTTGCAACGGTTTTACATCCTGAATTGGACAAACATCGGCTCGACCCTGTTGCGGGCGGCCCTGATCGTATATTTCTTGAATCGCGGCTACGGACTGATCACAGTCGCAATGATTACTGTGGCGCTGCCCATCCTGTCTTCAATTCTGCGCGCAATCATCGTCTTCCGGTTGTGCCGCGTGCCGCTCGGACTGCGCTACGTGAACAAAGAATCCTTCCGCAACATGGCTACCTATGGCGGAACGACGTTTCTCGTGATCGTGGCCGGACGGCTGCGCTTCCGCACCGACGAACTGGTGCTGGGCTCAATGATGTCTACAGTGGCAATTACGTATTTTTCCATCGGCGCGCGAATCGTGGACTACGCCCAGGAATTCGTCGCGAGCCTGGCGCAGATTTTTGTCCCCATGTCGAGCCAGTCGGAGGCGAAAGGCGATCTGGACCACCTGCGGAAGCTTTATATCGCGGGAAACCGTGTGTGTGCGCTGCTGATTCTGCCCATCACGGTAATTCTGGTTCTGCTGGGGAAACACGTCATCCGGATCTGGATGGGCGCCCGCTACGTTCCGCACAGTTACCCGGTGTTGGTGGTCCTGATTATTCCCTTTGCGCTGATGCTCATGCAGTCGGCTTCGGGACGAGTGCTGTTCGGCATCGGGAAGCATCAATCCCTGGCAAAAGTTACCCTGCTCGAGGGGATCGCTAACTTAATTCTGAGCATTGCCCTGGTTCCGTCGATGGGCGTCGTGGGTGACGCGCTGGGCACGGCGATTCCGCTGTGTTGCACGTTTCTCCTCTTCATGCCGCGCCATTTGAAGAAACAGCTCGGAGTGCCCGTGAGCAGTTTCGTGCGCCAGTCGTATTCGTTGCCGTTTCTGCTGAACTTGCCACTCGTTGGAGTGGTCTGGCTGGCGAACAGGTTCTTTACTCCCAGGAACCTGATCCAGTTGGTGATGGAAATTGCAGCGGCGTTCCTGATTTATGGCATTGGAGTGCTCTGGGCCTACAAGACAGGCCTTGTATTCAAGGTCACGGAGTCTGGGGGCCCCGTCCAGTTGCAGCCGCCTCAGGTTGCCACTGCACCCGTGATCGAGGTGGAATACCAGGAGGAATCTTAGGGGCGAGCCAGGGGTTCCGCGGAGTGCCCACTGGGAGAAGTGCAAATGTGCAAGATTTTGCGTCTACCCAATAAGTGGCATTGTGGTGTCACCGCTTTCCGGGGTATAAAAGTGCATCCAAGTGTTGTGGTTCGGTTAAATACTTTCTTTCCCCTGTAGGTTCGTTCTCCGGCGTTCCAAGTGCTGTCTAAAGGGAAACGCCTGGCGGTTTGATTGTTGATAGGGAACGAAGCGATGCGCCACTTTTTGTCACATGACGTTAGGAAAATCCGTTCCGGCGCGTCTTCCCGGTCCCGTGGTGATTCGATGTTCAGTTTCGTGCCTAGTGCAACGCTTGTCCGCAGTCTTTGCCTGATTGTGCTCGTCGTTTGCAGCGCTTTTCTGTCGTCTTCGTTCGCGCAGCAGCCTTTCCTAACCAGCCGTGCCGATATCAGCCGCAGCGGCGCCAACACCAACGAAACTCTGCTCACCCCCACCAACGTCAGCAAGAACAGCTTCGGCCGTCTCTTCAGCTTTCCCGTCGACTACGTGGTGATGGGCCAACCGCTTTATGTGCCCAACGTGAACATTCCCAACCAGGGCACGCACAACGTCATCTATGTCGTCACCGAGATGGATTCGGTCTACGCGATTGACGCCGACACCGGCGCTCAGCTCTGGTATGCCAGCATGCTCAACGGCGGCACTACGGCTAGCGGCATATATCTCCCCTGCGGCCACGGTCCCGGGTTTACCCAGGAAGGCATTACCTCGACTCCAGTTATCGATCCCGCCACCAACACCATGTATCTGGTGGCGAAGACTCTTCTCAACACCACAGTCCGCCACCATTTGCACGCCATCGACATCACCACCGGCAACGAGCAAGCGGGCAGCCCCGTCCTGATCACCGCCACCAGCACGAGCAATAAAGGACACGTCACCGTCTTCAACAGCAAGCATCAGAAAAACCGCCCCGGCCTCTTGTTGCTCAACGGGGTCCTTTACCTGGGCTTCGGCTCGAACTACTGCAACGACAGCAACACCGGCTGGGTTCTTTCCTACGACGCTACCAGTCTGTCGCAACTTGCGGTCTTCAACACCTCGCCCGACTTCGGATTGACTTCCATCTGGCAGGCCGGGGTCGGTCTCGCCGCCGACGAAGCCGGCAACATCTTCGTGGAGACCGCCGAAGCCGGCGGCAACGGGTTCGATGTCCCCAGCGGTGGCCAAACCTACTGCAACAGCGTCTTGAAGCTTTCCCCCGAACTCACGGTCGCCGATTATTTCACCCCGTCGAGCGTGGCCTACCTCAACTCCCACGATCTTGACTTGAGTTCCACCGGAGCCCTCATCCTTCCCGATCAAGACGGCCCGTATCCCCATGAACTGATCGCCGGCGGCAAGCAGGGCATCGTTTACGTTCTCGATCGCGACAGTCTGGGAACGTTCTCCCCGATCGATCAGGCCCTCCAGGAGGTCGCTCTCGAACCAGGCACCAGCAACGACGTGCTGTTTGGTTCTCCCGCCTACTGGAACAACACCGTGTACTTCGCCCCCAATGCTTCTCCACTGATGGCTTTTCCGTTGTCCGGCGGATTGCTCGGCACTCCGCTGAAAACGAGCGCGATCTATGCCGGCAGTCACTCCCCGTCGATTTCGGCCAATGGCACGAGCAACGGAGTTTTGTGGGTCATCACCGGTCAGTTGCTCGCCTTTGACGCGGTTTCCCTCAAGCTGCTCTATACGACGAATCAGGCTCCCAATGGGCGCGACACGTTGCCGCCCATCGGCCATTTTGTGACGCAGACCGTGACCGACGGCAAGGTCTTTGTCGGCACCAAAAATAGTCTCGAAGCCTACGGACTGTTTCACGTCGCCACCGTCACCGGAGGCAACGCTCAGACTTCCACGGTTGCCACCACGCTCGCCGCGCCCATCCAGGTCGAGGTTGACAACCCATATAACGGACAACCCGACGTGGGCGCCACCGTCAACTTCAGTGATGGATGCAAACCCGGCACCACCGCCTGTGGCACATTCAATCCCAATCCCGCGGTCACCGACGCCAATGGCAACGCTTCCACGACCTATACCGTTCCCCAAAAAGCTGGTACCTACACCCTGACGATTTCCGGGACCGGCTTTGGCAATGTCACCACCACCGCCACCGCCACGCCCGGCCCCGCTACGAGGATCATCGCCTGGGGCGGAGCGAAACAGACCGGCGCCGCCGGTTCCAATCTCGCCAATCCCATGATCGCGCAGGCCCAGGACGCCTACAAGAACGGTGTCCCGGGGGTCACTATCAACTTCACTGCCAACAAGGGAGCCGTTCCCAATCCGTCTTCCGTGGCCACCGACGCGAACGGCCTGGCGCGTACAACGCTGCAGTTGCCGACCACCGTCTCCACAATTACCGTCACCGCCAGTTCCGCCGGTTTCAAGAACACCTCATTCCTCGAGTACTCGGTTGCCGGAGCCGCAGCCAACATCGCCATCACCAGCGGCAATAGTCAGTTCGCTCCTGCCGGAGCGCAATTGCCGCAAGGCCTCACCGTGCTCGTCACCGACCAATACGGCAATCCGGTTCCCGGCAACAGCGTCACCTTTGATGACGGCGGCGCTGGAGGAACTCTCTCCAACCCCAATCCCGGCGTCACCAGCATCTCTGGAACGGCAACCCAGGTCTACACGCTCCCCCCATCTCCCGGAACCATCACCATCACTACTACCGCCGCGGGCGTGGCCACCCCCGCCGTCTTCACCGAAACCGCGCAGTAGCCCCCAGAGCAAGCCGAACAGAATGAGCCCCGCTGGCAGGGAAGCGAATCGCGCTGGAGGGGCAGCAAGAGGCGGGAACTCCGAGAGTTAGGACTTTGTCCCCAAAGGCAGGTGGGAAGTAATGCCCGCAGAGTACCCAAGAGGTGGGCAATAAATTTCCCATTTATCCGCAATGTGGTAACGTAGTGTAGGTCGCCGACAACAGGTATTGGCAGCAACTCATTGAAAATAAAGTATATATGGTTCTGGTGTCGCGCTGCCGTTTTGGCCGGTTTGGCAGCGAGTGTGCTCTAGACTGAGTAAGCCCTTGTGCGAGGCGGGTCCCGGTTGATTTTTTGGGGCGCCAAAATGTCACCAAATGGCGTCTGAGTGAAGCGCAATAGCATGGACATTGACAGAACCGAAATCCTGCCAGCTGCCGGAGCACCGCAAAACGGGGGCGCTCGTGTTTGGATTGAGAGCGTCAGCGCTGGCATGCGTACCGTCGAAGCCATGATCCGCGAGCTGTCGCAGAATGACGTTCCCGTGCTGGTGGTGGCCGAGCACGGTTCCGGCAAGGCAGCAGTTGCGGCGCGCATTCACTCTCTTTCTCGTCGCGCGGCCGAGCCCTTTCACCTCTATCAGGGACTTGAAGCAAACGAAGAAATTCTGGCTGCTCGGGACGGTCAAAGTGGGACAGTCTATCTTCAGGAAGTGGGAGACCTGACAGCCGCGGCTCAGAAGGAACTGGTTCGTCAGATTGGTTTGAGTGGCGCCGAGCAGCGCCGCGTGCCCCGTTACATCTGCGGAACCTCGCGCGAGTTGGAACCCGAGGTCAGGGCTGGCAAGTTCCGCGAAGATCTTTATTATGGGATCAGCGGAGTTTGTTTGCGACTGCCTCCTTTACGCCAGCGGAAAGAGGATATTCCGGTTCTGCGCGACTGGTTTCTCTCGACCGCTGCTCGTGACTTTTGCCGGGCCGTGCCAGTGCTCAGTCCCGAAACCCAAAATTTCTTTGTGGAATACAACTGGCCGGGAAATATTCGCGAGCTGAAAGACGCGGCTCGAGCCATTGTCGGGCTTGGCGATGAGACGCTCGCCATGGGAGGACTGCGCTCTCTTTTGCGGCGCGTCGATCGCAGCGGCAACGGCGAGAAAATTTCTCTGAAAGATGCGGCGCGCGCCGCCTCCCGCGAAGCCGAGCGGGAAATCATTCTGCAGGTCTTGACTCGCACCCGCTGGAACCGGCGCCGGGCCGCGCAGGAGTTGCAGATCAGTTACAAGGCACTTCTTTACAAGCTGAAGCAGATCGGATACCAGGAGTACGGGGCATGATCGCTGCGCTCAGGGCCTGAGAGAAGTACGGCAGTTTAGAGGAGAAGATATGAAATCAGCATGGAAAGCGGCGGTTGCGGGACTAGTCCTGATCGGCAGTATCGCGTTGGCGCAAGCAGCGCCCGCCCAGCCCGCTGCTAATTCCGCGACCGACAAGACCGCTTCCGACAAGGCAACGAATGCGGCTTCCGCCAGCCAAGCCGGACCCGAGTATGTCATCGGCCCCGAGGATGCGCTCCACATAGCCGTATGGAGAGAGGCCGATCTCACCGCCTCTTTGCCGGTGCGGCCGGATGGCAAAATCTCTCTTCCCTTGCTCGACGATGTGCAGGCCGCCGGCCTGACGCCCAAACAGTTGGCCGACTCGATAACGGAGAAGCTGAAAAAGTTTCTCGCCGACCCGCGCGTTACCGTGGTGGTGACTCAGATCAATAGCAAACGCATTTACCTGGTCGGCGAGGTGTTGCACGTTGGGGCCACGCCGATGTTGCCCAACATGACCGTTCTACAAGCATTGTCCAGCGCCGGACTAAACCAGTTTGCCAACACGAAACGCATTTATGTCCTGCGTACCCAGAACGGCAAACAGCAGAAGCTGCCGGTGAACTATCGCAAGCTGGTCAAAGGTGAGCAGATCGAACAGAACTATCTATTACAGCCGGGAGATACAATTGTCGTCCCGTAAAGGAACGCGGTCCCTGCAAGGGATCGACATAATGGATCTACGGGTGAAAAGCATGGCAAGAATGCCCAAATTCCGATTGGCATTGCTGGTTTTCGGGATGTGCATCTGCGCGGCCGCGCAGACTACTTCCCAGCCTCAGCCCGACACCACTCCGGCGCCGGCTTTCGGGCAGAACGCGCCGGTGCTGAACCCGGAGAATCCACCGGTATCTGGCCTGGACGAACCCGCACTCGATCTGCACACCGCTAGCCGGAGCTTCATCTCGCCAGCTTTGCAGGTGAGCGAATCGGCGGATACGAACGGGGGCAACCAGATCGGCGGAACCGCTTTGGAATCTGTTACCCGCGTTCTCGGAGCTTTTGACCTCCAGCAATTCTGGCCCAAGAGTGATCTCTTTCTCGAGTACCTCGGCGGCGGAGCGTTCTACAGCAGTCCTTATAAAGTAAAGCAATTGCAAGCCGCCGGGCTGGAGGCGGTGACGCGCTGGCGAACTGGTCAGGTCACGCTGCGCGATTCCTTTACCTACTTGCCCGACGGTTCCTTCTCCGTTGGCACCTTTGGCGGCGTCCCCGGGTTCGGTCTCGCCACCGGTGGCGGCACCTCAGGGTTGGGTGGTGGTTTGCCCGGCGCACACCTCTTCGGCAGCGGTGCGCTCGGTTCGATCGGAGACATTCCCCGGCTCGCGAACACGGCGATTCTCGATGCGGTTCAGGCCATCAATCCGGTTTCCGCGATCACGGCGGCGGGCGGATTCAGCAACGCGCATTTCTACGACCCCACCAATACTCTGCTCAACAGCGACCAGGTCACGGTTGAGGCCGGGTACAGCCATCTGATTTCGCGTCACGATCAGATCGGCGTAATCTACGCTTATCAGTTGTTTCAGTTTCCGGAAGATACCGGTGGCCAGTTTTATAACCACATCGTCAATCTGCGGTGGAAGTATCACATCAGCGGCAGGATGAGCTTGACTGCCGGAGCCGGTCCGCAATACACCGTGATGGAACAGGGTGGCTACGCCAATCGTTGGTCGCTAAGCGCGCGCGTCCTGCTGAACTACAAATTCGTGCATTCGTCGATGTCTGCGACCTACGAAAAATTCACTTCGACGGGATCGGGCTTTTTCGCCGGTGCCAGCACCCAGGCTGCGCGGCTCTTGTATACCCGCCCATTCGGACGCACTTGGGACTTCTATGGTGATCTGAGCTACTCCCATAACAAGAAACTCCAGAATGTGCCGTTTGGGGGCTTGAATGGCGCCGCCAGCTACGACGAAGGTTCCGCGGGTGCCGTTTTCCGCAAGCACCTGGGACGTACCTACGAGTTTTTTGCCGCTTATCGCTTCAGCGAGGTGGCTTTCAATGCTCCGGTTTGCTTCAGCGGTAACTGCGGCAGGATTTCTAATCGGAACGTGGGCAGCATTGGGGTGGAATGGCACCCCAGGCCGACTCGTATCGAATAATGTTTTTGGCCGCCTCGCGGCCGGATAGGTGAACAGTATGAGTGAGAACCGCGAACTGACGATGGACGATTATTTGGCGATGCTACGGCGGCGCCTGAAAGTCATTTTGATCCCAGCCCTGCTCTCCCCGCTGGCAGGCTTCATGGTCTCTTATGTCTTCCCGCCGACATATAAGTCTCAGTCCACGGTTCTGGTAGAAGGCCAGAAGGTGCCCGACAACTACGTCCAGCCGGTCATCACTTCCGATTTTACCCAGCGCATCCAGACTCTGAGCCAGCAGGTCCTGAGCCCCAGCCGCCTGCGTCCCGTGATCCAGAGCCTCAACCTGGTCAAGCCTGATGAAGAGAACAAGCTCATCGAAGACATCCAGCAAAATATGCATGTCGAACCGGTGATTACCTTGATGAGCGCTGCCGCGTCAGCTTCTCCGAGCGGCAAGAAAAAGAAGCCCTCTGCTACCAGCGAGTCGGTGCCCGGCTTCATTGTCGAGTACACCGACAGCAACCCAGCCCGCGCGCAAAAGATCTGCAATGCCATGACCTTGCTGATCGTGGATGAGAACCTGACGTCTCGCGGTGAAGTCGCCAAGGGTACCACCGACTTTCTCAACCGCCAGGTCGGCAAGGCCAAAAGCGACCTCGATGACCAGGATAAAAGGCTCGCCGCCTTCAAAAAGCAATACATGGGTCAGTTACCCGGTGACGCCGACAACAACATGCGCATCCTGATGTCTCTGAATTCGCAACTCGACGCCACTACCCAGACCCTGAGCCGCGCCCAACAGGATAAGGCTTATACCGAAAGCATGCTGGCGCAGCAGACCGCCGCATGGAAGAGTTCGCAGTCCAGTTCCAATCCGCAGACCCTCGAACAACAATTGACCCAACTGCAGGGACAATTGCTGCAACTGCAGGCGCGCTATACCGACGATCACCCGGACGTGATCAAAACCAAGGCTGACATCGCCGAAATCGAGAAAAAGCTGAAACAGATCAACGCCGCCGCTGCTGCCGGCACCGCCAAAGACAGCAGCGAGAAGGCCAGCGCCACCGAACCGCCTGAAATCCGCCAGCTCCGTTTGCAGATTCACCAGTACCAGGGCGTGATCGAGCAGGCCACCTTGGACCAGAAGAGGCTGCAAAGCCAGATTGGCGTCTACCAGAGCCGCACCGCGATGAGCCCAGGCATCGAAGAGCAATACAAAGTGCTCACCCGCGATAACGATAACGCCCAGGCCTTCTACAAAGAGCTGCTGACCAAGAAAAGCTCCGCCGACCTGGGCAACAGCATGGAGAACGACCAACAGGGCGAGCAGATGCACATTCAGGGACCGGCTGGCCTGCCGGAGTCTCCCAGTTTCCCCAGCCGACCGCTGTTTGCCGCAGGCGGCATGGGTGCCGGTCTGACGCTCGGCCTGCTCATCGCCATCTGGCTCGAGTTCAGTGACAAATCGATCCGCACCGAAAAAGATGCTGCCGCCATCATGGATTTGCCTCTCCTGATTTCCGTGCCCTGGCTCGGCGAGGACGGAGACGAAGCCGCCGCCAACGGGAACGGACGCCGCCGCTTCTGGGGCCGGAGTGATCCCGCCTCATCAAGAGAACACGAGAACGTCGAGGTCTAGCGCAAGTCTATGTATAAAGAATTTTTTGGCCTTCGCGCCAACCCGTTCAACGTCAATCCGGACCCGCGTTATCTGTTTCTCACGCGGCACACCGAAGAGGCGTTGGCCTGCCTCACCTACGGCATACAAAGCCGCAAAGGCTTCGTGTTGCTTACAGGCGAGGTGGGCACCGGCAAAACCACGCTCATCAATAAATTGATGGAGTGGCTCCGCCTACAGCAGGTGGCTACCGCCTTCATCTTCAACTCGCGCATGGACGTGCCCCAGCTCCTCGATTTCATGATGGCCGATTTCGGCATTCCCTGCGATACCAAGTCGAAGAGCCAGCTCCTGCAGCGCCTTTATAACTGGCTGCTTGATCGCTATCGCGCCGGTGAGACTGCGGTGTTAGTCATCGACGAGGCCCAGAACCTCTCCGACGAAGTGCTGGAAGAGATCCGCATGCTTACCAATCTCGAGACCTTCACCGAGAAACTCCTCCAGATCGTTCTGGTGGGACAGCCGGAACTCGAACAGCGTCTGAAGCAGCCCCAGTTACGCCAGTTGCGTCAGCGCTTGACGCTGCGCGCTAAAACTCATCCTTTCAATCTTGAGGAAACCAAGTCCTATATCACCCAGCGGCTCCGCATCGCGGGGTCGAACGGCGTGCCGATTTTCGAATCCGACGCCACCATCGCGATTTTCCGTTATGCGCTGGGCATTCCACGCATTATCAACCTGCTCTGCGAGCACTGCCTGGTCAGCGCGTTCGTCGATCAGAAGAAGACGGTCTCCGCCGAAGTCGTCGATTCGGTCGCCCGCGATTTCGATCTGAGCGATGGAAGCGCCGCCGCAGCCATGATCGCGCCGGTTCCTCCGTCATCGGAAAAGTTTGATCTGGTCGAAGCCTTACGCACCTTGGCAACACTGGCCGACCGGTTGCGCCAATCAGAACAACAGGATCTCCCCAAGGAAGGGAAACTATGAGCCGCATCCATGACGCTTTAAAACGCGCCGAGCAGGAAAGAGCAACCTCCATGGGGACGCACGTCGAGCCCGCTTACAACCAACCCGAAGCGCCACGCGAAAACATGCCTTCGCTGCAACCGCTGCAACCATTGATGGCCACTCCGCCAACCATGGCCCATGGGCTGAATTACGAATCGCTGCTGACCCGCTGCCCCCAGACCGAATGGAGTCCGGATCCGCGCACCATGCTCTTCTTCCAGGAAGACGACAGTCGCGTCGGCGCGGAAGAGTTCCGCACGCTGCGCAACCGTCTCTACCAGATCCGCGAGAAGATGCCGCTGAAACGCCTGATGGTGACCAGCGCGCTTCCAAAGGAAGGAAAGTCTTTCGTCGCCGCCAATCTGGCCCAGGTCATGGTGCGGCAGCACGGGCGCCGCGCCCTGGTCATCGACGCCGATCTGCGCAACCCCGGCCTACACCGCCACCTCGGAGCGGCCCAGTCGCCCGGATTGGCCGAATACCTGTTGGGAGAGTGCGACGAGTTCGCGGCCCTGCAACGCGGACCCATGGAGAACCTGTTCTTCCTGCCCGCGGGCCGGACCGTTCCCAGCGCCCCGGAACTCCTCTCCAACGGCCGTCTGAAGCTGTTTCTGCAGCGCGTCGAGTCCATGTTTGATTGGATCATTCTCGATACATCGCCCGTCATCCCCGTGTCGGATGCCACACTGGTTGCCGGTTCCTGCGACGGCATCCTCATGGTCGTGCGTTCCAATTCGACGCCTTCCGACTTGGCTCGCCGTGCCCGGGAAGAATTCCCTGACAAGCTGTTGCTTGGAGTTGTGCTTAACGGAGCCCCATCCGGAAAGCTTGCACAGTCGAAGTATTACTATGGCGAGGCCGTGAACAGCCAAGCCTAGTATCGAGACGAATTTGAACCGAGGCCAAGTTGATCCGGCTCTTCAATGTCTATATCCCAGTCCGTACTCTGGTCCTGTTGATCGGAGAGGCCCTGATCGTCTGGACCTCGTTCCTGCTCGGGGCAGTGTACGAACTTCGCGAAGACAGTTACCTGGTACTCAACTACGAAGGCGGCTACCTTAAGATCCTCGGAGTCACAGTGCTGGTATTGCTGTGTTCGCACTGGCTCGACTTGTACGACACCGCGCGCCTCAATACCAAAGGTGAGCTGTATTTTCGCCTGCTCATGGTTCCCGGCGTGCTGGCCTTCATCCTGGCGGGCGTCGCCTACGTACGGCCTGATTACTTGTTGGGGAGCGGTTCTTCGGCGGTAGGCCTGCTCATTCTCACCTTCGCCCTGTTCGGATGGCGGCTCGGCTTCACATGGCTCGTCCAGTTGCCAATTCTGGTCGAGCGCGTCTACGTCCTCGGTACCGGCGAGCGCGCGCAGCGCGTGGTGCTCGGACTGCGCCAGAATCCTGAAATCGGCGTCGAGATCGCCAGCTGGACGGGCAAGATGGAAGGCGCGGTAACCCGCGAATCCGTGGCTGCGCACCTCATGGAAGTCGTCCACAAACAAAAGGTCCATCGCGTCATCGTCGCCATGCCTGATCGCCGCGGCACCATCCCCATGCCGGAACTGCTTGAACTGCGCATGCAGGGGGTCAAGATCGAGGAGGCCACGTCGTGGCTGGAAAAAATCTCCGGCAAGATCGAGGTCGAGAATCTGTATCCCAGCTGGCTGGTTTTTGGCGAGGGTTTTCGCCGCAGCACCGCCTTCATCCTGGTTCGCCGCGCGGTTTCCATCGTGATCTCGCTGATTGGTCTCATCCTCGCCTTGCCTTTGCTTCCATTGATCATGCTCGCCATCCGCCTGGATTCCAAGGGGCCCGTGTTCTACACCCAGACGCGCGTGGGCAAGGCGGGACGCGTCTTCAAGGTCGTGAAGTTCCGTACTATGCGCCAGGACGCCGAAGCCGCGAGCGGTCCGAAGTGGGCGGGCGATAACGATCCCCGCGTTACCCGCGTCGGCAAGTTTCTCCGCTCCTCGCGCCTCGATGAGATTCCGCAGTTGTGGTGCGTGCTCAAAGGCGATATGGCATTCGTCGGCCCGCGTCCCGAGCGCCCGGAATTCATCGAGTGGCTCTCCAAAGAAATCCCTTATTACGGCGTGCGCCACATGGTGCGGCCCGGCCTTACCGGATGGGCGCAGGTCAAGTACAAGTACGGCAGCACTGTCGAAGATTCGCGCGAAAAACTTCAGTACGACCTCTTCTACATCAAGAACGCTTCGATTGGTCTGGATCTGCTGATCATGTTCCTGACCGTCAAGACGGTTCTGTTGCGCCGGGGTGCGCAATAATAATGAAGATGAAATACGTCTTCTGGCTCGCAGCTTCGGTGGTGGGCTACTCCTACCTGGGGTATCCGGCATGGTTATGGCTGCGCAGCCGATGGTCGCCGCGCCCTGTGCGGCGCAGCTCCGGGCAAGGTTCCGGTCAAATTGCCAATCAAAGCTCCGCTGCACCCGCGGTCACGGCTGTGATGGTCGTGCGCAATGAGGAAGTTGTAATCGCTCGCAAGCTCGAAAACCTGCTGGCGCTCGACTATCCCCAGGCGAAGCTGGACCTCGTGGTCGTCTCCGACGGTTCCAGCGACCGCACGCCCGCCATTCTCGCCGGCTATGCCGGCGATTCCCGGGTGCGAACACGATTACGAACTCTGATCAAACCGGCATCCGAGGGCAAAGCCGCTGGCCTCAATGATGCGATTAAACTGGCGACCGGGGAAGTGCTGCTGTTTACCGACGCCCGCCAGCAGATCGAATCCAGTGCTCTGCGTTTGCTGATTGAAAATTTCGCCGACCCCGATGTCGGCGCCGCTAGCGGTGAATTGATGCTGGGTGATCCCGCGAGCGGAGAGACCGGAGAGGGAATGGGGTTGTACTGGCGCATGGAAAAGAAGATTCGCGAACTCGAGTCCGCCTCCGGTTCTGTCGCCGGCGCCACAGGCGCCATCTACTGTGCCCGCCGGAGATTGCTCGACCCACTTCCCGCGGGCACCATCCTCGACGACGTCCTGTTGCCCATGCAGATCGTGCGCAGGGGATCTCGCGTTATCTTCGACGCCCGTGCCCGCGCCTGGGATTCGCCCGACCTGGGAGAAGGCCGTGAATTCTCCCGCAAGGTTCGCACCCTGAGCGGCAACTATCAGCTTCTCCAACTTGCTCCATGGCTGTTGAGTTCACAAAACGCGATTCGTTTCGAATTCATAACCCACAAACTTTCGCGATTGGCCGTGCCCTTTGCCTTGCTGGCGCTTCTGATCGCCTCCATGTTCCCGCCCCAGCCGTTCTATCGCGCGGCGCTCGGGGCCCAGCTTGCGTTTTACGCGCTGAGCCTGGCCGCGCTGGCCGGCGTCAAGATCGGCCCGCTCTCGCGCATTGCCGATCCTGCCCGCACTTTCGTCGTCCTTAATTCCGCCGCCATCGTCGCTTTTATCAACTTTGTCACTGGCAAAAAGGCAATCTGGGTTCGTTAATCGAAGCTCGACATAAGAAGATCCGGCATGAGAATTCTCTGGGTAAAAGCCGATAAGCTCCTCCCCGTGCAGAACGGCGGCAATATCCGCACGTACCACGTCTTGCGATACCTCTCCGCGCGGCATGAGCTTACGTTCTATTCCTATTATGGAGGAACGCCCGACCCAGACTACGAGCACAATCTGCAGGAGCAGTTGCCCGGCGCGGTGGCCGTTTGCACCGGCAAGCGCGAACTTTCGGGAGCCGCGCGTGGCCTCGATTATCTGGCGCATCTCAGCGCCCAGCCGCCGTATGCGGTCAGCCGCTTCGCTCACGCTCCGGTCCAGAAGCAGCTCCAGACCTGGTTCCGCGCGCGGCGCTTCGATGTCGCCGTCTGCGATTTCCTGGATGCTGCAGTCAACTTTCCTGGGAGTCTCAGCATCCCAAGTGTGCTGTTCCAGCACAACGTGGAGAGCGAAATCTGGCGCCGCCACGCCGCCACCGCGGGCAATCCCGCAAAAAAGATGATGTACCGCATGGAATTCCGGAAGATGCTTCGCTACGAGCGCGCCGCCGTCTGCAAGTTCCAGCATGTGATTGCCGTCTCAGAAAACGATCGCTCCCTCATGACGCGCTGGGCGGATGGCGATCGCGTTACCGTTGTCCCTACCGGCGTCGATCTCGCGCAGTATCGGCCTGATCCCGCTGCATCCGATGCGACCGCGTCCGCGCCCCTCATCACCTTCGTCGGCGCCATGGACTGGGAGCCGAACGTTGACGGCGTCGAATATTTTTGCAGTGAAGTCTGGCCCCAGATCAAAGCGGAAGTGCCGCAGGCGCGATTCCGCATCGTCGGCCGCAATCCCGACCGCCGGGTTCAGAAGTGGGCCTCGAATTCGACTAACACTAATGATGACGGCTCGATCGAAGTTACCGGACGTGTGCCGTCGATCGTCGAGCATCTGCGCCAGTCCGCCGTAGTCATCGTGCCCTTGCGCATCGGAGGCGGTACGCGTCTGAAGATCTACGAGGCCATGGCGACCGGCAAAGCGGTCGTCTCCACCACCGTCGGCGCCGAAGGATTGGATGTTCATCACGGCCGCGATATTATTCTCGCCGACGATCCGCGTTCGTTCGCGCAGGCGGTCATCATGCTCTTGCGCGATCCGGAGTTGCGGCGCCGTTACGAAAAAGCCGCCGTCGAGACTGCCGCCCGCTACGACTGGCCGGCGATCGGTGAGCGCTTCAGCGAGGTCTTGCAGTCGGTAGCGGAAAAGAAATCTCTTGCGGTACGCACAATTCCGGCGCGCTTGGCGGAAAAGAAAGCTTAAAAGAAAAAGAGGAATTTGTGGCCATCGGCGATAACGGCAATGCAGTACCGGCGGGAGTCTCTGAACGGCGAATAGCCTTCAAAGCTGCGGATCCCACCAGAAAGGCGTTCTTCTGGCTCAGCGGTTTTTTCGTGGTGTATTGTGCCCGCCCGGAAGACTGGATTCCCGGTCTCAAGTTTTTCCCGCTCGCCAAAATCACCGCCATCCTGGCCATATGGGGATTGTTCACCGCCCTGGGTAGAACCAAACGCACATTCAAGGATCTGCCCAAGGAATCAAGACTCCTCCTGATCATGATCGGCCTTCTCTACTTTGGAGCATTTCTGTCCCCGGTGTGGAGGGGCGGCGCCTTGATCCGCACCATCGACTTTTCCAAGATCTACGTCGCATGGGTGCTGGTCTTTCTGCTGATTACCACCTTTGACCGCTTGCGGCGAATCATCTTTGTCCAGGTATTTTCGGTCGTCGTCATTTGTGCAGCCGCCATCATCAAGGGCCATGGCACACCCCGCCTCGAAGGTGTGCTGGGTGGCATCTATTCGAACCCGAACGATCTCGCATTCGCGATCGTGTTATCCATGCCGTTTGCGCTGGCCTTCATGGTCACGGCCAGGAATTCCGTCGTCAAAGTGTTTTGGCTTTGCGGAATGCTGGTGATGATGGTCGCCATTTTCATGACCGCATCCCGGGCAGGTTTCATCGACCTCGTAATCTCCGGCGGCGTCACTCTCTACTACTTCGGCATCAAGGGAAGGCGCTTTTACCTGATCGTTGCCACCGGCCTCGTCGTCGCGGTGGTGATGGCCGCCGCCGGCGGAAAACTCTATGATCGCTTTACCGCCTTGTCGGGCGACAGTACTACCGATCAGTCCGCCTACGGCTCCTACGAGGATCGCAAGTACCTCATGGTGCGTGCCGTCGATGCCATCGAACACTATCCCGTCTTTGGCATTGGCGTTCGCAACTTCCCCACCTACTCACTGATCTGGCACGACGTGCACATGACCTACCTCCAGATCTGCGCCGAAGGGGGAATCGCCGTCATGATTCTCTACCTCATGTTTTTCTACCGCGGTTTTAAGAATCTGAAGGTCATCAGACAAACTAAGAATCTCGATCCCGATATCATTTTATTCGTCGGAGCATTGCAAAGTTCGCTGGTCGGCTTCGTAGTGGGTGCTTGCTTTGCTCCCGAGGCTTACCAGTTCTTCCCTTATTTCGCTGTTGCGTTTACGGCAACGTTGTTGCAGACGATCAAAGAACAAGAACAAGGACCCAGCACGCCACAGCCGCCGCCGAAAAAGCCACATCACTTCCTGGAGGTTTATGCCGATCACCGAACAACCGGTGCAGTCACCCCTGTCCGCTGAGTTGCAGTCAATTTTGCGTTGCCTGAGTTGCGGCTCGAAACTTGAAAGCGACCAGGCTGCGGGCTTCCTCTGCCCGGCTTGCAAGCGCGTCTATCCCAACGCGCAGGGCATCGCGCGCTTTGTTGACGCGCAATACTACGCTGCCAGTTTTGGTTTTCAGTGGCACCGTTATCAGAAGACGCAACTCGACCACGATGAGCTTCGCGAATCCGAGCGCCATTTCCTGGCGAAGACCGCTCTTCGGCCCGAAGATCTCAAGGGCAAACTGGTCCTTGACGTCGGTTGTGGCATGGGACGCTTCGCCGAAGTCGCGACCCGTTGGGGCGCGCGCGTGGTGGGCGTTGACTTGAGCGCAGCCGCCGAGGTTGCCGCCAAAAATCTTGCCGATCGCGACTTCGTCGCTTTTCAGGCCGATGTTTTCGCCCTTCCTTTCGCTCCCGAAAGTTTCGACATCATCTACAGCATTGGTGTGCTCCACCACACGCCGGATTGCGAAGCCGCCGTTAAAGCGCTGGATAAATATCTGAAACCCGGTGGTCTCCTCGTCGTCTGGCTCTACAGCGGATACAACAAGTGGTACCGCTTCAGCGATTTTTGGCGCCGGTATACGCACAAGATGAAGCCCAAGACCCTGCACGGCATTCTGAGGGTTGCGGTCCCGTTCTTCTACAACCTTCAGCAGGGATTGAAGCGCGTGCCCCTCGTAGGTCGTCCAGCCGCGGGTCTTGTTCATCACGTGTTTCCGGTGAATCGCCAGAAAGATCCGGAAGCCCGCATGCTCGACACCTTCGACTGGTATTCTCCGAAGTATCAGTCCAAGCACACCTACGAGCAGGTGTTCAAATGGTATGAAGCGATGGGTATGGAGGACATGCGCGTTGGAGAGATTTCCATCGCTGTCCGCGGTCGCAAACCGGTAAAAGGATGAAGAGCCGGTGGAGCGACGGACGCCCTCGCCCGTCCACCCGGAACCAAAGGAAGCGCAGTCCAGATTTCAAATGGCTCTAAAGAAACAAATCGACTACGCAAGAAAGATTCTGCCGTCCGCGACCTGGCGCGCGTTGAACTCGCCCGTCCGCGGCCCCGTGCATCTGATCTTTGCCCTGGCCGATCATTTCGAACCGGCCATCGATCCCGAAGACGGCCAGAAGCGCGTCGCTCGCTCCGAGCAGGAGCGCCGTCTGGAATCGTGGGTCCGCGAATATCCCAAAATTGTCGACCAGTGGCGAGACCACGACGGCCGCCCGTTTGTTCACACCTACTTCTATCCCGCCGAGCAGTATGACCAGGGCTTACTCGAGATGCTCGCCGATCACTGCCACGCTGGCTGGGGAGAAGTCGAGGTCCATCTGCACCACGGAATTCCGCATCCCGACACGGCCGAAAACACCCGCCGCGTCCTTATTGAATTCCGCGACCGTCTGGCCTTTCGCCATCGTTGCCTCGCCATGGAAGAAGGTTCCACTCGTCCCAGCTACGCTTTTGTGCACGGAAATTTTGCGCTTGCCAACTCCGCCAACGGACGCTTCTGTGGTGTCGATTCGGAAATGCAGATTCTTGCCGAGACCGGCTGCTACGCCGACTTGACCATGCCGAGCGGCGCATGGCATCCCGCACAGACCGAGAAGATTAATTCCGTTTACGAATGCGCTCTTCCGCTCGATCAGGCAGCGCCGCATCGTCAGGGACACGACCTGGCTGCCGGACGCGTGCCCAGGATTTTTCCTCTCATGGTGCAAGGTCCGCTCGTAACCGACTTCCGGCGTACCTTGCGTTCTGCCCGGCCCGCGCTCGACAACGGCGCCATCACCGGGGCCAATCCCGCGACCATGCACCGGCTCTCGCTCTGGAAGCAAGCACAAATTCGCGTGCTCGGACGTCCCGACTGGCTGTTCATCAAGCTGCATTGCCACAGCATGGACCCGAACCAGAAAGACGCCGTTATAGGCGACAGCTTCCTCAACTTTCTTGCCGCACTGGTCGGCGGCGCGGCCGACAGAAAGGAAGCGCTGCACTTTGTCGCTGCGCGCGAGATGGCCAACATCCTGCTCGCCGCCTGCGATGGCCGCGAGGGAAATCCCGGCGACTACCGCGACTATCGCTTCAAACGCATTGTCGAGGCGCCGCTATCGGCAGAGAAATCCGGTGCTGTGCCCGTGAGCATGAAATTATAGAAGTAGAGGAATCGAAAAAAAGACCATGTGTGGAATTGCCGGAGTAGTGAGCACAACTCGCGAGAGCAACATCACCGAAGCTCTCGTGCACCACATGTGCAACCAGATCGTGTACCGCGGCCCCGACGATGAGGGGCTCTACGTCGCCGACGGCGCTGGTCTCGGCATGCGCCGACTCAGCATTATCGACCTCTCCGGCGGGCACCAGCCCGTCTTCAACGAAGACCGCAGCTCCTGGATCGTTTACAACGGCGAGATCTACAACTTCCTCGACCTTCGCCCCGAGCTCGAAAGCCGCGGCCATCGCTTCCGCACCCACTGCGACACCGAAGTCATTATTCATCTCTACGAAGAAATGGGCGCCGACTGCGTCAAGAAACTGCGCGGCATGTTTGCCCTTGCCATCTACGACAAGACCAAGCGCAAATTGATCCTGGCCCGCGACCGCCTGGGCAAGAAGCCGCTTCACTATGCGCTCCACAAGGGAAATCTCTACTTCGCTTCCGAAATCAAATCGATCCTCGCCGTCGCCCCCGAACTCGCCGAAGTCAACTCCCAGGGCCTGCTCGAATATCTCTATTACGGTTACGTGCCCGATCCCATCACTGCGTTCACCGGAATTCATAAGCTCCCGCCCGGACACCTGCTTGAGTTTCAGGACGGCAAGATCCGCATCCGTCAATACTGGGACCTTCCCGAATACAACACCCATGTCCCGAAGAGCGAAGAAGAATGTCTGGAAGAATTAGAGCA
>Ga0193751_1000543_pt1 | contig 28922 bp, 20 predicted proteins | sample L1c2metaG_FD_143050 | JGI IMG/M metagenome (GOLD analysis project Ga0193751, IMG submission 143050) | Soil microbial communities from a riparian zone of the East river system, Colorado, United States - L1c2 | ecosystem: Environmental > Terrestrial > Soil > Riparian zone | place: USA: East River... | reverse complement strand
AACCGTGCGTTGATCAAGCACTGCAACCGTTCTTTGGTTGACTTGGGCGGTCTGCGCCTGGCTCAGATCTGGCGAAGTGCTGACGTCGGACTTTTCCGAGCCGCCGTTGGTGTTTCGAGTGAAGTCATATCCGGACACGAGCAAGTTCTGCAGCACAGGATTGGTCGGGTCCACGCCGGTATCGATCACGGCAACCGTTACTCCGGAGCCGGTGACTTGAAATGTGGATTGGGTTGAGCTGGTGCGTGTCAACTGAGTAGCTGGTTGTGCCACGTATCCGTGCCACACCGTCGCGCCATAGTACGAAGTTGGCTTCTCATCTGTCAGGTACGAGGGGGCTGGCCCCGCGTAGGCGGCCTGGGTGTTGACAACCTGGTCTATCTCCGCGCTAACGATGCCGAGTTGCAGGTTGATTTTCAGCAAGGCGGTAATCGGATTCAGAATGGAGGGGAAGGTGATCAGGAACAACTGCCCGTTGGGGTCCCCAAGGCCGCCTATGACCTTACAGCCGGTCAACAGGCAGGTCAGGTTGAGACTCCCTAGTCCGAGCGAGTCGCGCACAATCAGACGAGCTTGCGCCTCTGCAGGCGGCGCGCAAAAGGCTGTCAGCAAGAGCAGCAGGCAAGGCACCAGGCCCGCTCGCCGAAGACTCATGTTTGATTTCATTGCACCCATCGTTATTCCCCTTTTCGACCATGTACCAAGTGCGAGTGTAAAGTGGAACCTCCGTGCTTGCCACTTACACCCGTAATCTCTCTGGAGTAACCCGTTCTGGTTCCTTTGGTAAGCCATATTTGTTGCCTTTATCTCGGATTTGTCAGCGGAATCCGTACGGTATTGCGTTCCGCCGCCTTAACCGATAACCACAGACGATCTTGCGGTTTAAACTCAATATGGAACTCTCCCATGGCGTTGACAGCGGTGGTCGCGACCACGTGATTGTGTTCTGTCGATACCTCAATGGTTGCGTCGCTCTGCGAGAGTCGCACGGCTCGTTTGTCGAACACCTGGCCGACCAAGTGAACCGTCTTGGATTGCGCGCGATGACCGAAACGCAAATCCACGGTCAGACCTTCGGCTTCGTAGACGACCTGCCATGCGCTGAGTGCGGCGCTGCGCACCCCCGCCGGTAGCGGTTGTGTAAAGCTGTCAAAGAGAAGGTTCGCCAGAGTCCAGTTTCCCAGAGCGGATGTCCGAGACTGATGTGCCGGCTTGCTTGCAAAACCCAGCTTCACCAGCCGCACTAGATTCTCCGGCGGCGCATAAGCGTCTTCAGCGCTTGCTAGCCTTTGGACTCGGCTCCAGGCATCAAGAGCGGTCTTGCATTTCGAGCAATCCGCGGCGAGGTGTGTCCTGATGTCTTTGCTGATTTCGGGTCCGCTAATTCCACGAACAAAATCAGCCCAGGGTCGTTCTGAAAAATGCTCCATTCTTATCCTCACGCGCTTCGGGGGTATAGAGACCAGATCCATCTATTTGAATTGGGCCTTGTCTCTAATACAAAAGGGATGGCAGGGGCTCAGAAAATACACTTTGCATTCGAAAAAAAACGATAAGCTGTTACCCCTTTCCTATCAATAGGAAAGGAGCCCAATGATAGGGATGAGGACGGCGGTCCCGCAGGCTAATGAATGCAGTTTGCATCGATTCGGACTTCGAACGGCCTTGCTGAAGCTGGGTATAGAACTCGACCATGAACTCCTTGGTGCTGTCGTCGTGAACGTCCCACAGGCTCAAGACGAGTGATTGCGCTCCAGCCTGCAACAGGCCTCGGACTAAGCCCATCAACTCATCACCGGGCGTCACCACATTCAAGCCAGTGGCGCAACCGCTCAAAACGACCAACTCGACAGGCAGTTGCAGGTGGGCCATGTCGTAGAGACTAAGATGTGACGTTCCCAGGCGAATCGACGAAAACATCGGGTTGTCTTGGCGGAAATACCCGTGCGTCGCGATGTGTACTGTTTTGCTCCGCGGGCCGTGGGTTTGCAGTACGTCCTCAGTTGCATCTTCGCCCAGGAATAGTTTGGCTTGCGGCAAGATTCGAGCGAGTGCTTCGACTTCCTCGCGAATCGCGGGCGTCCGGTCGTCGGGCACACCGAGGATTAGCGAATCGCCGGCGGCGTTGACCGGCTTCGTCTGGCAGTGTGCGTAAACGCTGGCGCTGGGCGCGTAGGAAATGGAGAACCGATCGATCAGATACGATTCGCCGTCGTGCAGGGCGTGAAACGGAACGTAGTGAAGCAGCCCATGCTGCACAAAGACAATGTGCCGACACTCGAGCAGATGGCGGATGGGTGCAATTAACTCCTGATACAAGCTTTTTAAGTGCGCCTGGGTCGACTCCAGCATGGGCTGGCTGAAGGCGGCCACATACTGGGGGTCAAGGCGGAATTTTGACATCTGGAATTGCAGAAACTGGAGCAGCTTTTGAATTCGCGACTGCACTGTGACTGGGCAGATATGAAGTTTGTCGCGGGTTAGCACACACACGACATTGCGGTCGTACGCGCAGAAAAACTCAACCAACGCGGTGTCGGCTGGAAGCACAGACCGGATCTCCTCCAGTGACATGTTGGAGGGAACTTGCAAGCCCGCTTCATTTGCTTCTGCAACGGTGGCTTCTTTGACGGCCCGCATAAGGTCCGACTCTCGCGACCGAGCCTGTTGTTCGAGGTGCTGGACCCGCTCTTGGGAACGTTCTTCCGGCCGGAGTTGTTCGCGCTCGATCAGGTTGTAGTACCAGTTCAGCTCTTCGCGAAGGTTCCGGATCGAACGCACCAGTTCGCTCTGTCCAGGATCGACGGCCGAGGGCACGTGGACGGGCTGATTCAGAAGATCCATGAGGGTTCGCGACTTGGCCTGCTCGATGTAGGCGAACGCCTCTTCAAAACTGTTCTGGCGGCGGAGGCAGATATCGACCAGACTCTCGTAAACTTCAAGCTTGTTTTCGAAGAAGGCGATCTTCAGTTCTTCTCCGCGCAGGCTGCTGCGCAAGCGCTCGACGGCTGTACGTGCGCGGCAATATGATTGGTAGGCAGCATCCTCATTTCCAGTTACCCGCTCCACCTCACCCATCAGGAACTCAGCCTGGTAGAGGAGCGTCGGCGAATCCAGATTCGCGAGACCCTTCAGCGCCGCGCCGCAGTGTTGCTTCGCGAGGCTGGTGTCGCCCAGGCGCAGCGCAATTCGAGCCAACAGGAGCTCGGCCAGCACCCCTTTTCCCCGCATCGATGACGTTGAGGTTCGGAAAAACTCGTGCGCTGCCGCACAAAGACGCCGCGCCTCAAACAGGCGACCCTCGGTGAAAAGTACCAGGGCCTCGTACAGGTCAATGAGAGCAGGCCAGACCTGGTTCTGGTCGCGAACAAACATCTCTTTCGCCTTCGCAAACAGCTTGACCGCCTCAAATGCTTGTCCCTGACGGCTGGCGGCGATGGCGGCAAAGCCCAAAGCTTTCGCAGCTTCATAACCAAAGCCGAGATCGTGAAAGCCTTCATTCGCCGCTCTTCCCAGTTCGCCGGCCTCGGCGCTCAGGTTCAGTTCAAGATAGATTTCCGAAAGGTCAAGATTGCAGAGCGCAAGCTGATAAGCATCGTTCGCGTTCTTTGCGCTGACGGATGCTTCCCGAAGCAGTTGAATCGAACGCCCGTACTCTCCGCGCAAGAAATAAAGGTAGGCGATGTTGTAGTCGGCGTAGGCAACCAGAATCGGCATGTTCTTCTGCTCGCAGTGCCGGCGCGCGGCCTGGTGCAGTTCCAACGCCTTGGGGAAATCGTTGAGACTGATGTGGCAAAGCGACAAGTTGCTCAGAACCGCCGCCAACCCTTCGGCATCATCGTGCGCCAGTATCTGCTCGTACGCGCGCTCGTAAAATTCAAGCGCTTCGTTGAACCGATCCTGCCGGTGATAGATATTTCCTATGTTGATTTCCAGCCGAGCCAGCCGGCGAGTGTTCCCCTGTTGCTTGAAGATTGCTCCCGCACGGTCCCCAGCGGCGAGTGCCTGATCGTAGCGGCCCAGCAATAATAGCGACTGAATGGATCCACTCAGCGTCCGGGCGAGTTCGGCTTCTTCTCCGGTTTGCTCAAACAAAGCGATCGCCTGCTCGTGTAACTGAACCGCCTCAGCGTGCTCGTCAAGCGAGTACATTGCGTTCGCTTTCGCTCGCAAACTTCGGGCAAGCAGGCTTGGACTGCCGAGTGTTTGCGCAACATCCAGGGCTGCATCCGCCAGGCGCTTGGCCCGCTGCGTGTCGATGCGAACCTCTTGCCAGACTTTTTCGGTGAGGGTGTTTACAACTTCGTCCCATGCAATCGCCGGATGTTGGGTGACCAACTGGGCGCGGCTCGGGGCGTCGTCAAGCGCGAGCAAGCGCTCGATGATGGCGTCAGATTCGGTTTTCTGAACCGCCCGGACGCTCATTAGAAGCCCCTCTTTTCAAGGTGTTTTCTGAGATAAGCCAAGCAGCGGCCCCGGATCGCACCGATCGAGCCGGTCGCCATCCCCAACTCCTCGGCGATATTCTCGTAGGGCCGCGGAGGAAATTCGAAAAAGAGCAAACGGACCATCCGCTCACATTTTTCGGGTAACTCTGAGATGGCATCGCGCAATATCTGTTCTTGCTCGAGCTGCACCAGCATGTGCTCTGGAAGGTCGTCGGCGCTGCTGGCAGGCGGCGCGGCATTACTGTCTGCGCCCTCGGGGGCAAGTTCGACCAGCCTGTCGGCGGCGCGCTGGTAGTGAAGGCATTTGTGATAACAAGTTTGCATCAGCCATTTCGGCAAAGCGCGATGTTCGCGGAGTCGCGGCAGTTCCAAAAGCAGGTCCACGCAGACGGACTGAAAGATGTCGGGTGCATCCTGATGCATACCGAGCTTGATCGGAATCGAGTAGATGAGGTTCTTGTACTTATCGATCAGTGCCGACCAGGCTTCCTGATCGCCCTTCAGACAGCGGCCGATCAGCCGTTCATCTGAGGAATGATCACGTGAAGAATCGGGGCGTTCTTTCTGCCTTCCTGTCGCGGTTCCCGTCATCGAACTCCCGCGTTCTCCAGACCCGGTCCGCGAACATAAAGTTCGTCTGCGTTCCACAACGTGTAGGGATCGAGCACGGCAGGATGGAAATTTCCGACCCGGGCATTCGCGCCCGCAAGAATATTGGGCGTCCCCAGAAAGATGAAGGGCAGATTCTCAGCGATCAGTTGTTGCGCGCGATCGTATAACTGCTTTCGCTTGGCATAGTCGAGCGTGACCATCTGTTGTTGCATTAGCTGGTCAAGTTCGCGTTCCCAGTCGGATGCGGGTTGAGTCTCGCCCAAGTGCCATAAGTGCGAGGTGCCGCTGAACGCCCAGACATTCATCTCCGGATTTGGATCGGCATCTCCGCCGCCAAGCCCCATAATCGCCGCGTCATAATCAAAGCTTTGGAACACGCGGTCGATCATGGCGCGAAATTCGAGCGGAACGACATGGACTTGCATCCCGAGGTGCGAGAGATCGTCCTGCAGCAGGGTTGCCATCTTCATGCGCTGGCTGTTCGAAGAACTGGTGATGATGGAAAATTCGACTGGACGTCGCGCACTATCCAGTAACTGGCCCGCGACGTTCCATGAATATCCCGCTGCCTTTAGAAGCTGACGCGCCGTTTCGGCCGACTGCCGTGGATGCGGGATGGTCTGATTGATCCAGAGCTTATTACCGGGCCCCACATTACCCCACAAGGCCGCGCCCCGCGCCCCATAGACCAGGCGCACGATGGACTCGCGATCAACCGCTGCCGAGATCGCCTGACGGAATTTCAAATCGCTAAACCAAGCCTGCTTGCCCGCAACTTCGTCGAGCTTTTTCCCACTGAGATCGTTCAGGTTGAACACCAGGAAGTTGTACTCCAGGCTGGGCCCTATATCCGCCAGCTGCGAACCGGCGCGGGATTTCTCACGCGAAAGCAGGTTGTAGTTCTCCGAACTGAGCCGGCTGATGATGTCGGTCTCACCCGCCTCGAAGCGCATCACTTGCGCGTCTTCGGTACCAACGAACAAGAATACGAGTTCGTCAAGGTATGGCAGCCGCTGATTCTTCTGGTCAACCTTCCAGTAATAAGGATTGCGTTCCACAACGATTCGCTGCCCAGGCACGTACTGCTTGAGCCGAAATGGGCCCAATCCAGCGATCTCGGACGCTTGCACATTCAGGGACCAAGCCTGCGCGAAGTGGCCCTCGCGATATTGTTTCTCCAGCAAATGTTTCGGCAGCATCGCGAGGCCATCGAACAATCTCTCGGCCGCAGCGTAGGGGCGCGGCAACGCGAACCGCACCGTATATTGATCGAGTTTGGTAACCAAGATCGGCTTGCCGTCGATGATCAGCAGATCGCGCTGCGGGGAATCGACCGCTTCGTCCATGTAAACGTTGAACGAGAAAACTACATCGTCGGCATCGAAGAGGTGGCCGTCGGAGAATCGAATTCCCTTCCGGAGTTGGAGGGTAAACGTGCGGCCGTCGGGCGATATCTTCCACGACTTCGCCAGCGCTGGTTCGGTTTGCTGCGAAGATCGGTTGATGTCGATCAGATCCGCCATGAGGCGCCCGATCACCTCGCGTGAAACCGCGTCCGTGGCGGTAACCGGGTTGAGCGTCTTGGGTTCGGAGCGTTGCCCGATGGTCAGGTGCCCGCCGTAGTGGCCAGATACGCCAGCCATGGGCGCAAGTTCCTCGCCGGGATTGGCCGCTTCTGGAATGGGTGCCGCGGCAAAGCATGCACCGATGAGCAGACACACGTGTAGGGTTAGGCGAGCGATCACTTTCATAAACACCCCTTACCCCACAGAACTCAGTTTTCTAGGTTGAGTAAGATTTTAACCGGGAATGGAATACATCAGCGAGGGAGCTATAGATTACGGAAGTAACTACCAGAGCGCACGCCGGAGCGAGCAGCCACCCATAAGAAACCAGGACGCTGTATTGTTGCAGCGTACTCAGCATGTTACCCCAACTCGGCACCGGCTCATTCACTCCAAGACCGAAGAAGGAGAGTGTTACTTCGGCGGCAATATACCGTGGAACCAGCAGCGCCGCCTGGGTCAGCAACACGCCAAACGTTTCGGGCAGAATGTGGCGCCGGAGGAGGTAGAAATCAGATCCGCCAAAGCCACGTGCCGCCAGTACGTAGTTCCGGTTTCGGGCGCTGAGGACCATTCCTCGAACCAGGCGAGCGGGCCGTGCCCAGCCAATCAGGCCGATGACGCCCGTCAGAAGGAAAAAGGTGTGGATCGTACTCAGATGCAACGGCAAGAATGCCCGCACCCCAAGCAGGAAATAGAGCCAAGGCAGCGACAGAAACAGTTCCGTTATGCCCATCAGGGACTCGTCAATCCACCGGCCGTAGTAGCCCGCAATGATTCCGAGAATGCTTCCGGCCAGAAGCGCAATGAAAGTTGCCGTGATTCCGGCGGCGACCGAAATCTGGCCGCCGACCAGAACGCGGGAAAATTCATCCCGCCCGTAAGCATCGGTTCCAAAGAGCAGGACTTTACCCGGCTCTGCGACTCCGAATAAATGTGCGCTTGTTTCGTAGATACCCAGCAGCTTGTAACCCGGTCCACTTACAAAGAGGCGGATGGGATACTCATGGCTGCGGTTTTCTTTATAGCTTTCTTGGTAACTATCGGGCTGATCGCCATCCAATGCATTCGTCCATGCATATACAAACGGACGTAAGTGGAATCCCGAGCTATCCTTGAAATGCAACCTCGTGGGCGGAGCGTACGGCAGCTCCCGGTTCTGCGTAGTCGAATCATACGGCGCAAAAAAACCGGCACACAGCAGTACCAGATGCGATCCCGCGAGCAACGCAACCAAGATGGCGATCCTAGTGCGCATCCGTTGCCTCTCTGCGAATGCGCGGGTCGAATGCGAGCATCATCACGTCCGCAAACAGGTTTCCACCGACCATGAACAACGCCGAGAACATAATTCCGCCGATAACGAGATATAAGTCACGAGATAGCGTCGCCTCTAGAATCAGCGGCCCCAAGCCCGGCCATCCGCAAACAACCTCAACCAAGAGCGATCCACTAAGCAGGCCGGCCAGAGAAAATCCCAGAAGAGATATGGCGGGATTTGCGGCAACCGGCAGGACGTGCCGAAACAGAAGTCTGGCTCGGCTGATCCCAAACCCGCGCGCGGCTTGCACGTAGGGAGCGCCCAGCACTTCAAGGACGCTGGCGCGAACGTGTCTGACAATTACCGCTGTTTCGCAAAGCACCAGGATGAATGCCGGTAGCGCGAGATGGAGGATAGTGTCCTGCAATTTCGCCCAGGCGGACAGGCCCTCGTAGTCGGCCGACATCATTCCGCCGACGCGCAGGATTCGCCAACGGACTGCGATCGCGAGCAGCGCCACGGCAATCACAAGTTCTGGAACGGAAACGAGCAATGAGCTCGCAAGGTTGACGGTTTTGTCCAGTAACCCGCCACGACGGTTGGCCGCCCAAACACCCAACGGAATGGAGATCATCCAGGTCAGAAGCAGCGCCGTTGTTGTGAGCAGCAGCGTGTTTTTTGCGCGGCTCCACAACAACGGCGCTACGGGTGTGTTGTATGCGATGGAGTATCCAAGATCGGCGTGCAGGGCAGATTTCATCCAGCGCCCGTATCTCACAAGAAGCGGCTGGTCCAATCCGTAGTGTGAACGCAGTGCGGAAATTGTCTCCGGCGAAATCTGTGGATTAAGCCGCATCTCGTCAAAAAAACTTCCCGGCGCCATTTCCGTGAACAGGAAGCAGAGTGCCGACACTCCGATCAGTAACAGAATCGCGCGCAACAGCCTGCGGATGAGGTAATTCACGCCGACGCCCCTGTGATCGCCGCGAGATTGGACGCTGCTGCTTTCGCTGAGGCCAGCAGTTTTTTCGTTGCGGCATGGTTGGGACTGGAAATGATCTGCTGGGTTGGGCCGACTTCCACGGTCTGCCCTTCGGACATAACTCCGATCACGTCCGCCAACCGCGTAACTAGCGCCAGATCGTGGGATATAAGAAGATAAGTCAGCGAGTGCGCCGCTTGCAGATCGAGCAGCAGGTTGGCAATTTGTGCCTGAGTGGACACGTCCAATCCGGAAAGCGCTTCATCCAGAACCAGGAGCTGCGGGCGTAGAGCAAGTGCACGCGCCAGCGCGAGTCGCTGGCGCTGCCCGCCACTGAAATGAAGGACCGATCGGTTCATCCAATCAGGAGAAAGCCCAACTTCCACCATCAAGTCGCGAGCGAGATCACGACGACTCTGTCGATTGCGGCCACCTTCCACCTTTTGACTGCCTTGGGCCCCTTTCGCACGGATCAGAAGCGGCTCATCAATCACGTCCAGCGCCGAGAAGCGCGGGTTCATCGAAGTAACAGCATCCTGGAATACCATCTGGATACCGGATCGAAACGGAACCAGTTCGCTCGAATCCAGCTGTGAGATGTCTGTCCCCTGGATCAGAATTTGGCCCGAGTCGGGCGTTTCCAGGCGTGTCACGCATCGCGCCACGGTGGACTTCCCCGATCCCGACTCTCCGACCAACGCCAAAGTTTGACCGCGCGGGATCTCGAAATCGACGCACCTTACAGCGGCTACGGGCACGCGTTTCCGCCACAGGCCGCCGCGGACGTATTGTTTGCAGAGCCCTTTGACGTGCAGCAAGCTCTGGATTGGTGCATCGTTAGTCGATGAGTTAGTCGCCAAGTAAGTTGGCAAGTTACTCCCCATACTTGAAACAGTTCACGGGTCGCGAGGGCTCCGGCATGAATTCACGCGGATAGCGGCATGAACAGATGTCCATCCGTTCGGAACAGCGCGGCTCAAACCGGCAGCCAACTGGGATGCAGGCCGGATCGGGAGATTCACCTTCGATCGCCGGAAGCCGGACCCGCGTTCTTGATCGAGTGATCGCGGACGATGCCGCAATCCGCACCAGCGCCTGAGTATAAGGATGCAACGGCCGCCCGAAGATCTCGGCGGTCTTCCCGGCTTCCACAATGCGACCGGCGTACATCACCGCAATACGATCGGCAAATTCTGCAAACAACATCGGGTCGTGGCTGATTACCAGAATCGCCGTCCCGTGTTGCCGTCGAATCTGCGACAGGAGCGCGACAATCTCTGTCTGCAGGGTCGCGTCGAGTTTGCTGGTCGGTTCATCGGCGATCAAGAGCGCCGGCCGGCACGACACCGCCTGCGCAATTGCGATCCGCTGACGCTGACCACCACTGAGTTGATGAGGATATGCGGAGTAGATTTCCTGTGGATGATCGAAACCAACCTCACGAAGCAACTCCATGACTCGCTCCCGGCGTTGCCGTGCGTTGAGCGGCAGATGCGCGCGCAACACTTCGCCGACCTGCGAACCAGCCGTCATCACGGGATTGAGCGAAAGCGCCGGATCCTGCGGGATCAGTGATACCTCCCGGCCGCGGATGGCGTGCAATTCCCTCTCGGACAGATTCAGCAAGTCGCGGCCGCGGATCAGAATCGTTCCCCCATCGCATTTCGCGTGCGGCGCCAGCAACCGCAGCAGTGCGCTCGCCAGTGTGCTCTTTCCGCAACCGGACTCTCCCAGTATTCCCACGATTTCCCCAGGGCGAACGTCGATGCTGATGCCATCCAAGGCGCGAATTGGCTCGCCGTCTTCGGGAGAGTACGTAACGGTCAGTTCCCGCACCTGCGCAAAATACTCTGTTGAGCTATCCACCTGGCAACAACCCCACTAGTCAGATCTTACCCATAACGCCTCGGCTAGCAATTGCCTACTAAGGAGCGGAGTGCAGTGAACCCTGGCGACTTCGTATTGCCTTGGATCCAGATCCGCTCGAACATGCTAGCGCTTTTATAATCATCAGTCGTTTCTGTATGATAGCTATCTGGGACCAGCCGAGGGCCGAACCCTCGGCGAGTCTTGAACGTGGTTCTATGAAACGGCAGTGACCCGGGATCACTGTTCCATCCAAGATGGATTCCTAACGACTACTGTTCGAGGAATGAGGATGCGTACGCGTTACTACCGCTCTGTACTCTTGTCTCTTCTTCTTTTCTTGTTTGCTGCGACTCTCACCCTTCGGGGACAAGCTGGTCCTGGGAGCTCCAGCACCGTTCAACTGAGTCACCTCACATCTTTCTCAGCGCTACCCAACGGAATCGATTTGAGAGATGGCGATGCACGCATGCAAATCGTCGCGCTGCGCGAAGACGTCGTGCGCATTCGCGTGTCGCGCTCGAATGAGCTTGCGGAAGACGCCTCGTGGGCGGTCCTTAAAGAGGCTCGAGAGAGTCGTGTCGCCGTGACGCCGACCAATACTCGGGACGCTGTCGGTTTCCAGACAGGCGTCCTCCGCGTCTCCCTGAGCCGCCAGACATTCGCGCTAACGATCACCGACCGCGACGGCAACATTCTTCAGCAGGACATACAGCCTATTGAATTTCATGGCGACTCTTATCGCGTCTACAAAGCGATGCCGCTCGATGAGCACTACTTCGGCCTGGGAGACAAACCCGGCCCGCTGGATCGGCGCGAACAGGCTTTCACATTGTGGAATACCGATGCCTATAGTTTTCAGGAGTCCACCGACCCCCTCTATAAAGCGATCCCTTATTTCCTGACCTTCCGGGCCGGACGCGCGCTCGGAGTCTTCCTCGACAATACCTGGCGCAGCAGCTTTGACTTTGGCAAGCAGCTACCGAATGTATATTCCTTCGGCGCGGTGAGCGGACCGTTAGATTACTACGTCTTTTACGGACCTACTCCAAAGCGCGTGGTAGAAACATACGCGTGGCTGACTGGAACTATGCCACTTCCTCCTATCTGGGCTCTTGGATTTCAACAGTCGCGTTACAGTTACACGCCGCAATCGCGAGTGATCGAAGTCGCAGACCGTTTGAGAGCGGATCATATCCCCGCCGACGTGATCTATCTGGATATCGACTACCAGCAGCAGAACCGCCCGTTCACCGTAGAACACGAACGTTTTCCTGACTTTCCTGGAATGATCTCGCAGCTCGCCTCGAAGAACTTCCATACGGTCGTCATTACGGACCTGCATATCGCCAACTTCTCCGGCCATGGCTACTTGCCCTACGACACCGGCATTGCCGGCGACCACTTCGTAAAGAATCCCGACGGCACCGTCTATTCCGGCGCCGTGTGGCCAGGCCCCAGCGTCTTCCCGGACTTCACCCGCGCGCAGACCCGCGAATGGTGGGGCATGCTCTATCGGGACTTTTCAAAGATGGGCGTGGCCGGCTTCTGGAATGACATGAATGAACCGTCAGTCTTCAACACTCCGACGAAGACGGTGCCCGAAGACGTTGTGCACCGCATCGACGAGCCCGGATTCATCAAGCGTACGGCGCGTCACGCGGAGATTCACAACGTGTATGGGATGGAAAACTCGCGGGCAACTTTCGATGGTCTGAAGCAGCTGAATCCGGCCTTGCGACCATTCGTACTGACGCGCGCGAGCTACGCCGGTGGACAGCGTTATGCCGCGACTTGGACGGGTGACAACAGTGCCACGTGGAATCATCTTCGCCTGACAACTCCGATGCTTGAAAATCTCGGGCTGAGTGGCTTTGCGTTGAGTGGAGCGGACGTCGGCGGATTCGCAGGAACACCGCAACAGGACTTGCTCACAAAATGGCTTGAGATTTCCGCGTTCCAGCCCATCGACCGGGATCATGCCGAGAAAGGAACCGGCGACCATGAACCATGGGTCGGCGGCGCGGAGGCTGAATCGATCCGCAGACGATTTATCGAAGAGCGCTACCGGCTGATGCCATATCTTTACACGCTTGCGGAAGAAGCTTCGCGCACGGGGATACCGATCGAGCGGCCGCTCTTTCTTGAATTTCCCGACGCCGCGAGCGACCATCATCCACTGGACATCGATGGTCAGGCAGCTGGAGAGTTTCTTCTCGGCCCTGACATCCTAGTAGCAGCCCCGCCCTATCCGGACAAACTCGATAACTATGGCGTCGAGTTTCCATCTGCTAGCTGGTACGACTACTGGACTGGGCAGCTTGTTAAGAAGCCGGCGCCGGCGGTACTGACCCCCAACGCTCCGGTTAGCCCAGCCGATCTCGTGCCGCTCAGAACCTGGATACACCCAGAACGCGCGTCCCTGCCCGTCTTTGTGCGCGCGGGCGCGATTCTGCCGATCGCACCCCTGACGCAAAGCACCAACGAGACGCCCGAGGGTCCACTTACCCTGCGCGTCTATGCAGGCGATGTGTGTGGAGGGCACCTCTATCTGGACGATGGAAAGACTTACGATTACAAAAAGGGGGCAAATCTGCGCATGGACTTCCACTGCGAGTTAGCTGCGGATGGCTTGCGGCTCCACCTGGGCGAGCATAGGGGTTCCTACCCCGCATGGTGGCAGCAGATTAGCATCGAGATTTATGGCTGGTCGCCGCGCAAACGCACGGCCCGTCTCGATGGCCGCAGTTTCGACGCAGCGATGGCCTCTTCCCCGGGCAAGTTGGTTCTCACTGTTCCGGACAACGGACAAGGGGCGGTGTTGGAGCTTGAGTAAGCTGCACGGACAGTCAGCCGTGCTGGTCGGCTCGGCCCTGATGCGTGATGATGCAAAACTTTTGAAGTGAGTATGGAAGATATCGAGGGCGGCAACGACCAGACATTCTAGCGTGAACGGATCTTCAAAGAGAAAACTGGGCCTCGTTTGCGACTGGCTGTGGAATTGAGGATAGCGCAGTCTTTCAAGACTATGCCGCTTTGTTAAAGGAAGATTCGTTTCTGAAAAGATTGGGCGGGATAGAGGACGATCTTTTCTGTAACCCGAGGGCCTCTTTGCCAGGGTGCCGCGCCCGCGTTCACGCGGTCTTCATTCACGGGGAGCTCGTTCACGCGCTCTTGGGGTTAAGCCGAGCCTCGATCTTTTCCAGCAAAGCAGCGCCGGCCTCACCGGCATCGCGGGTGGAAAACTCGCTGCCCAGTTCAATCATCGGGAGCCTCGCGGACGCGACCTCGAAGGCTTGCCGCGTGGCCGGGGACGTGGTCAGATCGGGACCTACCACCAGGAGGTCAAATTTCGTGACACGCATCAGGATCAGAGCGTCGCCCGGGTGGCTGGTGGACTGAACGTCGTATCCAGCGCGGCGCAGCAATTCGCGCAAGTAGGCGAGCACGTCGCGATTGCAGTCGACGCATAGAATGCCCCGGCCGGTGGGGACGGGCATTTCGGCGGGGGCTCCGGCGGGCGCCCCGGTACGATAAAAGGCGGCGACCGCCTTCTCCTCGGATTCGTGCGTGTCGAACACCTGTGTCAAGCGCGACATCTCCAGAACTTTGCGCACCTGTTCCGTCACATTGCAGAGCTTCAGGTCCCCGTGCGCCCGGCGGATGCTGGTCAGGCTGCGAACCATCGTGCCCAGGCCGCTGCTGTCGATGAATCCGACCTCGCCCATGTGCAGGACGATAGCGCGGCGGTCGCGCAACAACCAGTCGACGTGCGCGCGCAGCGCCTCGCTCTCGCCACCGGCAACAATCCGTCCGTTGCAGCGCACGATGGTAACGCGTCCGACTTCGCGAGTGTCGAGTGACAAGCGCAAATGGGCCTCCGATGCGGTTGAGGTCAAGAGTGCGAAATCGCCACATTATATCCCTGAGGGGGACGAACCGGTGTGGACCGGCAACGAAGCGATTTAGAGTGTTGGGCGGGTGAACGGGGACGATTTGATTGGTCGGGGAGAGAGGATTTGAACCTCCGACCCCCTGGTCCCGAACTATCGCAGTACAAACTCCAAGTGCTTTCTCTGGTGTCGCTTAGGGGTCAGCAAGCCACCTTTCTCTCGCTCAGTTGTACCGAAGTTGTACCGAAAGGAGTGAATCCGCGATTGTTGGTCGACACTGGCGGTTGTCATTAGGAAGCCTGACGGTGACGCTGGCAGACCCTCAAGATTGTAGAGATTGCAATTCGGAATCGCGGTGCGGTCCAATACCGAGCCCCAGCCCAGACTCCCGCGAACCCCGTTTCTGGATAGCCTCCGGCTTGCCGACGATCCAGGAGATTCGCACCAAACGTCTCCACGAACCGCGGGGACTGAATCCGCAGTTACGCAGAGAGCCGCGCCCAGAAGTAGGGAGGACCTCCTGCACACGCCGCTGCCAGTCACAGCATCTCAAGGTTTCCCGATACCGGCTGACATGACTTCCGCTTGAGGGCCGCCCAGACTTGATGACTGCGTTTTTTCATTAATGCGCAGGATTACCGGCGTATTGATAGGAAGCTCCACATTCGAACCTTTAGCGAGAAAGGCATCGTATATCCTCATAGCTGCGCCGAAGTAACCGAAACCGATGGCTGTAGCTGCCGATGCTTGTGCTGCGCCAGCGCCAAGCAACCCGAACCCTTTACTCCCTTCGCCTGCTCGTGACCACGCTGTTTTATCGACGCTCGAATCAGCAACAGCCCTCGAAGGACCAATCAGCGACACTGGTGCTCGCAAGCGAGAAAAAAGCGACGTCGTTGCCCTCACGTTACCCTCCTCACCGACAGCAAGCCGTTGGCCTCCTGCCGCCTGGATGCCGGCGACGGTTGCGATCATATCGGTCGTGGTCCCATCTGGCGTCTGCGCGGAGTGAAAGGAGAACAGAAGTTCGCCATTCTTCTTCATCCAGCCAGCGGCACCGGCTTTCGTGACGGTGCCTTCGAGCTTTGTGCCAGTCGGATAGAGCAGGACGTGATCGGAGTTGTAATACGGCCGTGACACCGCTGCTTTGATCGCAGCTCCACGCGCAATCATCTCCGAGTTCAAAGCCGTCAAGAGACGAAGGTGGAGATAGTTATCGCCGAGCGGGGGATGACTCTCGGCCGGTTCGATGGGTGTTGGTGTTCGAATAGGGTCGAGCAAGGTTGCGTCGAAGATTGTTCCTTGATCGAGATATTCGGGGTGATAGGGCAAACTCGTGATGGCAGCTTGGCGCAGCCTTTGGAATTTGTTTGGTTCCATCAGAGGTTTAGCGGCATCTTTCATTTTCTGGTGGATACTGGGACGTTGCGACTTGGGGAGATAGTTCGCGGTTTGCATGTCACGAATTCCAACGGTTGTGTCAGTGTGAATCTGTACCGCGGTCCCGTCGGGAAGAATGACGCGGTCGAAGGTTACATTTGCAGTCCGCGGGGGCGTGAAATCGCCACTTAGAAGTCGTCCTGCACGTTTGTTAAGGGGAGAGGTGGAAACGGAGGAGACATGCCCTTTGATCGTCGAGCCCTCGGGAATCGCAAGGGTGGTTCCAGCATAAACAGGCTCGACCAGCTTCGCTGTAATTGGCTCGCCCGACTTAGTGATGCGCAGACCCTTTTCGAGTCTGCAACGAAGATCATTCCCCGATCCGACGATAACCGTATTTGGTAAAGGTTGAACTTCCTGCGCAGCCACAACCGTTATAGTTGCGGCCAAGAATGAAAGGGACATAAGCATGCTTGCGATTTGCGACTTCATGATCTCCTCGTTGGGTTTCGCGGATGCACCGTTTCAATCTGAGCTGAACGCTTGCACAATAATGAAGCTACCTTGGCTTAAGGGACGATGCGGTCAAGATGTGTGAGAGATATGTAAGGATTTGTACTGAAATGGTGCTCTGCAAAAGCCCCACTCTGTTTGCCACTCGATGTCAGCTAAAAGATCACCTTGGCCCCGAGCTGGACCTGCCGGGATGGAGTTGCGGTGGAATCTAACAGGCCGGCCGTCCCAGGAGATTCCTGATTGAAGCCGAGCAGACCGCCGAAAGTGGTGTTATGGGTCGGAGCTTGAAAGTTCGCACGATTGAAGATGTTGAAAGCTTCCACCCGCAGCTGAAGATTGAAGGCCTCTGAGATGCGAGGAATGCGGATGTTCTTCATGAGCGACAGATCCACGTCCACCAGTCGCGGACCCACGAGCTGGTTGCGACGCTCGTTGCCTTGCGCATTCAGGCAGAGTACTTGGCCATTCGTTGGACTCGTTCCTCCCTGGTTGCAGAGTGGTGCGATCACCGAACCAAGGGGAACTGTGGGAAACACGAAGCAAGCCGGGTTGATGTAATTCAAGCCTGCACTCTTGAAATGTTGATTGATGGGATTACAATTCGGGACTACATCTGGCACGGCACCGAAGCTCTGCCCTTGTTGGCCCAGAACGTCCCCGGCCTGCATCAGGGAAAAGGGCACGCCTGTGCTCGCGGTGATGATTCCTCCAATCTGCCAGCCGCCCGCTATGGTCTGCACTAGCCCGTGTTGCGGAGCGGGTAGTGCGTAGAGGAAATTTGCGGAGAAGTTCTGGGCGATATTGAAATCGCATTCTCCCTTCCGCATGGTTTTGTCGTAGTAGATCAGGCTGGCGAAGGAATTCTGATATGTCGACGGAGATTGCGTGCCCGACCCGAGATCCGTGCATCGACCCCAAGTGTAGGTGCCTTGGGCGGAGAGCCCATGGTACGCCCTGGCCCGAATCTGTGTGATCAGTCCGTTGTAGTTCGCATTGCCATCGAAGAGCAGGCCGAAGATCTCAGTGCCATTCGCATCCTGCTGCACTCCCGCTGCGGGAAACACATAACGGCCATCAATGACTTGAACATTGGAGGGAGCCACCTGATTCATGTCCTCAGCCTGAAATGGCATATGCAGACTGTGCGACCCGACGTACCCGATCAGTGCAGACAGATTTTCCGACAGCTGCTGTTCAACGTTGAGATTGTAATTCAGCGAATAGGTTCGCTTCGGATGCTGGTCGATGTAGTGCCCGATACGAAAGGAGGCGGTCGCCGCGCCCACGGCCGCAACCGCACTGGGAAAACCGCCCGGTGGAAGCAGAAATCCAGGGACGATCTCATCCTGCGAGTAAGGAGCAGAGATGGCGGCATAGGTCGCATAGATATAAGGTAGCGGCAGCATGTCATAGATCCCGAAGCCCGCGCGAACCGCCATCTTCCCATTGCCAAATACGTCGTAGGCGACTCCCACCCGCGGCTCAAGGTTATGAGTTGTGGGGTTGCTCTGCCAGAACTGGTTGACCGGCACAACACAGCCCGGCACTGTTGTCGCCATGACAACCGACGGGCACGGTCCGCTGCCAGGAGGAGCCGTTAGAGTATTGACCAAGCCTGCGCGATTCTTCCGGTCGGTTGGGATGGTGAGCATTTCGTATCTCAATCCCAGATTCAGGGTCAGATTCCGGCGGATGCGCCAGTCGTCTTGAATGTAGCCACCAAACAGGTTGTCCTGCACTTCTATAGGAGAGGACGTTCCGCTCGGCAGAACAATAGCGGAGAACAAGTTTCCCGTGAGGAAGTTCTCGAGAGCAGTTATGTTGCCTGTGGTTTGAAAGTTGGCGGTGCCGTTCTGCGATTTTGCTTTCGCACTCGGCAGAATTCTCTCGAACGCGAAGCCCGCTTTCAGAAAATGCGTTCCCCGGTTTATCGCTACGTCTTCATAGAACTGGTAGGAGTTATATTTGATCGATGCCTGGCGGAGACTGCCCAACCCTCCAGTTGTGACAATCCCATCTATATTGATGGTTGGAGCAAAGGTTCCACTCGTGTAACCGAGCGCAGCGTTTCCGGCGGCGGGCGTAAGCGCTTTCAATGGCACAAGGATGTCCCCGACGCTCCGGTTATATCCGAGGCGAACAACGTTCAGCATCCTAGAACTAAAGATGTGCCTTTCGGTGATACTCACCAGTTGGCGGCCGGCATTGAGCCTGCTCAATGTATTTCCGAGACTATCTGGGACGGTCTGAGGACCGTAATCGTAGAGGTAGGTTCCAGACAGATTGTCACTTTCAGAAAAAGTGTGATCGATATGTGTGGTGACGAAGTTCTCGGTTACGGTGGATAGACCTGTCGTGACATAGTTTCCCGTATCGCCAAAACTGCCCGCATTGAGGCCGAAGTTCGGAAGAGGATAGAGTCCCAGATAGGGAACAATATTGGGATCCACCGTGATCGTTACTGGGGTTCCATCCGCTCGATGCAACTGGCCCATGCGGGCGGCAGGCGACGGCACGACACTATTGAAATTCACGCTCTGCGACTGGCGGACTCCTTCGTAGTCGGCAAAGATGAATGTGCGGTTCCTTTGTATCGGGCCGCCCGCGGCCCCGCCAAATTGAACGCGGTGGAAGGGCGGAATTTGGGGTGCATCAAAGAAATTTCTGGCATCGAATATCTTGTCGCGATCAAAAAAGTAGGCGCTCCCGTGCAGATCGTTGGCGCCTGATCGCGTAACTGCGTTGATGACCGAGCCCGAGGTACGCCCGTACTCGGCTGTATAGGATGTTGTCACAACACGAAACTGCTGGATTGCGTCCACGCCAAGATTGGCGCCGATAACGCTGCCGGGAGCCCCATTCGAATAATCGTTTTCGTTGATGCCGTCGACACGATAAGTGTTCTCATAAGGACTATGGCCGTTGCTTGCCAACTGATTGCCGAAGCCCCGGACACCACGGTTGGAATTACCGGTGGTTGGTTCCTGGGCTCGAACGCTGACGACGCCCGGCTGCAGAACTGCGAGCTGCGTCCAGTCTCTGCCATTCAGGGGCAGATCGACGATGCGCTCCTGCTCAACCGTCGCGCTGACAACTGAGGTATCCGTTTCAACATCCGCTGCGCCTGACTGCACCTCGACCTTCTCGGCCGTCGTTCCAACCGTCAGAGTGATATCCAGTTCTCGGATCGCGCCCACAGTGAGCTCCAGGTCGAGCTCCACATGGGGCGCAAAGCCCGGAGCCGAAACCGTGACGGAATAGATGCCAGGCTGAAGGCTCGGCGCGTTGTAGAGCCCCTTCTCGTTGGTGGTCACTGTACGGACTTCCTCAGTTGCCATGTTTCTGATCGTGATGCTCGCTGACGCGATGATGGCCCCAGATCGATCCGAAACCTGGCCCGATAGGGTCGTTCCGGCTAGCTGGGCCCAGATGGTTGGATCGCCGGCGAGAACAATCAAGCTGAGGGAAATGACCGGGAGAAATACGGTCGCGAGGTCTGAGAGTCGTCTCGGAATCATGAGAGCCCCACCTTCCGTCGGTTGTTGCGCTAATATGTCTACAGTTATATACTTGTTGTGTAGACAGGTTATGAGTCGTCGGCGATTTTAGGAGAGGCAGATCAACTCTGTCAAGGGGAATTTGACGAAATTATGGTTAAGATGGATTTCGCGAAGGTTGCAGGAGCGCGTGGTATACATATGCGGCCCCACGAGTTGCCGGGCAGGTCCGTTCTGTCGAAGTCTAAAGCGAAAAAAGAAACACCGAAAACGCTGGTGGATGATCTGGTCGCTGGACTGGAAGGAGCTATTTTCCGCGGCGAGTTTCCTCCAGGCACGCGTATTCGTGAGGCCAGAATCGCCAGCAATCTAGGCGTCGGCCGCGGACCATTGCGAGAAGCGGTGCGCCGGCTGGAAGGACGCAAATTAGTGGTTCGCCACGCGAATCGCGGCACATTTATCGCGACGCTTACAGCCGAGGAACTTGCCGAACTGCTCGAAGTGCGTGAAGCCCTGGAGGTCGAAGCCTGCCGGCTGGCGGCTAAGAAGGTTACGAAGGAAGGGCTGGAGAAGCTGCGCTTGACTCTGCGCCGGCAGAGGGAGGTCGAGGCCGACAAACTGTTGGATCTCTACAGCGACTGGCACAACTTCGACTTCCACTACCAGATTGCCCTGGCCAGCGGGAACCAGCGCTTGATCGACCTGCTCTGCGGAGATATCTGGTGCATTATGCGTCTCTACCGCTACCCCGGGATTCTCAATCGCGGGCGGGTCCCGCTGGGACAAGCGGACCACGAGGCCATTCTCCAGGCACTCGAAGCGCACGATCCCGATGCCTGCGAGCGGCTGATGCGGCAACACCTTGCCCACGCTCAAGAGGCGCTATTGCACGGTGTGCCTGCAACCAACTCCTTCTCACGGAAGAAATAAGCCAAATTCAGAGAGACTTCAGAAGTGCCGCCTTGCCAGGGATCTCCAAATCTAAACTGTAGACAGTTAAATTCATAACATGTATACATAATCCGGAAAGATTTCTATGCCAGATCATGGCCAAATCCGCTTCATAGCCCCGGTGGGAAGCGTGGGGGGAGGAATCAGTGCTGATGCTCTGGACGAGGCGCTGGCGCAGCCGACTGACTTCATCGCCTGCGACGCCGGGACGACCGATGCAGGCCCCTTTTCACTGGGAATGGGGATTCCCGCCTTTCCACGAGAGGCCGTAAAGCACGATTTGTCTCTGATGTTGCGAGCAGCTCGAAAGGCGAACATCCCTGTAATCGTCGGGTCGGCAGGCACAGCGGGCGGAGATGTGCACGTTGACTGGGTCCTGGAGATCGTGCGTGAAATCGTCGCAGAACACAAACTCAACCTGCGCACAGCCGTAATCTATGCGGAACAGGACAAGACCTACCTCAAGAACTTGCTCAAGCATAATCGCATCCTTCCGTTGAACCCGGCGCCGCCTATCAGCGAGAACGTCATCGATCGCAGCAGTCGTATCGTAGGCATGATGGGCGTGGAGCCACTCCAGCAGGCGATCGGGGACGGCGCGGATTTTGTCTTGGCTGGACGCTGTAGCGATTCTGCTCTATTTGCGGCGATTCCGGTCATGCGTGGACTCCCGCCCGGGCTGGCGTGGCATGCCGGCAAAGTGTCGGAGTGCGGCACCCTGGTCTGCGAAACGCTGGGCAAGGGCGTAATCGCTACTACTGTTAGTTATGACGAGATCACAATTCGCCCGTATGGAGATGGCTTGCGCTGCACGCCGCAAAGCGTGGCGGCTCATGGCCTATACGAAAATGCTGACCCTTTCCTGCATCGTGAGTGTTCGGGAACCCTTGACCTGACGAATGCAACTTTTGAAGCGATCGACGACGTGACGGTTCGGATTCGCGGCACAGAATTCTTTTCTGAACCGGTCTATACGGTGAAGCTCGAAGGAGCGGAATTGGCAGGCTATCAGAGCATCATTATAGGCGGCATCCGCGACCCCTACGTCATCCGCCAGTTGGACAGTTGGCTCGGTTCAGTACGGAACTACATCGATGACAGCGTGGCCCGCGTGCTTGGTGAACAGGCCGACAAGAGCTCATACAACATCGCTTTCCATACCTATGGGATCAACGCGGTCATGGGAAAGCTTGAGCCTGAAGTGAAGAATCTGCCGCACGAGGTGGGAATTGTGTTTGAGGCGACGGCGCCAACACAGGACATGGCGCACAAGCTTGCCGAACTGAGCCGCCAGCCGCTCCTTCACTATCCGATCAAAGAATGGGCCGGTTCAATCACGGCGTTCGCATGTCTTCACAACCCGGCCGTAATCGACCGAGGTCCGGTATATCGCTTCAACCTCAATCACGTCGCGGTTCCCTCGACGCCGCTGGAGATGTTTCGTATGCACTTCGAAGATCTGGATGGCTCGACGCAATCATGAAACTGGCCGACATTGCAGCTTTGATTCGAAGTAAGAACGCCGGCCCCTTCACGCTTACCTTCGACATCATGTTCGCCGACCAGGCGAGTTACGATCGAGTCAAAAACTCTGGAGCCTTGACGGAAGTTTCATTCGCCACACTATACGGGTGCCCGGAAGAGGAGGTGCGCTTCTTCCAATGCGACAATGCGCTCGCCCTTAAGTTCAGTATCCCCCGGCCGCTGACGCAGGGCGAACCGGGCGATGGAGACATGCATGGCGGCCAGCAGTTCGTGCCGTTGATGAATGTGGAGATTCGTTGAGCGCTGCTACCGTCACTGCGTGGAACTGTCCTGATCAGGACCCACCGGCGTTCAAAGGCGAGAACACCGCGACCCTCGGGCGCACAAACAGGCTGGCATAGGCCACGTACACTCTGTGAGAAACAGGATCTACTGCGAGAGTGTGCGCCCCATAATGAGTACGAATCTGATCCAATACACGATACGAGTCCACAGCATCTTGCTGGACAATCGTGAGTTTTCCGGCACGGCCTGCTGAGTAGATGCGGTGCAACGATGGATCGAAGGCGACCGAATCCGGGCCTCCGCCGATCTTTAGAGAGGCAATGACTTGGTGCCGCTCCATGTCAAACACCGCAAGGGTCGAATTTCCTGAACAGGCTGCAAACAGCCGGCGGTGTTTAGAATCGATCGCCATTCCCGTGGGGCCCTGGCACGAGGCGAGCGGCCATTGTCCGACAACTGCGCGCTTGATAAGATCAATTGCCGCAACTGAGTTGGTGTCGTTGAGGTTCTGATAGAGCAATCCGCCGAGCGAGTCTATCGCTGCGTACTCGGGTTTGGCGCCCAGCGAAATCGCTGCGACAGTTATCCGACGGTCTGGATCAATCAACGTTGCAAGCTTGGCGTCGCCATTGGCGACGTAGATCAGGTTGGAATCTTTGTCATAGACGATCGCGTCCGGATCATCCGCTACAGGGATGCTGGCAACGATTTGGGATCGTGTCAGGTCGATCACGTCTACCGTATTGGCACCACTGCGCGTGACGAATGCGATATCAGCTTCTCGCGCAAACGCTATCCCACGGACGTTGGGAGCACCGCGCAACTCCATCGCGGTGTCGCCCGTACCGTGCGTTTCCGCGTCGACTGCGATCTTGAAGACGCTTCCTGACGATTCGCCAGCTATAAGCAAAGCACGATCGTTCAGAGTGAGATAGTCGAGAACATTAAGGACCCCGCCTTTCGGCAGCATGATGAATCCATCAAAACCCATGAAGCGCGAGCGAGCGGGTCTGGCCGGATAGATGAGGTAGGCCAGAGCAATGCTGCCGACAGCGAGGAACACCACCAGCGTCGTCCAGAGCACTCCCACCACCGTGAGCGGCTTGCGGCGGGTCGGTACTCCCGTCCTCGATTCCTCAACAGATTGGTGCACGAATTGTTCCTTCACGAGATTCATGTAACTGCTACTCCGGCGTCGCTGTGGCTCCTTGTGCGAGGGCCAAAAAATCCGACTGTGACAACCACGATCGCCATACTGCCTGCGATGAACCCAAAGACACCAAAGGGGCCAAACCGCCGCAAAAGCAACGCGACCACAAAACTCGAAACCACAATCGACAGGCGGCTGAAGGAATAAACGAAACCAACGCCACGCGCGCGCAGTGACGTCGGATACATTTCCGCTTGGTAGGCGTGGTAGGCGAAGGACAGCCAGTTATTCGATATCGTCAGCAGTATTCCCAGCGTGACCAGCATCGGGCTGCCTGCCGTGCGTGAGAAGAGCAATCCTAGGACGGCAGCTGAACCGGCAGCAAGAACGATATGCCACTTGCGCTCTATTTTGTCGGCTATGGGAACGAACAGGAGTGGGCTGAGTGGATAGACGATTGAAATGATGAAGGTGTATCGCAGACTGCGGAGAATCGTAAAGCCCCGAGAGATGAGAAGTGTCGGCAGCCAGTTCACCAGACCGTAGAACCCACTGGCTTGGAAAATGTTCAATACGATCAGCACCAACGTACGACGTAAGTACGAATTTCGAAAAAGCGCGGAGAATGAGGAGACTGTCTGACCAGGGAAGCCTGTATCCTGCGGACGATGAGGTACTAAATCATCCGAATTCGCTCCGATCTTCTTTAGTACGGCCTGGGCTTCTTCGAGTCTGCCTCTTTGCAGAAGCCATTGCGGCGATTCCGGCATCTGACGCCGGATGTAGTAAGCAACCAGCGCGCCGACCGCCCCGACAAGAGCGACCCATCGCCAACCGGCGACGCCCAGCAGGTCGCGGGGCAGCAGCAGCCAACCCAGGAAGGTTGCTACAGGGATGGCTAAAAGCTGGATGCACTGGTTAATAGCGAAAGCTCTTCCTCGAACGCTTGCCGGAACCAATTCAGCAATGTAAGTGTCAATGGTCACCAGCTCCAACCCAAGGCCAATACCCGTGAAAAATCGCCAGGCATCAATGCCAGCGGCTGAATGCTGGAGCGCCATTCCGAGAGTGGTAACGGAGTACCAGAGCATCGAGAATGTGAAGACCGTGCGGCGCCCGAATTTGTCAGCGAAAGCCCCCAACACAGCGCTGCCGACAAAGAGTCCAGCGAAGGTTGCAGCGGCAAAGCTGGCTTGGTCCGTAAGTCCCCAGAGCCCACGTGAATCTTCATGGAAGATCCCGCTTCGAATCAGTCCCGGGCTGAGAGTAGCGGTAAGGGCTAGGTTGTAGATCTCGAAGCATCCACCCAGAGAGAGCAATGCGACAAGCTTCCAGGCGTAAGGAGAGCCTTCTCCCACGGAAGCGAACCCCGTGGCGCTGACTGCACCCGAACTAGTCTGTCGAGTTGATGGGAGTTCAGTTTGATTCATGGACGCTGTGTTCGACCCCACCGAGAGTCGATCCAGATGGAGCGTTTGTTGCCCGTGATTTCCATTCTGTTGGACGACGTCAGGGAGTGCCGTCGGGAAAAGTTGGTTTTGCGTCAGGATTTGTAGCGGATGATCTCCTGGCTGCATCCTACAATGAACGGTCCTTGCCTCAGCTATCGTTACATCGAGCGTGGCCGGACGCTCTGGGGCAATCTTGCAGTTAGCGGAACAATGGCGGAACAACGGATCCGCCTGTCTAACGTGCCCGGTGCACACATGATGCAATCTGCCAGACCGGAAGAAACCATGCGAAAGCATGCGCGCCTGCTGATCGTAGATGACGATCCGGATCTGTGTGACCTCGTGCAACGCTACTTGGAGGTTGAGGGGTTCGTGATATCGGTCGTGCATAGCGGCGCCGAAGGCACGCACGCGGGCATAAGCGGCAACTACGATTTGATCGTGCTGGATGTCATGTTGCCCGATATCAAGGGCTTTGACGTCCTGCGAGAATTGCGCGCGCGCGCGCGTACACCTGTGCTGATGCTGACGGCAAAGGGAGACGAGTTTGACCGTGTTTTGGGCCTTCAAATGGGAGCGGACGACTATCTGTCGAAGCCCTTCAGTCCGCGTGAGCTGATTGCGCGCATTGGGGCAATTCTCCGCAGATCCGGTTGGCAGTCGGAGCAAGGCAGTCCACCACGGCCACTCTCAATCCGGTCGGGCGATTTGGAATTGGATCTCGCGGGACGCTCTGCATCAAGGTCGGGAGGTTATCTGCACTTGACGTCGGCAGAGTTCGATCTGCTGCACGCATTTTTGGAATCGCCAGGACAGGTGCTTTCCAGGGAAGCACTGGTGGAGCGCGTTCTGGGCCGGAAATTTTCGCCTTTTGATCGAAGCATTGATCTTCACGTAAGCAACCTTCGTCAGAAGTTGGGACCACAGACCAACGGCGCGGAAAGAATCCGGAGTGTGCGGGGGGTTGGCTACCTGTATGCTTGGCCGCTCTGATGGCTGTGTTCTATCGGGGTCTCGTCTCATCGTCGTGAAACGTTGTAGCAGCCTACGTCGTGACGTCTACGATTGCGACGAGTGACACCCTAGAGCGAGCAAATCGGCAGCATGATCCTGACTTCGAGGCCGGTCGGACTGGCGTTCGAGGCGAGGATTGTGCCGCGGTGTTGCCGAATCGCCTCAAGAGCGATCGCAAGGCCAAGACCCATCCCATTGTTTCGCCTTGGACCAGGTGGTGCCGCTACCCGGAAGAATGGTTGGAAGATCTGCTGCAAAGCCTCTTCAGGGACGCCCGGACCGTAATCACGCACTGAAAGAACAGCCTGCGGGAAATCACTCAGGGTCTGGACTTTCAGAACCACCTCCACGTGAGTGCCTGGTGGAGTGAAGCGAATCGCGTTGCGGATGATATTTTCACATGCGCTGCGCAAGGCCTGCTGGTCCGCCTTCTCGATGAAAATATCGCCTACCGCTTCCAGTCGCACAGACTTGCCATACGAGTGCGCCTCGAAATCGCCGTCAGCCACTACTTCCTGAACCAATTGAGACAAGTCCACCTTGTCTCTCTCGTCGGACGATAAACCCATTTCCAGGCGCGAGAGTGTCAGAAGCTGTCCCATCAGAACATCAACCCGCTCGACATCGCGCTCCATCCGTTGCAATAACTCTTCGGACTCAGGCGGCGACTGCTCTCGCAAAAGGGCCAGAGACATGTTGAAGCGCGCGAGAGGTGAGCGCAGCTCGTGCGAGACGGTGCTCAACAGATCTCTCTGAGAACGTACCAGGACGCTGATCCTTTCCACCATGGCATCAAAATCCACCGCCAGAAAAGCCAGCTCGTCGTGTCGTTTGGATATCTCGACTGGTGCTCTCACGGTCAGGTCGCCTGACGCAACCCTTCTTGCAGCAGATTGAATCCCCTGAATCGGATCAACAATGTGGTGCGCGAGCCAGAGACAGAAGAGCGTCACCATGAGCAAGACCACGAGCAAGACTGCGCCGAAGGCGGGCAGCCCACCAGCTGAAGCTTCCAGGAATTTCCCCAGGTTCAAGCGAACGTGGAGGAGAAGAACGTAGGGATCGCCGGAAGGCGAAGTGAATCGGTACGATGCGCTGCGCGAACGGAATCCGTAGCGCGCCATAATTCCTCCGTCACTTCGGGCGGCCCGTACGATAGACAGACTCTCGGCGGGAATCGGGCGCGACAAAACGTCCTTGCCGTATCCATCAATCAGATAGAGCTCACCCTCGGAGTTGCCCATCAGTCCTCGTTCGAATTGCTCAAACTCTTGTGGACCTCCAGATTCATACGCGTGTGCCGCCTCATCCGCTACCCTGGGAGCGAATGCTGCAATGACGTCGGTGGATGGAAGCAATCGACTGCCGAGCATGCGGCTGGCAAAAAAGATGGCGAACAGAGCGAGGACCGTGAGCCAAAACCAGAGGAACACCTTGACAAATAGCCGGTGAGCGGGTCCTCGCGCGCTCGGGCCCCCTGTAGCAGATTGAATCGTCAAGGACTAGATCCTCCCGGATCGTTTTCTCTCAACTCAAGGTATACGACAAAACCATAAGGCTCACCAGCCAGAGGCGTTGAGCCATACAAATCTATACAGGCGTCTTACAGTTCCTGTCCGCGTCGTCTCTCCTGCTGGGTTAGCTTTTCTTCATGCGATGTCAACGAGAAGATGAAACTGTTTTGAACGTAACCGTTGAAAGTGTGCGCGGCGTGGTGACTGTGCACTGTCAGGGCAGACTCGTTCGCGGCCAGGAAACTGCGCTGTTGTGCGCGGTCATTCGGCAGCATGTGCGAGACATCATTCTGGACCTCAGCGGCGTAACTGCAATTGATGCGGCGGGAATAGGCGCCCTGGTATCGCTCCAGGCGGCTGGTACTTATCTGAGGCTGGTGCGCCCTTCCATGGCTGTCCGCCAAGTATTGAGGCTTACAACTCTGGATTCCATTTTTGAGATCTCCGAATCGGAATGCACGGAGGAGACAATGGGACTTGCACCGCAGATTGGATTGGAACTCACGCTGCGGCCGGAATCCGCATGATTGCGAACCGCTATATCAAGCCTGATCAGCGGTCGGCCCCGCCAACCCATCCATAATGTAGTACGGCGAAGCCGATTCGACCCCAAGGGTAAGCGTAAGCGCTCCGAGACCTATCTGCCGAGGTCAATAGGAAAATGGCCGAGCCATGGAAAGTGGTCGGTATGTTGCGCCTGACGCGTGAGTCCGTTGGGAGACGCATGATCGTATTCTGTCACGGGCGACTTGTCTGGAGAAAAAAACGGACTCTTCTAAAAGCGGCATTCTTCATGCAGAACTGTGATCGCCTTACTCTTGATCTAGCATGAGTGCATTCAATCGACGCCCGTGGATTAGGTGTCTTGGCCACGATCGGCGATCTTGCCGGCATCGATCCGATCATTCTTCTTCTTTGCATTCAAACGATCCGCCAGTCTCAGATGATCTATCTCAGGCGATGGCAGGTTTAGCCTGACCGCATGTCGGCATAAAACAGTACGGCAAGGTCTGGGATATGCTAGAAGCGAGTGTAAGCACATGGGTTGTCGG
>Ga0193751_1000541_pt1 | contig 28965 bp, 24 predicted proteins | sample L1c2metaG_FD_143050 | JGI IMG/M metagenome (GOLD analysis project Ga0193751, IMG submission 143050) | Soil microbial communities from a riparian zone of the East river system, Colorado, United States - L1c2 | ecosystem: Environmental > Terrestrial > Soil > Riparian zone | place: USA: East River... | reverse complement strand
TGAAGCTGCCGGTGGTGACGCCGGCGACGTCCATCTGCTGCGTCCGTCCCCAGCCCCAGCCGCCCTCGATACCGACATAGGTGCCGGTCCAGTTCCAGGACGGCGCGGCAACCGCCATCGGCGGCGCCTTATACGGAAGATCGGCCGCACCGGCCGTGCCGACCGCCGCGAACGCGGCAAGTGCGGCTGCAGTCACAAGAAGCTTGTTCATGGGATACCCCCCTTTGGTTAGCCGACGGCTGCCCAGCCCTCAGCAACTGGACTCACCATAGCAAACCGGGTCGACGAATCCTGTGCCATTTCGGCAACACTCCGGAATAATCGACAGGGGCAGCAGGTAGCGAAGAGGGCGAAAAGCCGTACGCGCGCAAAAAAAGAAGGGCCGCTCCGAAGAGCGGCCCCGATGCGTGTCCCGCGGGAGGAGCGGGACGAAGCTTATGTCAGATCAGTAGCGCGCGACGACCGGTCCGCCCCAGTTGAAGTGGTAGTTGATGCCGGCGCGGATCAGGCTCACCTGCTCCTTGGTCACGTAGACCGGGATGGCCGGGGTGTAGCTGTAGTTGTTGCCCAGGTCCATGAAGAGGTATTCGAGCTTCGCCGACCAGCCGGGCGCAATCCACGCCTCGACGCCGCCGCCGGCCGTCCAGCCGAGTTGCCAGTGCGTGCCGCAGAAGCCGTCGATACCGCCGGCCGGGCAGGAGTCCTGGCCGGCATTGACGCGGCCGTAGGCGACGCCGCCGGTGAGATAGATCATCCAGCGGTCCCAAGCGTAGCCGACGCGGGTGCGCGAGGTACCGTAGGATTTCAGGTTGGTGAAGCAGCTGCCGCCGGCGCAGAGCGGCGTGGCGACCGTTCCGTTGATGTGGGACCAGGAGAAGTCGCTCTCGGCGCCGAACACCCACGCGCCGTACTGGATCTGGATGCCTGAGGTGCCGCCGAAGAAGCCGCCGGATTGATTGAAGCTGCCGGTGGTGACGCCGGCGACGTCCATCTGCTGCGTCCGTCCCCAGCCCCAGCCGCCCTCGATACCGACATAGGTGCCGGTCCAGTTCCAGGATGGCGCGGCAACCGCCATCGGCGGCGCCTTATACGGAAGATCGGCCGCATTGGCCGTGCCGACCGCCGCGAACGCGGCAAGTGCGGCTGCTGTCGCAAGAAGCTTATTCATGGGTTACCCCCCTTTGCAGATCCGTCGTTCGCCCCACGCGAAAGATCGTCCGCAGGATAACAGCGGCCCCCGCCAAATACCGTGCCATTTGTGCAACACTTGGGAATAATCGACGCCGGTTTCGGCCGCGCCGGGCGCGCCGAAGCGGACAGCGGGGCGAGCCGAGCTAGAGGTCAAAAGGCTTTGGATTCAAATCCTTGCGACCGGTCGGGGTGGGGCCGATCGGGGCTCCCGGCCGGCCCCTTGGTGGACAGCGCGTCGGGTGGAGCGAGATCGAGCGGCTGCGCAGACCGGCCGCAACCGCAGCGATTCCGGCACGTTGATTCCCGCCGCCGTTCCATAGGATGATTTGCCGGCACGTTTTTCCGGGAGTGCCCAATCATGCCGTCGAACGTCGCCACCGTGGTGCGCGTGACCAGCGGCAACTTCCTGGAAATGTTCGACTTCTTCCTGTTCGGCTTCTACGCCTCGCACATCGCCCAGGCGTTCTTCCCGAGCAACAACGAGATCACGTCGCTGCTCTTCACCTTCATGACGTTCGGTGCCGGCTTTCTCATGCGGCCGCTGGGCGCCATCGTGCTTGGCGCCTATGTGGACCGGGTCGGCCGCCGGCTCGGGCTGATCGTGACGCTGTCCATCATGGCGATGGGCACGATCCTGATCGCGTTCGTGCCGAGCTACGCCACCATCGGCGCGCTTGCTCCGGTCCTCGTGCTGATCGGGCGGCTGCTGCAGGGCTTCTCGGCGGGCGTCGAGCTCGGCGGCGTGTCGGTCTATCTCTCCGAGATGGCGACGCCGGGCCACAAGGGCTTCTACGTCGCCTGGCAGTCGGGCAGCCAGCAGGTCGCCATCATCGTGGCGGCCGTGATCGGCTACGCGCTCAACAAGTATCTGACCCCGCCCGAGATCAGCGATTGGGGCTGGCGCGTTCCCTTCTTCATCGGCTGCTTGATCGTGCCGTTCATCTTCGTCATTCGCCGCTCGCTCGAGGAGACCGAAGTATTCAAGGCGCACCCACCGGCCGAGCGCCGCGGAAGCGGTCCGGTCCATGGTCGAGAACTGGCCGATCGTGGTCGCCGGCATGCTGATGATGGTGGTGATGACGACGGTCTCATTCTATCTCATCACCGTCTACGCCCCGACCTTCGGCAAGAACATCCTCAAGCTTCAGGAGATCGACGGCCTGATCGTGACGTTCTGCGTCGGCGTGTCGAACCTGTTCTGGCTGCCGGTGATGGGCGCGGTGTCGGACCGCATCGGCCGGCGGCCGGTGCTGCTGACGTTCACGGCGCTGACCATCGTGACCGCGTACCCGGCGCTGTCATGGCTGGTCGTGAACCCGACCTTCGAGAAGATGCTGGTGGTCGAGCTGTGGCTCTCGTTCCTCTACGGCAGCTACAACGGCGCCATGGTGGTGGCGCTCACCGAGATCGTGCCGGCGAGCGTGCGCACGGCCGGGTTCTCGCTCGCCTACAGCCTGGCGACGGCCCTGTTCGGCGGCTTCACTCCGGCGATATCCACGGCGCTGATCGAGGCGACCGGCGACAAGGCGGCGCCCGGCCTGTGGATGACGTTCGCGGCCATCTGCGGCATCATCGCCACCCTGATGGTCTATCGTGGCGGCGAAGCGAGCCGCAACGCGGTCGCCGCGGCGGCGTAACGGAAACGGGAGGAGAACGTCAAAATGGCAACGCAAACGAACGTCTATGCGGCATTGGCAGGCTACGTCGGGCGCCCCGATCAGGCCGGCCGGGTCGGCGTGTTCCGCCGCGCCGCGGCCGGCGGCGCGTGGCAGCACGTCCTGACCGAGCGCGAGGCCTTCACGGTCGTCGTGCATCCGCGCAACCCCGAAGTCGTGTTTGCCGGCACGGCGGACGGCGTGTGGCGCAGCCAGGACCGCGGCGCGACGTTCGCGCGCGCGGAGTTTCCCGACCACGGCAAGCAGATCTGGTCGTTCCTGGTGGATGCGAGCGATCCCGACCGCATCTATGCGGGCGGCTCGCCGGTCGACGTCTATCGCAGCGAGGATGGCGGCAAGAACTGGCGGCGCCTGCCCCGCCCGGCCGTCAAGGAGCGCGCGAGCGCGCCGTTCGCGGCGCGCGTGATGCGCATGGCGCAGCACCCCGCACGCCCGAACGAAATCTACGCGGCGCTCGAGGTCAACGGCGTGATCCGCACCCGCGACGGCGGCGAGACCTGGGAGGACTGCAGCGCCGACCTCATCCGGCTGTCGGAACTCCCCCATCTCAAAAGTAAGATCGTCAGCGACACCTTTGCCGAGGGCATGCTGGACGGACATGCCATCGCCATCAGCCCGGCCGAGCCGGACGCGGTGATCCTGGCGGTGCGCATGGGGCTGTTCCGCACCGTCGACCAGGGCCGCAGCTGGCAGGACATGGAGATGAAGCGATTCTCGCCGGTCACCTACGGCCGCGACGTACGCGTTTCGCCCCAGGATCCGAACACCCTCTACGCGGCGCTGAGCGTCGCCGCCGCCAGCCACGACGGCGGGCTCTACCAGAGCCGGGACACGGGCAAGACCTGGCGCCGCTTCGACAAGGTGAAGGTCAACGGCACCATCATGTCGGTGGCGCTGCATCCGACCGATCCGCAGCAGGTCTATATCGGCGCGCGCTACCAGGGCGAGGTGTTCGGCACCCAGGACGGCGGCGACACCTGGGCGGCGCTGCCACTGCCGGGTCCGGTCAAGGACATTTATGCGGTTGCGTGCGGCTGAGACGTAGCGCTCGGCTGACCGACTGGTCAGCTGTGTGCGCCAAAGATGCCGCTGGCCGGCACGCCGGGGAAGAGCTGCAGCGCGCTGGCGCTCGGCCCCATCCCCAACATCGGCGATTGCTGGCTGCCGCTTGGCAGGATGCCTTGACCCAGCATTGGGTTGGTGCTGCCGGAGCCATCCCACAGGAGCTGCGAGGCTGGCAGGGACGCCAGGGACTGCGGAGCGGAGCCGAGGCCCGGCAGGAGGGCCGGGTCGAGGCTGAACGGACTTCCCCCTAAAGGCTGCGGGCCGACGCCCGCCAGCATATTCAGCGCCGGCTGCGTGGCGCCGAGCAGCGCCGGGAGGCTGCTGGGCTCGCTGCCCGACCATAGAATGTCGGCGGGGGTCGACAGGCTCGAGGTCCACTGCGCGCTGCCGGCCAGCGGCGTCGCCGCAAACGGCTCCTGCGTTTGCGAACCGTTGGGCTGCCACAGCAGGCCCGTGCCGGCGCCGATCGTGTCCGGCCACGCGATGTCGAGACTGCCACGCGATACGCCAAAGTCGTGCTGCCAGCCGGCCGAACTCATGCCGTCCGCGGCGAGCAACGCCTGCCAGCTCGAAGAGGTCCCGGCGCCGTCATCCCATAGCAGCGAAGCGCCGGCGGCAGACGAGCCGCCATCGGGCGCGCTGGACCACAGCGCGCCGCCGTCCCCGCCCGGGGACAAGGTGAAATAGCTTGCCGCGTCGATGATCGACGGATCGAGAAATGATCCGACGCTGTCCTGCCACACGATGTTCATTTAACCATCGGCAATCGCGATATTTTCAGGCTAAATTGTACCACTTCGCGGCCGGCAGCGTCAATTTTTACCCCAGGCGCGCATCGACGCAGTCCTCATATACCGGCAGGCGGGAGATGAACCCGCCGGAGACCAGGCTCTCGGCCAGCCGCGCGAAGCCCTGCCGCGAGACGTCGGTTGAGCGCGACCACAGGTCGGCTTGGCGATAGCGGCCCAGCGAGCTGGTCAGAATGTCGAGAGGCACCTCGGGGTAGAACGGCGTCGTGACCTCGGCGAGCTCTTCCGCGGCATGGTCGGCGAGCCATCCCTGCATATGCCCCATGGCGCGGGTCATGGCCGCAAAGGCGGCGTGATGGCGCTCGACCCCGGCGCGTGTGGCGGTGAACGTCGTGTAGACCGTCGGCCCGCGGGCACTCGCCGCATGGAGGATGCGCGCGCCGTCGCGCACGGCCAAGGACGCGTAGGGCTCGAACGCCTGAATCACGTCGAGCCGCCCCGCGAGCAGCGCCGCGAGGTTCTCGGCCATGGTGCGATCCGCCACGCGCTTGAGCTTCGTCGGATCGATGCCCTGCTCGCGCAGGTCATGCTGCAGGCACAGCCACGGCGTCGGCACCTCGGATACCGAAGCGAACCGCAGCCGCGGCAGATCCGCGAGCCGGAACGCGCCGTGATCGCCGCGGCCGATGAGGAAGAACGGGTCGCGCCCGACCACCTCGCAAAAACAGACGAGCGGCGACGCCGGGTCCTGGTCGCGCACCTTCATCACCCGCATCGGGCCGCCCCAGGTGATGTCGACGGTGCCGTCGAGCAGGGCCGCCGGCCCGCCGCCCGGGGCGGACGAGTTGAGCAATTCGACCTCGATGCCCTCGCGGGCATGAAACCCGAGGGCATGCGCGGCATAGAACGGTGCGTAGAACACCGCGCGAAAGTTTTCCGCCATCCTGATCCGCATGAGGCTCCTCACTCGATCGTCGCGCCGCTCGCCTTGATCGGGCCGGCCCATTTGGCAATCTCGGCCTCGACGAACGTCTGCAGATAGTGCGGCGAGCGGCGCTCGGGCGCGACCAGGTCGGCGCCGATGTCGCGCATGCGCGCCCGCGTGGTGGGGGAATCCATGGCCGCCACGATGGCGACGCGGAGCTTCTCGACGATCGCGGGAGGCGTCCCCTTGGGACAGAACACCGCGAACCAGTTGGACGCCGCAACGTCGCGCAGGCCTTGCTCGCGCGCGGTCGGCAGATCGGGCAGCCGCGGCGAGCGCTCGCTTGTCAGCACCGCGATCGCCTTGACCGTCCCGGCCTCGACCTGGGCGACCGAGGTCGGGCTGTCGGGGCATTGGTAGTCGATCCGGCCGGCGATCAGGTCCTGCATGGCCGGGGCCGCGCCGCGATAAGGGCACGTGGGTGACATTGATGCCGATCGCCAGGTTCACCAGCATGCAGGCGAGGTGACTGGCGGAACCCGCCCCGCCCGAGCCGAACTGCATCTTCGCTTGGTTCGCGCGCGCGTAGGCGATGAACTCCGGCAGATTGCCGGCGGGCAGATCCTTGCGCGCGAGCAACAGCAGCGGCGTCTCGGCGACAAGCACGACCGGTGCGAAATCGGTCGCCGCATTGTAGAGCGGCGACTTGTAGAACGTCTGGTTTGCCGCGTGCGTGCCCATGTTGCCGAGCACGAACTGGTAGCCGTCCGGGGCGGCTTTCGCGACCCGGCCGGCCCCGAGCATGCCGCCGCCGCCGCCGATGTTTTCGACGATCACGTCCTGGCCCAACAGCTCGGACACGCGCGCCGCGAGAATGCGCCCGACGGCGTCGGCCGGGCCGCCGGCGGCAAAGGGCACCACCATGGTGACCGGCCGGGTCGGCCAATCTTGCGCGGCAGCGGGTGTGGCCGCCGTAACGAGGGCACCGACCGCGGCTGCCATCCGGATGGTTGAGCCCATTTGACTCAATTGGTTACCGCCCTGTTGACCTTAGCAGCAACAATCCGCCAGGCGCGGGGAGCACCAATGCGCTGTTAAGGTCGCGATTACGAGTGCCGTTCAACATGGGTGAAAATACCTGGAGAGAATTCCCATGGAAATGAACATGCGGGCGCCCAACGTCGCCCTCTTCGTCGTGGCCGGATGCCTGGCGGTGCTCGGGGTCTTGTGCGCCCTGCCGATCGAGATGCCGCTCCCCGGCCTCAATCCCAATAACGCCGCGTGGTACATTTTCCTCGGCTGGTTCATGCTCGCGGCTGGGACCGTGCTGCCGCTACGTTCCGCATCTTCTGCCACGGAATAGCCGCGCGCGCCGCTTTCCTTAGCCGCTGCGAGACTCTCCCTCGTCGTCCGTTCGGGCGCTAAGGAGCCACCGCGCGCCTGACGTTGGCGCTGTGCGCCGGGATGCCGGTCTCCTCGAAACAGACCCGGGCCAGCGCGGCGATGCCCTCGCGGATGTTGTCCTTGGACGGCAGCGCAAAGCACAGCCGCATGTGCGATGCGGCGGCTTCCGGCCGGCACGCCCATTCCGGTCCGGGATTGAAGACGATGCCGGCGGCGGCGGCAGGCTGCACCAGCTTGCGCACGTCGATCGCGTCGGGAAGCTTGATCCACAGGAATATGCCTCCGTCCGGCCGCCACGGCTCGACCGCCGTGCCGAATTCCTTCTCCAGCGCATCGACCATGGTGTCGAGCTTGTCGCGCAGCACGGCGGTCAGCTCGCCGACGTGCCGGGCGAAGTTCGGCGCGAAATACTCGGCGACGACCATCTGCTCGACGGCGCCGGTGCCGCTGTCGGCCTCGCGCTTCATGGCGACGAGCCGGCTCATGACCTCCCAGTCCGCCACCACGTAGCCGAGCCGCAGCGCCGGCGCCAAGGTCTTGGAGAACGAGCCGATATGGATTACCTGCTGCGGATCGAGCGCGAACAGCGACGGCGGCGCGTCGGAGTTCCATAAAAGGTCCGCATAACACTCGTCCTCGAAGATCGGCACGCCGTGCTTGCGGGCAAGCGCGAGGAGCGCGCGGCGGCGCTCGAGGGTGAGGATCGAGCCGGTGGGGTTCTGGATCGTCGGGATGGTGTAGATGAATTTCGGCACGATGCCGTCGCGCCCCAGATCCGCCAGGATGCCGGCCAGCGCATCGGTGCGCAGGCCGTCGGCGTCGAGCGGGATCGGCACGATCTTGGCCTGCAGCCGGCGCAACTTGGATATCGCGCCCGCGTACGAGAACTCCTCGACCAGAACCGTGTCTCCCGGTTCGAGCAGGAGCCGGTTGACGAGATCGAGGCCCTGGCCGGAGCCCGACGTGATCAGCACGTCGTCCGGCGTGCACGTGATGCCGGCGCGGCCGGCGACCTTGGCGACCACGAATTCGCGCAACCCGCGGAAGCCCTGCGGTCCGTCGGAATTATAGAGGGCAAGGTTCGCGCCGTTGCGGCGCAGCACCGTGGCGGCGGCGTCGGCAAGGGCGGTGGCCGGAATGCGGGTCGGATCGTTGTGGCCGCCGATGAAATTATACTTGGGGAATCCGCCCCAGCGCGGTGCGGGCGGCGGCACTTCACGCGCGAAACGACCTGCGTGGGCGAAACCTGCGGTCATGGTCGATCATCCCCGTCGTAATGTCGGCCACAGCGACCGGCTCGCGACGAGCATAGGAACCGCGCCGACGGGTCGTCAATGCACCCGCTGGCCGGCGCGCCGGCCCATACCTATATCCGCACCGATGAGACGGGGCCGCCGGCCGCAATGCGCGACGGCCATGGGAGCGTGCGATGATCCTCATTGAGCTGCTGTTCGGCCTGATGCTGGCCGCCATGGTGCTGCTGATGCTGCCGTTTCTTCTGCTCATGGCAGGCATTGCCGGCGCCGTGCTGCTGTGGTGTCTCGCGCCCGCGGCGCTGGTGGCGCTGCTGATCTTCTGGCTGGTTTTTCCCGGCATCCATGGGGCGGCCGTTCTGCTCCTGGTATTGGTGATCGGTCTGCTGCTGGTCGAGCGGCGTTCCCGGCGCCGCGCGGTTTAGGCGCGATTGCGCGGCTGGGATAGCTTGGCCGCAAAAATGCCGAACGCCGCACGCGGCATCTGTGCCGGCGGCTCGGCGCACGCCCGGACATCGTCGAACCGACGAAAATCGAGGCAGTAGACGGTAGGCTTGGCTGCCGGCGCCAAGTTCGACCACGGTCGAGTGAAGAACGCGAAGTACCGACGCGCAAGGATCCGGCGAAGCAGGCGATGATACGACTGTACGGCAAAGCGCCGGCACTGATCCAATCGCCGCGCTGATAAAAACAGCTCGGAGAGACACGCGCCTGCGCTATACGCAAGGTTGATTGAGAATCGAATCTAGTGAATGGTGCCTGGGGCGGAATCGAACCACAGACGGCATGATTTTCAGTCACGTGCTCTACCGCCTGAGCTAGCTCGGCGGTTGGCCCCCGCTGCGCGGCGGGTCCAGCCCGGGGCGGGGTGGAGGTCGTCCACACCATCACGTCAATAGTGCGTCCACGTCAATAGTACGTCCACGTCAATAGTACGTCGCTTTGGGCGTAGCGCGGGGCCGCAGGGGGCGGTCTATAAGGTCGCGATGGGCCGGACTGCCATCGCGATCGGCAGCCCAACGACTAAGTCGGATGAACAGCTGTCCTTGATAGAGCACGAGTCAGCTCGATGATATGAAATAGCAGTGTTCCAGCTTAAGCGATGAGCTATCGCCGACCTTGAAGGCAACCTCGGGAATGTGAATGCACAGATCGGCAGTTTGTCTTTTCGTCAAAAATGAGGTTGACGACATAGCTGAATGGGTGGCGCATTATATCGGTATCGGTGCCGACGCTCTTCTCATATATGACGATAGCTCGGGCGATGGTACGCTTGAGATCCTATCGCAACTGGCGGCGCATTTTCCGATCAGAGTATTTAACTGGGAAACAACGGAAAAGGCGCGACAGCATGCGGCCTATAGAGATTGTCTAAAGCAATTCAGCGTCGACTTCGAATGGATAGGGTTTGTCGATATTGACGAATTTCTAATTCCGCCTCCAGGTGCTTCGTTGCACGATTTGTTCGATCGTCACGAAAACCACGACGCAATTGCTATCAATTGGTTGATATTCGGAACATCGGGTGTGAAGGAAGCCAAGGGCCGGTTGGTAATGGAGACGTTCACTCGACGTGCCAGCACGCAATTTGATACGAATCGCCACGTTAAGTCGTTTGTCCGGCCGAAACAAGTAAAGAAAATCATGAACGCACACTATTTCGATGGCCCAACCAAATATGCGGACGTGTTGGGCAGGTCAATAATTTGGGCGGACCCGCCGGGCATTGTGAGGGCGGGTCGAGTTGTTCTCGGTGATTGGCAGCTCAATCACTATGTCTTGCGTTCGGAAGCGCATTGGCGGCGGCGCTTGGCGCGCGGAACGGGAAACGGTACTGAAAATCCGACAAATGAGTTCTTTATCCAACATGACCGAAACGAGGTGCTTGATGACACGGCGCTGCCCTACGCTGCCAGGGCGAGGGTGGCGCTTTTGGACAAAGGATTTCATATTGAACCACAGGGCGGTGCGAGCAGTTACGCGGATCGCTATAACATTGCGCCCCAATCTCTTGATCCTGGCGATGTATCGAATGGTCCCCGCCGCTTTGTACGCGGCCTCTCGCGCCTCGACGAAATAACGACGGCAACGCGGTACAATCTAAACAGTTATAATGAATGGGCCTGGAACTATCTTGATACTTTGCGACGCCGGACTGATGCAGAGCGCAAGGAGATATCTGCAGATTATGTGGCTTGCAATAGGGATGAAATTGACGTGAGCATAATCCTGCCGGCACTAGATCCGAACATCAGCGATCTTGTGGCGACTGTGGAGTCGATCATTGCGCAGACCTATGTGGATTGGGAACTTATCGTGGTAGTTGGGGATAGTCGGAGCTCGGCTCTATCGCTACAGATTGACGCGTATTCAGGACGGGACGAGCGGATTAAGGTCGTCAGCCATGACGAATGCGAAAGCAATGCGACGTTAGCGAATTTGGCATTGGAAACAGCTCGTGGGAAATGGATCATATTGTCTGAACCAAGCGACGTATTTGTCGATGTGGCGCTTGAAGCGATGGTCAGTCAAGCTAGATCATCAAGGGCGTTACTGCTATATTCGGATGGAGATCGGGTTGATCGGATTGGTCGGTTCAGCGATCCCCTGTTAAAACCCGACTGGAATTACAGGATGATGCTATCGGTCAATTATATTGGTCACATTTTCATGGTAGATCGTGAAACGTTGAACAAAGTGGGGAATTTTTCGACGAAATACGATGGGGCGCAGGATCACGATATTCTTCTACGACTGAGCGAATTTATTTCTCACGACAAGATCAGGCATGTGTCCGAAATTCTTTACCACAAGCGGTTTGATTCAACAGGCGCGCGCGAGAAAGGGAGTGCTGGACCTGACACGGTTGACGCCGGAAGGCGTGCAATTCACGATCATTTACAGCGCCAGGGCATGCCTGCCGAAGTTAAAAGCGTTGCTGACAGAACGTGGTATCAGGTTTGTTGGCCCTTTATTGCTGAGCCCAACGTGTGCATCATTATTCCTTTTAGAGACAATATCGATATCACGCGGGAGTGCGTCGAGCGTGTGATAGGAAAGACTGATTATCGGAATTATGAGATTATTCTGGTTGATAATTGGTCTGTGTCGGATGAAGCGCGAGAGTTTTGTGAGGCAGTCGAACGCAATTCCCGTGTACGGGTGATGCGCGTTGAGGAGCCGTTCAACTACTCACGATTAAATAATATTGCCGCTTGCGCAACCGACGCGTCATATTTGATTCTAATGAACAACGACCTGCACGTTCGTGACGCGGGGTGGCTGCGCGCCCTCGTGAATGAGGCTTTGGCTGATAGGGATGTCGGGATCGTCGGTGGCAAGTTCCTCTATCCCGACGGCTCGGTGCAGCACGCTGGTGTCGTGACGGGCATCGGCGGTGTGGCGTGCCATATCAACGGTGGCATTCAGGAGCATGAGGCCGGCTATATGGGGCGCGCTTTGTTCGCTCAGGAGCTATCGGTTGTAACCGCGGCTTGCTTGCTTATTGATAAGAAACTTTATTGGCAAGTCGGCGGGTTGGATGAAGAAAGGCTTAAAGTGGCGTTTAATGACGTTGATTTATGCCTCAAGGTGCGCGAACAGGGGAGGAAAGTCATATGGATACCTACTTTTGTAGCAACTCATTATGAGTCGGCCAGCAGAGGCACCGATTTTGAACCGGAAAAGGCGCTAAGATTTCATGGCGAGGTGGTTTACATGCAGCAACGGTGGGGTACCGTTCTCAGAGATGATCCGCATTATAGTCGTTTCTTCGATCTGGAATCTGCTACCGCCTTTCATGATTTGATCGATCCAAGTCAACTTTCAGACCGGCTCATGCCCCTACCGCTTCGGTATCCTAAGCGGTGGATTCACGGTTGAAGGGGCTCGGCAAGCTGTTGGGATGATCCAACGGCAGTCAGTCTTGTCGAGACAATCCATCAACTTGCCTTGAGGATTGCGCTTGGCGGATGTCCCGGGCGAGACTCGGGAATTGTGCGGCAGCGGCGGACGCAGGCGGGAGGGGCAGTTGCAGGCGGGCGAGACCGGGACCTACGATTACATCGTCATTGGCGCAGGGTCGGCCGGTGCGGCGGTGGCGAACAGGCTGTCGGCGGATCCGCGCGATCGCGTGCTGCTGCTCGAGGCCGGCCCCGCCCACCACCCCTGGACCACAATTCCGATCGGCTACGCCAAGCTGCTGACCAACCCGGCGGCAAACTGGCTCTACAGCGCGGAGCCGGAGGCGGCTACCTGCGGCCGCCGCATTCCGGTGCCGCGCGGCCGCGTCCTCGGCGGCTCGAGCGCTATCAACGGCCAGGCCTTCGTGCGCGGCCAGGCGCAGGATTTCGACCGCTGGGCGCAGATGGGGAACCGCGGCTGGAGTTACGCGGACGTGCTTCCGTTCTTCAAGCGCATGGAAAGCTATGCCGAAGGGGAAGGCGACGACGCGCTGCGCGGTCGCGCCGGCCCGCTGCGCATCACCAATCCGGCGCCGCGCGACCCGCTGTTCAAGGCGCTGATCGCAGCCGCCGGACAGGTCGGGATCCGGCACAACCCCGACTACAACGGCGCTGCCCAGGACGGCATCGCCATGAGCCAAGCCTCGATCGCGAACGGCCGCCGGATGAGCACCGCCCGGTGCTATCTGCAGCCGATCCGCAACCGGGCGAACCTCACCATCGCGACCGGCGCGCTGACCGAGCGTCTCCTGCTCGACGGCAGGCGCTGCGTTGGCGCCCGCTTCGCGCTCAATGGCAAGACCTGCGAGGCGCGGGCCGCGCGGGAGGTCGTGATCAGCGCCGGCACGATCAACTCGCCGCAATTGCTCGAGCTCTCGGGCATCGGCCAGCCGGAGCGCCTCGCGGCGGTCGGTATCGACGTTCGCCATGCGCTGCCGGGCGTCGGCGAGAACCTGCGCGATCATTATGCGCCCCGCACGCGCTGGGCGATCGGCGCCAAGGGCATCACCTTCAACGACCGCGGCCGTGGCCTCGGCCTCGTCCACCAGGCGCTCCGCTACGCGCTCACCGGAAAGGGCCTGCTCGGCATGGTAGGGGCGCCGATCCGCGCTTTCGTGCGGTCCCGCGATGGGCTGGAAGCGCCGGACCTTCTGCTGGGCTGGGTGCCCATGTTGACCGAGCGGACGCCCAAAGGCCTGAAAATCGCCCGCCAGTCCGGCATGACCTGCTACGCGCATCCGATGCGGCCGGAAAGCAAGGGCCACGTCCACGTCACATCGGCCGATCCCACCAAGGCGCCCGCGATCAACTTCAACTTCCTCTCGGCGCCGATCGACGCGGAACTGACCGTGCGGGCGATCCGAATCGCCCGCTCCATCATGAATGCGCCGGCACTTGTCCCCCTGGAGGTCAGCGAGCTCGCGCCGGGAGCGGCCCGGACCACAGACGAGGAGATCATCGCCTGGGTCAAGGAGGTGGCGGAGACGACCTATCATCCGGTCGGCACCTGCCGGATGGGCGCGGACGCGTTGGCCGTGGTCGACGACCGGCTCTGCGTTCGCGGCATTGAAGGTCTGCGCGTGGCCGATGCCTCGATCATGCCGACGCTCACGTCGGGCAACACCAACGCGCCCGCGATCATGATCGGCGAGAAGGCGGCGGACATGATCTTGCGCGCCGCCGGCCGCTAGGAGCGGATTTCGATCGACCGGAATCATGCGCAGGGTGGCGGAATGCGCCCTGTGCCGGTGCGGGCAAGTTCTGGCCGCCTTTGCCCACCCTACGAATTAATCAACCGGGTTCGGAATCACTCCGGCGTTGACGCGTCGGGCAAAGCGCGGTTGAATAGCGGCCGCCCAATAAAAACAACGATGCCCCGGAGTTCCTGCCCCGACGGCGGGGGAGCCGGGCGGGCTGTTCGGTCAATGCGATTGGCGGCCGCTGTCGCTGGCGGCGCCCGATTCGCAGCTGGGACGGTGAAGTCTGCTCGATGACGCGCGGCAGATTCAACGCACATTCTCATTCGCGAAGTTTCCGCGAGGTGCCGGGCTTGCGGCCGTGGCACCGGTAACCAGTCAAGCACAACCGTAAGGGAGGTCCACCCATGGCACACCGAGACGACATTGCATTGATGGCCCATTTGATGCGGCGCGCCGGATTTGGCGCCGGCCGCGACGAGCTCGAAACGCGCGCCGCCAAAGGTTACGACGCCACTGTCGACGAGTTGCTGAACCCCGAGGCGCAGCCGCCGGTCGATCATTACACCTTGCTGCGCCACCAGCCGTCGGCGCTGCTGCCCGGCGGGGTGCCGCCGATGGGCAACGTCAATTACATGTACTACTTGGTGACCACCCAGCGCCCCCTGGAAGAGAAGATGGCGCTGTTCTGGCATCACGTGCTCGCGACCGGCAACTCGAAGGTCGACAACTACGACCAGATCCTGGAGCAGATCGACCTGTTCCGCAACAACGGCATGGGCAACTATCGCGACCTGCTGCTGAAGGTGGCGAAGAACCCCTCGATGATCTTCTGGCTCGACAACAACCAGAACCACGGCACCGAGGTGAATGAAAACTGGGGTCGCGAGCTGCTCGAATTGTTCAGCCTCGGCGCCGGCAACTACACCGAGACGGACGTGCGCGAGGCGTCGCGCGCCTTCACCGGCTGGGGCTTCGAGACCAAGCTTCCGCGGCTGCCGTACGGGCGCTTCCCCTGGAAGTTCCAGTATCGGCCGGAAGACCACGACGAAGGCGAAAAGACCTTCCTCGGTCACAAGGGCAACTTCAACGGCGAGGACATCATCGACATCGTCGTCGAGCAGCCGGCATGCGCGAAATTCATCTGCCGGCATCTCTACAACTTCTTCGTCGCCGACGAACCGCAGGTACCGGCCTGGAACCTGGAGCCGCCGCGCGACCCGGCCGCGATCGACGTCCTGATGAAGTCGTTCCGCGAGAACAAATACGAGATGAAGCCGGTGCTGCGCACCTTGTTCACCTCGGACTTCTTCAAGAATGCCCGCTACAAGCATCTGAAATCGCCGGCCGAGGTGGTGGTGGGCACGCTGCGCCAGATGGGTGGCTTCGAGATCGCCAAGCCGGGCTACGGCGAGCTGTCGATGCAGCCCTCCTACATGGGCCAGGACCTGCTCAATCCGCCGTCGGTCGAGGGCTGGCATACCGGCCAGGAATGGATCAACAGCGGCTCGCTGATGGCGCGCATCAACTTCGTCGCCGAGCAGGTCGGCAACACGTCGTCGCCCGGCGTGCAGTCGATCATCAGGCGGCTCCAGGCCATGGGTGTGCTGGCGCCGGAACAGCTGGTCGATACCTGCCTTGATCTGCTCGGCCCGATCGAGGTCGGACCCGTCACCAAGAAGGAGCTGGTCGACCAGGCGAAGGAATGGGGCGAGATCCGCTGGGACACGGACGCGGACGCCCAGACGGCCACCAAACGCACCGGCGAGTTGCTGCAACTGATCGTGGCGACGCGCGAATATCAATTCGCGTGACCGCGCGGGCATCGATTCAAGTGACACACGAACTCTGACCGCTACGGAGGAATGCAAGATGGCGAAGCAAAAGGACCCGGTGCTGGTCGTTGTCCAGCTCACGGGCGGCAACGACTATCTCAACACGGTCGTCCCGTACAACAATCCGCTCTACCGCGATAACCGCAAGGCAGTCTCGATTGGCGACAACCAGATCCTGCGGTTGGACAATGACTATGGCATGCCGGCGTTCCTCGGGCCCATCAAGCAGTTCTGGGACGAGGGCAAGCTCGCCATCATGCACGGCGTCGGCTACCTCGACTCGCCGCGCTCGCATTTCCGCTCCATGGACATCTGGCACACCTGCGAGCCCGACAAGGTCGGCACCGAAGGCTGGCTGGGCCGAAATCGATCCGAACAAGGACAACGTGGTCACCGCGGTCAGCTTCGGCCCGTGCCTGTTCCGCGCCCTCTCGGTGCCGGGCGTTCCGGTGGCGTGCGTGGCCGGTCCGCTCGAGACCTACGGCTTCCTGCCGGGCATTCAGGAGAAGGCGCAGCGCCAGATGGTGCTCGATCGTTTCTCCCGCATGTACCAGCCGATCCCGGGCAGCGGCGTGATGGAATACATGGCCACCACGGGCCTCGATTCGCTCAAGGGCGCCGACATCCTCAAGGTGGCGCCGATCAAGTACGCGTCCGAGGTCAAGTATCCGGACACCACGATCGGCCGCAAATTGAAGGGCATCGCCCAGGTGCACTTCGCCGATCTGGGAACGCGGGTGTTCTACTGCGATCACGGCAGCTTCGACACCCACGCCGGGCAGAACCCGCTGCACGCCGGCCTGTGGACCGCGCTCAACAAGGGCCTCGAGGCGTTCATGGCCGACCTGCGGTCGCACGACAAGGCGGACAACGTCATCATCCTGATCTTCTCGGAGTTCGGCCGGCGCGTGCGCGACAACGGCTCGGGAACCGATCACGGCGCCGCCGGCGTCACGTTCGTGCTGGGCGAGAAGGTGAAGGGCGGCCACTACGGCAACATGCCGTCGCTCGAGGCGGGCAAGCTGGTGCAAGGCGACCTCAACCCGAACCAGGACTTCCGCGGCATCTACTCGACCATCCTGGACAAGTGGATGCACATGGACCCGGTGCCGATCGTCAACGGCACCTACGAGCAATTGGCTTTCTTGAATTAGTGCATCACCTCCGCGTCATGGCCGCCCCCGGGCACTTCGTCCCGGGGGTCTCCCGGCCATGACGACCGAGAGGGCCGTGCGACATCGCTAGGACGGGAGGACGGAATGGCGCTGCAAACCTATGTCAAAGGACGCGCTTACGAGTGGAGCCACGCGATCGGACGCGCCGCGGCGAATGGCACCGGGTTCAACTACCCGCAGACCATGTGCCTCGGCCACGACGGCGACATCTACGTCGCCAATCGCGGCAACGAGAACACCTTCGCGATGCGGGTCAATCGCGTGAAGCTCGGCGGCCCGAACGAGGAAGAGCTGCTGGCCGAGTTCTTCACCTACGGCGACGCGGACGGACAGTCGGTCTGGCCGTTCGGCGTCGCGGTGGACAAGAACGGCAACGTCTACGCGACCGACGAATGGACGAACACCGTCTCGGTGTTCGACGCCGGCGGCAAATTCGTTCGCAAGTGGGGAACGCCGGGCAGCGGCCCGGGCGAATTGAAGAATCCGGCCGGGATCATCTGCGATGCCAACGGCAACCTGATCATCGTCGACAGTGGCAACGACCGCCTGCAGGTTTTCTCCCCGGACGGCAAATCCCTCGACCAGTTCGGCTGGAGCGGCAGCGGCGAGGGCGAGTTCAACAAGCCGTGGGGCATCACCCTCGACAATGACGGCAACATCTACGTCGCCGATTGGAAGAACCACCGCGTGCAGAAGCTCTCCGCGAGCGGCAAGTTCCTCATGGCGATCGGCAAGTACGGGACGCTGCCGGTGCCGGAGAACGCGTTCGCGGTGACCTACCTGGGTCCGTTCCTCTCGCACGGCGACCCGCCCGGATATCCCAAGGGGGGCATCCTCAATCACCCGACCGACGTCGCGGTCGATCCCGACGGCGACATCTACGTCACCGATTGGGGCAACCATCGGGTCTGCATCTTCGACGCGGAAGGCAAGCCGCTGACGCATCTGGTGGGCGACGCCCACGTGATGTCGAAGTGGGGCCAGCAAAGCATCGACGCCAACCCCGACATGCTGAAGGCGTACCGGCGGGCGCGCAATCAGGAGCCGCTGTGGCGCTTCTGCTTCCCGACGGCGGTCGATTACGATCCGAAGACCGACCGGATCATCGTTGCCGACAGCCAGCGCAACCGCCTGCAGATCTACAAGAAGCTGCGCGACTACGTCGAGTTCCAGGCGAATCTGTAGAACGGAATTTGGCTAATTCACTCGGCTGTCATTCCGGGCTCGCGCCGTCGGCGCGCCCCGGAATGACGGCCGAATTGGTCACGCCACCGCCTCCACCTCGACTGGGAACAGGCGCAAAAGAACATGGCGCTATCGGTGAAGCGGAGCGGCGCCGCGCTCGGGGCCGAGATCGCGTTCGATCTGTCGCGCGACATGGACGAGCGGCAGTTCCGCGAGATCGAGGCGGCGTTCCACGACAACATCGTCGTCGTCTTCCGCGGCCAGACCCTGTCGAACGAACGCCATATCGATTTCAGCCGCCGGTTCGGCACGCTCGACATCCATATCGTCAAGAAATACCTGCTGCCCGATTACCCTGAGATCCTGCGCATCTCCAATGTGCGCGACGAGAACGGCGAGCTGATCGGCCTCGCCGACGCCGGGTTCACCTGGCACACCGACACCTCCTATCTGAAAACGCCGAGCCGCTGCTCGCTGCTGCACGCCAAGGAAGTGCCGTACCGGGACGGCCAAGTGCTCGGCGATACGGTGTTCACCAACGCCATTGCAGCCTACGAGGCCCTGCCCGAGGGCATGAAGCGGCGGATCGCGGGCCGCAAGGCGGTGCACCGCTATTCCGAGCGCAAGCGGATCGAGAACAGCCCGCGTCCCAAGTTGACCAAGGCGCAGCTCGAGGCGACGCCCGACGTCGCCCACCCGATCGTGCGCACCCACCCGGCGACCGGCCGCAAGGCGCTCTACGTGACCGAGGGCGAATGCGTCGGCATCGAAGGCATGCCCGACGACGAAGGGCGCCCGCTGATCGCCGAGCTGCATGCCCACTGCATTCGGCCGGAGTTCCAGTACCGGCACAAATGGCAGGTCGGCGATCTCCTGATGTGGGACAACGCCACCTCCATGCATCTCGCCATCTGCGACTATTCTCTGCCGGAGCGCCGCCTCATGTACCGCACCACCGTGATCGGCGGCGTGCCGTTCTGAACACGCGGCTCGGCGCCACGCGCTTGCTCGCCTCGCGCGCCGAGCTTGCCGCGTTCACCGCGCGCCATGGCGCCCCGGTCGCGCAGGCTTTGGACGACTAGAGCATATTTCGATCGACTGGAATCGCGTGTAGGGTGGGCAAAGGCGGCCCCAAAGCTTCGTTTGATGCACGGTGCTGGATCCGCCGTGCCCACGCGGTCGGGCGACGTGGGCACGGCGGAACGCACACCGTGCGGTGCGGCGAAGTTTTGGCCGCCTTTGCCCACCCTACGGACTGCGTCGATCCCATCGGAACTATGCTTCTAGCAGGGCTTAGCCGCGCATCAGCTTGTCGATCGTGATCGGCAGGTCGCGCACGCGCTTGCCGGTGGCATGATAGATCGCGTTCGCGATCGCCGCGGCCGTCCCGACGATGCCGATCTCGCCCACGCCTTTGACGCCGAGCGGGTTGATCTCGTCATCCTTTTCCTCGACGAATATCACGTCGATTGCGTGCACGTCCGCGTGCGCGGGCACGTGATAGTCGGCGAGATTATGGGTCATGAAGCGGCCGAAGCGGTGGTCGGTCGCGGTCTCCTCGTGCAGCGCCATGCCGATTCCGCCGACCACGGCGCCGAGAATCTGGCTGGCGGCGAGCTTCGGATTGAGAATGCGGCCGGCCGCGACCGCGCTCACCAGGCGCGCGACCCGGATGACGCCGATCTGCTCGTCGACCCTGACCTCGGCGAAAACCGCCGAGTGGGTGTAGTGCGAATATTTGCTCTTGTCGTTCGGCTTGACGCTCGCTTCCTTTTCGATCCGGTCGACCTTGCCGGCCCGCATGGCATCGGTGAGCGATACCTCGGCGCTCCCGCCTTTGCGTCGGATCATGCCGTCGGCAAACACGACGTCGTCGAGCTTGGCGCCGGCGAGCGGCGAGCGCGCCGCCTTCTGCGCCAGCCCCAGCAGCTCCTTCTGTACCGCACGGCAGGCGGCGTGAATGGCCGATCCGACCGATGCCGTCGTGAACGATCCGCCTTCGACCGGCGCGTAGGGCAGATCGGAATCGCCGAGCTTCGCCGTCACATTGTCGAGCGGCACGCCGAGCATGTCGGCGGCAAGCTGGGCCATCATGGTATAGGTCCCGGGGCCCATGTCGGCCGTCGCGCTGGCGATCTCGAGGCTGCCGTTGGCGCTCAGCACCGCCCGGGCGCTCGCCTCGAGTTGCATCGCTTCCCAGATGCCGGTCGCCATGCCCCAGCCGATCAGCTCGCCACCCTCCTGCATCGACCGCGGCTGGGGATTGCGCTTGGACCAGCCGAATTTTTCCGCGCCCTGCCGGTAGCATTCGCGCAGCTCTTTGCTGCTGTAGGGCTGATCCTCGATCTGGTCCCTGTCGGAATAGTTGATCAGCCGAAGCTCGAGCGGATCGACGTTCGCCGCATAGGAGAGTTCATCCATCGCGCATTCGATCGCATAGAGGCCTTCAGCTCCGCCTGGGGCGCGCATGTCGCAGGGCGTATTCTGGTCGAGCTTGACGAGCTTTTGCGCGAGCTCGGCATTGAGGCATGTGTAGAGCAGGCTCGACCAGGTGACGTAATTGCGCTGGAAGGCCTCGAACTGCGAGGTCATGCCGATGAACTCGTGGCGGAACGAAGCCAACCTGCCGTCGCGATCGGCCGCGAGTGCCAACGACTGGATGTTGCCCGCCCGGTAGCCAAGGCCGAACATCTGCTGCCGCGTCAGCGTCACCTGCACCGAGCGTTTGAGCGCGCGCGCCGCCAGCACCGCGAGCGGCAGCTCGTATTGGGGACGCAGGCCGGAGCCGAATCCGCCCCCGACATAGGGCGAAAGAACGCGCACCTTCGCGCGTGGCATTGCGAACACGCTGGCAACGTAGTTGCGGCAATTCAGCGGTCCCTGGGTCTTGTCGTAGATCGTGATGCGGCCGTCGCCTTCCCACACCGCCGTGGCCCCGAACATCTCCATCGGATTGTGGTGCTCGACCGCCATGCGATATTCGGCCTCGACGCGCACGGGCGCCTGCGCGAAGGCCTTCTTGACGTCGCCGCGCCGGTGCGAGTGCGCTTCGCCATCCGCCTTGCCGATGGTCGCGCTGCCGCGCTCCGCTTCGAAGTCGGTGAGATGGGCCTGCTGCTCGTACTCGACGCCCACCAGAGACGCCGCGTAGCGCGCGATCTCCAGCTCCTCCGCCACCACCAGCGCGACCGGCTGGCCGCTGAACCGGATGCGGTCGTCATAAAGCGGGCGCAGCGGCGCGCCCGGGGGCGCGATGTCGTCGCTGTATTTCTTCTCCGCTGTTGCCATGCGCGGCCGATGCGCGTGCGTGAACACGTCGAGCACGCCGTCGACCGCCAGCGCCTCGCTGGTGTCAATGCGCGCGATCCGGCCCTTGGCGATCGCGGAGGTGACGACGAAGCCGTGCGCAAGGCCGGGCGCGCCGTATTCGGCGGCGTATTTCGCGGCGCCGGTGACCTTGGCGCGTCCGTCGACGCGGGAGGTGGGCTTGCCGAGATAGCTGGTGGCGCTCACGATGCTCTCACTTGATGCGCTTGTCGGATTGCGACTGCGGCGTGCCGCGCGCGGCCTGCGCCAGGGCGCGCACGATGCCGCGCCGCGCCAGATCGATCTTGAAGTCGTTGTGGCCGTATCCGCGCGCATCGCGCAGCACGCTATCGGCCGCGCGCGCAAAACTCTCCGGCGTCGCCGGCGCGCCGGTGAGCTGCGCTTCGGCCGCGCGGTCGCGCCATGGCTTGTGCGCCACGGCGCCGAGCGCGAGGCGCGACTCCCTGATCGTGCCGCCCTCGATGACGAGACCCACCGCAATCGAGACCAGGGCGAAGGCATAGGACAGGCGGTCGCGAATCTTCAGATAGGTGTAGTTTTTGGCAAAGCCCTTCGCCGGCAGCTCGATCGCCGTGATGATCTCGTCCGCCCGCAGATTGGTGTCGATGTCGGGCCGGTCGCCTGGCAAGCGGTGGAAGTCGGCAAAGGCGATGCTGCGCGGGCCGTCCCGGCCGGTCGCCAGCACGCGGGCGTCGAGCGCCGCAAGCGCGACGCACATGTCCGAGGGATGCACGGCAATGCACTGTTCGCTGGTGCCCAGGATCGCGTGCATGCGGTTGATCCCGGCGATGGCCGGGCAGCCGCTGCCCGGCGCGCGCTTGTTGCACGGCGTCGTCGTGTCGTAGAAATAGAAGCAACGCGTCCGTTGCAGCAGATTGCCGCCGGTGGTCGCCATGTTTCGCAGCTGCGGCGAGGCGCCGGCGAGGATTGCGCTCGCCAGCAGCGGATAGCGCGTCTCGATCTGCGGGTGGTAGGCGAGATCGCTGTTGCGGACCAGCGCGCCGATGCGCAGGCCGCCGTCGGCTGTGTCCTCGACTTTGTCGAGCGGAAGGTGCGTGATGTCGATCAGCCGCGACGGCCGCACCACGTCCTCTTTCATCAGGTCGATCAGATTGGTCCCGCCGGCAACGAACTTGGCGCCCGCATCGGCCGCGAGGCGCACCGCATCGGCGACATCGGTGGCGCGCGTATAGGCGAAATTGTTCATCGTCCCTTGTCCCCGGAGCGGGCCGCTGCCTTGGCCATGACCTCTTCGATCGACGCCAGGATGTTGGGATAGGCGCCGCAGCGGCAGATGTTGCCGCTCATCAGCTCGCGGATTTCGTCGGCCGAGTGCGCCTTGCCCTCGTTGATCAGGCCGACCGCCGAGCAGATTTGGCCGGGAGTGCAATATCCGCACTGGAAGGCGTCATGGTCGATGAAGGCCTGCTGCAACGGATGCAACGTGCCTTCCTGCACCAAGCCTTCGATCGTCGTGACCGCGCCGTCCGCCATCACCGCCAGGGTGAGGCAGGAGAGGACGCGCCGCCCGTCGATCAGCACGGTGCAGGCGCCGCACTGGCCGTGATCGCACCCCTTTTTGGTCCCGGTCAGGTCGAGATGCAGGCGCAGCGCGTCGAGCAGCGTGGTCCATGGCGCGAGCGCCAGGTTGCGGTCCACGCCGTTGATATGAAGGGTGACCGTCGTCTTGGCCGATGCGGGGAATTGCTCGCCGCGTCGGCGCTCCGCTGAAGCTGGTTGAGCCATCGGGTTCACGCTGTTGGCCGGGCGCAGAAGCGCTGAGACACGCGGAATACGACCTCCGCCGGCGGCGTCCGTCCATGACATCCGTCAATGATCGGTAAGCGCCCGAGGTCCCTGATAGTTCCCGGAACCGACCGCAATCGGGCAGCACAAAAATGACCGCGCGGAAGCCCACGAAATTGCCAGCGTGCAGAGGTATCCTGATCCGGGGTCAGTCCGTCATTGACCCCGCGCCGTCACCCCACCGTCTCCACCTCGACCGGGAACAGGCGCGCCATGTCGTCGACGTCCATCAGGTGGAACACGTTGAAGCGGTAGGCCTCGCCGATCGTCACCTCGGGCGGGGTGAACGGGAACGCCAGGTTGCCGGCGGTCGCCAGGCGGCCCTCGTAGCCGTGATGCAGCAGATATTGCTTGGTGGTGCGCACCACCTCCTCGGCGCGCTCCGGCGTGGGGGCGATGCACTCGCCCATGACGAACGCCTCGCGCGGCATGTGCGCCGGCGGCTCGGCCCAGGCGCGCACCCCGTCGACGCCGTAGAGGCGAAAGCCGAGGCTATAGTCCTCGGCCGCGTCCTCGCAGACGAGATCGCGCACGACGCGGGTGACGGCGGCGAAAATCTCTTCGTGCCGGGCGATGAATTTCGGATCGGCGGCGCCCGCCAGGAGCAGGGCGCGATAGCCGATCATGCGCGCGCCCTCAAGCTTCAAGGTCGGCCGCTCGGCCGGCTCGAACGTCGCGCCCTCGACGCGGGTGCGCCGGGCATCGAGCGCGCGGTAGCTGACCTGGCGGAGGTCGGCGCGGCCGGACGGCTCGCGGACTTCATACGGATCGGCCTGCTCGTAGAGGCTGTGCGCCGCGACGCTCGACGGCGTCGCGGCGCGGCTCGGCGCCATGCTTTCCAGCTCGAAGCCGTCGTCGTCGAGAACGCCGAGAATGGTGTCGCGCCCGCCCGGCACGCAGCACAGCGATGCGCACTCGATGATCTTGGCCATGTGCATCGCGATGCCGGCCGGAAAGTCCAGCATGGCCGGAATGCTGGCGAATATGCCGGTGTCGCAGGCGCGGCCGAGCACGACCACGTCCACGTCCGCCTCGAGCGCCCGCCGGAACGCCTCGAGCCCAAGCTGTCCGACGATGTGGGAGGCCTGATCGACGTCCGCTTCGGTCAGCGGCGGCATGGTGTCCATCGGCCGCACGCGCCCGGAGGCGATCGCCTGCTTCACCGCGGCCCGCGGCACGTCCGCGGCGATCACGGCCAGGCGGAAGGAGAGCCCGTCGTCGCGGGCAATCTCGCGAACAATGTCGAGCGTCTGATCGAGATGCGGCCGGGCGCCGGCCGAGCCCGCCGAACCGACGATCAGGGGAATGTCGAGCCGCCGCGCCGCACGCAACACCTTGCGCAGGTCGCGCTTCGCCCCGACGCGGGTCGGCGCCATCGTGCCGCCGCCGAGGTAGGCCGGGCCGATGTCGATCGAGCCCATGTCGACACCGATCATGTCCGGTGCGCGCGCGAGGCCCGCCTCGAAGGCCGGCGTCGGGATGCCGTAGCCGAGCTGGCCCGAGGCGCCGAGCGAGCGCAGCGGGCGGCGCCGCTTGGAAAAATCGTCGAGCACGCGTCCGATGGCGGTCATAGCTCGATGTCCAGAAGAGGCGCGTGCTGCTGCGCGCCGTAGACGTCACGATCGCCGATGTCGCCGGAGACGATATCGCGCGGCAGCGTGATCTTGACGGCGAGTGCCGGCGCGAACGGCAGCACGGCGACCTCGTTCTCGCTGCGGCCATAGCGTCGCGCCACCTGCCGGCGGAGCGGGCCGATGCGCGCGGCGACGTAGGCGAACGTCGCCTCGTCGGGCAGCATCACGTCGAGGGTCAAGAGGCACGGCCCGGCGTTCTTGCTGCGGATGACCTTGGCGATCGAATCGAGTCGCACGGCGTTGCGCCTGCTCTGTTGTCTGCGGCAGCGAAAGGCTAAGCGTGCCGGTCGGCGGGGTCAACGACTGGAGCGATGCTTTTCTTCGCATCGTCTGCAACTCTCGACTGGAATCGCGGTAGGGTGGCACGGCGGAATGCGGACCGCATCGAACATGCCCAGCTCACTCACGAGTGGAGAAGCCGCATGCGCCTGCACCACTGCAGCAACATCGGCGACTTTCGCGCCATGGCGCGTCGGCGGCTGCCGGCGCCGATCTTCCACTATATCGACGGAGCGGCAGACGACGAGGTCACCTACCGCCGGAACACCACAGCCTACGAGAGCTGCGATCTGGTGCCGAACGTTCTCGCCGGCGTCGAGAACATCGACATGTCGGCAACGGTCATGGGCCAGCGGCTGGCGATGCCGCTGTTCTGCTCGCCGACCGCGCTGCAAAGGCTATTCCATCATGATGGCGAAAGAGCCGTGGCCAGGGCTGCCGAGAAGTTCGGCACCATGTTCGGAGTTTCTTCCCTCGGCACCGTCAGCGTCGAAGAGATCGGCGCCGCAATCGGCACTCCCAAGATGTTTCAATTGTATTTTCATAAGGACCGCGGGCTGACGAACAGCATGATCGAGCGGTGCATCGCCTCAAATTTCGACGTATTGGCGCTGACCGTCGATACGATCACCGGCGGAAACCGGGAGCGCGACCTGCGGACCGGCTTCACGTCGCCCCCCAGGTTGACGCCGGCAAGCCTTCTGAGCTTCGCGCTGCATCCGACCTGGACGATCAACTATTTCGCGCGCGAAAAATTCTCATTACCGCAGCTGAAGGATTACGTGAAAGAGGGCTCGAACGTCGCAATATCCGTCGGCGAGTACTTCAGCACGATGTTGGATCAATCCATGAACTGGCGGGACGCCGAGCAGGTCCGCGTGAAATGGGGCAAGCAGTTCTGCCTCAAGGGCATCATGAGCGTTGCCGACGCAAGGCGCGCCGTGGATATCGGCGCAACGGGCGTCATGGTGTCCAATCACGGCGGGCGTCAGCTCGACGGTTCGAGGAGCCCGTTCGATCAGCTCGCCGACATCGTCGACGCGGTCGGCGACAAGATCGACGTCATTTGCGACGGCGGTATCGCCCGCGGCACGCACGTTCTCAAGGCGCTCTCGCTTGGCGCCAAGGCGTGTTCGGGCGGACGATTTTATCTCTTCGCCCTTGCCGCCGCGGGCCAGGCCGGCGTGGAGAAGGCCTTGCAAAATCTCCGCAGCGAAATCGAGCGCGATATGAAGCTGATGGGCTGCCGGTCGCTGCAAGAGCTGGGGCGGGAGAACCTGCGGTTTAGATGAGCTGAGGCCATTCCACGCGTTCACCTGCCGCTCTGCGGGCGTGCTATCGTGGCCACGGACGTTCGCGCATCAGATCACCCCGCATCATAATGTGAACACGGTGGGAGCCGATCATGCCATTCAGTCTCGACGGCGTGCGCGTGCTGGAGCTGGCGCGTTTCCAGGCCGGCCCGCGCGGCGGCATGATGTTGTCCGACCTCGGCGCCGAGGTCATCAAGGTGGAACGCATCGGCGGCGAGGAAACCCGCCGGCATCCTCCCATGGTGCGCGGGCAGAGCGTCTATTTCACCGTCTATAACCGCGGCAAGAAATCGATCTGCCTCGACATGCGCGCCGAGCGCGGCAAGGATATCTTCGCCGCGCTGGTGCGCAAATCGGACATCGTGCTGGAGAACTTCCGTCCCGGCACCATGGCGGCGATGGGCTTCGGCTACGAAGCCCTGAAGGCGCTCAAGCACGATATCATTCTCGTGTCCGTCTCCGGTTTCGGTCAGTTCGGTCCGTACCGCGACCTGCCCGCCTTCGATCCGCTCGGTCAGGCGATGAGCGGACTGATGAATCTGACCGGGCGGCCGGTGGGCCAGCCGGTCGGCACCGCTTTCTCTCTGGTCGATCGCACGACGGCCTTGCACGCGACCATCGGGGCGCTGGCGGCATTGCGCCACCGCGACCGCACCGGCGAAGGCCAGGTCATCGATTGCTGCCTGCTCGATTCCGCCCTGACCATGGTCGAAATACCGAGCATCTATTACCTGGACACGGGCGAGGAAGGCGGCGAAGGCGGCCGGCCGCCCTACCGCGCCAAGGACGGCTGGGTGGTCATTTCCGCCGCCGGGCGCGACATGGCCGCAAGGCTCATGCAGATCGTCGACCCGGGACGCGCGCCGGCCGGCTCCTCCGCTGAACCGCTCAACTCCTCCGTCGGCAGCGGCGACGAACGCCGCCGTCTGCTGGAAAGCTGGTGCGCCGAGCGCAGCGTATCCGACATCACGCAAACGCTGGCCGCGGCCGGCATCCCGGTCGGCCCCGTGCGCAGCATCCCCGAGGTGACGAGCGATCCGCACACGTGGCAGCGGGAGATGCTGGCCAAGCAGCCGGACCCGCTGGCGGGCGAAATCCATGTTCCCGGCCTGGCGGTGAAAATGTCCGCCACGCCCGGCCGTATCGGTCCGGTGCCGAGCCCCGGCCAGCACACGGACGAAATCCTTGCCTCGCTGCTCGACTACGACGCGGCGCTCCTTAAATCCCTGCGCTGCGCGAAGGTCATCGGCTGAACGATGCCGCCTTTCGCATCGTCGTCCCGCTCTGGTTTATTGTTGGGGAACCCGGTGCCGACCCCGGATTTCGGGATCATGCTCCAGCGGAAGTGACGAGCCGACCGAGGTGCGGACGGTCGTGGGGTGCCGTCGGTCAGTGCCGGCCGCGGCCCCTGAGCGCCTGGTCGAGGCATTCGACCAGACTTTCGTCGTCGAACGGCTTGATCAAGAAGCCGATCGCTCCAGCCTCCCGCACCCGCGCTTCGATCCTTCGCTCGGGGGAAGCGGTGACGAAGATGATGGGAATCAGGCTGCCCGAGGAAATCAATTGGCTTTGCAGCTCAACACCGCTCAAGCCAGGCATCTGCACATCGGTGATCAAACAAGACGTCGCTTCAACCCGATCCGACTGTAAGAAGTCCTCAGCCGACGAAAAGGTGGCGGCGTCGAAGCCAAGCGAGCGCACGAGACCGGACATTGCTTCGCGCAGAGAGGCATCATCGTCGACGATGGAGATCACGGTTCTTGCTGTCCCTGAAGCGAGTAGGCCTCAGTAGAGACAATGCGGCGGAATTGCGCCACGGTGCATTCGTAAAGCGTGCATACCGACAAGCCGTAGTGTCATTATACTTTGGTTCAGAGTTGCGGGATCGGATTCAATTCGCCGGAATCGAAGATCCCTAAGAATGATCTGCCGAAAGCGCTTTCAAACGGGCCTTGGACCTCGAAGATTGCCGCGGTCCTCGGCTACCCCATGAACCGCGTTGATCCGCGAGTCCGCTTTGGACCCCAAAAGCGGTCGCGCGTCAGCCAGCCGGGAAGTCCGAGAAGCGCCATTGGCGGGCTCTCGCCATGATTCATTAACCAAAACAATCCCTTAGCCGAAGATGGCGACGATCGCGCAATAGTGCTTTTTATGCAACACGTTTTGAAAAACGTACGCCGGCGCCTGCCGTTTGGGCGGTTCTTCATTGCGCGTCGATTTGCTTTGTCTAGTCTGGAATTGCGACCGAGGGGGGCAGCCCCAGTCGCCCCGTGCGGAGGATCGAGCCAGGGGGCCGATAATCCGGCGGGCGGGGAAACAGAGCTTCGGGGGCACAGGGGATCACGATGAAAATGGTGAAAAGTCTTCTTCTCGGCGGCGCGGCGGGTCTAGTCGCGATTGCCGGGGCACAGGCAGCCGATCTTCCCGTCAAGGCCAAGCCGGTCGAATACGTGAAGATCTGCAGTCTCTATGGCGAAGGGTTCTTCTAC
>Ga0193751_1000540_pt1 | contig 29107 bp, 29 predicted proteins | sample L1c2metaG_FD_143050 | JGI IMG/M metagenome (GOLD analysis project Ga0193751, IMG submission 143050) | Soil microbial communities from a riparian zone of the East river system, Colorado, United States - L1c2 | ecosystem: Environmental > Terrestrial > Soil > Riparian zone | place: USA: East River... | reverse complement strand
TGACGAAGCCGGAATGGCGACGCTGCGCTTACTCGAGATCGTCCGGGATCAATCGCCGAGTGTGAAATTTTATCATGCGTCGACTTCGGAAATTTTCGGGAACGCGTCTGAATCGCCGCAAACAGAAGAAACGGCGATGCGACCGACGAGTCCCTACGGCTGCGCCAAGGCGTTCGCGACGCAACTGGCGCGAGTCTACCGGCAATCCTACGGAATGTTTGTTTGCAACGGGATTCTTTATAATCATGAGTCCCCACGGCGCGGCGAAAATTTTGTGACGCGGAAGATCGCGCGCGCGGCGGCGCGCATTTCTCGCGGGCTCGATGTCGATCTTGTCTTGGGAAATTTGGAGAGCAAACGCGATTGGGGCCGGGCGCAGGACTACGTCGCTGCGATGTGGCTGATGTTGCAACATGGGAAGCCTGACGATTACGTCGTTGCCACCGGCGAAGCACATTCGGTGCGCGATTTCATCGAGGCCGCCTTCGCAGTCGTTGATTTGCCGTGGGAGAAATACGTGAAGCAAGATCGCGCGTTCGATCGGCCGATCGAGCCGACTCGTTTAGTCGGTTGCGCCGATAAAATTCGAAAAACGCTTGCCTGGAAACCGAACGGCAATTTCGAACAACTGGTTCGAGAAATGGTGGAAGCGGAAGTTGAACAATTGAAAAGCTGAAAACGGAAAGCTGAAAACGGAAAGCTGAAAAGCGGAGAGCTGAAAACGGAAAACGGAAGCTGAAACCCCGAAGGTTACGAATTCAACGTTGCTTTGCTCCGCTTGACCATGGTTACAAAAATCGAGATCAGTTCGTTCGTTTCGACCAGGAGTTCTTTGATCTGCTGGCTCGAGATTCCACAGTCATCGCGCAGAAGTTCCAGCCAGAGCTCAGTTTCGTCGGCTTCTTGAATGCAAATCTCCAGTTTCGAGATAAACTCGCTCGCCGTTCGGGCGCGTGATGCTTCGCGAAAGTTTGCGGCGACTGAGGTACCGGAGCGAAGCAGTTGTCGGCCGATCACCTGCGCTTCTGCTTGTCGTTTGGGCAGGGCCGTGAAAAGTCGAATGACTGATGAAGCATAATTCTTCGTCCGTTTTCGCAGTTCATCGGAAGACCGGCTCACTTCAATATGGAAGCGCGCGGGCGCGAGAATGAGAAGCCAATTTCAGCATTTCAGTTTTCAGCTTTCAGCTTTCACTAAACTATGATTGCGCTAGCTTGGCGCGGTGAAGAAAATCGAGGCGATCATCAAGCCGTTTAAGACCGAAGCGGTGAAGGATGCGCTCGCCGCGGTTGGCATCGAAGGAATGACGCTGAGTGAAGTCCGTGGTTTCGGCCGGCAAAAAGGTCACAGCGAAATTTATCGCGGCAGCGAATACACGGTCGATTTTCTGCCGAAAGTGAAATTTGAAATCGTGGTGGATGACGATCGCGCCCAGCGCGTGGTCGAGGCGATCCTGCAATCAGCCAAGACCGGAAAAATTGGCGACGGCAAAGTTTTCGTGACGGAAGTGGAAGAAGCGATCCGGATCCGGACGGACGAACGCGGAGGGGAAGCGGTTTCTTGAAGCAGAACAAAAGCAAACGCCCAACGCCGAACGTCGAACGCCGAATATCGAACGAAGCGGTGTCATGAAGAAGAGCAAGAGGAAACGATCAACTCCGAACGTCGAATGAGGAACGAAGCAGGGTCATGAAAGCGAATAAAAGCAAACGCCGAACGCCCAACGTCGAACGCCGAACATCGAATGGTGAACGAAGCGGCAATGGATTTCGAGCGGAAGAGTCTCGAAGCCAAGAGTACGGCAATCGCCGTCAGTATGACCTTGAGGACAGGCTGCTGGAGTTCGCAGCGAAGATTGTTCGGTTGGTAGAACTTTTACCCAATACGAAGGCTGGAAATCATGTTGCGGGGCAACTTCTGCGTTGCGGGACGTCACCGCTTTCCAACCACGGCGAAGTCGAAGCCGCCGAATCGCGGAAGGATTTTCTTCATAAACTGCGCATCTGCCTTAAAGAATTACGCGAGACTAAACGTTGGTTGCGTCTGGTCGGTCGACTGGACTTAGTTGACGTGTCTGATTTGGGCGTCTGCCTGAATGAGACTGAAGAGCTAATCAGGATCTTCGTTGCCAGCGTTGGACGGCGGAAAAGAATGCGAAATGATTCCGGGGTTTTCTGACTTTGACATTGGACGTTCGACGTTGAGCGTTCGACGTTTGCATCCATTCAAATGAATGATTTTTTATTGTCGATCTTGCTCGGGATTGTCGAAGGCCTGACCGAATTTTTGCCGGTGAGCTCGACCGGACATCTCCGCATCGTCGAAGCGCTCTTCAAGCTGAATTTGCAAGACAGCTTCTGGAAGATGTACACGATTGTGATCCAGCTCGGCGCGATCCTGGCGTTGCCGGTTTATTTTTGGAAACGAATCCTGGAATTTCTGAGCACATTTCCGAAAGGCGAACGGGGCGATCGCAATTTCCTGACGCATCCTCTCAGCCTAACGATGATTGCATTCGTGGTCACGGCGCTGCCGGCGTGGGCCTTGACCAAAGTGATTGGGAAAAATCTGGAAAGCCTATGGGTGATCAGCATCGCGTTACTGGTCGGCGGCATTGTGATGTGGATTGTCGATGCAACTTTTACGCGAGTGCGGGTGACGGACATGGAAGAAATGAATTTGTTCCAAGCGATTTGGATTGGGGCGTGCCAGATTTTGTCGGCGGTTTTTCCAGGAACATCGCGCTCAATGAGTACGATTGCGGCCGGACAAATCGTGGGCTTATCGCGTCCGGCTGCACTTGAGTTTTCATTTTTTCTTTCGATGCCGACGATGGTCGTTGCAACGCTTTACGATCTCTACAAGACGCTGAAACCGAGCCGAAACACGATTAACGAAGGCAATCTCGCGCCGCTTGCAGTCGACCCGCATCAATGGGTCGTGCTCGCGATTGGATTCGTTGTTTCGTTCATCGTCGCGCTCGTTGTGGTCGCGTGGTTCATCCGCTGGGTTCGAACAAAGGGATTTGCGCCATTTGCGGTTTACCGAATCGTCCTCGCGATCGTCCTGATCATCATGTTGATTCGCGGTTCGATTTGAAACCAATGGAATCGGCCGAAGCAATCCTGCCCGACCTGCAAAGCTGCGTGCTGTGCGAGGATGTCCGTTGTGAGTTCAATGGAATGAATACGCTGGTGGGCGTGCTTAACGTGATCGCCGCGCCGTCGTTGCCGATCAATTATATGCGGTTGTGCATTTGGACACGCTGGTGCAGCGGCGCGGGCAAGTTCCGGCAGAGATCGCGGATTGTCGGGGTGGACGAACAAAATGTGCTGGCGGAGGCGGAAGTGGAATTTGAGCTCAAGGAAATGGAAGGCCACGCCACCAATGTTCATTACTTTGGCGGGGTCCAGTTTCAGCAATTCGGTCTGCACCACGTGGAGATTTATTTGCACGACGAATTGCGATTGCGTTTTCCGCTGCCGGTGGTGCGAATTCAGCGAAAATAGCGCGGCCCGAGTTTTTCACCCGGGCCTGTGAATAACTGCTTGCCACCCGGGCGTGCTTTGTTTATCACAAACGGCGTTCATGGTTGGGAAGGTCGTCATTGGAGCGTTGGTGGGTGTCTTGATCTCAGTCGGGACGAACTCTGCCCAACAGGTCGAAGTGCCGCGCGAGAAAGCCGGCACGGTCGTGCAATCGGCAAAGCGTCCGGCCGCTCAACCGGCAGTTGAAGTCCAGCCGCAAACTGTTGCCATTGTTGAGACGTCACATTCTTCCCCACCCAAACTGAGCATCGAGCAGATGCGGCAGGCTGGAGCGTTAGCCGCGCAAAAAGTCAGGGAAGAAAATCACGATATTGAAACCGATGCGACCGAGCCGGATCTGCCAGCTCCGAAAAAACAAATCACCGCGAATGCGGTGCGCCCGATTGATCGACCATCACACGAGAGTGAGCCTCCTCCGCCGGCGCAATCAATCAGTTTCTCCTCCCAGACCGCGTTCGCCAGATTGGCGGACGGTTTCGATTTGCCGGTCGGCAAACCGGACGGCCGCGGATATTACAAAGCTCGCGGAATGCGGGCTCACGGACATCTGGGCGAAGATTGGGACGGCGTAGGCGGTGGCGACACCGATCTCGGCGATCCGGTGTATTGCATCGGCGACGGCGTCGTCGTTTTTGCCCGTGATTGTCATCAAGGGTGGGGGAACGTGATCATCGTCCGGCATGCCTATCGCGAAGGTGGAATCGTGCGCAACGTCGATTCACTTTATGGCCATCTCGATAAAATCCTCGTTCACCGCGGGCAGGCGGTTAGACGCGGACAGCACATTGCCGCGATCGGGAACGCGCATGGCCTCTACGATGCGCATTTGCATCTCGAAGTGCGCAAGAACATCGCGATCGGAATGAGTCGCGACAAATTTGCGCAAGATTTCAGCAATTATTACGATCCCTCGGAGTTCATTGCCTCACATCGCCATTTGCAAACCAGCGGCGCGAGTTACCGGATCGCGATGAACACGTTTACTTACGATTCCAGGATTCACTGGGACCAGCTTCGCAATTACTCGCACGCGCACACCGGGGGCGGATCGAGCGAATCGGCCTATGCGCTGAAGAAAGCGGTCGCGTCGCAGAGCGAGACCGCTCACTAGACGATTTGATCTAGATCAAACTCGCCGCATCAAGACGAGAATTAACACGATCAACAGGATCAATCCGAGCCCGCCGCTTGGATAGTAGCCCCAGCCGGTGCTGTACGGCCACGTTGGCAAGGCCCCGAGCAATAGAATAATCAGGATGATGAGTAGAATAGTGCGCATCAACCTTCCTACGCAGACGCCGCGGTGGTTGGTCGTTTGTTTTTGCGAAACCGCCCGGGCTTGAAAACCGCTTGCGCGGAGACGCGCGGTTCTTATCATTCGTGGGCAAGTCCCGACTGCGTCTTGCCAGATGCGTCGGGAAAATTTTTTGCCCGAGTTTTGAATTGAAATGGCAAACACGATTTTAGTTGGCGCGCAGTGGGGCGACGAAGGAAAAGGGAAAATCATCGACGTGCTTACGAGCAAGGCCGACGTGATCGTCCGCAGCCAGGGAGGTAACAATGCAGGGCACACCATCGTGCACGGCGGCGCGACTTATATTCTCCATCTCATTCCCTCCGGGATTTTGCGCCGCGGAAAAGTTTGCGTCATCGGAAACGGCGTGGTGGTCGATCCGATCGCGCTAGTGGCCGAGATCGGAAAGTTGCGCGGGCTCGGAGTAAAAATCGGTAAGAACCTTTTGGTGAGCAATTGCGCCCACTTGGTTATGCCTTATCACCGGTTGCTCGACGAACGGCGTGAATTACGAAAAGGCCGCGCGAAAATTGGAACGACCAAACGCGGGATCGGCCCGGCTTACGGCGACAAAGCGGCGCGCACCGGTCTCCGGGTTTCCGATTTGATGCAGCCGATCTTGTTCGCAAAGAAACTGCAGGCGAAGATCCGCGAGAACAACAGCATTCTCCAGGCGCTCGGCGCAAAGCCGATCAACTATCGCGAAGTCCACCAGGCTTATCTCGCCGCCGGCGAAAAGTTGCGGCCGTTTGTCACAAACACGGTTATCTATCTGCATCGCGCGCTTGAGCGAGGGAAGGAGATTTTGTTCGAGGGCGCGCAAGGCACGTTTCTCGACATCGACCACGGCACTTATCCGTACGTGACTTCTTCCAATACCACTGCAGGTGGCGCGTGCACGGGGACCGGTGTGCCGCCGCATCGAATGGATCAGGTGGTCGGGGTAATGAAGGCTTACACGACGCGGGTAGGCGAGGGGCCGTTACCGACCGAAGATCGGCGTCTGGCGCAGATGCTTCATTCACTCGGCCGGGAGTTCGGCGCTACCACCGGCCGGGCTCGTCGCTGCGGATGGTTTGACGCCGTGGCGACGCGCTATGCCACGATGATCAACGGGATCGATAAGCTGGCGGTCACGAATTTGGACGGGCTGGACGATGTCGATCCGATCATGATTTGCGTCGGATACCGGCTGAACGGGAAACGCCTCGAAGTTCCTCCTTGTGACGCGGTCCAACTCGATAATTGCGAGCCGATCTACGAAGAGATGCGGGGCTGGAAGCAATCTACGACTTCCGCGAAAAAACTTTCGCAACTTCCTCTCCCCGCTGGAAATTACGTCAAGCGACTCGGCCAACTCACCGGCGCGAAGATTTCTATCGTCAGTGTCGGCCCCACCCGCGCCCAGACGATCTTTCTTTAACGATGCCTCCAAGTGCCAAATCCGTCCCGCGGCACATCGCGATCATTATGGATGGGAACGGTCGCTGGGCCAAAGCCCAAGGCCTGCCTCGGATCAGGGGTCACGAGGAAGGAGCGCGGGCCGCCCGCGAATGCGTCGAGGGCTGCGCCGAATTGAAGGTCGAATGCCTGACTCTCTACGCTTTTTCGGCGGAAAACTGGCAACGCCCGAAAAGCGAAGTTTTCGCGCTGATGAAGCTCTTGGAAAAATTTCTCAAGGAGAAAACGCCGGAACTGATCGAGAAGAATGTTCGATTACAAGCGATCGGACGACTCACCGATTTGCCCGAGGTCTGCCAGCAACAGTTGCACAAGTCAATTGAAGCGACCGCCAAAAATACCGGCGTCACTTTAATCCTCGCGCTGAGTTACGGCGGACGGCTCGAGATTATCGACGGGATCAAGAGTCTGCTTCGCGCGATTGAGCTCGGTCACATCGACAAGGGAATGATCGATGTCGAGATGTTCAGCAAACATCTTTACACCCGATATTATCCGGATCCCGATCTTCTCATTCGCACTTCAGGCGAGATGCGTTTGTCGAATTTTTTACTCTGGCAACTTTCCTACACCGAAATGTACGTGACTCAGAAGATGTGGCCTGATTTTACGAAGAAGGATTTGTTTGCCGCGGTCGAGGAATACGGGCGACGTCAGCGGCGATACGGCGCGGTTGAGTAGATTAAACGAACGCCTCGGCCACGGAATCGGCGAGAGCTTTTCCGGCGCGCGTCAAAAGGAAATTGCCACGTGATCTCCGAAGCAAACCCAGTCTGATAAACTCGCGCGTTTCGTCTGGAAACGACTCCAGCAATTGCGCCGGGGTACCGTCGGCGGTTCGCAATCCAAGCGCGATTCTCTCGGCGCGTTTCATTTCCGCTGTGAGATGCTCGACCGAGCAAACCGTCGATTTTGCGGAAAGAAGAGCGTCCGCGTAACGGCGAAAGTCTGAAATGTTTTGCCATCGCGTCATACCAACCGTGGAAAAAGCGCTCGGCCCAATCCCCAAATAATCCGAGCCCGACCAATACGCGCGATTGTGCGCCGATCGAAAACCGGGTCGCGCGTAATTGGAGACTTCGTAATGCTCGTAGCCGGCCGTCTCCAGGATCGACATCGTCGTTTCGAAAAATTCGGAATCAGAATCGGGGTCCTGGCGAAACTCGCCCCGCGCCTGTCGCTGAAAAAATTCCGTGTCTTCCTCGTAAGTCAGACAATAACTCGAAATGTGTTCGGGCTTCAGCGACACCGTTCGCTCCAGCGTGCTTTGCCATTGATGAATCGTTTGTCCGGGCAGTCCGAACATCAGGTCGATGTTGATGTTGGAAAACCCAGCGTCGCGCAGAATTTGGAACGACTCTTCGCCCTGTTTTGCGTTGTGCTCGCGCCCGAGCAATTTCAGCAAATCATCGTCCCAGGATTGAATGCCGAGACTGATTCGGGTGATCCCGAGACGTCGCAACAGCGCCGCTTTACTCGGGGACACACTTCCGGGGTTTGCTTCCATCGTCCACTCGATCAGTTTCGATAAGTCGAGCGCGTCCCGGAAACCGCCGAGAAGAAATTCCAATTGCGCCGTGGTCAGCGCGGTCGGTGTGCCGCCACCGAAATAAATTGTCGATGGAAGGAGATGTCGATCCTGCGCCTCTTGCCGGAGCTCCCCGAGAAGCGCCTCACAAAATCGCGGCGTTTGCGAACGATCGAGCAACTCTTTGTAAAATGCGCAGTACGGGCAAATCCGCGCACAAAAGGGAACGTGGACGTAGATATGGCGGATTGTGTCCGACAGGCGGCGGGTGGAAATGCAATGCGCGGGATTACTCACAGATTCGCTGGGTCGTTGTTGTCATTCCGAGCGGAGTCGAGGAATCTCTAGATGTTTCCGACTGCACTTCAGTAACAGAAATAGTAAGAGATGTCTCGACTTCGCTCGACATGACAAACTGCCGAAACGTAGCTCTGGTTTACTTCTGCGCCATTGGCAGTGCGTTTGCGCAAGTTCCATCGCCTTCGCCGGAGAAGTCGACGGTCTACGCGGTCCACGACGCTGACGCGATTGTTGGTTACGAAACCAATGCGCGCACAGTCCGAGCGATGGTGGATCGGCTGGTTCTAGCGGTGACGGGTCAACCGGACGTCGGCAAGGCGTGGGGATCGCTGGTTGCGCCTAACGACAAAGTTGGAATCAAAATTTCCGCCGCCGGCGGGGAATTGTTTACTACACATCACGACGTCGTGACCGCGGTGGTAGAAGGTTTAGTGGCCGCGGGCCATCCGCGCAGCAGCATTATTGTTTGGGACCGTTCGCTCGAAGGAACAAAGGGCGCCGGTTACAAAAAGAGCGACGGTTTTGAATTAAAATCGATCCCGCCGCGGGATGGCTATGATCCAAAAGCAACGTTGACCGCGCCACTCCTCGGAAAATTGGTTTGGGGCGACGTCGATTATATTAGCGACGGGGGGAAGAGCGTGCCTTTGTCGGACACGGAAAATACCAGCAGCGTCAGCCATTTTTCGCGCATCCTTTCGACCCAGGTGACAAAAGTCATCAATATTCCGGTAATGAGCAACAGCACAACGAACGGCATCGCCGGCTGTCTCTACAACATGACCATCCCCAACATCGACAATTGGCGGCGCTTTGCGCTCGGCACCGGTTTTGGCGCGGAAAGCGTGGCCATCATTTACAGTAATCCGGTCATTTCGCAGAAAGTTGTTCTCAATGTGATGGACGGCCTGATGGCGCAATATGCCGGAGGTCCGCAATCGCAACCCAACTTTGCACTTCATCACGCGACACTTTACGCGAGCAAAGATCCGGTGGCCCTGGATACGGTGGCGCTGAAGCGACTCGATGGATGGCGATCGAAAGAAAATTTCCAGCCCATCGGTCGGTTGGCGAGTTATGTGCAAACGGCCACCGCGGTTGGCCTTGGCGATTCAGACATGAGCCGGATCGAGGTAAAAAATGTCGGCCGCTGACGATTCAGTGGGCCAGGAACCAGAGTCCGCCGTTTCTCTTCCCGATTTGCGGAGATCGATTTTGGCGTCGGTCTCACGCTCGTTTTATCTTTCGATCCGGCTCCTGCCCAAAAAACTGCGCGATCCGGTTTCGCTGGGCTATTTGCTCGCGCGCGCATCAGACACGATCGCCGATACAACTGAGCTGCCGATTGAATTGCGGACCGAAAAATTGCGTCTAGTCGCGCGTGGAATCCAGGGCGAGACATTGGGCGATGCGATCGTCGATCTGAGCGTGGCGCTGGCGCCGTTGCAGAAACACAAAGCCGAGCGTGCGCTGATTAAATCGCTGCAGCCGTGTCTGGATTGGCTCGAGCAAAGCGACGTCTTGGATCGCGAAGAAGTCCGGGCAGTGCTGGAACCAATTAACCGTGGCCAAATCCTCGATCTCGAGCGGTTCCGAGATCCAAAGCGACTTGTTGCCTTAGAAACGCCGGCTGAGCTCGACGAATACACCTATCTCGTCGCCGGCAGCGCGGGAGAATTTTGGACCCGGCTTTGCTTTCGCCATTTGCGAAAGTTTGCCACGCGAAGTGAAGACGAGATGCTCGCGATGGGGAAGCGTTACGGGATGGGCCTGCAATTGATCAACATCTTGCGCGATGCCGGCACGGATCTTCGCGCGGGCCGGTGTTATTTTCCGAACGATGAACTTGCGGTGGCCGCGATGGAGCCGTCCCAAATCTTGCGCGAACCGGAACGATTTCAGCCAATCTATGGCAAGTGGCGGGAGAAAGCAGAGCGGGGGATCGAGGCGGGTTTGCAATACGCCCGCGCGATTCGAAACCGCCGCGTTCGGACAGCGACAGTTCTTCCGGCGCTGATCGGGGCGCGCACACTCGCGCTCTTGCGTGATGCCGCCGCCACCGCGCTCCGGCGACACATTAAAGTTCCACGACGCGAAGTGCGCGCGATTGTTGCGTCACTCGTTCTTGGATTCGGTGCGCGATCGCGCATCGAGTCGCTCTATCGCGACCTATCGCGATAACCGGTCGCCTTACAAAAAATAATTGCGCTGCTTTTCGCTGATCGGTTTCTCGAGCCGCTCCAGAACTTGCATCATATCTTCCCAAACCTTGCGTTTTTCCGAAGGCGATTGGTTTCGGAGCAGATACGCGGGATGATAAGTGATCATCAATGGCGTACCATCGAATGAGTTCCAACGCCCTCGCAGTTCGCGCATCGGCGAACGCGTCCCGAGGAGTCCTTCCACTGCGACAGCGCCAAGCGCGACGATCACTTTTGGTTTAATGATGTCGATTTGTTCCATCAAGTACGGGCGGCAGGTTTGCATTTCGCGCGGCGTCGGCGGGCGATTTCCAAACGAACCCGGCGGCACGTCCGGGCGACACTTTAGAATATTGGCGATGTAAACCTCTTCGCGCGCGAAGCCCATCGCCTTGATGATCTTAGTGAGCAATTGACCGGCGCGGCCGACGAACGGTTCGCCCTGCGCATCTTCGTCCGCGCCCGGCGCTTCGCCAATGAACATGATCTCGGCGTCCGGATTGCCGACTCCGAAAACGGTTTGCGTCCGCGTGCTCGCGAGGTTCGGACATTTCGTGCAAGCGCAGACGCGTGATTGAACCGAGGCCAACTGTTCAATCTTGTCGCTGCCTGCCCGCCGCAGGCTTGGCGAAGGCGGATCAATCTTTGTCTCGCGAACGTTGTCGGAGGTGCGGAACGTTGCGCCTCGTTTCAGCGCATCGAGGGCGCTTCGCGATGCGCACGGATGATGCGTTCTTTCGTCGCGCATACGCTCGAGAGTTTGGAGGACCGCTTCGAGCGCCTGCGGAAATTGCATCAGCCGCATATTGGGAAGTTTTGCGCGAATCGGCAAATGATTTTGACTCGCGAAAGCTTTCGGAGTTGATGATGCGCCGATGAGTTCGAAGCTAAGCGACTACGATTATCCGTTGCCCGAAGCGCTGATTGCCAAGCGTCCGCGGTCCCGGCGGGACGAGTCGCGCATGATGGTGCTGTATCGCGACTCGCAAACGATCGAACATCGACAGTTTCGTGATTTGAAAGCCTTTTTGCAGTCGGGCGATTTGCTGGTCCTGAACAACACCCGCGTCCTGCCCGCGCGCAGATTTTCGGACGATCACGCGGTCGAGTTTTTGTTTTTGGAGAAACTCGGCTCCGCGCGCTGGAAATGTTTGGTCAAGCCCGGTCGAAAGATGCGAGCCAGTGCCACGACTAAGATCGACAACGTGCTGTTGCGCGTCGAAGAGATTTTGCCGGATGGCGAACGGATCGTCGCGCTGGCCGAAGACATCGATCTTTATGCGCACGGATCGATGCCGTTGCCGCCGTACATCGGCCGCGAAAGCGACCTTGCGGACAACGAGCGCTATCAAACTGTCTTCGCTCAAAACCCGGGTGCACTCGCCGCACCAACGGCGGGGCTGCATTTCACGCCGGAAATTTTGTCCGAGATTCCGCACGCATTTGTGACGCTTCATGTCGGCCCGGGCACTTTTCGGCCGGTCTCCTCGGAAAATGTCGCCGAGCATCGGATGCCCGCCGAATCGTTTTCAATTTCCGAGGAGGCGGCCGCGAAGATCAACCAAGCCGGGCGCGTCATCGCTGTGGGAACAACTACAGTCCGCACATTGGAATCAGCCGCCCGCAAACTTGACCGCTTAAAGCGGTCAAGTTTAGATCGGACAGCGATCGAACAACAACGCGCGGAGACGGACATTTTCATTTATCCGCCGTTCGATTTTCGTGTAGTCGATGTTCTGCTGACCAATTTTCATTTGCCGCGCTCGACCTTGCTCATGCTGGTGAGTGCTTTCGCCGTCCGCGAATTTTTATTGCGAGCGTACCAAGAAGCGATCCGCCAGTGTTACCGTTTTTATAGTTACGGCGATTGCATGTTGATCTTGTAAGACCAACTACGAATGCACACGAATTACTGGAAGAGTGGAATGAGGAATTTTTCTTAGTGTAAATTCGAGTCCAGTCGTGGTTAAACAACAACGATGAACCTCCCTGAGGAACCAAAGGGCGAGCTCGTGATCCAGACGATCGCGATGCCCAAGGACACTAATCGCGATGGCGACATTTTTGGCGGCTGGTTGGTTTCGCAAATGGATTTGGGCAGCGCGATCCTGGCTGGACAAGTGGCAAAGTCGCGCGTGGTGACCGTTGCCATTGAAGGGATGTCGTTCCTTAATCCCGTGCGCGTAGGTGACACCGTCGCGTGTTACGCCTGGGTGGAGAAAATCGGACGCACGTCGATGAAAATTTGTGTCGATGTTTGGGTGACGCGTTATCGGACGGGCGAGCGCGTCAAAGTCACAAACGGTGTTTTCACTTATGTGGCACTCGGTCCGGACGGGAAACCGACGCCGGTGAAACGCGATTAGCGTTACGGCTGCGCCGGTTCGCTGTCGGTTTGGTTCGCGATTGCACCCGAAGCGGAAACAGTGGCGGGGGGAGCCATTGGCTCGGACCAGGATCCCGGAGAACTTTCAAGACTCGTTGTAATTTGCGGCTCGCTCGGCACTGCCAATTTCACTTTCTCCTTCAGCTGGCGATTGGCCGCCTTTTGGGCGCGAGCCGTCGCGTGTCTGTGCTCCTTCGTTTGTTTTGCGACGTAATGACGATAGGCCATTTCCCGACGCCCATTGGCGCTCATGTAGGCGCACCCGCCAAGACTAAATGAGACGGTGAAGATGAGAAGGAGAGGCAGGGTTGTCTTGCGCACGCAACTTGTAAAGCACAAGCCGTGCGAGCTGTAGTGGCCGCCGTCTCAGCGGCAATGGTTATCGCGGGTTCTTGCCGCTGAGGACAGCGGCCCCTACAATTTCAAAGCAGTTCGCGCACGCAATTTACCGCGCGGAGATAAACCCGGTGCGGACCGCCGCGCAACAGCTCCTGCGTCATTAGATCAACCGGATCGTTGCTTTGGGCCGGCATCATCTGCGGCAGCGCGGTTTCGTTTTCGCCGCTCCGCGAAATCTCGAGCAGGTCCTCGCATTGCGCTGGTATGACTCGGAACTGAACACCGCTGGAATTTATCGTGACCTCGCCGATTGGGCCGCCTTCCCGCTGGCGCAGCTCGATGTCGATCTTACGATTATTTGCATCAACAAATCTGCAGCTCCCGTTGCGCGCGGGCTCGTTGACCTTCCAATTCAGCTGCGCACCCAGCCAGCCGAGTAAAAGGAGAGCGGTCGATTTAAATCCGGACCCGTAATCGATATTGAGACTTTCGATTTTGGAAAAATGATGATGCGACGCCGGGTGATCGAAGAATTGCGCAATCGCATGGCGCACCTTGTCGAGTCGCGTCCAATTAAGATCGCAAAGCACGATCCTTTGCTTTGCTTCCTCTTGCGCGGTTTCGACGAGACGCATCTGCGCGCCAAAATCCTTCCACGTCTGGCTATCGAAGATCAATCGATTGACCCAGGCCCAAAGTTGCGGGTCCATCGGGTCGGGAAAATCGTCCTGCCACCAAAGGTAAAGTGGCAGGTCGGAATCGAGGTGAGAAAAGACAACGCTCGGGAGGAGTTTTACGCACGGGCCTTCCAGCGAAAACGAAAGCTGCTCGGAACAAATTTGTTTGCCCCCGGCGCGGGTTACGTGACAGTGCGCGTTCAACCAGGCTTCGACCCGGCTCTCTTTTGATTTTCGATTCGCTCCGATCACGAGCGCGCGGCAGGCATGATTCTCGGTGATCCTGGCGATCAGTTGGGTATTCTTCTCAAGCGAACCGGCCTTTTCGCTGTAAAGGGCGAGATTAATGAGCGATGCGCGGGTCATCGCGTTTTCGCGTTCCTGCCAGAGTTTTTTCAACTCCTTGTTGATCTTGCCGATCTCAACCGGCTGGCCTAACGAGTAATTTTCTGCAATCGGCGGCATAATTCAGAATCTCCGCCAAGCGCGGCCATCGCGCGCCAGGAGCTCGTCTGCTTCCTCTGGTCCCCACGAGCCGGCCGGATAAAAGGACAGCTCCGGCGCCTTCGTTTTTGCCGACCAGGCATTTTCGATGATGTCGATGAACGCCCACGCTTCTTCGACTTCATCGCGGCGCGCAAACAAAGTGGCGTCACCGCTCATGGCGTCGAGTAACAAGCGTTCGTACGCTTCCGGACTCGCTTTGCCGAATGAGGTGCCGTAATGAAAATCCATCTTCACCGGCTCGATCCGGAAACTTGTTCCCGGCATTTTCGCCTGCATCCGCAAGGAAATGCCTTCGTCCGGTTGAATCCGAATCACGAGCACGTTCGCCTCGTTCGTCTCTTTGTTGAACAAAACGAACGGCGCTTTTTTGAAATGGACGGAGATCTCTGTCCCCGACTTCGGCAGTCGTTTTCCGACGCGCATATAAATCGGAACGTCCCACCAGCGCCAATTGTCGATGTTCAGACGAAGCGCGACAAAGGTGTCGGTCATCGATTTCGGATCGACATTGTTTTCGCTGCGATAGCCCGGCACTGACTTTCCATTGATCGCGCCTTCGGCGTACTGGCCGCGGACGACGTTGCTGCTGACTTCGTCGGTTGTCATTCGCCGCAGGCAGCGCACGACTTTTACTTTTTCATCCCGAATGCTGTCGGCTCTCAAGTCGCTCGGCGCTTCCATCGCGATGAGACAAAGCAATTGGAGCAAATGATTTTGCACCATGTCGCGCAGCGCGCCCGCGCCTTCATAATAACCGGCGCGTCCTTCGACCCCAAGCGTTTCCGCCGCGGTGATTTGGACGTGATCGATGTAGCGCGTGTTCCAGAGCGGTTCGAAAATCGCGTTCGCGAAGCGCAACACTAAAATGTTCTGGGCGGTTTCTTTTCCCAGAAAATGGTCGATCCGATACGTTTGCTCCTCGCTGAACGCGTCGCTGACCACGCGATTGAGCTCACGCGCGGAAGCCAAATCACTACCGAAGGGCTTTTCGATGATCACGCGCGCCCAACTTCCTTCGCACGCCTTGTTCAAACCGGCGGCTTTGAGATGTTTGAGGATCGGCTCGAATTGGTCGGGCGCGACCGCGAAATAAAATAGCCGGTTGCCGCGTGTGCCGCGTTCCTTGTCGATCTTGTCCAGGCGTTCCGCCAAACTCTTGAAGCCGGCTTCATCGCTAAAATCGCTTTGATGATAAAAAATTGACTGGCCGAACGTCTTCCAGATTTCATCGCGGACAGTTTGGCGCGAAAATTTCCGCACCGCCTCTTCCATTTCACGCCGAAAGTCCTCGTCGGTCTTTTCACGTCTGGCAAAACCGATCACGGTGACAGCAGGAGGCAGCTCGCCGTCAGCGGCAAGATTGTAAAGCGCCGGCAAGAGTTTGCGATGGGTGAGATCGCCAGTGGCGCCAAAGATGACGACACTGCACGGCTGCGGCACCGCGCGAGTGGATAAACCTTCGCGTAATGGGTTCGCCTCCGATTGATCTGCCGCTCGATTCATCAGCCTCCGCAGATTACGCAGATTTTCACCAATTAGGTAACACGAAAATGAATTGCGCTACGAAGGCAGAGGAAAGCGCCGCGTCATCTCGCGTACTTTTTCGCGCACGCGGCCGAGCGCGGCTTCATCGGTTCGGTTGGCCAACGCTTCCGCGACCAGATCCGCGATTTCGAGCATCTCTTCTTCCTTCATGCCGCGCGTGGTAACGGCCGGAGTTCCGACCCGAATTCCGCCCGGTTTGAAGATCGGATAGGTGTCGAACGGAATTCCGTTTTTGTTCACGGTGATTCCAGCGCGGTCGAGAACTTCCTGCGCTTCTTTGCCGTTAATTTCCTTCGGGCGAAGATCGACCAGCATGAGATGATTGTCGGTGCCGCCGGAAACGATGCGATAACCGTGCTTGGCCAAACCGGCGGCGAGTGCCTTGGCATTGATCACAACCTGGCGTTGATAATCGCGGAATGACGGTTGCAACGCTTCATGAAAACAAACCGCTTTCGCGGCGATGACGTGCATGAGCGGTCCGCCCTGGACTCCGGGAAAAACAGTCGCGTCGATCTGTTTCGCAAATTCCTGCTTGCACAGAACAATCCCGCCACGCGGGCCGCGTAAACTTTTGTGGGTCGTCGTGGTGACAAATTGCGCATGCGGAATCGGACTCGGATGTTGTCCACCGGCAACGAGACCGGCAATGTGCGCCATGTCGATGAAGAGGAGCGCACCCACTGAGTCGGCGATTTGGCGCAACCGCGGAAAATCGATGATCCGCGGATAAGCCGAGGCACCGGCCGTGATCATTACCGGCCGAACTTCTTCGGCTTGCTTTTGCAACGCGTCGTAATCGATCTGCTCCGTCTTCTCGCTCACGCCATATTGAGCGACCTGGTAAAACTTGCCGGAGAAATTCGCCGGATGACCGTGAGTGAGATGGCCGCCATGCGCAAGATTCATTGCCAAAATCTTGTCACCCGGCTTCAGGACCGAGAAATAGACCGCCATGTTCGCTTGCGCCCCGCTGTGCGGTTGAACATTGGCGTGCTCGGCGCCGAACAATCTCAGCGCACGATCGATCGCGAGTTGCTCGGCCGTGTCGACATTTTCACAGCCGCCATACCAACGTTTCTTTGGGTAACCTTCCGCGTACTTGTTGGTCAAACAGGAACCCTGTGCTTCCATCACCGCGCGGCTGGTGAAATTTTCCGACGCGATCAGCTCGATGTTTTCCCGCTGCCGTTTTTCTTCCGCGCGAATCGCATCGTAAATTTCCGGATCGACTTTGCGCAGCGCCTCAAGGGAGCTGCCGCCGTACGATGTCGATCCAGCGCTGGTTTGAGTCGGGCGAGAAACGTCGCTCATTGGGTACGAAGATATTCCGCGATTTCTGGTCGCACCAGGAGGAACCAGTTCGCTTTGCTCGACGAAACTGAGCACGCTCGGCAACGCATTTTTGATCGTGCGGGCGCAATCCTCATAAACTTCGCGCCCAAGACCGATCGGGTCCGGCACATCGCGCCACAGGGTCGCGCCGGGTTCTTCAAATTCGCGGAGCAGAAAAGTTTTCTCCGCGCCATGTGGAAAGAGCATGTGAATCGTTTCGAGATGCGCGCCGGTCATGGCGAAAATGTGCGTTGCGCGGTTGACCAAATCGGCCGTGAGCGGTTGGCTGCGCAAATCGCTGATATCGACCCCGTCCGCTTCGCAAACCTGCACCGCGTAGAGACTCGGCGGCTGTCCACGCACCGCGTGCACTCCGGCTGACGCGACTTCGATGTCTTTGCGATTTCCGATCAAACGGCGAAACAATCCTTCGGCGATTGGACTGCGACAGATATTGCCCGTGCAAACAAAAAGGACGCTTTTCACGATGTGGCATCCGCGCCTGCGAACGCGCAAATAACCTAGGTTTGAACGCGAGCAAGGTCAATCGAATGAGGCGTTTGGCGAACCACGATTCGCAGGCGGCGCGAAAGGCGTTACAATCCGCGGGTGGGTTCGAGTTGGAAGAAAATCCGATACCGGCTGGAGTGGGCGGGCTTACTCATGGCCGCCAAACTGGTGCCGTTGCTGTCGCGTCAGAGTTGTTACCGCCTCGCGCTCGCGCTCGGCGCGTTGATGTCGGTCCTCGATCGCCACGGTCGCAAAGTTGCCCTGAGTAATCTCGAGGTCGCCTTTGGGGATCGATTCTCGCAACGCGAACGTGAACAAATCGCGCGCGAATCGTTTCAGCATTTTGCGCGGACCATGCTCGATCTTTTGTGGAGCCCGCGTTTAACGGCCGAAAATTTTTCCAAGTACATTGAGCTGGAGAATCTGGAGGAAACGGCGCGCTACAGTCCCGAGCGCAGCATCATGATCGCGTGCTATCACTACAGCAATTTCGAGTGGCTCAGCCTGGCCAGCGGTTTTCTCGATTTGAAAGGCACGATCATCTCCCAAGAATTTAAGAACTCGCTGCTCGATCCGATTTTCAAAAAATTACGGGAGCAATCGGGCCACGAGTTGATTCCGCGGCAGGGCGGGATTGTTCGTCTTTACAAAGTGTTGCGTCGAAAAGGGCGCACCGCGTTGCTGGTCGATCTCACATTGCATCCAAAGATGCCTTCGGTGGCGATCGATTGTTTTGGGCTGAAGACGAGTGTGACTTCGGCGCACGCGTGGCTCAATGAGCAAACCGGCGCGCCCATCATTCCGGCGCACACCGAGCCGCTCGGGAACGGCCGTTATCGATTGGTGTTTCATCCGAAAATCGAAACGGCCGGGCGCAGTCATCAGCAGATCGCGCAGGCCTGCTGGAATTCGTTCGAACCATACGTTCGCAAAAACCCCGCGCCGTGGCTTTGGATGTATAAACATTGGCGATACAAACCGGCCACGGCGGATCGGCCCTATCCGTTTTACGCGCGAACGCATGGCCGGTTCGATAAACAAATCAGCGCGGCCAAACTGGTTTCGGCGAGAACCTAACGTGATCCAAACGGTTGACAAAAGTCCATGCTCCTTCTCAAGTACTGCCATGCGAATTACTTCCCGCCTGGGTTTTGCTGTTCTTCCCGTCGCGCTTTCGTTCCTGACCGGTTGCCAAACCGGAGGTCTGCTCTCCCGTGCTGGCGGCGGGCCATATCACGTTACCGCTTACAAGCCGAATGATCCCTCTGCCGTGCGCGTGAAAGTTTCATTGTCGAAACAAAACGTTTACGTGATGGAAGGCGATCGCTGCCTGATGGCAGCGGCGGTCTCGGTTGGCTTGCCTAACAAACCTACGCCGCGCGGCAGTTTCACAATTTACTCGAAGCAGGAACACAAACGCTCCGGCTCCTACGGTTTCAGTGTCCGCGGCAATAGCGTCACTCCATGCAGCGGCAATTGCGGAGGAAGTTACGTCGGTTACCCGATGGGCTACTGGTGCGAGTTCGCACCGGGCTACGGATTTCATCAGGGCTTTGTCCACCCCGTCCCTCGGACGCACGGCTGCATTCGTTTGAAAGGCGAGGCTGCCCCAAAATTTTATGCGCTGATGCGAATTGGGACTCCGGTCAACATCGCCAGCAGCCAGCCTGAAGACGAGACAATCGGTGCGAAAGTGCAACGAGTGGACGACTCACGGACGCCGGATCCCGACCCGCATATCATGATTTCCGACGCCGCCTTTCAAAAACCAACCGGCACGTTGCTCGAATAGGCTTCCTGCGGCAAATTAGCCGCAGGACATTGTGAGCACGAACCTCATTTCCAGCGGAACGACGGCGCGCGAGAAAGTGAACTTGCGTACGCCGGACGTGATGGCCGCGGTGCAGGAACAGGTCGAGCAGCATTATCGCAGCGACATTGTCGAAAAAGTCCGTCGCGCCGGCGGAATTATTAAAGTCGGCGACACGACCGTGCGGCTGGCGAAACAGTTTGGTTTTTGTTACGGGGTCGAACGCGCGATCGATCTTGCCTACGCCGCCCGAAAAGTTTTCAAAGACCGCCGGCTCTTCATTGTCGGCGAGATCATTCACAACCCGGAGGTGAATCATCAGATCGCGTCGTTAGGGATCAAGAATCTGACCGGCCGAAACAAGCAGGCCGAGATTTCCGATTTGCAGCCGGAAGATATCGTGATCGTGCCGGCCTTCGGCACTGAGTTGTCGATGTTGCAGCAGATCAAAGAGCGCGGCTGCCAGATTGTCGACACCACCTGTGGCGACGTGATGAGCGTTTGGAAACGCGTCCGCAAATACGCGAGCGAATCGGCCACGTCGATCATTCACGGGAAGGCCGAGCATGAAGAAACCAAGGCAACCAGTTCGCGCGCGCTCGGTGACGGCAAAGGTCATTACCTGGTCGTGCTCACTCTGGCCGACACCGATTACGTTTGTAATTATATTCGTCACGGCGGCGATAAGCAGGCGTTCCTGGAAAAATTCAGTGGCGCGCATTCGCCGGGCTTCGATCCGGACGTGCATTTGAAAACGGTCGGGGTCGCAAATCAAACCACCATGTTGCGGGGCGAGACCGAGGAAGTGCAACGGCGAGTCCGGCAGGCGATTGTCGATCGTGATGGCGCGGACGAGGCGGAAAAAAACTTCCGCTTCTTCGATACCATCTGTGGCGCGACCCAGGAACGTCAGGACGCGTTGCGCGAATTACTAGACGTTAAAATGGACATCTTGCTTGTCGTTGGCGGCTACAACAGCTCGAACACTTCGCACCTCGCGGAAATGGGCGAGGAAAAATTGCCGACCTATTTTGTCTTGAACGCTTCGCGGCTGGTCTCGCGCAGCGAAATCAAGCATTACAATTTGCACGAAAAACGCGAAGTCGTTTCGCATTTTTGGCTTCCACCCGGACCGGCCGTCGTTGGCATCACTGCCGGCGCGTCTTGTCCGAACAACTTGATCGAGGAAACTTTGATCCGGCTGTTCGAGTTGCGCGGAATTCCGCGCCAGCAACTCGAGCTCGCCGCCTAGGATCAAGAATCCGGTAGGGACGTTTCTCGGAAACGTCCATTTCTTTTCACGAGAGATTCGGCGGATGGCTCGGAGAGCCATCCCTACCTGCAGCCTTGACACACAAGATCGACATCGTCAGCCTGACCACCCATGAATTCTCTCAATCGCTTTGCGGATCCGTTTTACTGTCTTACGAGACTGATTGTCGGACTCATGCTCGCCAGTCACGGCGGGCAGTTAGTTCTCGGTATGTTTGGTGGAATGCCCGGCTCGGATAACCCCTGGTTGCAGGTGGGCGGTTGGATTCAACTCGTCGGCGGCTTCATGATTGCTTTTGGCCTCTTTACTCGTCTTGCGGCCTTTATCTGCAGCGGCATGTTCGCCGTGGCCTATTTCAAGATGCATGTCATGGCTGCGACGACGGCGATGGCAAAGTTTTTCCCGATCTCGAGCGCCGGACCGCAGTTTTCCAACAAGGGCGAACTTGCCGTGTTCTATTGCTGGTTTTTCTTGTTCGTCGTGTTTTATGGCGCTGGACGCTGGAGTATTGATGGCCTGATCTGCAAAAGAAAATCGGCGACGGCTACGCCATCGACTGCTTAAGCTTTTGTCATTTCGAGCCAAGTCGAGAAATCTCTCAATGTTTTCGATGAAACATGCCGTCGGCGTACTCGTGTTGGTTTTCTTAGCACGTTCCGTTTCTGCGCAGGAATTCAAGGATTTTGGCAAAAACCGATTGAACGGTTCGCCGCGTCACGGCGAGTGGGTCGACCTCAAATCAGGCGACCGCACGATCAAAGCGTTCGTCGTTTATCCGGAATCGAAAAACAAAACGCCGGTCGTTTTAGTGATTCAGGAGATTTTTGGACTAACGGATTGGTTGCGCAGTTTGTCTGATGAGCTGGCGGAGAACGGTGTTATTGCCGTCGCCCCGGATCTCCTCAGTGGCCAAAAATACGAAGACGGTGACGCTGCAGGCAAAGCAACCCACGCGTTGCCCAAGGAACAGGTGATCAGCGATCTGAATGCGGCGGCCGATTACGCACTGAAGATCCCGGCGTGCAATGGAACGCTGGCGGTTTGTGGATTTTGCTGGGGCGGGGGATGGGCATTTCAGTACGCCAGCATCAATCCGAAATTGAAAGCGGCGTATTCATTCTATGGAGTCGCGGTCGATAACGCCGACGACGCCAAAAAGATTGCGTGTCCGGTTTACGGATTTAACGCCGAGAACGACGAGCGCGTGGACGCGACCATTCCCAAAGGGGAAGAGTTAATGAAAGCCGCCGGCAAAAAATATGAACCGGTGATTTACAAAGGCGCCGGTCACGGATTCATGCGCTCGGGCGAGCCGAACAATCCGAATGTTCGTGAAGGCGACAGGAAAGCGCGCGACGAAGCCTGGGTGCGCTGGAAAACGCTGCTGAAGCAGCTGCCATAAGTCGGTGGTAGGATTCTCCGCGGGCTGTCGCTAGAAATTCGTCAGACGTGTGCCGACAAAATTTGTGGCGGGCCGCGATCCTCGTCACGTTCGCGGCTATATTGGTTCCGGGCTATGAAAATCCTTAAGTTTGGTGGTTCTTCGCTTGCTACAACCGATTGCATCCGGGGTGTCGCCAGGATCGTTCTTGAGGAAGCGCGGCGGGGACCGGTCATCGTAGTGCTTTCCGCTTTTCAGGGCGTGACCAACCAGCTTCTCGATTGTGCGCGGCTGGCGGAAAAGAATGATCGGCGCTACGACGCGGCGTGGAAAAAAATCGCCGGCCGCCACCGCTCGGCGGTCGACAGTCTGGTCGGTCGACGTCGAGGTATCCGAATCCGATCGCAAGTCGATACACTTCTCGGCGATTTGCATGACGCGCTTCACGGCGTCCAGCTCTTAGGTCACAGTCCACCACGTGCGCTCGATCTAATCGTGAGTTTCGGCGAACGGCTGTGCGCGCTAATCGTGGCGGCACATCTTGCGCGGGTTCATCCCGCCCGGTTTGTTGACGCGCGACAACTCGTAGTCACGGACAACCAGTTCACGAACGCGAACGTGATCTTTAGCAAAACGAATCGCGCGGCGCGACGATACTTTAAAGACCTGTTCCAACTTCGCCGCCGCCGGCCGATACCTGTCGTGACCGGATTTATTGGATCGACCAGCGACGGCCAAACTACAACAATCGGCCGCAATGGATCCGATTACACGGCCGCCATTCTAGGCGCTGCTCTTGGCGCCTCCGTGATTGAGATCTGGACGGATGTCGACGGCGTCTTGAGCGCCGATCCGAAGGCGGTCGCACCTGCGTTTGTTTTGCCGCGGATCACATACGAAGAAGCGATGGAGTTGTCGTATTTCGGCGCGAAGGTGCTTCACCCCGCCGCGATTGCTCCGGCCGTAGCCAGGCGAATTCCGCTTCTGATCAAGAATACATTCCATCCAGAGGAGCCGGGTACGCTCATTTCGGGTGCTCGCAGTGATGGCGATCAACTTGCGAAGGGGATCAGCTCAATCGCGGGACTGACGCTCCTTACCATTCGGGGCCTGAGCATGGTTGGAGTTCCCGGAATCGCCGAGCGATTATTTCGTGCGCTGGCATCTCGCGGCGTCAACGTCATCCTCATCTCCCAAGCTTCATCCGAGCACACGATTTGTTTCGCCGTCCGCGAGGCCGACACGACTTTAGCGATTGCGGCCGTGCGTCACGAATTTCGGTTCGAATTCCAGAACCATTTGACATCGCTCGATGAAAAACCAAATCAAGCGATCGTCGCGGTCGTCGGCGATGAGATGAAAGGGCACCCTGGTGTCTCTGGCAAAGTGTTCGGAGCACTTGGCCGGCATAACATTAATATCAGCGCGATTGCGCAGGGCGCGTCAGAACGCAACATCTCTTGCGTCATCGACGTAGCGCAGCAAGCGCGTGCGCTGAATATCATCCATCAGGCGTTCTTCGAAGTCCGCAAACGCCTCGCGCTTGTCGTAATCGGCGTCGGAAATATCGGTAGAACGCTACTGCGACAACTGCGCGAGCAGCGCGCGTATCTGCTTGCCCGTGGATTCGATGTCACGGTGGTTGGCGTGGCCAATAGCAAGTGGTTTGCGCTGGAGGGTAACGGCATCAATCTCGCACGCTGGCGCGATAGATTATCCGCTTCGCGAAGACGGATGGATCCGCAGGTCCTGGCAAGGGAAATCGCAAAACTCGAGTTGACCGACGCAGCGGTAGTTGATTGCACGGCCGCCGATTCAATCGTGAAGGCGTATCCCGATTTTGTCAGAGCGAATCTGCACATCATCACGCCGAACAAGCGCGCGAACGTGTTGCCGTGGCGAAAATACGCGGCCCTGATGGAGCTTTTGCGAAAGCGGCAGAAGTACTTTCTAGATGAAGCCAACGTTGGCGCGGGACTGCCTATCATGTCGACGCTGCGCGACCTGATCGCCAGCGGAGACGTGATCAGGAAGGTGGAAGGCATTTTCTCGGGCACGCTGAGCTATCTGTTCAATAGTTTTGATGGGAGCATGCCATTTAGCGCTCTCGTGCGAAGAGCTTACCAGACCGGGCTGACCGAGCCGGATCCGCGCGATGATCTCTGCGGTCAGGACGTAGCTAGAAAGTTGCTTATTCTCGCGCGCCAAAGTGGATCGAAATTGGAAATCGCGGACGTCCAGGTTGAGAGCCTGATTCCTCGAAGTTTGGCGCTGAGGCCATTCTCGCACCGATTTTTCAGCTCATTGGCTAAGCACGATTGCGAAATGGCAGAACGATTGAAACGCGCGCAATCGCGCGGCGCAGTGCTGCGATACGTCGGCACGCTCGAAGGCGGTCGCGCGCGCGCCGGAACCAGAGAGTTCCCGCACGATCATCCAATCGCCGCTACCAAGGGCAGCGACAACATCATCGCATTTACGACGAAGCGTTACTCGCGTACCCCCCTCGTTGTTCAGGGCCCGGGGGCAGGCGCGGATGTTACGGCGATGGGCGTTTTCTCCGATATCCTCAAGTTGCTCAATTACCTGCCGCACTAGGATCCGGAACTATTTTTTCACGCCTTCGAGTTCATCCGCGAGGTCGCCCGCACCGTAAACCTTACGGAGCGCTTCACTGATGGCCGCGGAATCGACGGAAACGGCACGCGCCTGCGTGTCTGTGTAAATGCAATCCAGCACCAGCGATTGAATGTTGCCGTCGAAAATGATCCCGACGAATTCGTTGTTCTTGTTCACCACCGGGCTGCCACTGTTGCCACCAATGATGTCGGCGTCGGAAATGAAATTGAATGGCGTATTCGGGTTGAGCCGCGACTTGCGATCGAGCCACCGTTTCGGGATGTCGAATGGCGGCTGGTTGTTGTGCTCGGCGCCCCGCTGATAAAGGCCGGCGGTGTTGGTTAGCGCCGCGATTTGTTTGCCGCCTTCTTCGTAACCGCGCACCGTCCCATAGCTGACTCGAAGCGTGAACGTCGCGTCCGGATAATTGCTCGTGCCTTCGAGCGCAAAGCGCGCTTTCGCGATTTCGGCGTAGGCCTGTTGTTTGATCTCGTCCTGGGCTTCATAAACTTTGCGCGCTTCACGCGCCGGACCATCGACCATGCGCGCGAGTTCGATCATCGGATCTTTCACGGCTGAAACCGAGGTCGCGCCGCCGGCGCAGAGTTGTTTACGGAACGCGAGGTCTTTGAGCTTCGTGCCGGTGACCAGCTCGCTTGCGCGATCCACCGGCGATTTGCCCACGAGCACTTGCCTAACGAGTGGATCGTCCGCACCGAATCGCTCTGTCATGTCGGTGAGTGAATCGGTCAGCTTCACGATCTCGTAGTCGTCGTAGATCGGTTGCGATGAGAAGAGCTCGAGCTCGAGCGATTCCTTGTAGCTGTCGCGAAACTCTGGGAACCGTTCGCCGTTCGGTTTCGTCATTTCATCGCCATGACGCAGCAGCCGCCGCGCATACTGGTACACCGTGCTGGAGAAGGCGCGCGGCGCGCGATAGTCGGCTTGCGCGCGCCCGCGGAACTGTTCGAAGTAATTGTAGATCGGCAAAACTTTTGCCGTTTCCTGCTGTGCCTGTTTGATCTTGTCGAACAACGGGCCCACGCCTTGCGCGCCCGCGAGTTTCTTTTGTCGAGCTTCGATCGCGCGCCAGACGTCGGGATCCAACAGTCCCGCGACATAACCATCGTAACGTTTCCGATTGTTCTCCACGCTGCGCGTGGCCTGCTCTGCGCGACGTTTGTTTTCGAAAGAGCGAGCGCCCCACGCGTGCAGAAAAGTTTCGCGCCGATAAAACATGTTCAGCAGATACGGAACTTCGCCATCACGCAGCTCCGCCAATTCGCTGACTGCAAGCTGGCGATCGGTGCGTCCGGGATTGCCGCTGACAACTGTCAGCTCGCCGTCGGCCGGACCCTTCGTGTTCCACTTCAGGTAATTGTCGATCTTCGCCGGCTTTCCGTTTTCGTAGGTGCGGAAGATGCAGATATCGAGATCGAACCGCGGGTATTCGAAATTGTCGGGGTCGCCGCCATAAAACGCGATCTGTTCCTCCGGCGCGAACACCAGCCGCACATCGTCGTAACGTTTGTAGCGGTAGAGGTGAAACTGTCCGCCCTGGTAAAGCGTGACCACGTCCGAGCGCAATCCGGTTTTCTCGCGTGACTCTTTCTCGATCTGCGCCATGACATTCGCCCGCGCTTTGTTCGCGTCTTCGGCCGGCATGCCCGACTGCACGGCGCTTTTCACGCGGTCCGTCACATCTTCGATCGACATCAGCACATTGAGTTCGAGGTCGGTCGCCTTCACTTCGTCCTTCTGCGACTTCGCGTAGAACCCGTCGCGCACGTAATTTTTCTTCTCGCTCGAAATCTTCTGTAGCGTGTCTAGCCCGACGTGATGGTTGGTGATGCACAATCCGTTAGGCGAAACGAACGAGCCGCTGCCGCCGGAGTTGAAGCGCACGCTCGATTTCTGGAGATGCTCGAGCCATTGCGGCGTCGGCTCGAATTGATACTTCTCCTTTAATTGTTTGAGCGGCGGATTGTTGAACAGCCACATTCCCTCATCGCCAAATGCGCGATCGCTCAGGCTGGTCAGCAACACGCACAGAAAGAGAAGCGAGACGACATTTCGCATCCGCCACATTAATCGCGATGCGATTGTCGACAAGCCAGTCAGGCGCGCAATCCCGAGTCGCGCTTGCGGATGCGAACGAGGCCAGGAATGGCAGTAGCGCCCAGAACAAGCAGGACCATCAAAATAATTGCATACTCGACGACCGCGAACGCCACTGAGGTCAACCTTGCCAAAACGTGCACCATTAATATCTAAGACCGCAGGTGGCCCTCACTGGTTACAAAAAGTTGTCGCGTAAGCTGGAGGGCACTCAACCGTGGACATCGAGCGAGAGCGGTATCACGATTGGACACGTGTTTGGCATTAAAGGTCGAAAGATTGAACGACTCGATTTCATCGTCGCGGGTGCGCAGAAGTCGGGCACGACCGCGTTGCATTATTTTTTGAGAAAGCATCCACAGATCGCGCTGCCAGAGCGGCAAGAGCTGCATTTCTTTGACGACGACGAAATTTTTTCCCGGCCGGTCGATTACGGCCTGTTACATCGACATTTTCGGCCGATCGTAAGGTGGACGCTCCTCCGCTTCGCGACGGCGCGGCGGGCAATAGCCGGCGAAGTCACGCCGAGTTATTTGTATTGGAAGCCGGCAATGGAGCGGATTTGGAATTACAACCGGCAAGTCAAACTCGTCATCCTGCTGCGAAATCCGATCGATCGCACGTTCGCGCACTGGAACATGCAACGCTTCAAGGACCGCGAGCCGCTCGATTTCCTGGACGCGCTCAAAGAAGAACCGAGACGGATCGCGCAGCCGTTGACGATTGAATCGCGGCGCTTTGCCTATCTCGATCGCGGTTTCTATTCCGGGCAACTCGAACGGGCCTTTAAATTTTTTCCGCGAGAACAAGTGCTCGTCGTAAAATTCGAAGATTTTCGAGATCGAAAGCAGGAAACGCTGGACCGGATTTTTGAATTCGTTGGCGCGAAGCCATTGCGTCGCGTTCGTAACAAAGATCGAAACATTGTTCCGTACGAGCGCACGATGACGCCGGAGGAGCGAAAATATCTTATCGAAGTTTTCTCAGCCGAGATAACGAAACTCGAGCAAATGCTCGGCTGGGATTGCTCTGACTGGAGGTTGTGATGGTAGGGACGCCGCGCTTCGGCGTCCGCGGACATCACAGCGCGATCCCTACCTTTGTTTAAATCGCGGCCTTTGATTTGGATCCACGCCCAGCAACGCTTTCGACCGAAAAATCCGTGCGCCTCGCGATAAAAAAAATTCGCGCAGTCCCGGAGTAAAAAAGGAGGAACCGTCCGAGCGCGGATTAAAGTCGAGAAGCAATCGGCCGTTTTCGTTTAGGAACCGCGTCCGAATATCGTTGATGAAAAATTCCCAATCGGCAGGCGACCATTCAACGCCATCGCGGACACGGCCGATCCGGTGAAAACAAATTCGGTGCGCGGTCACGAGATCGAATTTCCCGCCGAGATCGGGCAGGGGAGTTTGTCGTTCGATTCGGCCGATCACCCGCGGAAGATCGAGGAGCGCGGTGGTTGCGCGGAAAAGGGGCTCGTGGTCGGTGTCGAAGCCCAGCACGTCGTGTCCGAAGAATTTGCAGACGTAAAGGAAGTAACCGGCACCGCAACCAAGATCGAGAATGCGCAGCGGCGCCGCGCGATCGAGCCAGAGATCTTGCGCGCGCTCGATATTGATCTCGATCCAGTAAACCACGTCCTCGAACCGATTGATTCTCGGCGAGCCGGGGCGATAGGGATATTGCTCCCGCAGCTTCTCGAACTGCGCGCGGTCGAGTGTTTCCAAAATGCGCTGCTTGTTGACGGGATGCGCTCCGCGACTGAGGTGTTCGAACGCGCTGGCAAAGAAATCGGTCGAAAGTAGCTTCTGGAGCTTGCGTGACAATTTCATTGCGGCCAACTAATGCTGCGCACTAAATGACGACTTTGCTGATCAGCGGTAACAGATGCAACAAGTGAAACGAATTCTTCTCGTTGGGAAAATGGACCGACATCTCCGAGTGAGCCGGGGCGGAACGAAATGAAAAAGGTCCCACTTTCCCGCGTTTTCGTGAACGACGAGGTGCGTGAGGCCGGCATGCGCGCGATGAATTCGGGCTGGTACATCCTCGGAAACGAGTGCGAGACATTCGAAGCGGAGCTGGCGGCCTTCGTCGGAACGAAAGAAGCGGTCCTTTGTTCGTCGTGGACGACCGGCGCTTTGATGTTGCATCACGCCATGGGAGTTTGCCCCGGCGACGAAATTCTCGTTCCATCGCACACTGCGTTTCCATCAATTGAACCGATGATTCATCGGGGCGCGCGGCCGGTTTTCATCGACATCGACGAGACCTA
>Ga0193751_1000539_pt1 | contig 29121 bp, 26 predicted proteins | sample L1c2metaG_FD_143050 | JGI IMG/M metagenome (GOLD analysis project Ga0193751, IMG submission 143050) | Soil microbial communities from a riparian zone of the East river system, Colorado, United States - L1c2 | ecosystem: Environmental > Terrestrial > Soil > Riparian zone | place: USA: East River... | reverse complement strand
GCGACGCGGTTGCCGTCAAGGTCGCGCACGAACGCGGCGTAGTAGCCCGGGTTGCGATGGGCGCGCAGGCCCGGCGCGCCATCCGAGCTGCCGCCGGCCGCGAGCGCCGCCGCGTGGAATGCGTCGACCTCCGCCGCGCTGCGCGCGCGCAGGCAGACATGCACGCCGGTGTCGGCGGCAACACCGGCCATGGCCGGCCGCAGGTTGAGCCAGAACTCCGGATAGCGCTTGCCGAAGCCGACCGTCCTCGGCCGCACCTCGAGCTTGGTAAAGCCAATGGCGCCGAGCACCGCCTCATAGAAACGCGCGGCATGGCCGAGATCGGCGACGGCGAGCGAAACGTGGTCGATCACCTCGACACCTTCAGGCCGGCGCGCCCGACCGGACCAGCTTGCAGACGATCGAGTCCATCAGCGCCTGGAACGAGGCATCGATGATGGTCTCCGACACCCCGACGGTGATCCAGCGCGCGCCGGTCTCGTCCTCGCTTTCGATCAGCAGCCGGGGTAACGCAAATCGCTGCAACGGCGACATGCGCAGACTTATAGCGCACACGACGACGGGCCGGTATCCTGAAAACAGACATAGCAAGGAGTGGAAGATGGCCAGGTTTCCGCAAGGGCCGGAGCAGCATGCCCGACAGTAAACCGAAGACCATCGACGCATTGCGGGAACTCGCGCGCCAGCATGCACCCGAGCCGATCAAGAAGATAGTCCGAGCAGCAAGGCGCGCGCTTGGATACCTACGCGGGCCCACGCCCGCGCCCTACGACGTGCGCCCATTTCTCCGGACGCCGGACCCGGCGGTAATGGCGGCGGCAGCCTCCAATGATTTCGAGCGCATGTTCTACGGGCATGAGGGACGGCAATCGTTCAAACCTCACCACTATTTTGAAATTTACGACCGGCACCTGTCACGGTTTCGCGGTACGACCGTGCGCATCCTGGAGATCGGCGTGCAGACCGGTGGGTCATTGCAGCTATGGCGCAAATACTTTGGGCAGAATGCCACCGTGTTCGGGATCGACATTGATGAAAGGTGCCGCTTTATGAATGATGCCGATGCGCAGGTACGCATCGGGTCGCAGGCCGATCCGGCGTTTCTGCGATCCGTCGTCGAAGAGATGGGCGGCCTCGATGTCGTTGTCGATGACGGCGGGCATGTTGCCGAGCACCAGCGTATCAGCTTCGACACGCTATTCCCGCTTCTATCCCAATCCGGCATCTACATCTGCGAGGACCTCTGCACGTCCTATTGGGACGTTTACCACAATGGCGGTTACCGCCGCCCCGGAACGTTTATAGAGTACGTCAAGCAAATGATCGACGATTTACACGCCTGGTATCACGACGAACCGCAGCGAGCGGTGCCAAATGCCACCACGTCCATTCACGCCATCTGCATGTACGACAGCATGGTGGTGATCGAGAAGCGCCCCAAAGGACGGCCATTCTTCTCAGGCATGCCGCCCAATAAATCCTAGGGTCTGTCTTCAGTCAGGGGATTCCCAAATCAGCGATTGAGTGATTCATGAAGATCGGCCTGAGGAAGGGCTGACCGATGCGACGGAAAGCCCGCACCTACGCCGGCGCGCCGGACTTGACCAGCTTGTAGACGATCGAGTCCATCAGCGCCTGGAACGAGGCGTCGATGATGTTCTCCGACACCCCGACGGTGATCCAGCGCTCCCCGGTCTCGTCCTCGCTTTCGATCAGCACCCGGGTCACCGCCTCGGTGCCGCCGTCGAGGATACGCACGCGATAGTCGGTGAGCTTGAGGCCGGCGATGAAGCGCTGATACTTGCCGAGGTCCTTGCGCAGCGCGAGGTCGAGCGCGTTGACCGGCCCGTTGCCCTCGGCCGCGGAAATCAGCTCCTCGTCGCCGACCTTCACCTTGACCACCGCCATGGTGACGGTGACGCGCTCGCCTTTCGCGTTGTTGCGCTGCTCGACGTTGACGTCGAACCGGGTCACGTCGAAATAGTTGGGCACTCGACCGAGGGTGCGGCGCGCCAGCAACTCGAACGACGCGTCGGCCGCCTCGTAGGCATAGCCCCTCGCCTCGCGCTGCTTGACCGCCTCGAGCAGGCGGCCGACGCGGGGATCGTCCTTGTCGACCGCAAGGCCGATGCGGTCGAGCTCGGAGAGCACGTTCGAGCGGCCCGACTGGTCCGACACCAGGAGCTTGCGGCGGTTGCCGACCGCCTCGGGCGGCACGTGCTCGTAGGTCGCCGGATCCTTGGCGATGGCCGAGGCATGGATGCCGGCCTTGGTGGCGAACGCGCTTTCGCCCACGTAGGGCGCGTGGCGGTCGGGCGCGCGGTTGAGCATCTCGTCGAGGATGCGCGAAGCGTGGGCGAGGCTCTTGAGCTTGGCGTCGGTCACGCCGATGTCGAACCGTTCGGCAAACTCGGATTTAAGCTTGAGGGTCGGAATGATGGAGACGAGATTGGCGTTGCCGCAGCGCTCGCCCAGGCCGTTGAGCGTGCCCTGAATCTGGCGCGCGCCCGCGCGCACGGCGGCGAGCGAGTTCGCCACCGCCTGTTCGGTGTCGTTGTGCGCATGGATGCCGACGCGCTCGCCCGGAATGCGCGCGGTGACCGCCCCGACGATCGCCTCGACCTCGTGCGGCAGGGTGCCGCCGTTGGTGTCGCACAGCACCACCCAGCGCGCGCCCTCCTCGACCGCCGCTTGCGCGCAGGAGAGCGCGTAATCCGGGTTCGCCTTGTAGCCGTCGAAGAAGTGCTCGCAGTCGACCAGCACCTCGCGCCCCTTCGCCTTGGCGGCGCGCACGCTGTCGCGGATCGAGGCGAGGTTTTCCTCGAGCGTGGTTTCGAGCGCGACGCGCACTTGATAGTCCGACGCCTTGGCGACGAAGCAGACCGCGTCCGCCTTGGCGTCGAGCAGCTGCACCAGCCCGGGATCGTTCGAGGCGGAGCGGCCGGGCCGCCGCGTCATGCCGAAGGCGGTGAACGTCGCGCCGAGCTTGCGGTCGTGCGCGAACAGTTCCGTGTCGGTCGGATTGGCGCCCGGATAGCCGCCCTCCACGTAATCGATGCCGAGATCGTCGAGCAGCGCGGCGACCTTCAGCTTGTCCTGGACGGTGAAATCGACGCCGTTCATCTGCGCGCCGTCGCGCAGGGTCGTGTCGAAGAGATAGAGGCGCTGTTTCATGACTTTGCCCCGGTCGAGCCGCGACGCTCAGTCCCCTCTCCCCTTGCGGGAGAGGGGTGCCCGCGCGAAGCGCGGGCGGGGTGAGGGGTCGCTTGCTCTAGCGCTTCCAAGATAACCGTCAGCACACCTTCGAGGTTCTTCAAGACCTCGTTGTTCCAGAATCTCAACACTCGAAACGCATTTTGCGCAAACCACCGATCGCGCCGCGCATCGCTCTCTGACTCGGCGTGCTGTCCGCCATCTACTTCTATCACAACCCGTGCCGGATAACAGATGAAGTCGGCAATGTAGAACCCGATCGGCACCTGCCGACGAAATTTGTATCCTGCGAACCGGCGATCGCGCAGCGCGTACCATAGCTTGCGCTCCGCATCCGTCATCTTCGCTCGCAGCTCGCGCGCCCGCGAGACATGAGATGCAGGAGCCCCCTCACCCGCCGAGCGCCTTCGGCGCTCGGCACCTCTCCCGCAAGGGGAGAGGGTTTTGGAGCACGCCTCTCGCTCATCGCTTCACCTTCCAGGTGGTGGTGCCGTCCTTGTTGTCCTCGAGCTCGATACTCATCGCGTCAAGCCTCGACCGGATGCGGTCAGCTTCGGCGAAGTCCCGCGCCTTGCGGGCGACAACGCGCTTATCAATGAGTTCTTGGATTGCAGTTTCGTCCAGACCCTTGAACGCATCCAGGACCTTTTCCTTCTCTCTCTCTTCCCATGAGAGAAAGGAAGCGCGAGAAAATCCCAAGAAGGCTAGATTTTGACCAAGTTCAACGGCTTGCGAACTCTGTCCAGCGGAGTTGATCCGATTTCGAATCGCATGAAGTTCAGAAATAGCTTTCGGAGTATTCAAATCATCAAGCAAGGCCTCGCGCACCGCCTCCGAAAGTGCTGACGAAGCCGGGGCTGTTACCTTAAACCAGTCTTCTAATGTCGCCGCGCTCGCCTCAAGTCCTTTAAGTGTCCAATCGGTTGGCTGCCGGTAGTGAGTCTTGAGCATGTTGAGCCTGAGGACCTCGCCTGGCCAATCCGCCAGCAGTTCCCGGATCGTGATGAAATTGCCGGCGGACTTCGCCATCTTCTCGCCTTCGACCTGCAGGAAGCCGTTGTGCATCCAGGTGCGCGCCATGACGGGCGCGTGGAACGCGCAACGCGATTGGGCGATCTCGTTCTCGTGGTGGGGAAACACGAGGTCGATGCCGCCGCCGTGGATGTCGAAGGTCTCGCCCAGATGTTTCCACGCCATGGCGGAGCACTCGATGTGCCAGCCGGGCCGCCCGGGCGCCGCGATGCCGCACGGCGACGGCCACGCCGGCTCGCCGGGCTTCGACGGCTTCCACAGCACGAAGTCCATGGGGTCGCGCTTGTAGGGCGCCACGTCGACGCGGGCGCCGGCGATCATCTCGTCGAGCGAGCGCTTCGACAGCTTGCCGTAATCGGGCATCGACGGCACGGCAAACAGCACGTGCCCCTCGGCCACATAGGCGTTGCCGGCCGCGACCAGCCGCTCGATCAAATCCCTCATCTCGTCGATATGCTCGGTCGCGCGCGGCTCGACCGTTGGCGGCAGGCAGCCGAGCGCCGCCACGTCCTCCTTGAAATTACGGTAGGTCTCCTCGGTGAGCTCGCGGATCGCGATGCCGCGTTCGGCGGCGCGCGCGTTGATCTTGTCGTCCACGTCGGTGATGTTGCGCACGTACGTGACGTGGTCGGCGCCGTAGAGATGGCGCAGCAGCCGGAACAGCACGTCGAACACGATCACCGGGCGCGCGTTGCCGATGTGGGCGAAGTCGTAGACCGTGGGGCCGCACACGTACATGCGCACGCGCGCCGGATCGAGCGGCTGGAACACCGGCTTTTCGCGCGTCAGCGTATCGTAGAGCTTGAGATCCATCGGACGTTTCCCGCCTGCTGGCCGGGCGTCCGTTTCGTCTCGTGAGGGAAAAGACGGCCGCAGCCAGCGTGATCGCTAGCGAATAATCTCCCGGCAAATGCCGCAGATCCGGTTAAGGCCGTTCATTGGCGCGGCAGAATGGTGATTTCCGGCGCCTGCGTCAAGTCGGCGGCCGGCAACCGTTGCCAAAAAGCCACGCCCCGCCGGCGAAATGACGGCGATGGCCGGATGGCGATTGCGGGCGCCGGGGAAATCATGGAATGGAACGAAAGGGCGGGAACGGGGGCGCGCACGCGCGTGCTTAACCGACTCTCAACGGGTGCACCGTATCTTCCGCGGCCGGGGAAACTGTGACCAACGAGCATCGCATGCGCGTCCTGATCGCCATCGGCGCCCTCGCCGGGGTGCTTTCACTTGCGGTCCCGGCCCAGGCCGAGACCCAGGTCTTCATCGTCGCCAGCAACGCGGACGGCTACGGCGTCGACCGCTGCCTGACGACCGGCGCCAGTTGCGGCAACCTGATCGCCACCGCCTACTGTCAGGCGCGCGACTTCGCCCAGGCGCGTTCGTTCCACAAGGTCGACCAGGACGACGTCACCGGCGGCGGGGCACAGAAGGCCCAGGCCTGCGGCGTCGGCTGCGACGCATACGTCGCGATCGAGTGCACGCGCTGAAGCGGGATAGCTTTTCTGCGAATCGCAATCCCGCTTTAGCTTACTAATGGAGCATGATCTTTTTCCGAAAACCGGTACCCACTTTTCGGGATCATGCTCTAACCGGGTTACTTCTCCAGCCAGTCGGCGCATTTCGGCGCCGGGTCCGGCCCCCACGGCATGATCGGCACGCTGGAGGTCGAGTTCTTCGGCGAGCCTTCGATCAGCTTGTCGGAATAGACGAGGTAGACGAGCACGTTGCGCTTGGCGTCGCAGCCGCGCACGATCTGCATCTTCTTGAACAGGATCGAGCGCCGGCGGTGGAACATCTCCTCGCCCTGCGCGAGCTTGTTCTTGAAATGGATCGGGCCGATCTGCCGGCAGGCGAGCGAAATGTCGGACACCTCCTCGGCGATGCCGAGCCAGCCCTTGACCCCGCCGCGCTCGGGCACGGTGAAGTGGCAGGCGACGCCGTCGATCTCCGGATCGTCGATCGCGTAGGTCGCGAGCTTGTCGTTCGGCGTCAGCCATTTGAACACCGTCGACTTGCGGAAGATCAGGTCCGGCTCGTCGGCGGCGCGGGCCGCCGGCGCCATGATGGCGCACAGCGCCGCCGCGAGCGCGATTGCCGCGGCAATCAGCGTCGTGGGACGAGCACGACGTGCGACGGACGAACGATGGCGCATCGGCCCCTCCCGTTTTCGCAACGAAGCCGATATGGGGGTGCGCACGCCCGATTGCGAGGCGCGGCGCAGGCCGCCGGCGGCCGGAGCGCGTCAGGCGTGGCCGGACTGGTTCTCCTCCTGGATGATCTCCAGGCGATTGCCGACCGGGTCCGACACGTGGAATCGGCGGATGTGCGGCAGGTCGGTATCCCATTTCGGCTCGTAGCCGGCGCCGGCCAGCCGCTCGGCGAGGCCGTCGAGATCGGACACGCGGAGCCCCGGATGCGCCTTGCGGGCGGGGCGGAAGTCCGCCTCGACGCCGAGATGGATCTCGACCGGGCCGCTGCGCAGCCACAGGCCGCCGCGCTTGGCGAGGATGTCGGGCTTCTTGATCTCGGTCATGCCGAGCAGGCCGACGTAGAACGGCCGGCAGCGGTCCTCGGCGCCGGGCGGAATGGCCAACTGGACGTGATCGAGCTTGGTGATGATCGCCTTGGTGATGATCGTGTTCATGCCTAGACCTCGCGTCCGATCAGTGCATCGACGGAGTACGGGCCGCCGCCGCGCGCGATGAAATGCAGGGTCACCAGCGCCCAGAACAGCGGGTATTCGTAGCCCTTGATGTCCCAATAGAAGCCGAACTGCCAGTGGTAGGCGATCGCCGTCAACAGGAAGATCAGGATCGGCACCGCGACGATGCGGGTGAGGAACCCGAGCGCCAACAGGAGGCCGCCGACGAACTGGGTGAGCGCCACCGCGAAAGTCCAGAACAGGCCCGGGACGAACCCTGCGCTCTCGAAGAACCGGGCAAAGGCTTCGTGATTGCCGAACAGGATCGTGCCGCCGTGGACGGCGAGGGAGACGCCGGCGCACAGGCGCACCAGCATCTCGGTGACGGGCGCCATCGCCCGATAGGCGGGACCGAGCGCGGGAACCACGAGGCGCGACGTGCCGGTCATCGCGTTCTCACCTTTGCGGTCGGCGCTGCGCGGCTATGCCGGGTCGCGCCGGTGCGGGTCGAAGCGCTTCTGCAGGCCAGCCCAGCAGTCGACATAGTCGTCCTGGCGCGTCTCCAGCGCGGCGGCATATTTGGTGACACGCTGGCGGAACCGGCTCTCGAACATGAACGCCATGGTGTGCTCGAGCTTCACCGGCTTCAACGCGGCATTGCTGGCGTGCCGGAAGGCGTCGCTGTCGGGCCCGTGCGGCAGCATCATGTTGTGCAGGCTCATGCCGCCGGGCACGAAGCCCTCGGGCTTGGCGTCGTAGACGCCGTACACCAGGCCCATGAACTCGGACATGATGTTGCGGTGATACCACGGCGGCCGGAACGTATTTTCCGCCACCAACCAACGCTCGGGAAACAGCACGAAATCGATATTGGCGGTGCCGTGGGTTTCCGACGGCGAGGTCAGGCAGGTGAAGATCGACGGATCGGGGTGGTCGAACAGAACCGCGCCGACCGGCGAGAAGCGCCGCAGGTCGTATTTGCACGGCGCGTAATTGCCGTGCCAGGCGACGACGTCGAGCGGCGAATGGGCGACTTCGGTCGAATAAAGCTCGCCGCCCCATTTGACGAACAGCGTGCAGGCCTCGTCGCGATCCTCGTAGGCGGCGACCGGCGTCTCGAAGTCGCGCCGGTTGGCCAGGCAATTGGCGCCGATCGGACCGCGATCCGGCAACATGAAGGCGCCGCCGTAGTTCTCGCACACATAGGCGCGCGCCGGGCCGTCGATCAATTCGACGCGGAAAATGACGCCGCGCGGGATGACGCAAATCTCGCCGGGCACGATGTCGATCACGCCGAACTCGGTGCGGAACCGCAGGCCGTTCTCCTGGGCGACCACGAGCAGCTCGCCGTCCGCATTGAACATGTGCTCATGCGTCATCGAGGAAGTGACGAGCGCCACGTGGCTCGCCATGCCGCCGAGCGCTTCCGCGTCGCCCGCGGTCGTGATGGTGCGCAGCCCGCTGACGAAAGTGAGCTTGTCCGCGGGGATCGGAATCGGGCTCCAGCGCAATTGCCCGATCGGCAGCTCGTCGTCCTCGCGCGCCGGCGCGGTGCGGATCAGGCCGTTGTCGATGCGCCGAAAGCGGCCGGTGTGCCGGACCGTCGGGCGGATGCGGTAGAGCCACGAGCGCTGGTTGCTCGCCTGCGGCGCGGTGAAGGGCGAGCCGCTGAGCTGCTCGGCGTAGAGCCCGTAATTAACCTGCTGCGGGGAGTTGCGGCCGATCGGCAGAGCGCCGGGCAGCGCCTCGGTCTCAAAACTGTTGCCGAAGCCGGACATGTAGCGCGGCGCCGGATCCGATCGACGCGCGCGCGCACGGGCCGACGCGGCGGGGCGGTCCAGCATGTCGTGGGTGCTCATGATGGCCTCCGGCCGGCGCTCGCACGGCGGTTACGGCCGGCATGCAGGGCCTGCCGTTGCGCGCCTGGGAAACTTCGGCCATGTTCCCGCGACAGGCGGACGAACACAAGCGGGTCGTGCGGTCGAGGGCCGCTCGTGGCAAATGTTTCGCGTCCGACCGGGCGCTGTCCTCCGCCTGCAAGGCAGGCCCGCCCAACCAAAACAACGACACAAGAGGGAACGCCGTGAAGCTTTATTCCTACTTCCGATCGTCGGCCGCCTATCGGGTGCGCATCGCGCTCAATCTCAAGGGCATCGCCTACGAGACCGTGCCGATCCATCTCACCAAGGACGGCGGCCGCCACAAGAGCGCGGAATACCGCGCGATCAATCCGCAAATGCGCGTCCCCGCGCTGGAGCTGGCGGGCGGCGAGGTGCTGGTGCAGTCGCTGGCGATCATCGATTATCTCGACGAGACGTTCCCGCAGCCGCCGCTGCTGCCTCCCGATGCGCGCGCGCGCGCCCAGGCACGCGCCGTCGCCGAGATCGTCGCCTGCGACATCCATCCGCTCAACAACCTCGCGCCGCTCAATTATCTGCGCGACCCGCTCGGCCACGACCAGGCTGCGGTGCGGGGGTGGTACCACCACTGGATCCTGGAAGGCTTCGCGGCGATCGAGGGGATGATCAAGCCCGGCCCCTATGCGCTCGGCGCGGCCGTCACGCTCGCCGACGTCTGCCTGGTACCGCAGGTCGCCAACGCTCAGCGGTTCAAGGTTCCGCTCGATAGGTTTCCCAACATCGCGGCGGTCGAAGCAGCGTGCCAGCAGCTTCCCGCCTTCGACAAGGCGCGGCCGGAAAACCAGCCCGACGCGGAGTAGGTCCGATTTCCGATTTTCCTCCGTCCGCGGATGCGGCGACGCATTCGGGCCTCGGGCACGGCGTGACGGCGACGCAGTACAGCATTCCGCGCGTCCTCATGTGGATGACCGGCGTGCTGCTGTCATTCACCGCCATGGCGCTGTCGATCCGCGCGCTGAGCAAGACCCTCGGCGTGTTCGAGATCCTGAGCATCCGCAACGCCACCGGCGTGGTGGTCCTCTCGGCCCTCGCGATCGTGCGGCCGCAGCTGCGTCGGCAAATCAGGCTGCGCCATATCTGGCTGCAGACCGCGCGCAACGTGCTGAGCTTCGCCGGCCAGTTCACCTGGGCGCTGGGCATCACCCTGTTGCCGTTCGCGACCGTGTTCGCGCTCGAGTTCACCACGCCGGCCTGGGTCGCGCTGTTCGCCGTGCTCCTGCTGGGCGAGCGGATGACCGCGAGCCGCATCGGCGTGGTCGTGCTCGGGCTCGCCGGCATCCTGCTGATCGAGCGGCCCGGCCTCGAGGGCTTCCAGCCGGCCTCCCTGCTGGTGCTCGGAGCGGCGGTGGCGTTCGGGGCGTCCGCCATCACCACCAAGAAGCTGACCGCCTGGGAAACCACGTTCGCGATCCTGTTCTGGATGAACCTGATGCAGTTGCCGATGAATCTGCTGGGCAGCGACCCGCTGTTCGTGCGCAAGCTCGACGCCGGCCAGCTGCTGCCGCTGCTGGGCATCGCGCTGTCCGGACTGTCGTCGCACCTGTGCCTGACCAACGCGTTCCGCCACGGCGACGCCACGGTGGTCTATCCGCTCGATTTCTTCCGTCTGCCGCTGATCGCGCTGATCGGTTGGTCGTTCTACGGCGAGCCGCTCGATCCCATGGTGTTCGCGGGCGCCGGCCTCATCATCGCGGGCGTCCTGTGGAACCTGCACGACGCCGCGCGCGGACGATGACGGGACCGGACGGACGCGGCAACATCGTGGTATCGTTGCGAGTCTCCACAGTTTGGTCACCTTCGATGCGCTTGATCGGCCGGATGGTCGTTTGGGGCGGGACTCCCGGAGCGAGGATGGGCGTGCGACTGACCGGAACGCGACTGGCCGGAATCCTTGGCGCAGCCGTTTTCGCGTTTGCGGCAGCGGCTTCGATCGCCGCCGCCCAGGGCGTGGCACCGCCCTATGGAGCGCCGGCTTACGGGACGGCTCAGCCGCCGAATCAGGTTTGCCTGCGGCTGGAGAGCCAGCTCGCCATGATCGACCGGGGCACCACCGATCCGGCCCGGGCCGACCAGATCAAGCGCGCCGAGGACGCGGCCCGGCAGCAGCAATCCGATCTCGACCGGCTGCAGGCGCAGGCGCGGCGCAACGGCTGCGAGGGCTCGGGCTTCTTCCTGTTCGGCGGGCAACCGCCGCAATGCAGCGATCTCAACAGCCAGATCCAGCGGGTGCGCAGCAATCTCGATCGCTACAACAGCGAGCTGCAGCGCCTGCAAGGCGGCACCCTCGATCGGGGCGACCAGCGCCGCGCCGTCCTGCTTGCGCTCGCCCAGAACGATTGCGGACCGCAATACCGCGCCGCGGCCCCGCCCAGGCCGCAGAACTTTTTCGAGGCCCTGTTCGGCGGCGGCAACATCGGCCCGAACTCGAGCCCGGCCCCCTACCCCGGCGGCGCCGACGTGCCGCAGACCGGAACCTATCGGACGCTGTGCGTGCGCACCTGCGACGGCTACTACTACCCGATCTCGTTTTCCACGGTGCCGAGCCGCTTCCCCGAAGACGAGCGCACCTGCCAGCGCACCTGCCCGGCGGCCGAGGTCACGCTGTTCAGCCATCGCAACCCGGGCGAGGACGTGAACCAGGCGGTGTCGATCAGCGGCCGGGCGTACCGCGACCTGCCCAACGCGTTCCATTACCGCCAATCGTTCGACGCGACGTGCAGCTGCCGGCGGGCGGGCCAGAGCTGGGCCGACGCGCTCGGGCGTGACGCGACGATCGAGCGCGGCGACATCATCGTCACCGACGAGCGCGCCAAGGCGCTGGCGCAGCCCAAGGCGGAGCCGGCGGCCAAGCAATCGAAGCAGGACGCGAAGCGGGCCAAGGGTGCGCCCGAACCGCCGCCGCCGCCCACCGCCGAGCCCGCGCCAGCCCCCGCGGCCGCTCCGGCCGATCCGGCCGACAAGCGCGGGATCCGCGCGGTCGGGCCGCAATTCCTGCCGGCGCGGTAGGCCGCATTCCGCGACCGCGCGCGATTCCGCAATGTCCGGCCGCGTCGATGCCGCCCTTGGCGGCTGCACGGGGATTTGCCACATAGGCCGCGCGAGGCGGCCAACACGGCGGAGCGTTGGAACATGGCGGCAAGCGAAGCGGTCGTCGCGGAAGCCGGCCGCGATTTCATCCGCGACATCATCGCGGCGGATGTGGCGGCCAAGCGCACCGCCGAGGTGGTCACCCGGTTTCCGCCGGAGCCGAACGGCTATCTGCACATCGGCCACGCCAAGGCCATCTGCCTCAACTTCGGCGTGGCGCAGGAGTTCGGCGGCCGCTGCCACCTGCGCTTCGACGACACCAACCCGACCCGGGAAGAGCAGGAATATATCGACGCCATCGAGCGCGACGTGCGCTGGCTCGGCTTCGACTGGAACGGCCATCTCTATCACGCCTCGGATTATTTCGAGCGGCTGTACGGGTGGGCCGAGCACCTTATCGGCGCCGGCAAGGCCTATGTGGACGACCAGTCCCAGGACGAGATCCGCGCCATGCGCGGCACGCTCACCGAGCCGGGACGCAACTCGCCGTTCCGCGACCGCACGACGGACGAAAACCTCGACCTGTTCCGCCGCATGCGCGCCGGCGAGTTCCCCAACGGCGCCCGCGTGCTGCGCGCCAAGATCGACATGGCGTCCGGCAACATCAACCTGCGCGATCCGGTGCTCTACCGCATCCTGCACGCCAGCCACCCGCGCACCGGAAGCGCCTGGACCATCTATCCGAGCTACGACTTCGCGCACGGCCAGTCGGATGCCATCGAGAGCATCACCCATTCGCTGTGCACGTTGGAGTTCGAGGATCACCGGCCGCTGTACGACTGGTTCCTCGACAACCTGCCGGTGCCGTCGCGGCCGCGGCAGTACGAGTTCGCGCGCCTCAATCTTTCCTACACGGTGCTCTCCAAGCGGGTGCTCACCGGCCTGGTGCGCGACGGCCACGTCGACGGCTGGGACGATCCGCGCATGCCGACGCTTGCGGGCCTGCGCCGGCGCGGGGTGCCGCCCGCGGCGATCCGCGACTTCGTCGGCCGCATCGGGGTCGCCAAGGCGAACAGCGTCGTCGACGTCGCCATGTTCGACCACGCCGTGCGCGAGGTGCTCAACAAGTCGGCGCCGCGCCGCATGGCGGTGTTGCGGCCGCTCAAGATCGTCATCGAGAATTATCCCGAAGGCGCGGGCGAGGAGCTCGAAGCCGTCAACCATCCCGATGACCCGACCGCCGGCACGCGGCGCATCCGCTTCGGCCGCGTGCTCTATGTCGAGCGCGACGACTTCATGGAAAACCCGCCGAAGAAATTCTATCGCCTGTCGCCCGGGCGCGAGGTGCGGCTGCGCTACGCGTATTTCGTCACCTGCCGCGAGGTGGTGAAGAACGGCGCCGGCGAGGTGACGGAGCTGCGCTGCACCTACGATCCGGCGACGCGCGGCGGCAACGCGCCGGACGGGCGCAAGGTGCAGGCGACCCTGCACTGGGTCTCGGCGGCCGATGCCGTGCCGGCGCAGGTGCGGCTGTACAATCCGCTGTTCACCCGCCCGGATCCGAACGCCGGCGACTTCGCCGCCGATCTCAATCCCAACTCGCTCGAGGCGCTCGCCGACGCCAAGGTCGAACCGGCGCTCGCCGGCACCGCGGCGGGCGAGGTGGTGCAGTTCGAGCGGCAGGGCTACTTTTGTCTCGACGCCGACTCGGCGCCCGGCCGCCTCGTGTTCAATCGCACGGTCGGGCTGCGCGACACCTGGGCCAAGGTACAGGCGGGCGGCAAAAGCTAAGCATCGAACGCCTCGCTTTTCGCCGCGGTTGCGCTCTTGAGCAAGGTCGCGTCGGGAGCCGCAAGCGGCGCGCCGGGATCGGCGAAGCGGTTGGTGATCGGATAGCGGCGATCGCGACCGAAATTCTTCAAGGTCACCTTGACGCCCGGCGCCGCCTGGCGGCGCTTGTATTCGGCGAGGTTGAGCATGCGGTCGATCTTCATCACCAGGTCGCGGGGAAATCCGGCGGCGACGATGTCGGCGATCGGCTCCTCGCGCTCGACCAGGCGCTCGAGAATCTGGTCGAGCACGTCGTAGGGCGGCAGCGTGTCCTGGTCCTTCTGGTTCTCGCGCAGCTCGGCGGTCGGCGGCCGGACGATCACGTTCTCCGGGATCACCGGCCCGTCCGGACCGAGCGCGCCTACCGGCTTCCAGCTATTGCGCAGCCGCGCCAAGCGGTAGACCTCGGTCTTGTACAAATCCTTGATCGGATTGAAGCCGCCGTTCATGTCGCCGTAGAGGGTGGCGTAGCCGGCCGACATTTCCGACTTGTTGCCGGTCGTCACCACCATCAGGCCGAACTTGTTGGAGATCGCCATCAGGATGACGCCGCGCGCCCGCGCCTGCAGGTTCTCCTCGGTCACGTCGCGCGGGCGGCCGGCGAACACCGGCGCCAGCGCGCGCTCGAGGCCGACGACCGCGGGCTCGATCGGCACCACCTCGTAGGCGACGCCGAGCGAACGCGCGATCGCCGCCGCGTCCTCGATCGATTCCCGCGCGGTGAAGCGGTAGGGTAGCATCACGCTGCGCACCCGTTCGGCGCCGAGCGCATCGACCGCGATCGCCGCGCACAGCGCCGAATCGATGCCGCCGGAGAGACCGAGCACCACGCCGGGAAAGCGGTTCTTGTCGACGTAGTCGCGCAAGCCGAGCACGCAGGCCGCATAGTCGCCTTGGTCGCCCTCGACGACGGGCGCGCGCGGTCCCTCGACGCAGCGCCAGGCGCCGGCCTCGCGCCGCCAGCGGGTCAGCGCCACGCATTCCGCGAAGGCGGGAAGCTGCGCGCCCAACGTGCGGTCGGCGTTGACCACGAACGAGGCGCCGTCGAACACCAGCTCGTCCTGCCCGCCCACCTGATTGAGATAGACGAGCGGCAGCCCCGCCTCGACCACGCGCGCCACCGCGATGTTGAGCCGATAGCCGGTCTTGTCGTGCCAGTAGGGCGAGCCGTTCGGCACCAGCAAAAGCTCGCCGCCGGTCTCGGCCACGCATTCGACGACGTCGGGCCCCCAAATATCCTCGCAGATCGGAATGCCGATGCGCACGCCCTTGAGCACGATCGGCCCCGGCGGGGGGCCGGGAACAAACACGCGCTTTTCGTCGAACACCCCGTAGTTGGGCAGGTCGACCTTGTAGCGGATGGCGTCGATCCGCCCGCCCGCGAGGAGGAGATAGGCGTTGTAGAGCTTGCCGTCCTCGACCCATGGCGCGCCGACCAGCAGCGCCGGGCCGCCGTCGGCGGTCTCGCGCGCGAGCGCCTCGACTTCGGCACGGCACGTGGCCTGAAAGCTCGGCTTGAGGACGAGGTCCTCGGGCGGGTAGCCGGCGATGAACAGCTCCGGGAACATGACCAGGTCGGCGCCGTCGGCGGCCGCCTGCGCGCGCGCGCGCCGCGCCTTGTCGGCGTTGCCGGCGCAGTCGCCGACAATCGGATTGAGCTGGGCAAGGGCGATCGCAAGCCGATCGGCCGGGCGGTTGTTCATGCAGACGGTGTAGCGCGGGCAAGCGGGCGGCCGCAATGCGGCGCGGTCGAGCCGATCACCACAGTCCCAAGCGCTCGGCCACGGCGGCGAGCCATACCAGGCCGGCCATCACCAGCGAGACGGCGACGGCGGCGGACCCCATGTCCTTGATGTCCTTGATCGCCGGATGCGGCCCTTTGCTGACGACGTCGCCGAGCTTCTCCAGGGCGGTGTTGAGCAATTCGACGACCAGGATCAGCAGGACGACCAGAACAAGCAGCAGCCGCTTCCAGGTGTCGCTCGCCACGACGAAGGCCAGCGGGATCGCCAGCACGAGCGCCACCAGCTCCTCGCGGAACGCGGCCTCGCTGCGCGCCGCCGCCCGCAGGCCGTTCCAGGTGTTCACGGTCGCGCGCAACCAGCGGTCCACGAGGCGCCTCTGCGGTTGATTCCGGGCCTTATAGCGACCGCCCGTTAACCGGGCGTTGCCGCAGGCGTCGCGAAGAGGCTCGGTCCGATCGCCGTCAAAGCCCGGCGACCGCCGGCAGCGGCCTCGCCTTGCCGCCGCGCTCGCGCTTGATCAGGTCGGCGAGCAGGAACGCCATCTCGATCGCCTGCTCGGCATTGAGCCGCGGGTCGCACACGGTGTGATAGCGGTCGGTGAGCTCGGCGTCGGTGATCGCCCGTGCGCCGCCGGTGCATTCGGTGACCTTCTGACCGGTCATCTCCAGGTGCACGCCGCCGGCGTAGGTGCCCTCGGCGCCGTGAATGCCGAAGAAGCTCTGCACTTCCTTGAGGATCAGGTCGAACGGCCGCGTCTTGTAGCCGTTGGCCGCGACGATCGTGTTGCCGTGCATCGGATCGCACGTCCATACGACGCTCTTGCCCTCGCGCGCGACCGCGCGGGTCAGGGCGGGAAGACGGTCGGCGACCTTGTCGGCGCCGAACCGGCAGATCAGCGTCAGGCGTCCGGGCTCGTTCTCGGGGCTGAGAATATCGATCAGCCGCAGGAGATCGTCGGCCTTGAGCGAGGGGCCGCACTTGAGCCCGATCGGATTTTTGATGCCGCGGAAGAACTCCACATGGGCGTGGTCGTGCTGGCGGGTGCGGTCGCCGACCCACACCATGTGGCCCGACGTGCAGTACCAATTGCCCGGCGGCAAGGTCGAATCCTCGCGGGTGAGCGCCTGCTCGAAGCCGAGCAGCAGCCCCTCGTGGCAGGTGTAGAAGTCCGTGGCCTTGAGCTCGGGATGGCTCTCCAGATTGAGCCCGCAGGCCTGCATGAAGCCGAGCGCCTCGGAGATGCGGTCGGCCAGCTCCTCGTAACGGCGCGACTGCGGGCTGTCCTTGACGAAGCCCAGCATCCATTGGTGCACGCTGGCGAGATTGGCGTAGCCGCCGTGGGCGAAGGCGCGCAGCAGGTTGAGGGTCGCGGCGGACTGGCGATAGGCCTCGATCTGCCGGCGCGGATCGGGCGTGCGCGCGGCCGGCGTGAAGGCGATGTCGTTGATGATGTCGCCGCGGTAGCTCGGCAGCTCGATGCCGTCCTTCTTCTCGGTCGGCGAGGAGCGCGGCTTGGCGAACTGGCCGGCGACGCGGCCGACCTTCACCACCGGCGACGCCGCCGCATAGGTCAGCACCACCGCCATCTGCAGGAACACGCGGAAGAAGTCGCGGATGTTGTTGGCGCCGTGCTCGGCGAAGCTCTCGGCGCAGTCGCCGCCCTGGAGCAGGAAAGCGTCGCCGTTCGCGACCGTCGCGAGCTTGCGCTTGAGGTCGCGCGCCTCGCCGGCAAAAACCAGCGGCGGAAACGTCGCCAGCTGCTTCTCGACATCGGCCAGCGCCTGCGGGTCCGGATAGTCCGGCACCTGCATGATCGGCTTTGACCGCCAGCTATCGGGCGTCCAACGCTTGGGGCTCACGCGACCCTCCCGTGCAATTCAGGGCGGCAACCGGCCGCCGCATTATTTGCGAGGCCGGGTTATAGCGAGCGGCGGCGGCAAAAGCCAGCCGGCGGTCTCCCTCTCCTATCGATGGCGCGGGAACCCCCTCACCCGACAATCCGCAAGCAAGCTTGCGAATTGTCGACCTCTCCCCAGCCGAAGTCGGATCTATCCGACTTCGGCCATTTGATAATGGCCGAACTCGGGTAACCCCGAGTTCGGTTGGGCGAGGTGAAGAAGAAGAAGAAGTCACTCGGCGGCGGCGCGGCCGTGCGTCTTGGTGAGCGTGCGCATGGTCACCAGCTCCTCGGCGGCGGTCGGATGCACCGCCATGGTGGCGTCGAAGTCGGCCTTGGTGGCGCCCATCTTCACCGCGATGCCGAGCAGCTGGACCATCTCGCCGGCGTCGGGCCCGACGATGTGGCAGCCGACCACGCGGTCGCTGGTGCCGTCGACCACGAGCTTCATCAGCATGCGGGTCTGCCGTCCCGACAAGGTCGCCCGCATCGGCCGGAAGTCGGTGCGGTAGATGTCGACCTTCTTGAACCGCTCGCGCGCCACGTCCTCGGTCAGCCCGATGACGCCGATCTCGGGCTCGGAGAAGACCGCGCTCGCCACGTCGGCGTGATCGACCGGCGTCGGCTTGCCGCCGAACACCGTGTCGGCGAAGGCATGACCTTCGCGGATCGCGACCGGCGTCAGGTTGATCCGGTTGGTCACGTCGCCGACCGCGTAGATGTGCGGCGCCGAGGTTTGCGAATAGGCGTCGACCGCGATGCCGCCGTGCTCGGCGCGCTTGACGCCCGCTGCCTCGAGGCCGAGCCCGATGACATTGGGCCGCCGGCCGATCGCGAACATCACCCGGTCGGCTTCGATCTCGCGTCCGTTGTCGAGCCGGGCGCGAAACGCGCCGGGCTTCTCGATCGCCGCGACGGTGTGGTTGGTGATGACCTCGATGCCGTTGCGTTCGTATTCGGCGCGCAGATGGGCGCGCACGTCGTCGTCGAAGCCGCGCAGAATGTTCTGGCCGCGATAGACCAGGGTCACCTGCGAGCCGAGCCCGGCGAACACGCCGGCGAACTCGACCGCGATATAGCCGCCGCCCTGGATCAGGATGCGGCGGGGCAGATCGGGCAGGTGGAAGACCTCGTTCGACGAGATCACATGCTCGAGGCCGGGGATGCTGTGGCCATGGAACGGCTCGCCGCCGGTCGCAATCAAAATGTGCTCGGCGCGCACATGGGCGCCGGTCGTGGCGAGCCGCACGTTGTGCGCGTCTTCGAGCACCGCGCGGCTCTTGATGATCTCGACGCCGGCCTTTTCCAGGTTGGCGGTGTAGGCGGCCTCGAGGCGGGCGATTTCCCGGTCCTTGTTGGCGATCAGGGTCGGCCAGTCGAACGTCGGCGGCGCCACCGTCCAGCCGTAGCCGGCCGCCTCGGCGAAGTCGTGAGAATACCGCGCGGCGTAGACCAGCAGCTTCTTGGGAACACAGCCGCGGATCACGCAGGTGCCGCCGACCCGGTACTCCTCGGCGATCATCACCTTGGCGCCGTAGCCGGCGGCGATGCGGGCGGCGCGCACGCCGCCGGAGCCCCCGCCGATGACGAACAGATCGACGTCGTATTGGGCCATATCCACTCCTCTCAAGCCGGCGTGCCATACATCGCGGCCCGTGCCGGCGCCAACATTATTGTGGAGCCGGCGGCAGGATATCGGCCATAGTCGCGGTCACGAGCGAGTTCTGCGCGGTGTATTTGCGATGAAATCCATCGGTGCGTCGGGCGTCATCGCCCTGGTCCTCGCCTGGGCGTCGCCGGGCGCGGCCGACACCCTGCGCATCGGCATGGTGGGCGATCCGGCGACGCTCGATCCGGCGCAGAGCACCAGCATCACCGACCGGGTCGCGTTCGCGGCCGTGTGCGACAAGCTGGTCGATCTCGACGCGAAGCTCGCCTACGTGCCGCAGCTAGCGACCGGCTGGTCGTGGTCCGCCGACGGGCTCGAGCTGACGATGACCTTGCGGCCGGGCGTCGTGTTTCACGACGGCGAGCCGTTCGACGCCGAGGCGGTGCGGTTCAACTTCGAGCGCAACAAGACGGCGCCCTATTCGCGCCGCCAGTCCGAGCTCAAGCCGGTGGCGGCGGTGAGCGTGGTCGATGCGCACACGGTGCGGATCGCGCTCTCCGAGCCCTACGCGCCGCTGCTGGCGCAGCTTGCCGACCGGGCCGGCATGATGGTCTCGCCCAAGGCGGCGCGACAGCTCGGCGACAAGCTCGCGGCGCATCCGGTCTGCGCCGGCCCCTACCGGTTCGTCGAGTGGGTGGCGCAGGACCGCATCGTGTTCGAGAAGTTTCCCGGCTACTGGAACGCCGGCGCCGTCGCCATCGACAAGGCGGTCTATCTGCCGATCCCCGATGACACGGTGCGGCTCGCCAACCTGCGCGCCGGCGGGCTGCAGATCATCGAGCGCGTGGCGCCGACCGACCTCGCGACGCTGCGCGGCGACGCCCGCGTGAAGCTCTACGAGGCGCCGTCGATCGGCTACCGCGTGCTCTCGATCAACACCAACAAGGGCGCGGCGGCGAAGTCGCCGCTCGGCAGCAGCGCGGACTTGCGCGAGGCGTTCGAGCTCTCGCTCGACCGCACGATCATCAACCAGGTGGCGTTCGACGGCCTGTTCATTCCGGGCAATCAGCCGGAGGCGCCCGGCTCGCCGTACTACGCCGCGGCCTTTCCGCCGCCGCAACGCGATCTTGCCCGCGCCAGGGCCCTGGTGGCCGCGAGCGGGATGGCGCGGGTGCCGGTCAATTTCCTGGTGAGCAACGATCCGCTCGACAACCGCGTTGCGCAGATCATCCAGGCGATGGCGGGCGAAGCGGGATTCGACGTCAAGCTTGCGGTCGCCGAAAGCGCGTCGCTGCTCGGCCGGCTCAAGAGCGGCGACTACGAGCTGGCGCTCCTGATCTGGAGCGGCCGGCCCGACCCGGACGCCAATATCGCGATGTGGGTCGCCTGCGACGGCTTCATCAATTGGGGACAATATTGCGACCCCGCGCTCGACGAGATATTGCGCCGGGCGCGGGCAACGACGGTCGCGGACGAGCGGGCCAGGCTATATGCGCAAGCCGCCAGGATCTATCTGGCGGCGCGGCCCTATCTCTTTCTCTACCATCTCAAATGGTTCTGGGGCACGGCCGCCAATCTCGACGGCTTCGTGCCGCATCCCGACGGGATCATCCGCTGCAAGGACTGCGGCTGCGGTAGACGGAGCCATCGGTCTACAGGTTATGTCCGCGCTTCTTCATCTCGGTGCGCACCCGGCCCATCACTTCCCCCTGCAATCGGCCCGCCCATTGCTGAATGCGCCCGTAGGTTTCATCGAGAATCTTCGGCTCTTCCGCCAGCAACTTTTTTCCGGTCGGCGTCTTGTAGAACGCGAGCGCTTCCTTCAGCTCCTGCTCGGTGAAGCGCTGGGCGTAGAGCAGAACGATCTCGTTGGCCATCTCGGCGGTGCGCGGCGCGTATTCGGCGCGCAACTGGGCGCCCACTTCGTCGAGATCCTTGCCGAGGCCGGGATTGGTTTGCAGGATCACGCTCTTGGTCTGCTCGACCACGCCGACCACGACCGGCTCCACCAGATTCTTGACGCCCTTGACCTCCATCAGGTCGCGGGCCGCCGCCAAGGCGGCGGGCGACGGCTGCTGCGCGTGCGCCGGCGCGACGAATGCGGCGACGGCAAGCGCAAGCATGGCGGCGCGCGCGGCCGGAACGAGAACCTTGGCAATCATGAAACGCTCCTTCTCAGACGCCCCTCTTAGTCCACGCGGCGGCCGGACGCAAAACTGGTTCCGCCATCCTTGCGCGTTCAGCCCGGCCGTTCGACGACGCGCATGCCGTCCGGTCCGGCGATGACGGCCGCCTGGGCGAGCCCGATGAACAGGCCGTGCTCGACCACGCCAGGGATGGCGGCGAGACGCTTCGCCAGAACGTCCGGCCGGACGATCCGTTCGAGCGCCGCGTCGAGGATGAAGTGGCCGCCATCCGTGACGAAAGCATGGCCGTCGTTGCCGCGCCGCAGCGGCGCCGGCCCGGGCGCGCCGGCCGCCAGTGCCGCCGCCTCGACGGCGCGGCGGGTCGCCGCGAGCCCGAACGGCACCACCTCGATCGGCAAGGGAAACCGGCCGAGCGTCGCCACCCACTTGGTGTGGTCGGCGATCACGACCATGCGGGCGGAGGCGGCGGCGACGATCTTCTCGCGCAGCAGCGCGCCCCCTCCCCCCTTGATCAGGCTGAGGTCCGGCGCGATCTCGTCGGCACCGTCGACCGTGAGGTCGAGCGCGGGCGTCTCGTCGAGGGTCGTCAAGCGCACGCCGAGGCGCGCGGCCTGCGCGCGGGTCGCCTCCGAGGTCGGCACGGCGACGACGTCGAGCCCGCCGCGCACGCGCTCGGCGAGCAGGTCGACGAAGTGCGCGGCGGTCGAGCCGGTGCCCAAGCCGATGCGCATGCCGGCGCGCACGAAATCGAGCGCACCGGCGGCAGCTTGGCGTTTGTAGGCGTCGGCGTCCATGGGTGGAACGGATGATCGCTGCGGGGCCTGGGTAGCGGCCTTCTGTAGCGGCCTTCCGGGCGAGCGCATAGCCCGCGGCCTTGCCCGCCCGGGTATTGCCGCAGCCTTGCCTTCCCGCTAGCCATCGTCCGATGCCCGCCCCCATGATCGTGTTCGATCTCGACGGCACGCTGGTCGACACCGCGCCCGACCTGATCGCGACGCTCAATGTCGTGCTCGCCCGCGCGGGCTACGGCGCCGTCGCCTATGAGGCGGCGCGCGCCATGATCGGCGGCGGCGCCCGGCACATGCTGGAGCGGGGCCTCGGCCAGCAAGGCGTTGCGCCCGCGCCGGCCGACCTCGACCGGATGTTTGCCGACTTCCTCGCCTATTACGCCGCCCACATCGCCGACCATTCGCGGCCGTTCCCCGGGCTCGCGCAAAGCCTCGACCGATTGGCCGCCGGGGGCGCGCGGTTTGCGGTGTGCACCAACAAGCTCGAGGGACTGTCGGTCCTGCTGCTCGACCGGCTCGGGCTGACGCAACGCTTCGCGGCGATCTGCGGACAGGACACGTTCGGGGTGCCCAAGCCCAACCCGGAATTGCTGCGGCGCACGATCGCGCGCGGCGGCGGCGCCTTGGAGCGGGCGGTGATGGTCGGGGACTCCGCCGCCGACGTGGCGGTCGCGCGGGCGGCCGGCGTCCCGGTCATCGCGGTCGATTTCGGCTATTCCGAGATCGCGACGCCCCTGCTCGAAGCGGACCGGATCATCAGCCATTTCGACGAGCTGCCGCAGGCGGTCGCCGCCGTGCTGGGCGCCCCGCCATGACGGCAAAGGGCCGCCCGGTTGCGCCCGCCGCGGCGGCCCCGTATGGTCCCGGCCGGGAGTGAAGACGGCTTGGTGGCGCGAACACCAGGCTGTTGCGAGCGGGCGGGTGGCGGATCTTTGTCATGGGTCGAGTAAGCCGGGTCGTGGCCGTTGCGTCCTTGGGCATCGGCGTTGCGGGTTGCGGCATCTCCAACTGGATGCCTAGCTGGGACTTGAGCTTTCCGTCCGCGCCGCCGCCGGCCTCGACGGTCCAGCTTGAATCCGAGCCCGCCGGCGCCGACGCCAAGAGCTCGGTCGGACCGAGCTGCCGCACGCCCTGCGCGCTGACCATTGCCACCGCCAATCCGTTCACCGTCACGTTTTCGCTCACGGGCTACGAGCCGCAGACCGTCCCGGTCGCGCCGCGCCCGGGGGGCGATCCGCGCGACGGGCAGGCGCTCAAGTTCGATCCGGACCCGGTCTACGCCCAGCTCGAGCCGATCCAGGCGCCCGCCAAGGGCAAGAAAAAAGCCTTGCCGAAGAAGACCTCGGCCGCCCCGCCGCCGCCCCAGTAAGGCGGCGGAATCAGCAAGGGTCTGCAGCTTTAACAATGGCGCTGGCGGCGGTCTGCCGATCGCGCCGTTACGTCCGCCCCTCACTGCGATTCGCGACATTTACAGCGATTTACAAGCTCACCCGGCACAGGGGGGGTGTCTGACCGTCGCCCCTGCGCGCGGCGGCGCGCGCCACCTGGCCGACGCGCGAGCCTGTGCGAGCGACCACAGGCCTCCATGTCCCCGCAGATGGGACGCTGGTCCCGGCCATCGTCCCGCCACTTGTATTTTCCCTGATAAGTTACAAGCCCTCGTCCGTTTCGGCTCGATCCGCGCTGCGGCGCCCGCAGCCATTCGCGCGGCTTCGTAACGCTCTACAGTTTTTAGTATTTTAATACACTATTGGGAATGCCGCGTCAAGTTTGCGATGAAAAATTTTGTGGGACCAATCCTGAATTCGTCGATTGACCGCCACGGAGCACGGCGTTGACCTGATTTCTGACCCCCGAAGCGCCCGCGGAGCCCGCCTCGGTTGACACCTTGCGGGACCGCCCCCTAAAACCCTGCCCGGCGCGCACGTGCGCCGCATTCCGCAATCGTATCCCTGCGCTTCACGGTCAGGGCGCTTAGCTCAGCGGGAGAGCGTTCCCTTCACACGGGAGAGGTCGTAGGTTCAATCCCTACAGCGCCCACCAAATTTTCGCTGACGCAATTGTCCAGGCAAATCTGCGGCTTATGATTTCGTCTGGCATTTCGCCCCGGTTGCGCTGCCAGCGGCTACCGTCACTCGCAAGAGCCAAGTGATCGATGATTGAGTCTGAGCGCTCCTTTGAACGGATCGAGCCTGCGGACCTGCACCGCCTTAAAGACCTGGCTTGGAACGATCTCCGCGGCTTGTTTAGTCGAAACCGCCAACTTGGCGAAGCCTACCCCGATTTGTTGCTCGCGATGTGTCTGTGCCAAGGCGCCGCAGAGCATTACGTACGCCGCGTTCACGGGATCAAAGATTTTGACGTGTGGGCGCTCTTTCGACAGCACCCGACGAAACAATTTCCCTATCGTCGCCACGGCACAGGTCGGGCCGACTTCGGCCCCTCGAAGTTTGGGCGCAATCCCGATGACGATGGCTTCGAAGGCCGCCGCATCGACGTATTCGGCCGAAGCATCGCAGTCGAGCCCGGTGAACCGCCGGCGGAATCTATCCGGCGATGGTTGCGGCAAGGACAAGGGGGCAGCACAGCGTATTGTCTTGCGCTGCGGCCCGTCGTCGCCATGGAGCCGCCGGAAATGTTCCAACAGATCATTTGGGAGGGTCGCGCTGGCTGATATCGTTTCGGCTCGCGTGGGCGCGCATACCAAGTGCGGTGACCGGAAGCATTCCTAGCGCGTCGCACTTCATGTCCACCGGGAGAACGACCATGGCCAAAAAGAAGCTTCTGCTAATCGCCGGCGCAGGTAGCTCCATCGCGCAGGGCATGCCCAGCGTGCCTGCTCTCGACAGACTCATGACGCAGTGGTCGCAGGAATGGAGCGCCGTCCGCCGCTCGCCAAGCGATTACTTCGAGGCGCTTTGGACGGCGATCGACCAATACTACGCCGCCGGAACGCTCGGACCGCCTCAACAAATTAACTTCGAAAAGGTCCTTCGTGACATGGCCGCCCTGTCACACTGGATGATGCCGCCACCGCTCGGCGACACGCTACGGCAGATCGCTTGCAACAACGCGCCACCGCCAACGCTGAGCTTTGCGACTCCCGATCGGTATGGGCCAACGGTTGCGATCGACGACCAACTCATTAGCCTGCTATCCAGGCTGGCGCAGCATGTGCGCGCTCTTTCCCAACGCCTCGATACGACTACGGCCCAATTTGCTTCATACAAAGCAATTGTCGACAGGCTGCGCCACGCGTTCGACTTCGGAATCTATAACTTAAACTACGACAATGTGGCTGTGAGTTCCTGGCCCGGTGCGTTTACCGGCTTTGGTGCGGACGGACGCTTCGATCCGCGCGCGGTTCACACGCGATCCGAATGGGGCTTTATCTACCACTTGCATGGAAGCGTGCATCATACATTGGTCGGTCCCTTCGCCGACGCCATGCGCTGGCAAGACGACCTCGCCGGAACATTTGCTGACGGCGATCCGGGGCGCTCGACCGACACGCGATCCGACGGTAAGTCGATGCCCAAGGCAAGCCTGATCGCCGGCGGATTTAAGCTCGACCAGCTTTTGATCGAGCCATTTCAGTCGCTTTACGCGTCACTTATTCGTCACGTCCGGCAAGCGGACGCAATCCTAATTGGAGGCTATGGATTCGGGGACGAGCACATTAACAGGACTCTGCGAAATCGGCTTGAAGTTCCGGCAGACCGTGCGCCCGTGATGGTCCTCACAAGGTCGCCCGCGCGAACCGATTCAATGCAGTTTCGAGTTCAAGACGATTTGTGGGCTTGGGAATTGACGCGCGCCCTTGCTGCCGGTGGCGATTTCTTTCGCGAACCCGACCATCCGTCGCCGCCCCTGGTGGGCGACTTAATCGCACGAGCTGGATTCGAAGTCTCGTCGGATCACCGCGTCGCGATTTGGCATAGCGGGTTCGTCGAAGTAGCACCTCACCTCGATCGAGTGGTGTCGTGGCTCGACGGGACAGCCACGGACGCTGCTTTAGCGGGCCGGCCTTAACTTATCGTGGTGACCTCGCGAGCACTGCGCCCGGTAGACCGACAGGCTATTTACTCTTGCGACCAAGCGGCACCGCCCGCCAATACCGCATATCAAGATGGACCCGGGAGATCGAGAGGCGCTTCGCCACTTGTGCCGCTACGGCTTGATAAACGGCGCTCGACTCTGGGGTAAGATGAATTACGCCCTTCCACCCCGGAAGCGCCCCACCCTCGCGTTCCGCATGTAGACCTTTTGCAGCGAAGCTATCCAAGGGCAATTCCAGTAATGATTCCACACGATCGAGTCGATACGCTCGCCTCAAAAAGACATTGTACGTGATGTTGCGGAGGTAGATATTGAGGAACTTGCGTGCCGCTCCCCACCGTCCTTTCGGAAGCCACCTCGCTAAAGATTTGGTAGCTAGATCAAGTGACCGCCTAAAGTTCGCTGGATTATTGAACCGCCTGATATCCAGATCATCAAGGAACTTTCGCACGTACTGAATGCCACCCTTTGGTACCATCTGCCGCGCGGCCGAGGGGGTAACGGCACCGATTGCAAGATGGTGACGAACTAACTCAGTGAATTCTTTAGATCGTGAGCGATGCATGCGAGGGCTCATGCCGTGCCCACAGCGAAGCCGCAGGCCGTTCGCGTCAGGTGCCAGCCGAGGGCGGTAAGGATATCGAGGATAGCTGCGGGGCCTCCGTAATCAAATAGCACTTTGGTTTGTCGCAAATGGGTGTCAACTGCATACTCTCGCATGGTGAGCGCAGTTGTGTAGCGTCGATTATGTGCAGGACGCTTCAAATGGCCCGACCTTTTGTCAACGTCGCGTGAATGAAATGAGAACCTATTTCCGTGGGCGATTCCATTGCGCAGGTGTCGGACTAGCTCTGCCTCGGGTTGTGCGTTCGGGGTCTGTTTGTAGTAACCCGCTTCACCTAGCCTGTCACCTATCATCAGAAGGCTGTTCGCAAGCCAGGCGCGCTTGAAATCTTCAACAAGCTGAGGCTTGCCAATCTCGGCGAGGAAGTGGCTGAAGTGAAATGTATGGTACGTGCCATCGTCGCGTGGGACCCGCAGGACCGAGACCGCTTGACCCGGCTCAATAGGAGGTGCGAGTGCAGTGGCCCTGGGATCGGCAGCAACATGGATGGCGGCCATTTGGGTGTAATAGCCGGCAACAAGCCGCTGAGCGAGCGTGCCGACGTTCCATGCCACTTGATTGATGATTAGCGAGCCTTTTGTCATCCTGCTTTTCCGTTTAGCGGGCCGCTGACTTAGATTTCGCTCGAATTACTTCTTGGGGTTGCGCCGCGCTCAGGCATGCGGCCTGCACGTGACGAAAAATGGTCTGCGCCGCAACTTCCCTCCCCCCGGCGCGTTAATCTCCGCACGCGCCGGGTGGCAACCGGCCACAACAGGGAAGATGGACGCAGCTTATTTTGCCGGTTTCTGGCTGCGGCAGCAACGCATCGGTACGCGTGGCATCTAACCTGTTCCCGGCGCGTGCGCCTGATGCCTTGCTGTCGATCACTGGAATGCGACGGCCGCCGTCAGCCGAACATGCGCTCGCCTGCATCGATGTGAATGGCGGAGCCGGTGATGGCGCCTGCACGTTCGGAGCACAGGAACGCGACGGCGAACGCGAGCTCGTCCGGGCGCGACTGCCGCTTGATCGGGTTGCGTTCGCGCGCTCGCTCGGCGCTGAACTCCGGGGTCAGGCCGGGATGCGTGGTGTAGTCGCGGATCGTCTCCATGAATCCCGGATTGACGTCGTTGACGGTAATTCCGTGCTCGCCCAGCCCGGCCGCCAGGGATTTGGTCAACGTACGCAAGGCGCCCTTGGCGGTCGAGTGCGGCACGCGTGTCCAGCCACCCGTATAGCCGTCCGGACCATTGACGTGGATGATGCGGCCCCAGCGCGCCTCGACCATCGCCGGCACGAAGGTCTTGGCGAGATACCACGAGGCGGTCAGCTGCTGGTTGAGAAAGAAGTGCCAGTCGTCGTTGCTCGTCTCGAAGAAGGTCTTGTGCAGCCGTCGCGCCGCATTGGAGACGTAGATGTCGACGCGCCCGAACGCGTCCTCGGCCCGCCGCTTCATCTCCTCTATCGTGCCGAGTTCCCCGGCCGTGCCCATCACCACGAGCGTCCTCGCGCCGAGCGCCTGCGCCTCACGTTCAACGCTGCGAGCCTCGGCCTCGTTGGTGCGCGCGTTAATGATGACGTTTGCCCCGCGGGCGGCGAACTCGAGGATGATGGCGCGGCCGATGTTGCGGCCCGATCCGGTCACGAGGATCGTCTTGCCGGTAAAGTCGAGGTCCTTGTCGGTGGCCATGACGGCGCTCCCTGATTGCCGGTGATCGTCGATACACTGACGCCGCAAGGTCTCGAATTCACCCGAAGCGACAGCGTGGTCGAAGAAGGCTTGGGCAAGGTAAGAATTGCCAGCCCCCCCGCCAAGACAGCCGGGCCGGCTTCCCGCGCCGCACGGCATCTGCATAATGCGTCCCCGCCTTCACCCGCAAGAACGCCGGTGACGTCGCCGGCCGGGCCCGGCAGAGTTTTGGGCGAGACCAGGAGAACAGTGTGGCGAAGTTCAAGATCATCACGCCAGCCGGCGCGAGTTTCACGACCAGCACCGGCTACGACCTCGAGATGGAGGCGCTCGAAGGCCTGGAGGCCGAGATCGTCGAAGGACCGCTCGACGAGGATGCCTTCATCGCGGTCGCCCGCGATGCCGACGCGATGTACGCCAAGGGCATGCGGATTACAAAAAAGATCATCGACGCGCTCGGGCAATGTCAGGTCATCTCGCTCGGCACCGTCGGCGTCGACTCGGTCGATGTCGCAGCGGCCACCGCGCGCGGGATTCCGGTCACCAATTGTCCCGACACCTTCATCGAGGAGGTGGCCGATCACGCGATGGCGCTGCTGCTCGCGGGCTTCCGCCGTGTGGTCGAGCAGGACCGCATCGTGCGCGAGGGCCGCTGGCGGGAGGGTCGTCCGATGCTGGCGAAGATCGAGCGGCTGCGCGGCCAGACGTTGGGCTTCATCGCATTCGGGCATGTCGCGCGCGCGGTGGCGCTGCGGGCCGCGCCGTTCGGGCTGCGCTTGATGGCCTATGACCCCTACATCGAAGAGATGGTCATGCTCGAGCGCGGCGTGCTGCCGGCGACCCTTTCCGAGGTGCTGTCGCAGTCCGACTTCGTCTCGATGCATGCGCCGGCCACGCCCGAAGCGCGCGGCATGCTC
>Ga0193751_1000538_pt1 | contig 29127 bp, 24 predicted proteins | sample L1c2metaG_FD_143050 | JGI IMG/M metagenome (GOLD analysis project Ga0193751, IMG submission 143050) | Soil microbial communities from a riparian zone of the East river system, Colorado, United States - L1c2 | ecosystem: Environmental > Terrestrial > Soil > Riparian zone | place: USA: East River... | reverse complement strand
CTGCAAATAGGTCGATGGCCGCGACGGTCCGCGCCGCGGGGAACCGGGGGTCCCGGGCGGAGTCCCGCCGCCGAGCTTGGTGTTCATGCTGAAGCCCCAGCGCAGCCGCTTTTCCCGGTCGGAATCGAAGTTGACCGGACGCAGATCGATCGTGGTGAGCACGCCGTTCGAATCGCGGATGTACCGGTCTGGGAAAGCCAGCATTACCGCCGCGCTCGCCGACGGCAGCGACGAGACGAAGTTGCGCCGATCGGTATCCGTATATTCTGCGTTGAGCTGCAGATTGAGCCGCGGCACCAGCCGCACGATGGCGCCCGCGCGGCGGATCTTCGTCGTCTGGGGCAATAGGTTCGGATTTCCGCCGGTGATCTCTATGACATCGACGGTCTGGCCGGTCAGCGGGTCGAACACCCGCACGTCAGGAGTCACGATCACAGGATCGCCCAGGATTTGAATTGGCGGAGGGGCGTCCGTCTCTTCGATATCGCCGTGCAGCTGAAGCAGGTGAATTGGCTCCCAGGTCAGTCCGAACGCATGATGGTTGAGCGTCCCGGCGTCGGAAAAATGGTCGCGGCTATATTCGGCCGATGCGCTGAGCTCACCGAGCTGAGGCAGGAAATTGTTGGCGCGGCTGGCCAGTGGAACGTCGATCGCGCCGCGGAGAGATTGCTCGGATCGGCGAAAATCGCCGCGCGGATGGATCACGTCGAAGGTGCTGTTCGTCTTAAGGTGATTCCAGTCGAGCCGGCCCTCGATCGTGGCTTGCACATCCCCGGCCGGCAGCGTCACCGCAGGGCCGTTCAAGGTGAGTTCCGCAAGATTCTCGATCGAATGCGCGGAGATGTGATCCGTGCGGATCGAAATCAGTCCCGTGAGATCGGTGGTGAAGGGATTGACGCTATCGTCGAGCGGAATCGCCCCGAACGTGTCTTGCCGCTCGATGCGTGATTTGTCCCAGTATTCGAGATGCTGAGCGTGGAAGTTCCCAGTCCATCTTCCGATGTCGGCGTCGAGCGTCAAATTTCCTTCGCCGCTGTCGTGGGTCGCGCGGTAGCGGAGCGGGTCCTTGCCGTAAAAGGCGAGGCCAACATCGGTGGAGAACGGCGAATTGGGATTGTCCGGCGAGAGGACGAACAGAGCCGTGGGAAGCCCGCGTTTTGAATCACTGATATTACGGCCGAGGCGCAGCGTGGCTGAGCCCGTGAGCCACGACGCAAGCCGCGTCGCGAAGGTCCCGTTGAGATCGTAATTGCGAGTCTTCGGCCGCAGCGTGCGGAATTGGCCGAGATCAGTGACCGCGGGGTTGTTCGCGTTGGTCACGAAGTCCGCCAGCGTCGGATTGGCGATTGCCGGGACCGGCGTGACGGTGACGACCTGGCCGGCAAGCGCGCTTAGCAGCGGGTCAATCTCGCCGGTCGTATTGGGATAGCCGATCACGTTGCCCGTCAGCGCATAGGGACGCGACGGAACGGGCTGGATGATGCCGCGGTCACTCTCGAGCAGCGCAGTCTCGTCGCGCGCGCGAAGCGTGACATTGATGCGCGTGTCGCCGTGGATACTGGTGACGATCCCCTCGCCGCGCTCGGCGTGCCAGTCGCCGTCCGTGGCGATCTTTTCCGCCGCCGTTAGCGTTTCCGAACGCACCTTCCGATTGAGAGTCAGGCTGATCACGCGCTGACCGGGCGTTCCGCCGGCCCGAACCGCCGAGCCGCGGGGAAGCACGACGACGCCGCGCAGCGCCTCGACCGGCAATCCGCCGATTTCACTAAGGTCGTTGATGCGCTTGCCGTTGACCAGGATCAGCGGCTCTTCGTCCTCGTCGCCGAGCTCAACCTGGACCTCGCCCAGAAGTTCGTCGATGGTGCTGACGCCGTAACTGGCAATGGCTTCCTGATCGAGCTCGCGTTCCGGCTGGATGTCGCGGAAGATCGGCGGCGCGATGATCACGATTTCCTGGTTGGGATTGGTGCTTTGCGAGTCCTGTGCGGTCGTGGCGGCTGCGGCAGCGGCTGCCACTGCCTCGACCGGCGCGGCGACGCTGGAAAGGACCAGCGCGATTGCGGCATGGCTCACAGAGCACCGCACGATCGTCGTGAAATGAACGTGAGACTTACGCATTCTGCCGCCCCCAGAAACGCTACTTAACTCAAACAGCCCTTTTTCGCACTGCCCTCGCTGGCGCCCGAAGGCGCCAGCGAGGGAGTCCGCGCGCGTTTCTGGGCCGTGCGCGAAGGCAGAGTGCACTCACGCGCAGATCCACAGCGTCACTGATCAGATCAGCGCGTTGCCCCCTCGAAACGAGCGATACAGGAATCCACGCGTCGCACGCACGATTACTCAAGGTCGGCCCCGCCGCTCTAAGCGGCGGAGCAATTACGCTAGCAATGTGAACAAACTCAATAGCTGTAGTTGGGCACGGAGATAAACGTACCGTTGCTGGTCGTGCTACCGCTATTGGTCGGCGCAATTTTGAAATAAGGCGTGTTGCAGCCTGCGGCCGGCCCCGTGAAGCTGCCGCCGCTGTAGCCGTTCTGCGCCCTCCACGAGCCGCCCTTCGACCCTGGCGAGATGCAGATCACGACCTGCCCGACGTGATAGGCGCCGGTGACCTGGACCGGACCGCCATGATCCTCAAACCCGGAAAGGTTGTCAGTCTCGTCCTGATTGACCGCAATGCCCGGCTCATTGTCGAAAAGCACGGGTTCATCCCAGTATGCGGGATCAGTGTAGGCAGGCTGGCCAGGTGCGGTCTGCGTCCATGTGCAATTGCCGATGTCCTGGCCCCAAAATGGATTGGCCGGGGAGAGTCCCTGGCAGCTGCCTTCGCCCCCAGAGGGGTTGGTGCCATTGTTCGTGTAATAGCCTTCGGGAGGCGTCGCCGGATGGTCCACGGCCGGATGATAGACCGCGTCCTTGATGTTGCAGCTGAAAGCGTAAGCGAACGCCGACGTGAAGTCGGCAGTGAAGTTATAGGTGCTGTCGGGATAGTATCCCGCAGACGCCCACTGGTCGCCGAACATGTTGACGCTGCCGCCAATCTTGAACGGATTGCCGTGGATTTCCAGGACGGACGGAACAAAGGTGCCGGTGCCCACGATCGAGCTGGTGTCGATGATGCGGGTGCCGCCAACCTCTGTCGGGCCGGCGACCAGCGTCCCCGCGCCTTCGACGACCTCACCGGTCCAATGATCGTTGTCGCCGGTCGCAGGTCCGTGCGCGGCTGCGAGCGCGTCACACTGCGTCTGCATCGCGGCCAGCGTATCGGAGTTTGCCCCGTCGGCTGACGGCGGCGCAACGGTGTCGGCAAAAGCCGGTGCCGAGAAGAAAGACGTAGAGAGAAGAGCCGCAAGTGCGGCTGTCTTGATGATTTTCATGTCTGTATGCCCCTAATGGAAGTTCCCAGAATAACCCCGCAGGGAACATAGCCCCTCGACTCGCGAAGTAACTTTTCGTTAACCTGTTACAAGTTTACCGGAAACTTATCGAAAGTTAGGGGTCCAAGAGGAAGCCATTGTGGCGCAGTCCCGTTGTGGGACGGTCGGGTCAGGCGCCGATCAGGCTGGCGGCGCGCATTGCAAGCTCGGTCCGGTTGGCCACCCCGACCTTGTCGAACACCCCGTGGAGGTAGACCTTTACCGTCCCTTCGGTGACTCCGAGCTCGGCGGCGATATCGCGGTTCCTGAGGCCCTGGCGCACAAGGTCGACGAGCTGGCGCTCGCGCGGCGTCAGCGACGGAAGCCCGGCCGCGCGCTCGCGGACCGCCTTGATCCGCTCGGAAATCTCGGGGTCGATCCAGGGCCGGCCGGCCGTGACCGCCTCGATGCATTCCAAGAGCAAGGCCGGATCCGAAGTCTTGAGGATTATGCCGTCCGGATCGAGCTCATCGGCAACCAACAGGACGGAATCATCCATCCCCGCCGTCAACAGGATGACTCGCGGCCTCTGCGGAGAATCGCGTAACTGCCGAAGGACGTCGATTCCCGAGCCTTCGGGCATGTGCACGTCGAGCAACAGCAGGTCCGGCTTCAGCCGCTTGACCTGCGTCACCGTCTCGGCGCCGGTGCGGGCGCGGGCGAGAAGCTCATAATCCGTCCCGCGCAGCAGCATCTCGAGCGCAGCCCCGATCATCGGATGGTCGTCAGCAAGCAGGATGCGGGTCACGCGGCGACTCCCGTCAAGGGCAGGCTGATCGAAATGCTCGTGCGCCCGGGATTGGACACCAGCATCAGCGTTCCGTTCGCCCTGTCAACGCGTTCCTTCAGCGACCACGGCTGGATCGACCGTTCATCGCCGTCGCCGCCCGCGCGCGCAAAGCCCGTGCCGTTGTCGGTGACCTCGAGCTGCAATTGGTCGTTGGCGGCCGAGAGGCGGATGGCGATCCGGTTCGCCTGTCCGTGGCGGACGGCGTTGGCGACCGCTTCGCGAAGCAATTGCTGAAGGTCGAGGTGGACCCGGATCGGGATCGGAACCATCCTGCCGGTCGCGTCAACCCGGCAGTCGACCGACCATTGCTGGCTGAGCCGAGCGGCGAGCGAGCGCAGTTCCTCGACCGCTTCGGCGAGGTCGAGCTCGCGATCGCGCCGAAGGGCCGACACGAAACCGCGAATATCGCGCTGTTCCTCGCCAATCAGCCGCTTGAGCTCCTGCAAGTCGGAATCGACCTGCGCGCCCGATCGTGCGGCCCGCGCGATTGCTTCGATCCGGATCGCGGCCCCGGCCAGGAACTGGACGATGCTGTCATGAACATCGCGAGCCAGCGCCAGCCGGGTCCGGGCCGCCGCGCCTTCCTGGGTCGCGGCGAACAGCGCACTACGTTCGAGCAGCGCTCCGGCGGCGCGGCCAAGCTCGCGTCCCACCTCGATGTAATCGGCCGAAAGGTCCGGAATGTCCTGAAGCACGAGCCAGCCTTCGGCCATGCCCGTCCGGACCTCGGCAATCAGGCCTTTGTTCAGCGCCAGCTCGGCCGCCGCGGCCTGATCAAGCACCGACGCGGCGCGCGCGAAACGGCGCAGGCGGCGGGAGCTGACGGTGAGGGCGCGGTTCCTGATGCAGTCGAACAACAGCGGAATGCCGAAGGCCTCCGGGCGCACCAGCGGGCGATCGATTGCCGCGCTGCCAGTCTCACCCGCAGGGATTTTCGGTCCCGTGAACCGATCGGCGCCCGATATTCGCATCAGCAACATGCCCGAGCCGGCCCCGGTCGCCGCCATGGACTCCTGCAACGCGAGGCGGAGCGCATCGCTGTCTCCACCAAGGCCGTCGGGATTGTCGATCCGGAATGACAGGCCGACCAGGCCCTGGTGAATTCCGAACCAGATGAGGAGCGCCGAGAGAATCACGAGGTGGCCGCTGCGAACGATGAAGCGCCGCAATTCGAACGTCTCGCTTCCGGCGACCAGCAGTCCCGCGGTGAGATACAAAAGGACGAGCGCGACCGCGGTCGCCAGCGTTTCCCGCCAACCCCAGCGGATCGCGGCGGATAGCAGCGGGAGCATGAAAAACAGGAAGAATGGGCTGGTATAGCCGTTAGTCGAAAAGACGATCAGCGTGAACACCGCCATGTCGACGAAATGCGCCGGCGCCGCGAGCCGCGCGTCGAGCCACCAGTTGCGCCACGTCGCCACCGCCATGAGCACGGCGAATGCGAGATAGGCCGAGAGGAAGCCGTAGGTCTCCGTCGGTGCCCTGCTCGGCTGGCTGCGGTCGAGCCAGATGGCGAGCAGGAACAAAGCGGCGAGCATGATCCGTCCGAGCGCGATGACCCGGCCGCTTTGGTACCTGAACAGGCTTTGGAGGGCGGAAAATTGCAGTGGCTTTGGCTCCCCCGCTTATCGGAGGATAGTAGCGCCGCAGCGGCGCTGCGCCAATCGCTCCGATTTGGAGCTAGCCGGCGAGCCGCTTGGCGGACAGGCCGATCACCATCTGGTTGGCGCGCTCGTAGACGAGCGGCTTGCCGAAAAGGTAACCCTGGATGGTGTCGCAACCGAGCTCGCGCATGCGCTCGAAATCTTCGGCGGTCTCGACCCCTTCGGCCGTGATCGACATGCGGAAGCTCTTGGCCAGCTGCACGATCGACTGGATGATCGCGACATTTTCGGGCCGCGAGCCCGCTTCGCGCACGAAGCTGCCGTCGATCTTCAGCTTGTGGAACACCGCCTTGTTCAGATAGCCGATCGACGAATAGCCGGTGCCAAAATCGTCGAGCGCGATCCCGACTCCGAGCGTGCGCAGGCGCTTCAGGACGTCGAGAGTCGAGCCATTGTCACCGAGGAACACGCCTTCGGTCACTTCGAGCTCGATCCGGTTGCCTGGCAGCTTGTGCCGCGCGAGCGCCTCGCTGACCGTATTGGGAAGCGCCGGCAGGATGATCTGCTTCGGGCTGATGTTGAGCGCGACGGTGATCTGCTCGGGCCAGGTCGCGGCCGCGCGGCAAGCCTCGTCGATTACCCAGTCGCCGATGGTGTTCATCAGGCCGCTTTCCTCGGCGACGGGGATGAAGACGTTAGGCGGGACGAGGCCGCGCTGCGGATGATTCCAGCGGATCAGCGCTTCGAAGCCGATGAGCTTCTGGCTCTTCGCATTGATCAGCGGCTGGAACACGAGATGGAACTGCTGCGAGGCGATCGCCTGGCGAAGGTCGCCCTCGAGGCGGACGCGGTCCTCCTGCTCGGATTGGAGCTCCGACGAGAAATAGCGGGCGCAGCCGCGGCCGGCGTCCTTCGCCTGGTAAAGCGCAAGGTCGGCCTTAAGGATCAGATCGTCGACCGTCGCGCCGTCGATCGGGCCCAAGGCGCAGCCGATCGAGACTCCGATGCGGATCTCGGTCTGGTCGATCAGATAAGCTTCCTTGATCGCGTGGATGATGCGATCGGCGAGCTGCTCGACCTGCTTTCGGCTTTGCGCGTCGGTGATGACGATCGCGAACTCGTCGCCGCCCATCCGGCCGACATGGCCGTCGGCACCGACTTCGTCGACCAGCCGCTTGGCGACCGCGCGAAGCACCGCATCGCCCTTCGGGTGGCCGAAGGTGTCGTTGACCGGCTTGAAGCCATCGAGGTCGAGGAACATGATCGCGCACGGCACATTGCTGGTGGTCGCGGCGCGCAGCGCTTCGCCGAGGAGCTGGCGGACCCGGCCGCGATTGGGCAGGCCCGACAGCACGTCGACGTTGGCAAGGTGGGTCAGGCGCTCCTGCGTCTGGCGGATTTCGGTGATGTCGGAGCCGACACCGCGGAAACCTTCGAAGCGGCCGGCGGTGTCGATGATCGGGTCGCCCGCGATCGAGATCCAGCGCGCTCCGCGCGGAGTGCTCAATTCCATCTCCAGCGAATTGAACGGCTGCTTGTCGAGAAGCACTCGGCCAAGCTCGGCATGGCCGCCGAGCAGCGACGGGAGTGAGTGACCGAGCAGCTGAGCAGCCGGGCGTCCCATCAGGGCGCTCATCCGCGAGCTGATGTAGGTGACCCGGTTTTCGCTATCGATCTGCCACAACCAGCCGACGCCGCGCTGCTCATATTCCTGCAGGAGCAGGCTCGCGCTTTCGCTCTGGCTGCCGACATCGGCGTTGGTCTTGAGTTGATGAAACGCCCAGCGGGCAACGGTGAGGACGCCGAAGATCGCCACTCCGAGCGTGAACAGAATCGATAGCATATGCTGGAACGGGACGGTGTGCCGGCCGAGCAGCAAGGCTCCGCCGACGCCAGCCGTGAAGGCGACCATCCAGGCGGTGACACAAGGCGGAACGACGACCAGGCCCAGAGCTCCGATTCCGAGGCCAGCCATGATTGAAGCGGCGACGATCTGGGTTCCGGGGTCGAGCGACGGGAACAAATAGAGCGGCGCGCTGAGCCACACCGCGGCGCGGATCGCGACTTCGGTCACCATGAAGCTATTGGGGATCCGGCGGCCCGAGCGGCCGACGCAAGTGATCGACTGGTGGCGGGCAAGCTGCATCGCGCCCAGGTTCACCACCGCGACCGCCGCCGCCCAGGGCAACAGCCAAGTGGGAGCGGCCGAGCCCCACAGGATCGCGACCATCATCAGCGAGGCGATGATATTGGCAGCTGCGAAGAAGGGCGCGAGCTGCGCGCGCGAAATCAGCTGGACGTCGCGCAGCGGAGAGCTCTCCGCCTCCGCTTCGCCCGCCGCGAGACCGGCGGACTGGCCGCCGGGAAGCCTGGCTGAAATCAAGCGCTTATAGCGATCAGGAGCTTCGTACATTCACCCGCCGTCCCATGTGCGGGACAGGGCTTATCCAAAGAGCGTTTAAGGCGGGTTAAGACCCTTCCGATCCTCCCTCCTGGAACTCGCTCGTACGCCTTGCGCTCGCAAAGGCCGCTTTGCCCCTCTATATCCCTTGCGATGGCGACCGACAGCGCGACACTCGAGCGGCGATCCCCGAAGCCGCGCCGCGCGCGCCCGCCCGAAGCGGCCGACATCCCCTCGCCGGCCGCGCCGATCGCGCGCGGCATGGGTCTCGACCAGCCGTTCTTCGACGACAAGAATCGCGCGTTCTGGATCCTCCAGTCGATCGGCTGGAGCGGCTATTTCTTCCTGCGCTCGCTGTCCGGCTTCGCCAATTCGATGGGTTGGATGTGGCTGGTCCACACGCTCCTGCTCACGGCAACGGGCTATTCGCTGACCTTGCTGATGGCGACCCTGTTCCGTCGGCTGATCAAGATGCGGCCGCTGTGGACCTTGATCCTGTCGCTCGCGGTGGTGGCGGTCGCTTCAATGGCGTTCTCGGCCATCGAGACGTGGAGCGTCGCGACCTTCATCAAGCCCGGTTCAAAACCGGTCGGCGTCGAATATCTCGGCGCGATCCTGCTCGATTTCGCGCTGCTCGCAGCTTGGGCGGCGCTCTATTACGGGATCAATTACTTTCTTCTGCTCGAGGAGCAGATCGACCAGCGCGAGAGGCTCGAAAGCCAGGCGTCCACGGCGCAGCTGGCGATGCTGCGCTACCAGCTTAATCCGCACTTCCTGTTCAACACTTTGAATTCGATCTCGACCCTGGTGCTTCTGAAGCAGACCGAGCGCGCCAATGCGATGCTGGCGCGGCTGTCGTCCTTCCTCCGCTATACATTGGTCAACGAGCCGATGGCGAAGGTCACGCTGGCCCAGGAAGTGGAGACTTTGAAACTCTACCTCGAAATCGAGAAAATGCGGTTCGAAGACCGCTTAAGACCCCATTTCCGGATCGAATCCGAGACCATCGGCGCACGTCTTCCCTCGCTGCTGCTCCAGCCGCTGATCGAGAATGCGATCAAATATGCGGTGACTCCGGCCGAGAACGGGGCCGATATCTGGATCACCGCCAGCCGCGAAGGCGCGGCGGTGAGGATCGAGGTCGCCGACACCGGGGATGGCCACGGAGTGGCGGAACTGTCGGCAAGTCCCTCCACCGGCGTCGGACTGGCGAACATTCGGGACCGACTGTCGCAGGCCTATGGCGCGACGCATCGTTTCGAGGCGAGAAAGAACGATCGGGGGGGGTTCAGCGTTATCGTCGAAATTCCCTATGAAAGCGGAGACACAGCCTGATGACCATCCGGACCGTCCTGGTCGACGATGAACCACTCGCCACGCAGGGCCTCCAGCTTCGACTGCAGGCGCATGACGACGTGGAGGTGGTCGCCACCGCCGCCAACGGGCGCGAGGCCATCCGCCAGATCAAGACCAACAAGCCCGACCTCGTCTTCCTCGACATCCAGATGCCGGGATTCGACGGTTTCTCCGTGATCCAGGGCCTAATGGACGTCGAGCCGCCGTTGTTCGTGTTTGTCACCGCTTATGGCGACCATGCGCTGCGCGCGTTCGACGCACAGGCCGTCGATTATCTGATGAAGCCGGTCGACGAAGACCGCCTGGCGGCGACGATGGACCGCGTGCGACAGCGGCTTGCCGAGATGCGCAGCGCCGAGGAGGCCGAGCGCTTGAAAGAAGCGCTTGAGCAGCACGCGCCCGAGGCCGCCGAAGAACTGGCCGACGCGGCCCCCGAAGGACCCTCGCAATCGCGTTACGAGCGCATGATCAACATCAAGGACCAGGGCCAGATTTTCCGCGTGGACGTCGACACGATCGAACGCATCGACGCGGCCGGCGATTACATGTGCATCCAGACCGGCGACAACACCCTGATCCTGCGCGAGACGATGAAGGATCTCGAGAAACGGCTCGATCCGCGCCGGTTCCAGCGCGTCCACCGCTCGACCATCGTCAACCTCGACCTCGTCCGGCAGGTCAAGCCGCATACCAACGGCGAATGCTTCCTGGTGCTGGATTCGGGAGCGCAGGTGAAGGTCTCGCGCAGCTATCGCGACGTCGTCGCGCGGTTCGTCCACTAACGGGACCGCGGGAGCCGCGAAATGAGCGACATTGCCGGCCGCCGAATCCTGGTGATCGAGGATTCGCCGGTCGTCGCGCAATTCACCGTCGATCTGCTCGAGGAGCTAGGCTGCGAGGTAGTCGGGCCGGCGCCAAACATGGCCGCGGCACGTGAGCTGATCGATGCGGAGAGTTTCGACGCCGCGCTGATGGACATCCACATCCGCGACGAGCGCATCTTCCCCTTGTGCGAATTGCTTGACGCCAAGGGCGTGCCGTTCGCGCTGACCAGCGGCCGCGCCGACTGGAGCATTCCCGACAAATGGGAAGACCGCCCGCGGCTTCAAAAGCCATACACACTGGAAGACGTCGAGCAGGTGCTGAAGGGGCTGCTGCCCGCTTAAGGTCAGGCGGCGATCGGCAGCCGGACGTTGACGCTGGTGCCGACCCCGACGTTGCTCTGGATTTCAAGCGAGCCCCGATGGCGCTCGACAATGTGCTTGACGATCGCCAGGCCGAGGCCGGTGCCACCGGATTCGCGGCTTCGCGCAGCGTCCACGCGATAGAAACGCTCGGTCACGCGCGGCAAATGCTCGCGCGGAATCCCGGGTCCGTGATCGGTGACATTGATTGTCACCCAGCTGCCGTTGCGCCGGACCGAGATCTCGATCCTTGAATTGGGCTTGTCGCAGCCGTAGCGCACCGCGTTGCTGATGAGATTGTCGACCACCTGGACGAGCTGCGCGCGGTCGCCGCGGAGCGGCGGGAGGCCGGCCGCCACCTCGACATCGAATTCGCACTGCCCGCCGCCGCGGACCTGCGAGGCGCCAGCGACGGCGGTGAGCACGACATCCTCAATCGAGACGCTTTCGCTCGGCGCGAGGAAGCGGTCAGCCTCGATCCGAGACAAGCTCATCAAATCCTCGATGATGCGTAGCATCCGGCGCGCTTCGTCGCGGATCGTCCGGCCGAAGTTCGAGCGAAGCTCGGACGGCAGGTCGCTCTCCTCGGCGAGCGTTTCGGCATAGCCGAGCACGGTCGACAGCGGAGTCCTCAGCTCGTGGCTGGCATTGGCGACGAAATCGACGCGCATCTTCTCGGCCGACACCGCGTCGGACCGGTCGATCATGCGAAGCAGCACCGTATCGCCGGTGAGCACGCGGATGATCAGCCGCCACGAGCGGCCCGGATCGACGATCCCGGTGACGTCGACGTCGGCGGAGCGTCGCGCAAGGATATGCTCGAGCGCCTGCGGATGGCGGACCGCGAGGCGCAGGTCGCGGCCCTCGATGCCGCTGCCCAGGAGCCGGCGCGCCGGCGGATTGGCCAGGCGCACGATGCTGCCGTCGATGACGAGCGCCGGCTCGTCGAGGGCGTCGACTAATGCGCGTTCGGTTGGACCCATGGCAGCCATCGCCGTTCCTGTAGCGGATTGATCGGCGTCAGCCACGTCCGGAGCCCAAGACACCCCCTCGTCGCTGGGACGAGGGGGCCACCTTTCGAGCCGAAGGGGGGAGAGGGACCGAAAGGCTGGTCTAGGCTTCCCGCACTAGAAATCGACTTGGGCGCGGACCGCGAACGTATCGACGCCGTACTTGCGCTTGTTCGCGGGCGTCGTCGTGACGACCGGAAACATGCCGAGGACCGCCGGCGGCCCCAGCAGGGAAACGCTGGCGCGCGGACCGCCGGTCACGTCGATATGGCCGTACTGGGCCATGAAGCGGACGTAATCGGTCGGGTTCCAGATCAGGCTGCCCTCATAGGCGACCTGCTTGCCGCCGTTGACGTAGTAAGGCGCTGCAAGAGAGGCCGAGCTGCTGTCGACGCGGTCGCTCAGCTGCAGATAGTCGATGCGACCGTTGAGCTGCAGAGCGCCCCAGCCGCCGTCGTTGAACGGATGCAGGACCTTGGTGCGATCCCACTTGCCGCCCTTGTAGCCGCGAGATTCTCCGGTGAAGTAATAGCCGAGCTCGGCATAGCCGCCCCAGAAACTGGGGTTGCCGTTATAGCCACTGCCCAAGGGCGTATCGTTGGTATCGGTCTGGGCGTTGAGCGCGGCGATTTCGGCCGGCGTGTAGGTGCCCCGCAACCAGACTTTCTGCGCTTCGGCGGCGAAGTGCAGGCTGTGGAAAATGGCGCCGAGCTCGAGGCCCGCGATATCGTCACCCTTCGACGCGATATTGCCGGTGCTGATGAAGCGCTGATCGGTCAGCTGGGTCAGCGGCCGGGTCTGGTAGTTCGCGCCGAGCGCCTCGCGCGTGTTCTCGCGATGCTGGAAATTGGCGCCGAGGTGGAGGCGGGTGGAGCCGAGCGTCGGTGAATAGACGCCGCGGACCGAAGCCTGCCAGCCGGTGTGGGTGAACGTGCCGTTGTTGATCGGCTCGTTGAAGATGCCGGCCTGGAACACCCAGCTGTCGTTCTTCTTGTCGTTGGCGAGGAAGGCGATGCCGAGGCGACGGTTGTAGGCGAACCCATCCTGGATCGACGCCCGCTCCAGGTATGACGTGAACTTGGAGCTGGTCATCGTCTCGAGGCTCGAGAACGGATAAAAATACCCGACCTGCGCGGTGATCGGCGAATTCTTGAAGTCGTAGGCGAGCCAGATGTCCTCGTAGTCGACCGTCCCCTGGGCGAGGTTGAACTCGGCGCTGTAGCGGAAGCCGCCCGGGATGGTGCCGTCAGCGCCGATCGTCAGACGCCGGGCGCGGCTGTTCCAGCCGAGGTTGGCATAGTTGAGGCCTCCAAGGATGGTGCCGCGGAGCTCATTCCCGCGAGGGAAGCCGGTATAGCCGGCATCATATTGAATGAGGCCCTTGGGCTTGAAGCTGAAGCCGGCGTCCTTGTCGTCGAACTGCGGCGCGCCCTTCCAGGTCGGCGTGGTCTTCACCATCTGCGCCTTGACCTGCTCGATCGACGCCTGGAGCGCGTCGACCTGCGCCTGCAAGAGCTCGATCTTGGCCTGGGCTTCGTCGACCGCCTGGGCGTTCGCGATGGTCGCGTTGGCCGTCGCGTCCGACTGGTCGGGCTCGGTCGGCTCGGGCTGCGCGTCCGGGGCCGGAGTGGCGGGCTGCGCGATTGCAGGCGCCGAAAGGCAAATCGCGCTACCTGCGAGGAGCGCAGCAATACACTTCAACTTCATGACCTAATCCTTCCCCCCTTTTGGTTCAGCCGGTCCGCGGCAAGCCCCCAGAAAGCCTTACCATGAACCAACGTACGATATACCCTATTCAATCACTAGGGTATATGCAATCCACGACTACTTCAGGCTCGCCAGGTTGAGCGGCGACAGCGAACGCGCCAACTGCTGGCTACGGGCGCGGATAGCGTTCGGAGCCGAGATCAGGCCGGCGCGAAGCAGGTACCCGTTCGGGCCGAATGCGCTCTCCTTGGTGAATTCCGCGGCATAAGCCCGGACCGCCGGAATGGCGCCGGCGTGCGCATTCTTGATGTAGATGAAGAGCGGACGCGCACCCGGATATTGGAAGCTGCTGATCGTCTGATAGGTCGGCGAAACGCCGTTGATCTGCAGACCCTTCAGGCGGCCCTCGTTTTCCGCAAGATAGGAATAGCCGAAGATGCCGATCGTGCCCGGATTGGCTTCGATCTTCTGGACGATGAGATTGTCGTTCTCGCCAGCCTCGATGTAGCCGCCGTCCTCGCGCATGCCGGTGCAAATCGCCTTATACTTGTTCTCATCGGCCTTCTTGACCCCCGCCATGCCGGGGTTGGTGTCGCAGCCGGCTGTCATGATCAGCTCGCCGAGCGCGTCGCGCGTGCCGCTGGTCGGGGGCGGGCCGTAAACGCGGATCGGGAGATTAGGGAGCCTGGCATCGACATCGTGCCAGGTCTTGGTGCGGTTGGGCTTGCCGAACGGAGTCTTAGCCAGCGCCATGTAGATTTGCTTGGTGGTCAGGTTTTGCACTGGCGTGTTCTTCGCGGTTGCGAAGCTAATGCCGTCGATGCCGACCTGGATTTCGGTGATCGCGGTGACGCCGTTCTGCTGGCACAGCTTGGCTTCGGACGCCTTCATCCGGCGCGACGCATTCTCGACGTCCGGAAAACGCTCGCCGACGCCGGCGCAGAACAGCTTCATGCCAGCGCCCGTGCCAGTCGATTCGATGATTGGCGTGCCGAGCGCCGGATTGGCGCGGGCGACGCGCTCCGCGACGATCTTGGCGAATGGATAGACGGTGGACGAGCCGACCGCGCGCATCTGCGTGCGGGCTTCGGCGGTTCCGGAAACGGTGAGCGCCATCACCGCGGTTGCGGCGAGGCCCAGTGATTTCAGATACATTGTCGATACCCCGATTGACGGACTGAAAAGTCGTCCGGCTGAATCGGAGTGCTAGTGCTGAGCAGCGACGGTTGTTTGACTCTGGTGTTTCAGATTTGTGACGTGGCTTTCAGGTCTCGCTGTCGAGCGAATAGCCTGCCGACCTCACCGTCCGGATGAGGTCGGAGCGCCCGCCGGAATTGAGCGCCTGGCGCAGACGGCGCACGTGCACGTCGACCGTGCGCGCATCGATGTCCGGGTCGTGCGACCACACCGCGTCGAGCAGCCGCTCGCGCGAGAACACGCGGCCGGGATGCTCAAGGAAATGCTTCAAGAGCCGGAACTCGGTCGGACCCAGCGGGACCTGGCGGCCGGCGCGGCGCACGCGATGCGCGGCGACGTCCATCTCGACATCTTCATAGGCCAGCTGCTCCCCGGCGAGCGCAGGCCGCACACGCCGGAGCACCGCGCCGACCCTGGCGACCAGCTCGCGCGGGCTGAACGGCTTGGTCACATAATCGTCGGCGCCGGTGTCGAAGCCGCGGATCCGGTCGCTTTCCTCACCGCGCGCGGTGAGCATCATGATCGGCACGTTGGCAGTGGTCGCTCGGCGGCGCAGCCGGCGGCACACCTCGATCCCGCTGATCCCCTCGATCATCCAGTCGAGCAGGACCACGTCGGGCTTCACTTCGTCGACGAGGATCAGAGCTTCCTCCCCGTCGCCGGTGCGAGTCACGTCGTAGCCGGCGCGCTCGAAATGGAAGCTGACAAGGTCGGCCAGCGCGCGGTCGTCTTCGACCAGGAGGAGGCGTTTGCCAGTCATTGCCGTTACATCGCCGACTTGCCGGGCCTGTCCGCCATATGGTCGCCGGTCGCCGCATAATAGACCATCTCGGCGATGTTGGTGGCATGGTCGCCGACCCGTTCGAGATTCTTGGCGACAAACAGCAAATGCGCGGACTGTCCGATGTTGTGCGGATTTTCCATCATGTGCGTGAGCAGGGCGCGGAAGATCGAATCGTAGAAATCGTCGACCGCCTGGTCGCGCTCGCACACCCGGACGGCGGCCTGCGCATCGCGCTCAACGAAGGCGTCGAGCACGTCGTGCACCATCCCCGTGGCGATACGCGCCATCTCCGGAAGCAACGACAACGGCTCAATCTTGGCCGCGTTCTCGAGCATCGGGACCCGCTTGGCGATATTCTTGGCATAATCGCCAATGCGCTCGACCACGCCCGAGATCTTGAGCGCGGCAACGACGTCGCGCAGGTCGCCGGCCATCGGCGCGCGAAGCGCGATGAGCTGCACCGCTCGGCGCTCGGTTTCGATCTCGAGCACGTCAAGCTTCTTGTCGTCCGCGACGACCCGCTCCGCGCCTTCGACGTCGCGCTGAATGAGGCAACGCATGGCTTCCTCGATGGAATGCTCGGCAAATCCGCCCATCTGACTGATGAGCGCGCGCAGCCGTTCGATGTCCTCATCGAACGCCTTCAATGTATGTCCGCTGGTCTGCTGCATGGCTCTGCTCCGATCAGCCGTAGCGGCCGGTAATGTAGTCCTGGGTGCGCTGCTCGCGCGGGTTCGTAAAGATCTCGCTGGTCTTGCCGTATTCGACCAGCTCGCCGAGGTGGAAGAAAGCGGTGCGCTGCGACACGCGCGCGGCCTGCTGCATATTGTGCGTGACGATCGCGATAGCATAGCGGCCGCGAAGCTCGTGGATCAGCTCCTCGATCTTGGCGGTGGCGATCGGGTCAAGCGCCGAGCACGGCTCGTCCATCAGGATCACTTCCGGATCGACCGCGATGGCCCTTGCAATGCACAAGCGTTGCTGCTGGCCGCCGGACAAAGCCGTTCCGCTTTCCTCAAGCCGATCCTTGACCTCGTCCCACAGGCCGGCGCGCTTCAACGACTTCTCGACGATCCGCTCGAGGTCCGCCTTAGAGCTCGAAAGGCCGTGGATGCGCGGCCCGTAAGCGACGTTCTCGAAGATCGACTTGGGGAACGGATTGGGTTTCTGAAAGACCATTCCGACGCGCGCGCGAAGCTGCACGACGTCCATCGACGAGGTCGTGATGTCCTCGCCGTCAAGCTCGATGCGGCCGGTCACGCGGGCCGTTGGAATCGTATCGTTCATGCGGTTGAGGCAGCGCAGGAAGGTCGATTTTCCGCAGCCCGACGGACCGATGAATGCGGTCACGACATCTTCGTGGATGTCGATCGACACGTCCTTCAGCGCCTGCTTGTCGCCATAGAACACGCTCACGTCGCGCGCCGACATCTTGGGCTCGCCGTTGGTTGCGACCTCGTGCGCTCGTTCCTCCTCGATGTTCGCCTGGTGCGAGACGTCGACGGCGGGGAACGCGACCTGATCTTCCATTTCCTCTGCCACCTTATTCTCTGGCTCGGCTGGAACCTCTTTCCTGGTCGTCGACCGGCCCTTGCGCTTGGATTCCGCCGCGATCGCCGTCGACGTCACGCGCACCGGCGTGGTCGGCGTGGTCGGCTGTTTTTCTTTCATGTCTATCACCAGCGGCGCTCGAAGCGGTTGCGAAGATAAATGGCGAGGCCGTTCATCACGAGCATGAACAGCAACAGGACGATGATCGCGGCGCTCGTCTTCTCGACAAAGCCGCGGTCGACCTCGTCGGACCACAGGAAGATCTGAACCGGAAGCACGGTCGCGGGCGCCGTGATCCCGGTCGGCGGCGCAGCAATGAACGCGCGCATCCCGATCATCAGCAACGGCGCCGTTTCGCCCAATGCGCGCGCCATGCCGATGATAGTGCCGGTCAGGATGCCGGGTAGCGCGAGCGGAAGCACATGGTGGAACACGACCTGCATCTTCGATGCTCCGACGCCCAGCGCCGCGTCGCGGATCGACGGCGGCACCGTCTTGATCGCGTTGCGCCCGGCGATCACGATCACCGGCATGGTCATCAGCGCCAGAGTCATCCCGCCGACCAGCGGCGCCGAGCGCGGCAGATCCATGATGTTGAGGAATACCGCAAGGCCAAGCAGGCCGAAGATGATCGACGGCACCGCCGCGAGGTTGTTGATCGAGACCTCGATCGCGTCGGTCCAGCGGTTCCGCGGCGCGAATTCCTCGAGATAGACCGCGGCCAGAACGCCGATCGGGAAGGCGAGGACGATCGTCACCAGGATAGTGAGGAAGGTGCCCTTGAGAGCGCCCCACACGCCGACCGACGACGGGTCGGTCGAGTCCGAAGCGGTCAGGAAATCACTGTTGAACGAACTGCGCAGCGCGTGCCTGGATTTGAGCAGGTTGACCAGATTCTCGCTCGCCGGGTCGCCACTGTGCTTGGCCGCGATGTCGACCTTGCTTCCGACTGGAAGCCACAAAGTCGGCGTGTCCTTGAGGATGTCGGGATTGCGGACGATGTCGCGGGTCAGCGTATTGACCGCGCCATCGCCGAACATTTCCGCGGCTGCCGGGCCGTAGGTCGCCGTCGCCGCCTGCGAGATCGCGGTTTCGAGATCGGCGGAGGCAACCGTCTGCTCGGCGTCAGGACCGCGCAAAGCCGCGGGATCGAGGAACAGGTTCGACTTGGCGAAGTCGATCGGCAGCGCCGCTTCGTATCGGACAAAGCCGCCGAGACCCTTGGCCGCCATGTTGTAGAGAAGGAAGGCGAGGAACAGCACCGAGACGCTGACCGCGACGAAGCCGAGCAGGCGGAAGCGCCGCTCGGCCGCGTAGCGCCGGCCCAGCCTCTTGTTCATGGACCCGTCGGTCCAGCGGGTGGGAGCAATGCTATTCATATTGTTCCCGGTATCGGCGCACGACGTGGAGCGCGATCAAGTTAAGCAACAGCGTAATCAGGAACAGCGCGAGGCCGAGCGCGAAGGCGGCAAGCGTTTTGGCGCTGTCGAATTCCTGGTCCCCGGTGAGCAGCTGGACGATCTGCACGGTGACGGTGGTCACGCTGGCGAAGGGATTGAGCGTGAGGTTCGCGGCAAGGCCCGCGGCCATCACCACGATCATCGTCTCGCCGATCGCGCGGCTGACCGCGAGCAGGACTCCGCCGATCACGCCGGGAAGCGCGGCGGGAAGAAGCACGCGGCGGATCGTCTCGGACTTGGTCGCTCCCATCGCCAGGCTGCCGTCGCGCATCGCCTGCGGCACGGCGGCGATCGAATCGTCGGCCATCGAGCTGATGAACGGAATGATCATGATGCCCATGACGAGGCCGGCGGCGAGCGCGCTTTCGCTGCTCGCCGAGCTGACTCCGATCCAGAGGCCGAAATCGCGAACCACCGGAGCGACGGTCAAAGCGGCGAAATAGCCGTAGACCACGGTCGGCACGCCGGCGAGAATCTCGAGGATCGGCTTGAGCCAGGCGCGGACGCGTGGATGCGCATATTGGGTCAGATAAATCGCGCTCATCAGCCCCAGCGGGACCGCGACGATCATCGCGATGATCGCGCCGATGAAGAAGGTGCCCCACAGCAAGGGGATCGCGCCGAATGCCCCCGACGAGCCCGCCTGGTCGGCGCGGATCGCGGTTTGCGGGCTCCATTCGAGGCCGAACGCGAACGAGTGAAGCGGATAGAGCCGGAAGAAGCGCAGGCTTTCGAACATCAGCGACAGGAGGATGCCGAGCGTCGTCAGAATCGCGATCAGCGATGCCGCCAGGAGCACGATCAGCAGCCACCGCTCGACCCCGGTGCGCGCCCGGAACTGCGGCGCGCTGCGGCGCAGCGCGAGGCCGGCGGCGACAAGCGCGACGAGGATCGCGGCCGCTCCGCCCATCAGCGCATAGCGACTTTGTGCTTCGCGGATTCGCGGCGCGAGGGTCGAGGATTGCGGGTTGAAGCCCTGCTCGCGCTCGCCGTCGGCGATTTCGCGCGCTTCCGACAGGATCGACTCGCGCTGCATCTCGAACGCAGGGAGCGCGCGCCCTTCCGGACTTGAGAGCACCGCCGTGTCGACCAGGCGCGCCTGCATCGGCGCCCAGACCGCGAGCAGAAGCAGCGCCGGGATTGCGGCCCACAGCGCGGCATAGGCGCCGTGATAGATCGGCAGCGAGTGCATCCGACTCGCCGTGCGTAGCCGGCGGGCGCGGACATAGCCCGCCCAGCCCACGCCAAGCGCGACGATCAGGACTGCGACGAGCGCAAGGCCAAGGCTCATGTCGCCCGCCGCCCCGGTTATTTCAATCCGCTCGGATCGAGCGGCTTGAGCTCGCTCGCCTGCTTCTCGGCGGCGGTGACGTCGGCGCCGCTGAACGGCACCAAGCCCTTGCGCTCGAGCGGACCGCCCTTGCCCCACATCTTCGAATAGGCGGCGACGAAGTCGCGCATCTTGGGCTTCGACTGCATGTGCTCGCCCTTCAGATAGACGTAGAGCTTGCGCGCGCCGGGATAGGAGAGGTTGGCGATCGTCTCTTCAGTCGGGCTGATGCCGGCGATCTCCACCGCCTTCACCTTGTCGGCATTTTCGTCGAGGTAGGAGAAACCGAGGATTCCGAGCGTGCCCGGATCGACCGAGACCTTTTGGACCGTCAAATTGTCGTTCTCGCCGGCTTCGACATAGGCGCCGTCTTCTCGGATCTTGGTGCAGAGGTCCTTGTGCTGGTCGTCGTTGCTCTTCGCGAGCGCCTGCATCGCCGGGTCGGTGTCGCAACCCTTGGTCAGGTAGAGGTCGGCAAGGCTGTCGCGCGTGCCCGAGGTCGGCGGCGGACCGAAGACGTGAATCTTGATCGCCGGAAGCGACGGATTGACGTCCTTCCAGGTCTGCGCCTGGTTCGGGCCCTTGCCGAAGGGATTGGCGGCAAGCGCCTTGTAGATATCCGCCTGAGTGAGGTTCATCGCGGGGCCGTTCTTGGCCTCGATGATTGTCAGGCCATCGATCCCAACCGGCACTTCAATGATCGTCTTGGCGCCGTTCTTAACGCAGGTGTCGTACTCGCTCTTCTTGATCTGGCGCGAGGCGTCCTCAATGTCGGGATGCTGGCTGCCAACGCCGGCACAAAACAGCTTCATGCCACCGCCGGTGCCGGTCGATTCGACCGTGACGTTGACGCCCGGATTGGCGCGCATGAAGTCTTCGGCGACCGCCTTGGTGAATGGATAGACGGTCGACGAGCCGACGATTTTGATGTCGTTGGTCGAGCCTCCCCCGCCGCCCGTGTTCGAGCCGCAGGCAACGAGCAGCGCCGCGAGCGGCAATGCGATGACCATCCTCTTCACAGCCTTCACTCCCTCCATTTTCGGATGCGTTTGTGGGCTCGCGTTAGCGGTGGTTCAGCGACCCCTCTGTGACAGCGTTGTTGCAGTTTTATGACTGGGTCCGCCGGATTGCGCCGAAGCGCGCACATGCGTAGGCGCGTTGCCATGGCCAGCAAGTTCGAAACTTTCGTCGCGCTCCACGTCCCGGGCGACCCGGTCGTGCTTTACAATATCTGGGACGTCGGAAGCGCGCTCGCGGTGGTGGGTGCCGGCGCCACAGCGCTCGCGACCGGCAGCCATCCCGTGGCCGACGCCAACGGCTGGCCCGACGGCCAGCAGGCGCCGATCGACTTCGCCCTGGCCAATGCAACCCGCATCGTCGACGCGGTCGAGCTGCCGGTGACGATCGATTTCGAGGGCGCCTATTCAACCGATCCCGAACAAGGCGGCGCGAATGTCGCGCGGCTCGCCGCGACCGGCGCGATCGGCTGCAATTTCGAAGACCAGGTGGTCGGCGGCGAAGGCCTCCACTCGCTCGAGCTTCAGGTGCGGCGGATCGCGGCGATCCGCAAAGCGGTCAGCGACCCGTTCTTCATCAACGCGCGCACCGACCTGTTCCTGAAAACCCAGACTTACGACGATGCTCTGGTCGACCAGGTGATCGAACGCGGCAAGGCGTTCGCTGGCGCCGGCGCCAGCGGCTTCTTCGTCCCGCGGCTAGCCGATCCCAAACAGATCGAGCGCGTGGTTAAGGAAGTGCCGCTGCCGCTCAACGTGATTGCCTTCCCCGGTGCTCCGGACAAATCCGTGTGGGCGAATGCCGGAGTGGCACGGATCAGCCACGGGCCTTTCCCGCACCGCGCGTTGATGGCGAAGCTCGAGGAAATGGCTCGCGTGGCGATCGGCTAGCTCGCCCCTATTTCGCTCACCACCGCCGCGCGCTTCCACCACCGCCACCGTTTCCCGCGCGGCCCCGATTTCAGCACCGTTTTGCGGAACATCCGCGCGCCTAGGTGCAGGATCAGCGCGACCCATAGTGCCTGCCAAGCGATCGCGGCGACGTGCGGCCACCACTCGGGCTGCTCGGCGGCGCGCGCTAGCATCGCCATCGGCGAAGACAGAGGAAAGGCCGCGGCGGCGAAGGCCTCGAACGAGTTGGGCGCGTTGGCGGAAATGGCGGCAAAGCCGAAAATCAGGACCTGCGCGAACGTGACCGGCATGGACAAGGTCTGCACTTCGCGGGCGGTCGTGGCCTGTGCGCCGATGCTGAGGAACACCGCGCCGAGCAGTAAATAGTTCATCGCGAAATAGATCACGCCGAGCGCAAGGAAACCGGGCCAGCCGACCGCCGGCGTCGGCAGAGTCCTGAGGCCTCCGGCGCTGAGGATCTGGATGAGCAGCGCGCCGGCGCCGACCCACACGACAATGCCGACGATCGACGCCGCGAGCATCGCGAACAGCTTGCCGATGAACATGGCGTCGATCGGCACCGCCGCCGCGATCACCTCGATGATCTTGTTCGATTTCTCCTCGATCAGCTGCGACATCACCATGCCGGAGAGGAGCAAGGTCAGGAAGAACAGCAGCATCTGGCCGATTTGCGCAGTCCGGGCACGGTCGCTGGCGAGCGAGCCCGACGAAGCCGCAACCTCGGTTACGCCGAGCGACGGCGGCGCGGCCTGCGGCTCCCGCGCGTTGGCGACGAGAAGCTGAAGCTGGCCGGAAATATTCTGGTCCTCGACCGCCCCGGTCAGATGCGGATGGTCGAGCCCGCCAGTCAGGACGGCGCGGACCGGCGGTTCGCGAGTGGTCAGCAGCCGCTTCTGCTGGGCGGCGAGATCAGGCTCCGGCGCGAAATAGGAAAACCGCACCACCGCATCCTCGCCGAGCGCGTCGGCAAGGCTGTCGCGCGCCTTCATCAACCTTCCGAAATCGGCTGGAGTCGAAACCACCGCAACGACCGGCTTCTCGGTCTGGGTCGCGACCCGCGCGCCGATCCCACCGAACACCCCGCCAAGCAGCAACGGAAACAAAGGCCCGAGGAGAAAGAAGATGAAGGCCTTGGAGAGGACGGTCGCCGCGAAGTCGCGGCGCGCGATGACGAAGGCTCCACGAAGCAGCCGCATCATTCGGGCTTCTCCTGCGCCATGGCCGCCGCAGCCTTGTTGCCGGCAATCGCCACGAACGCGTCGTGCAGGCCGGGCCGTTCGATCGCCAGCGTCTCGATCCCCGCGCCACCGTCGATCAGTGCTTTGAGCAGGGGCTCGGGTCCGCTGGCCGGAAGCTCGAACACCCATTCGTCGCCGTCACGCCGTGCATCCTCGGGGATCGCCGACCGCCAGGGGCCGTCCTCCGCGCGGGTGCGAAGCCGCACGATGGGGCGCAGCCGCGAGCGGGCATCATCGACCCTGCCCTCGAACACGAGCTTGCCCCTGGCAACAATCGCGATCCGCTCGCACAGCCGCTCGGCGTGGGCGATGACGTGGGTCGAAAAGATGATTGTCGCGCCGTCGCGCGCCTCGCGCCGAATCAAGTCCTCGAGCCGTCCCTGATTGATCGCGTCGAGACCGGCAAACGGCTCATCGAGCACAATCAGGCGTGGCTTGTGGATGATCGTTCCGAGCAATTGTACGGTCTGCGCCATGCCCTTGGAGAGGGTGCGGATCGGCTTTCTTGCCCAGTCGCCGAGCCCGTGTTCGCGCAGCAGGTCGTCGGCGCGGCGGCGGCCTTCGCGCAAGGGAAGTCCGCGCAGAGCGCCGATGAAGGCGATCGCGTCTCGCGCGTGCATCGCGGGATAGAGCCCGCGTTCCTCGGGCAAATAGCCGACCTCCGGCGCGGCATCGAGCGGACGCCCAGCCCCAAGGACGTGACGCGTGCCGCTAGACGGATCGATGATGCCGAGCAGGATGCGCAGGATGGTCGTCTTGCCCGCGCCGTTGGGGCCGAGCAGCCCGTAAATCGACCCCGCGGGCACCGCGAGGCTGACGCCGTCGACCGCGCGGGTTTCGGCGAAGTCCTTGACGAGATCGACGGCCTCGACCGCCAGTCCAGGGTGTGAATTCGTATTCATAGCCGGTCGTAACACCCGTCCTCCTGGGCCTTGAGTGTCGGCCAGAGCGCTGAATTCCGCCAGAATCCTTAATGCGCCGTGTGCGAGCCGCGCAACCGCGCAAAGTTGACACGCGATTCACTTTGAACATACCGGCCGGTATGTGATTCGGCGCGCGCCAGCGCGCCTGGGAGAATTTAACTTGGTCCGCGATGATCCACCCGCGCCGGGTAGCCGGCGCGGCGACATGAGCTTTACACCCGGAAACGATTGGCGCCCACTGGTTGTCGTGACCGGCGCGACCGGCGGCATTGGCTACGCCTGTGCCCACGCTTTTCATCGGCGTGGCGCGCGGCTGGTCATCGCCGACATCGACCGACCTGCAATGCGCAAGGTCGCAGCCGAACTCGATGCCGAGTCGAGCTTTTGCGATGCCGCCTCGCAGGCCTCGATCGCCGACTTCGCCGCCAAAATCGTCGAACAGGGTGCAATCCCGGACATCCTCATCAACGCCGCCGGTGAGGGCTACATCCGCACGCTCGGAATGGTCTGGGTCTCGCGAGAACTGATGCCAACGATGCGTTTCGCAGGGGGACCACGCCTCATCATCAACATCGCCCCGACGCGCAACCACCAGCCGGCTTCGGGGCAATTCCCCTACGCGGCCTCGCCGCTCGCCTTCCGCTGCCTGTCGGAATCGCTGGCCCAGCAGAGCATTGGATCGGCCACGCAGGTCATGACCGTAATCCCGCCGAACCCAGGCGTGGTCGAGCAGCCGGCGGCCAGTGTTTTCGCCGCCCAGCATGCACTCGTCATCAAGACCGACGATGCCAACCGGATCGCCGCCATGGCCCAGCAAATGCTCGGTCTGATGCGACAGGCGAGGGCTGGCTAGCGGCGGGATCCGAGGATGCGCGGCTGAGCGTCGTCCCGACGTTGAGCTTATATAAACATCCGTTAAACAAGCTCGCGTGGACAGCGCTTCCGTGCAACCCAGGAAAAGGAGTCAGACCGGCCTCAAGGAGGGGACGCACAGTGCCCTCGTTGAAGCCGCCAGGCGCACATTTCTGAAGCTCGGATATCAAGGCGCGACGCTCGACCGGATCGCCGCCGAGGCCGGCTACACCAAAGGTGCGGTCTATTGGCACTTCAAAAGCAAGGAAGCTCTGTTCCTCGAGCTGCTCGCCGGGGCGCTGAGGCGGAATCTCGATGCGCTCGGCGGCGTCGTGAAGGTCGCCAGAGACGATCCCGACCACCTCGAGCGCGAAATCGCCGCTTATATCGACCGGCAGCTCGAAGGCACCGTGCCCATGCTGGCCCTCGAGCTCGAGATCGAAGCTCGCCGCAATCCATCACTCGCAGCGGTCTTCCAAATCATCATCGTCGACCACCAGGGCGCGATCTGCCGCGTGCTGGAGCGCTATTATGCGATCGTCGGACGCGAACCGCCGATGCCGGTTGAGGAGCTTGCTGCACTATTCCTGGTCCTGGCCGAAGGGGCCGCCCTGCAGCGACAGACTCGGCCCGATCGCGAAGTGGATGTCGCGTCCGCCGTGAAGATTCTTCTCGGAATGGCCGCTTGAGAACTGAGCGAGGATGATTCGGCAGCATCTTGCCGCCATGCTAAGTGGCTGGAATGGCTGATGGTTTGGAAGCTGCGATCCGCGCTGAAGCGAAGCAGCTCGGCTTTTCCGCCTGCGGCTTTACGCGCGCCGACGCCGCCGACGCGGCTGGCCTAGACCTCCAGCGCTGGCTCGAGGCCGGCCATCACGGAACGATGGGCTGGATGGAGAGCCGGGCGGATCAGCGCGTCTCGGCCCGAGCGCTGTGGCCGGAAGCCAGATCGGCGATCGCCTTGGGGATGAGCTACGCGCCGGCGTCCGATCCGATGGCGCTGGCCGAGCGGCCAGAGCTCGCGCGAATCTCGGTCTATGCCCAGGGCGGCGACTATCACAAGACGGTCAAGAAGGCCTTGAAGGCGTTGGCGCGGTTCATTGTTGACCGCGCGCCGTCGGAGCTGAAAGTCTTCGTCGACACCGCGCCGGTGATGGAGAAGCCGCTCGCCCAAGCCGCTGGGATCGGATGGCAGGGCAAGCACACCAACCTCGTCAGCCGCGAGCATGGCAGCTGGCTGTTCCTGGGCGTGATCCTGACCAACCTCGAGCTCGAACCGGACGCGCAGGCGGATCACGGCGAGCATTGCGGCAGCTGCCACCGCTGCCTCGACATCTGCCCGACCGAGGCCTTCGACGGGCCGCACCGGATCGATGCGCGGCGCTGCATCTCCTACCTCACGATCGAGCATGACGGACCGATCCCGGAGGAATTCCGTGCCGCGATGGGCAACCGGATCTACGGCTGCGACGACTGCCTGGCAGTCTGCCCGTGGAACCGCTTCGCCGGTGCCGCGGCCGCCAACCGCGCCTTCCTGCCCCGTGTCGAGCTTTCGGCCCCACGCCTCGCCGACCTGTTGGCGTTGGACGACGCGGCTTTTCGGGAAATGTTCGCCGGCTCGCCGATCAAGCGCATCGGGGTCAAAAGGATGATCCGCAATTGCCTGGTTGCGGCGGGCAACAGCGGCGATCCAGAGCTGATCGATTCAGTGCGTCCGCACCTCACCGACCCCAACTCGGTGATCGCCGAGGCGGCGCGCTGGGCGCTGGCTCAACTGGGATTTTCCAAAGCGGAAATGCAGGCAGCCTGATCGGTATCGACGCCAGACGGCAGGCGCGTGTCGACATGGGTGACGCGCAGCGGACCCGAACCATTGTCCGACGGATAGAGATAGACGTCGAGCACGCAGCGATTCCCACGGAACTGGAGCTTGAGGCTGGTGCCCTCGCGTACCTGCAAGGTGGGGTTGCCGAAATGGCCGACCAGCTCCTGCGCAGTGAGGCCGAGCAGCCGTCGCGGCTCGCCGTACTGGGTCGTCGGTGGGGCTTGGACGACAGGTTGCTGGGGCGCGGTGGCGCAGCCGGCGAGAAGCAGGGTCGAGGCGAGGGTTAGGCGGCGCATTCTCATTTCCTGTCATTGCGAGCGCAGCGAAGCAATCCAGTACTGGATTGCCGCGTCGCCTTCGGCTTCTCGCAATGACGATTGTCTGAACAGGCAGTGGCGGCTAGGCGCGCGCTTTCCCTTGAAGCCGGAGACTCCATGACCGACCGCCGCCTCGATGTGCTCGCCATCGGCAACGCGATCGTCGACGTGATCGCCGACGCCGACGACGACTTCCTCGCGGCTCAGGGCATGCACAAGGGGACGATGCGGCTGATCGACGCGGCCGAGGCCGAGCGACTCTACGCGGCGATGGGGCCGGGCCGCGAGCTGAGCGGCGGGTCCGCCGCCAATACCGCCGCGGGGATCGCGGCGCTCGACTGCCGCGCCGGTTTCATCGGCCAGCTCGCAGACGACCAGCTCGGCGAGATCTTCCGCCACGACATCCATAGTCTTGGGGTTGAATATGCGACTCCGGCCAAGAACGATGTCGGGGGGACCGCGCGCTGCCTGATCCTGGTGACGCCCGACGCGCAGCGAACGATGAATACCTTCCTCGGCGCGGCGCAAATGCTGGGCCCCGACGCGATTGACCCGGCCCGCGTGGCGCAAGCGAAAATCCTCTATCTCGAAGGCTATCTGTGGGATCCGGAGGACCCACGCGCGGCGATGTACAAGGCGATGGACGCGGCGCGGGACGCTGGCACAAAGGTCGCCTTCACTTTGTCCGACAGCTTCGTCGTCGATCGCCACCGCGCCGATGTGCTGCGGCTGCTCGACGAGCGGCGGCTCGATATCCTGTTCGCCAACGAGGCGGAGATCCTGCAGCTCGCCGAGACCGGCGACGTTCAAAGTGCGATCGATGCCATCGGTCCAAGCGTCGGAACCCTGGTGGTCACCCGCCACGAGCACGGCGCCGTCGCTCGCCGCGGCGACGAGCGCGCGGCGGTCCCCGCCGAGCCGATCACCCAGCTCGTCGACACGACCGGCGCGGGCGACCTGTTCGCCGCCGGCTTCCTCGCTGGCGAAGCGCAGGGACTCACCCTCAAGCAATCCTTAAAGCTCGGCGCGATCTGCGCCGCCGAGGTGATCCAGCATTACGGAGCGCGCCCCGAGGTGGACTTGAGTGCGCTGGCCGGCGACCTGCTCGATTAAGGCCGGATAACCGGCTTGCCGGACGGATCCTTCGGCTCGTCTTCGGGGAAGTAAGCCGGCTCGCCGTCGGCCGGCGTCTGAGAGCCCTTGGCCAGTACAGAATTGTGCATGCCGTAGACGAAATAGAGGATGATCGCGGCAATGGTGTACCAGAAGAAGAAGACCAAAATCCGCGTCTCGACCGAGAAGATCAGCGCGAAGCAGGTGACGATGCCGAGCGCCGGAACGACTGGGTAGAGCGGCACGCGATAGCCGCGCGGAATGTCCGGGTGAGTGCGCCTGAGCCAGATCACCGTCAGGCAGACGATCCCAAATGCGGCCAGCGTTCCGACCGAGGTCATGTCGCCGAGCGTGTTGATGTCGAAGAAACCAGCCGCGCAGGCGACGAGCAGGCCGACGGATAAGGTGTTGATCCACGGCGTGCGGAACTTCGGGTGAACGCGCGAGAAAACCTTGGGCAGCAGGCCGTCGCGCGCCATGGTGTAGAAGATGCGCGTCTGGCCGTACATCAACACCAGGACAACCGAGGTCAGGCCGACGATCGCGCCGACCTTGATGGTCTTGGCGAACCAGCCCCATTGCGGGCCAAAGGCGTCGACCGCGACCGCGACCGGGTCGGGCACGTTCAGCGACTTGTAGTTGACGATCAGCGTCAGCACGATTGAGACGAGAATATAGATGACCGTGCACGCGATGAGCGAACCGATGATCCCGAACGGCATGTCCTTGCCAGGATTCTTCGCTTCCTGGCCGGCGGTCGAAACCGCTTCGAACCCGATGTAGGCGAAGAACACAATCGAGGCGGCGCGGAGGATCCCGCTCCACCCGAACTCGCCTTTGACGCCGGTCGGCTCCGGGATAAACGGGTGCCAATTGGGCGTGTAGGTCGGCAGGTTCTTGAGTATGATGAAGCCGCCGACGAGAATGAACGCGGTGAGCACAGTCACCTTGATCGCGACAATCGCATTGTTGAACTTGGCCGACTCCGCGACGCCGATCACAAGCAAGGTCGCTAGCGCGGCGCAGACCAGGAATGCTGGCAGGTTGAACAAGTAAGTGACCGGCGCGCCGTTGACGAGCACGTCGACCCCGTCCTTCTGGAGGTGGTGACCGGTCGGCCCGGTCAGCGCGGCGGGTATGTGAA
>Ga0193751_1000537_pt1 | contig 29176 bp, 30 predicted proteins | sample L1c2metaG_FD_143050 | JGI IMG/M metagenome (GOLD analysis project Ga0193751, IMG submission 143050) | Soil microbial communities from a riparian zone of the East river system, Colorado, United States - L1c2 | ecosystem: Environmental > Terrestrial > Soil > Riparian zone | place: USA: East River... | reverse complement strand
CTCGTCGTGATGACCGACAACCGGCTCGGTGCGGACGGCGGCGGTGCGATCGTGCTCGGGATCGCGCTGGCGGTTCTGGGGACCCGCCTGTTCCGGCTCGGAGCGCGCGGCTTTGTCGGGCTGCTCGCGTCCGCCGCGCTCGCCGTGCTGTGGATCGTCTCGCGCGGCCTCGCACAGCCGGGCCCGAATCACCTGCGCAGCGCGTTCGCGAACAACGGCGCCGGGCTGCTCGCGTCTCTCGAGAGCCGGGTGCCGCTCTCGTACGTGCCTGCGCTCCACGCGTGGCAGCTCGTCGTCCCGCTCCTGCTCGTTCTCGGGGCCTCGTTCGGGCTCGCATGGCGTCGCGCGCGGCAGCGGGCGACGAGGGACGTCCTCCTCGCCTTCGGCGTCGCGATCGCGACGTCGCTGCTCATCAACGACTCCGCCGCGTACGAGCTCGCAGCCGGAATCGCGGTCGTCGGCGCCCTGGCCCGTTTCGCGCCCGCTCCGGCCCCGGCACGCGCGCGCGTTCTCGCTCCGGCGAAGCTCGAGCCCGAGCCCGTTCCGAGCGAGTCGCCGCCAGGCTGAACCGGCCTGGCGCGCTGGTACCGTCCGGAGCCGTGCCGTTCTACGAGTACCGCTGCCCCAACGGGCATCACTTCGAGCGCTTCCAGGCCATGACGGCCCCGGCGCCGGAGAAGTGCGACGTGTGCGGTGCGTCTCCCGTCGAGCTCGTTCTCTTCCCCGTCGCGATCCACTACAAGGGCTCCGGCTTCTACACGACCGACTACGGCAAGGGGAAGCCCGAGAAGAAGGACGGCGAAGGCGGCGCGTCCGGCGGCGAGAGCGGCAAGACCGAGTCGAAGCCGGCGGAGAACAAGGCCACAGCAGGCGGTGACTAGCCTAGGCGGACGCCGAGCCGCCGGCGCGCCGAATCGTCACGAACCTACTTCCAGTTGCCGTTCGCGCCGACGATGCACCCGGGGGCGTAGAGGTTGCCTTTCGGCGGCGGCTGCGGCGCGGAGTTTCCGAGCACCTCGTCGATCACCTTGATGTTCTCCTCGTTGCCCACGATGTAGGAGCCCCCGCCGATCGTCTCTGCCGTACCGCCGAGGCGGCAATGGATCGTGCTGCCAGACCGGAACTTCACCCACGCCAGCTGGATGAGCTTCCACGTCGAGAGGTCGGTCCCGATCGGCCTGAGCAGCGAGCTGCCGCTGAAGGGGAGGGAGAAGAAAAGCGACGGGCTCGACAGCTTGCTCAGCGTCGCCTGCTCGACGAGCTGCTGGTCGTGCTGGCGGGCGAAATCCGTCCACGCCCGGTCGAGCCGGTTCTCGCGGATCCGGGAGAAGATGAGCGCCTCGTGCCCGGTCATGTGCGTCGGGCCCTTGTGGAAGCGCCAGCCCTGCCACTGCGAGCAGCGCTGCGCGGTGGAGTACGGGCAGTCGAACCGGTTCGAGAGGATGCGCTCCGGCACGTTGACGGTGATCCCGCCGACCGCGTCGATGAGCTTCTCGAACTGGTTGAAGTCGACGATCACGATGTGGTTGACCGGGAGCGCCGCGCCGACGAGCGCGTCCACCGTGCGCACGGCGAGCTTCGGCCCGCCGAACTGCATCGCCGTGTTGATCTTCTGTTCGCCATAGCCCGGCACGCTCGCGCGCAGGTCGCGCGGGATCGAGAGGTAGACGAGCCGGTGGCGGCCGGGATCGGTGTGGAGGAGCGTGATCGAGTCGGAGTGCTGGTCGACGCTGCGGCCGGCGCTGCCCTTGCCGGTCGCGTGGTCGGTGCCGAGCAGGAGGATCGTCGTCGAACTCGAGAAGAGGAGGCCCTTGTCCGGGGTGAGCACCGTCCCCATGCCTTTAGGCAGGCGCTTGTTCGCGGCGCTCACGCCGTTCGAGACGGAGAGGTAGCCGGCCACTCCCCAGACCGCGAGGAAGAGGATCAAGCCGAGGATCGTGACGAGCGTCCAGCGCCGCCACGTCCAGCCGAGCCAGAGACGGCGGCGCGGGCGCCGCTCGACGATCCGGCCGGGGCCTTGACCGTCGCTGCGGACGGCCCGCCGCGCCTCCCGCTCGTGCTTCGCGAGCGGCACTTTCCCCTTCGTGCGGCCGCCGCGATAGACGCGGTACGGCTTCTCCCCGGAGGCGGCCATGCGGAGGTTTACGGTACCCACTGTGCGGGCGGGCCATGCGATCGGAGTGGATCTCGGCGGCACGAAGATCCTCGCCGGCGTCGTGAGCCGCGACGGGAGCGTCGTTCGCCGGCACGAGCGCCCAACGCCCCAGGACTCGCAGGAGCACGTCCTCGCCGAGCTCGAAGCGGCAGTCGCCGAACTGCTCGACGAGTCGGTGGGTGCCGTCGGCTTCGGCGCGCCCTCGCCGATCGACCAGACGCGTGGACTCGTCGTCCGCTGCGTCAACGTCCCGCTCGAAAACGCGCCGCTGCGCGACCGGATGCACGAGCGGTTCGGCCTTCCGGTCGGGCTCGACAACGACGCGAACGCGGCCGCCATCGGCGAGTGGCGGGCCGGCGCCGGGCGCGGCGCCGACGACCTCGTGATGCTCACACTCGGGACGGGCGTCGGCGGCGGCGTCATCGCGGACGCGAAGCCGTTTCGCGGCGCGAACGGTGCCGGCGCCGAGCTGGGTCACGTCGTGATCGTCCACGACGGGCGTCCCTGCCACGGCGCGTGCACCGGTCGCGGGCATCTCGAGGCCTACGTGAGCGGGAGCGCGGCGACCGCCGCGGCGAGGGAGGTGTTCGGGCCGGCAGCGGACGCGCACCGGCTCGTCCGGCTCGCGGACGAGGGCGACGCGAAAGCGAAGGACCTCCTCACCGAGATCGGCCGCTACCTGGGCTCCGGCATCGGCTCGTTCGCCAACATCTTCGCGCCGCAACTCGTCGTGCTCGGCGGCGGCTTCGGCGTCGCCGCGTACGAGCACCTGCACGGACCGGCGGAGGAGGTCGCGCGGCGCGAGGCGCTCGAGCCGATGCGCGGCACCGTGCGGCTGGCGAACGCCGCGCTCGGCACCGCCGCCGGCCTCATCGGCGCCGCGTTCGTCGGCTTCGAGGCGCTGGACGCTGCGTGAAGGCCGGCGATCCGGTCCTCTTCCGAAGCATCTACGGTCGCAACGTCCGCTGGTGCTTTCCCTCTCGCTACGTCGGCGACTGGAACGGTCGCCACGGGCTCTACTGGCAGCCGGGAAACCAAGGCAAGGGGATGAGACGGGCCGCAGACGGGCGCTACCTCGAGGACTGGGCCAGCGGCGTCGTGCCGTTCGATCAGGTCTGGGACAAGGGCGACATCCTGCGGTTCATGCGCGCCGGCGACGCCCACACGGTCGAGCTCTGCTGGGATCGGGAGTGGCGTTTCGTCTGCTGGTACGTGAACCTGCAGGCGCCGCTCCTCATCCGGGGCGACCGTTTCGATCAGACCGACTGGGCGCTCGACATCTGGGTCGAGCCGGACGGGAGCTGGCAGTGGAAGGACGAGGACGACTTCGCGGAAGCGCAGGAACTCGGCATCCTCGACTTCGCCGCGGCCGCAGAAATCCGGGCGGAGGGAGAGCGAGTCGTCGCGGCGAAGCCGTGGCCCACCGGCTGGGAGGACTGGCGCCCGCCGCCGGATTGGGATCCGCTGACGCTGCCCGAGGACTGGCATGTCGTCTGAACTCGCGACATGCCCCCTACGGACGCGTCCGGTACCTGGTACCGGCCATGTCTCTTCGGGCCAACGCAGCTGATGCCGCTCGCCGTCTGCGCGACGCCGATCGGCAACCTCGAGGACGTGACCCTGCGCGTGCTCGCCGAGCTCGCCGCCGCCGATGTCGTCCTGTGCGAGGACACGCGGCACACCCGCGTCCTGCTCGAGCGGCACGGGATCGCGGCCCGACTCCTCTCGTATCACGAGCACAACGAGGCGCAGCGGACAGCTGAGCTGCTGCCGCGGCTCGAGGCGGGGGAGAGGATCGCGCTCGTCTCCGACGCAGGGCTGCCCGGCGTGTCCGATCCGGGCGCGCGTCTCACGCGCGCCGCGCTCGACGCGGGCGTCGACGTGACCGTGTTGCCGGGGCCGTCGGCGGTCGAGACGGCTCTCGTTGCCTCGGGGCTCGTGACCGCGCAGTACCGCTTCCTTGGCTTCCTGCCGCGTGGCGAGAAGCGGCTCGCAGCTTTGTGGGACGAGCTGCGCGGCTGGCCGTGGCCGGCGGTCGCCTTCGAGTCGCCGCAGCGGCTTCCCGCAACGCTACGGTCGCTCGCCGCGGCGGATCCAGAGCGGGAGATCGCCGTCTGCCGCGAGCTCACGAAGCGGTTCGAGGAGATCGTGCGCGGAACGGCCGACGAGCTGGCGGAGCGGTTCGGCGCGCCGCCGAAAGGCGAGATCACGCTCGTCCTCGGGCCGGCTGCGCAGCGCGCCGGCGACGCGGACGAGGAGCGTGCGCTCGCGGCGGTCGCCGAGCTCATGGCGACGGGACTGCCGCGACGACGGGCGGCGGAGATCGTCTCGAGCCTCGTGGGCATCCCCCGGAACCGGCTCTACAAGCAGTCGCTGTAAGCAGATTTGACAACGACGTTCGCGCGCGCTAGCGTGCGCCCTCTGTTGCTGATCCTGACAACGTTCCGCCGCCTCGCCCTTCCTGTTCTCGTCTTCCTCGTGTGGGCGCCGGCCGCCCACGCATGGACCTGGCCGGTGCAGGGGCCCGTGCTGCAGGCGTTCGTCTACGACGAGTCGCACCCCTACGCCTCGGGGCAGCATCGCGGCATCGACATCGGCGCCGACGCGGCGGGCGAGACCGTGGTCTCGCCGGCGGCGTGCACCGTCAGCTTCGCGGGAACCGTGCCGACGAACGGGAAGTCGGTCACGATCGAGACGCTGGACGGATATTCCGTCACGCTCACGCACCTCGGGTCGATCCTCGTCGTCAAGGGCGCGACGGTGGGCGAGGGGGACGCCGTCGGCACGATCGGTCCGAGCGGGACGCCCGAGCTCGACGAGCCGTACGTCCACCTCGGCATCCGGGCCACCGCCGATCCGAACGGCTATCTCGACCCTCTGCGCTTTCTACCGCCGCCTGCAGCGAGCGAGCCGGCCCCGAGCGGGACACAGCCGAGCGCGAGCGCCTCGAGCACGCCTGCGGGCAAGGCGGCGTCTCCGGGCTCGACGAGCACACGAGGATCGACCGCTCGGCTGACCAAGACGCCGCGGTCCCGTGTCGAGGCTCGACCGCATCCGACGGCACAACGGCCCGCCGTGCAGGCCGGAGCCCGGGCGTCGGGCCAGACGGCGAGGACGCAACGACGCGTGAGCGAGCCGGCGAGCTCCACGCCACGGCCGGTCGTCGAGGCGGCTGTTCCGAACAGGCCTGCCGTCCTCGGCCCCGGCCATCAGATCCGGCCGAGCGCGCACGTAGCGCACGTCCAGCGGCCACAGCCACCGACGTCCTCCGTGCTCCTCGCGCTCGCCTGCAACGGGGCAGCCGCACTCGTCGCTCTGATCGCCGCCCTTGCTGCCGGAAGACGGAGACGGCCGGCCCCGATAACGGCCGCCAAGATCCTCCACTTGCCGCGGCCGGCGCCCATGCGACGCGCGGCCTGAGCGCCGCTCGGGTCGGCCGCAGTCGCGCTCGTATCATGGCTTTGTGCGCTTCTACCTGACCACGCCGATCTACTACGTCAACTCGACGCCGACACTCGGGAACGCCTACACCACGGCGATCGGCGACATGCTCGTCCGCCACCAGCGGCAGCGCGGCGCCGACACGTTCTTCCTCACCGGCGTCGACGAGCACGCCACGAAGGTCTGGCGCGTGGAGGAACAGGGGCTCGAGGCGCAGGAGTACGCCGACCGCATCGCCGTCCCGTGGCGCGAGCTGGCACCGCGGCTGAATGCCGAGGTCGACTTCTTCATCCGCACGAGCGACGACGGGCACAAGCGCTTCGTCCGCGAGTTCCTGCAGCGGATGTACGACAACGGCGACGTCTATCAGGACGTCTATTCCGGCTGGTACTGCGTCGGCTGCGAGGAGTTCAAGAGCGAGGAGGAGCTGACCGAGGACGGGCTCTGCCCGATCCACCTCACGAAGCCGGAGTGGATCGAGGAGAAGAACTGGTTCTTCCGGCTCTCCGCGTACCAGGATCAGCTGCTCGAGCTCTACGGCGCGCGTCCGGATTTCGTCCTTCCCGACTTCCGCTACAACGAGGCGCGGTCGTTCATCGCCGGTGGGCTGCGCGACTTCAGCATCTCCCGTGCCGGTCAGCCTTGGGGCATCCCGCTGCCGTGGGATGAGAGCCAGGTCGCGTACGTCTGGGCTGACGCGCTCGTCAACTACGTGAGCGCGCTCACATACGCGCGAGAGGGGGAGGACCTGCGCGAGCGCTACTGGCCGGCGGCGCACCACGTGCTCGGGAAAGACATCCTCCGCTTCCACTGCGTCTACTGGCCGGCGATGCTCCTCTCGGCCGGCTACGAGCCACCGCGGCAGCTCTTCGTGCACGGCTTTCTGCTGCTCGACGACCGCAAGATCTCGAAGTCGGTCGGTGAGCGCATCGACCCTCTCGAGCTCATCGACGTCTACGGCGCGGACGCCCTGCGCTACTGGATGGCGCGGGCGATCTCGTTCGGCCACGACGGCAGCGTGTCGATCGAGGGCATCCGCGAGCGCTACGAGAACGAGCTGGCCAACGACCTCGGCAACCTCCTCTCGCGCACGACCGCGATGGTCGCCCAGTACCGCGACGGGAGGCTGCGTCGCGGCGACGCCGAGCCACCGCTCGATCTGAGCGCGCTCGGCGCCGACGTCGCGGCGCGCTTCGATCGCTTCGACGTCACGGGGGCCATCGACGCGATCTGGGAGGGCGTGCGCGCGCACAACCAGTACGTCACGGCCGAGGCGCCGTGGCAGCTTGCGAAGGACGAGGCGAACGACGCTCGGCTCGACGGGGTGCTCTACAACCTCGTGGATGGGCTGACCGCCCTCGCGATCGCGCTCGCTCCGTTCTTGCCGGAGACGGCTCCCCGCATCCTCGCGGCGCTGAACCAGCCGGACGATCTCGCCTGGGATCGCGTCCGGAACGGGGTCGCGGAGGAGGTCGACGGAATCGGCGCCGCCCAGCCGCTCTTCCCGCGGATCGAGCTGCCCGCGACCACTGCGTGATCGATACGCATGCGCACCTCACGGCGCTCGACGACCCCGACGAGGCGATCGAACACGCCGCCGCTGCGGGCGTGACGAGCATCCTCACGGTCGGCACGAGCGTCGAGGACGGCGGCCGCGCGCTCGAGCTCGCCGAGCGACACGACGGCGTCTTCGCGATCCTCGGCATCCACCCGCACGAGGCGGGCACGGCGACGGAGGGCGAGCTAGCGGAGCTGCGAGAGCTGCTCGCCCACCCCAAGGCGGTCGCGGTCGGCGAGACCGGGCTCGACTGGTACCGCGACTACGCGCCGCGCGCCGACCAGCGCCGCCTCTTCGAGGCCCAGCTCGAGCTCGCCGCCGAGCTCGGCAAACCGGTTGTGATCCACACGCGCGCCGCCGACGAGGACACGCTCGCCGGGCTCGCCGGATTCACCGGCACGGTCGTGCTCCACTGCTTCTCGTCGCCGCACATGCTGCCGACCGCGCTCGAGCGGGGTTGGTACGTCTCGTTCGCCGGGAACGCGACCTTCCCGAAGGCCGTCGACCTTCGCCTGGCGGCGACCAAGGTGCCGGCGGAGCTCATCCTCGCCGAGACCGACTCGCCCTACCTGGCGCCGCAGCCCGTCCGCGGCCGGCGTAACGAGCCGGCGAACGTCGTCCACACCGTCGCGGCGCTCGCAGGGGCGCGCGGCGAGGAGCCGGAGGAGCTGGAGCGGCAGATCGAGCGGAACGCCGCGGAATGCTTCGGGTTGCCGTGAAGAAGGAGTACGGCCAGCACTTCTTGCGCGATCCGAACATCCTCGACGTGATCGGCCGCCTCGCCGAGCTCGGGCCGGACGACGTCGTGTTCGAGATCGGCCCGGGCCAGGGTGTGCTGACGCGCTACCTCGCCGCGCGGGTCGCGCGCGTCCACGGCGTCGAGATCGATCGCGCGCTCGAGCCCGCGCTGCAGGATCTGCCGGCGAACGTCGAGGTCGTCTTCGGGGACGCGCTCAAGGTCGAGCTCCCCCAAGACGCGACCAAGCTCGTCGCCAACCTTCCGTACAACGTGGCGACGCCGCTGGTCGTCGAGAGCCTCGACGGGCTCCCGAACGTCCGGCTCTGGTGCGTGATGGTGCAGCGCGAGGTCGCTGCGCGGTTTTTTGCCGAGCCCGGAACAAAGGACTACGGCGCCGTCTCCGTACTCGTCCAGCTCGCCGCGGAACGCACCGGCTTCCACCCGGTGTCGCGCTGGGTCTTCAGGCCGCCCCCGAACGTCGACTCCGCGCTCGTCGCCTTCCGGCGCACGGAGCTCCCAGCGGATTTCGGCCGCATGAAGGAGGTCGTGACGGCGGCCTTCTCCCATCGGCGCAAGACGCTCCCGAACTCGCTTGCGCTCGCGGGTCTCGCCTCGCGCGAGCGCGCCGCGGAGGCGCTGGCCGCGATTGGCCAACCGGCCGAGACGCGCGCCGAGGCGCTTGCACCCGAAGACTTCGTCGCGCTTGCCGAGGCGCTGCGATGAACCGCGCTCCCGCCGCTGCCAAGGTCAACCTCGCGCTCATCGTCGGGCCGCCGCGCGACGACGGGAAGCACGAGGTCCTGACCGTCCTCCAGCGGATCGACCTCGTCGACCGGCTCGAGCTCGCGGAGGCGCCGGAGCTCCGCGTCGAGGGCTTCGCAGACGACTGGCTCGTCGCGACGGCGCTCCGTGAGCTCGCCCGCGGCGCCGGCACCGAGCCGCGCTGGCGCGTCCGGATCGAAAAGCGGATCCCGGTCGCGGCAGGCCTCGGCGGCGGCAGCTCCGACGCCGCGACGGCGCTGCGCCTCGCCAACGCGACGCTGCCCGAGCCGCTACCGGCCGAGGAGCTCCGCCGGATCGCGGCCGGCCTCGGCGCCGACATCCCGTTCTTCCTCGCGGATGGCCCTCAGCTCGGCTCCGGCAACGGCAGTGAGCTCGAGCCGCTCGACCTGCCGCAGGACTTCTGGGTCGTCGTCCTCCTCCCGCGCGGCGCGGGGAAGAGCTCGACCGGCGACGTCTACGCGGCCTTCGACGCGCGCAAAGGCCCGGCGGGCTGGGCGGAGCGGCGGCAGCACCTACTCGACCAACTGGCCAACGTCGAGCGGCCGCGCGACCTCGCCGCGCTGCCGCCGAACGACCTCGTGAGCTCGCCGCACGCCGACGCGATTCGTGCCGCGGGAGCCTTCCGCGCAGACGTCTCGGGTGCCGGCCCGGCGGTGTACGGGCTCTTCCACCACCGCCGGGACGCCGACGCAGCAAGGCGCTCTCTGAGCCGTCTCGGGCGCACCTGGCTCGCCGCACCAGCGTGGTACGGTTGATCGGTGTTGAGCGAGTCCTCGCACGCCGTCGAGCCCGGCCCCGGCGGCTGGCTGCGGACGCACCGCAACCGGCTCTCGCTCTGGATCGCCGCGGCGGAGGGCATCGTCGTCGTGCTCTCGCACGACCTGACGAAGTGGGCCGTCATCGTGCTTGCGGCGGTGTCCGTCTTCGCGTTCTTCTACGGCCGCAACAACAGCTCGAACCTCGTCCGCCAGGTGCTGTGGATCTTCGCCGCCTCGCAACTGCTCGCGCTCCTGCTCGTCCTGTTCGCGGTCGTCGTGAAATGGCTCGTGATCGTCGGTCTCGTCGCCTTCGCCGTGCTCGGGCTCGCCTTCCTGCTCCTCGACCGCCGGTAGGATCCGGATCGCCCTGGGGCGTAGCCAAGTGGTAAGGCAACGGGTTTTGGACCCGTGATCCCAGGTTCGAATCCTGGCGCCCCAGCCACCTCTTCCTGACATGGCAGACAAGCTCGCAGCAGTCGTGATGGCCGCCGGCATCGGCAGGCGCATGAAGAGCGCGACGCCGAAGCACCTGCACCCGCTGCTCGGCCGGCGGATGGTCGACTGGGTCGTCGAGGCGGCGCGCGGGGCCGGAGTCGAGCGGATCGTCGTCGTCGTCTCGCCGCAGACGAGCGACCAGCTCGAGGGCGTCGAGGTCGTCGTGCAGGAGGAGCCCCTCGGCACCGGCGACGCCGTTCGCTGCGCGCGCCCCGCGCTCGAGGACTTCCGCGGCGACGTCCTCGTCCTCAACGGCGACGTCCCGGCGCTGAGGCCCGAGACGATCGTCGCGCTCGTCGACATGCATCGCGCCGCCGGCGCGGCGGCGACCGTGCTCTCCTTCGAGCCCGCGGACGCAGGCGCCTACGGGCGGATCGTCCGTGACGGCGACGGCCGGCTCGCCCGGATCGTCGAGGCCGCCGACGCCTCTGCCGAGGAGCTCGCCCTGCGGGAGGTCAACTCGGGCATCTACGTCTTCAAGGCCCAGCAGCTCTGGCCCGCGCTCGAGCGGCTCGACGCGCACAACGCTCAGGGCGAGCTCTATGTCACCGACACGCTCGGCGTGCTCGTGGCCGACGGCGAGCCGTGCGCCGTGCAGATCGCGGATGACCCGCTCGAGGCCGAGGGCGTGAACACCCGCGCCGAGCTCGCGCTCGCGGCCGCTTCCCTCCGGGATCGGATCAACGAAGCGCACATGCTCGCCGGGGTGACGATCGTCGACCCGGCGTCGACGTGGATCGAGGCCGGCGTGGAGATCGAGCCTGACGTCGTCGTGCATCCATACACCGTGATCCGCTGCGGCGTCCGGGTCGAGAGCGGGGCCGAGATCGGGCCGTTCGCCTACGTGCGGGCGGTGAGCGTGATCGGCGAGGGCGCGAAGATCGGCACCTTCGTCGAGGTCAAGAACACAGCGCTCGGCCCCGGTGCGAAGATCCCGCACCTCTCGTACGTCGGCGACGCGGAGGTGGGGGAGAGGACGAACGTCGCGGCCGGCAACATCACGGCGAACTTCAAGCACGAAGCCGGTATACCGAAGGCGCGGACGAAGATCGGCCGCAACGTCAGAACCGGTGTCGACAATGTGTTCGATGCGCCCGTGGAGATTGGCGACGACTCTTGGATTGCGCCGGGGGCGGTCATCACGGATGATGTCCCTCCCGGCTCGCTCGCCGGGTTCGCGCCTCGCCAGGTCACGAAGAAAGGGTGGGTCCACGAGAAGCATGGAAAGCCCGACGGCGACTGAGCTGGCTCTGCCCGGCCTGGAAGGCAGCGTCGTGAGCGAGCCGCAGCCCCAGCACTACATCGTCCGGGGCCCGGAGAAGCGGCTGATGGTCTTTGCCGGCCGCTCGCACCCCGCTCTCGCGCTCGCGATGGCCGCGAAGCTCGGCGTGGAGCTCGGCGACGTCGAGCTCAGCACGTTCCCGAACGACGAGACGTACTGCCGCTACCTCGAGTCGATCCGCGGTGCCGACGTCTTCATCGTCCAGACGGGCTGCCCGCCCGTGGACAAGAACCTGATGGAGCTCCTCCTGATGATCCAGGCTGCGAAGCTCGCGTCGGCAAAGCGGATCACCGCGGTGATTCCCTGGTTCGCCTACTCGCGGCAGGACCGGAAGGCGAAGCCGCGCGAGCCGATCTCGGCGCGCCTCGTCGCGGACATGCTCCAGCTCGCCGGTGTCGACCGCGTGCTGACGATGGACCTCCACGCCGGCCAGATCCAGGGCTTCTTCACGATCCCGGTCGACCACATGACCGCGCTGCAGCTCTTTGCGACGCACTTCCGCGATCTCGGGCTCACCGGCGAAGGTGTGGTCGCCGTCGCGCCGGACGCCGGCCGGGCGATGCAGGCGGTCCGCTTCGCGGAGATGATCGAGGGGAGCTTCGCGATCATGCACAAGATGCGGGTCTCGGCCGACCGGGTCGAAGTGACCGAGGTCACCGGCAGGGTGCGCGACAAGAGGGCGATCGTCGGCGACGACGTCTCGACGACGGGTAACACGCTCGTCGCCGGCGCCCGGGCACTGAAGGAGCACGGCGCTGCGGAGGTGAACGTGTTCGTGACGCACGCGCTCTGCTCCGACGACGCGCTCGAGCTGATCGGCGACTCGGAGATCGACCGCATCGTCGTCACCGACACCATCCCGGTCGACCCGCGCAGGCGTCCCGACAACATGACCGTCCTCAGCGTCTCGGGCCTGCTCGCCGAGGCGATCATGAACGTCTTCGCCGACGACTCCGTCTCGGCGATCTTCGGCGGCGAGAACCAGCTCTTCTAGCTGCTCTCGGCTCGCGCGAGCCGGCGGCGCACGAGCCGGTCTGCGGCTCTGGCGGGCGTGATGTGCTCCGCCTTCGCTTCGGCGAGCAGCGTCCGCAGCGTGTCGCCGATCCCGGCGAGCCCCTGCTCGAGCCGCTTCTCGTCCCAGCCCTCGTCCTCGAGCCCGATCAGCTGGACGATGCCGCCGGCGTTGACGACGAAGTCGGGCGCGTAGAGGATGCCGCGCTCATGCACCCGCTCAGCGTCCTCCGGCTCCGCGAGCTGGTTGTTCGCGCAGCCGGCGATCGCGCGGCAGGCGAGGCGGGGGATCGAGTCGGCGTTGAGCGTGCCGCCGACGGCGCACGGCGAGTAGACGTCGACCTCCGTCTCGAGCGCGCGCTCCGGCGGCACGGTCTCGCAACCGGCCGCGGCCGCTCGTTCCTCGTCGACGTCGCTGACGAGCACGCGGGCGCCGGCGCCCGCGAGCTCCCGCGCGAGCACGCCGCCGACGGCGCCCGCACCCTGGACGAGGACGCTGCGGCCGGCGAGGTCCGGCGAGCCGAAGACGTGCTCGACGGTGGCGCGGATCGCGTGCAGCCCGCCGCGCGCGGTGCCGCGGCCGCTGTTCCCGCCGCCGCGGGTCGTCCCGTAGACCCACGGGCACGTCTCGGCGACGACGTCGAGATCCTCCGGCGAGATGTTCATGTCGCCCGCCGTCCGGTAGCTGCCGCCGAGCGAGGCGACAAGCTCGCCGTAGCGCCGCAGCAGCCGCTTGCGCGGCTCCGCCGCCGGCAGCTTCGGCACCGCGAGCACCGCCTTGCCGCCGCCGCGCGGCATTCCCGCCGCGGCCATCTTCCAGGTCATCGCCCTCGACAGGCGCATCGCGTCGGCGAGGCCGTCGGCCGGAGCGGGATAGACCCGCATGCGCGTCCCGCCGCCCGCCGGCCCGAGCACCGTGGAGTCGACGCAGACGAACATCCACGTCCTGCTTTCGGCGTCGTGACGGACGACCGCATGCTCGCCGTCCCAGCCCGCGAGCAGGCGCTCGAAGTCCATGCGAAGGACGGTACCGGAGCGCCTCTCGGCTACACTCCGCCGCCGGAATGGCCGGAGAACGCACCAAGCTCGTCGTCGCCCAGCGCGAGAGCATCGGCTCACCCGAGTCGCGCCGCCTCCGCAAGGAGGGCTTCGTCCCGGGCGTCCTCTACGGCAACGGCGAGCCGATCGCGATCTCCATCGCGGAGCGCGAGCTGCGTCGCGCGCTCACCGGTGCGGGCGGCCTGCACTCGATCCTCGACGTCGAGATCGACGGCAAGGGGCAGACGCACGCGTCGATCCTCAAGGAGTACCAGGTCGACCCGGTGCGCGGCTTGGTCACGCACGTCGACCTGCAGGAGGTGCGGCTCGACCAGGCCATCCAGGCCTCCGTCACCGTGCTGCTCCTCGGCGCCGAGGACGCGCCCGGCGTGCGCGAGGGCGGGGTGCTCTCGCAGCCGCTGCGCGAGGTCACGGTCGAGGCGCTGCCGCTCGAGGTGCCGGAGCATCTCGACCTCGACGTCTCGCGGATGGACATCGGCGGGACGCTGCGCATGTCGGACCTCACCGCGCCCGAAGGCGTCACGCTCCTCGACGATCCCGAGCTGGTCGTCGCGACGGTCACCGCGCCGACCAAGGTCGTCGAGCCCGAGCCCACGGAGGAGGAGCTTGCCGAGCTGGAGGCGCTCGAGGCGGCCGAGGGCGAGGAGGCGGAGGAGGGCGCCGAGGGCGAGGCTGCTGCCGACTCGGAGGCAGAGTCCTCCGGCGACGAGGGCACCAAAGAGGGTTAGGTTCTGCCGGTGCGCCTCTGGCCGCGCCGGTCAGGCTCGTCTCTCGACCTGCTCGTGGTCGGGCTGGGCAATCCCGGCCGCGAGTACGAGCGCAATCGCCACAACGTCGGCGCGATGGTCGCGGACGAGCTTGCGCGCCGGCACGGCGGCTCCTGGCGCTCGAAGTTCTCGGCGCGGATCGCGGAGATCCGGCTCGACGGCCACAAGCTCGCCCTCCTGAAGCCGGAGACCTACATGAACGAATCGGGCCGCTCGGTCGGCGCGGCGGCGTCCTTCTTCAAGGTCGCCCCCGACGCCGTTCTCGTCGTCCACGACGAGAGCGACCTCGAGCTCGGCCGGTTGCAGCTTCGGCTCGGTGGAGGGCTTGCGGGCCACAACGGCCTGCGGTCGGTTGCGCAGCACCTGAAGACGCAGGAGTTCCTGCGGCTCCGCGTCGGCGTCGGACGGCCGGAGCGCGGCGACCCGCGCCCCCTCGCGGACTGGGTCCTGGCGAACTTCGAGCCGCACGAGGACGCGGAAGCGCTCGTCGCGCGCGCCGCGGACGCCGTCGAGACGCTCGACGCGGAGGGCGTCGAGCGCGCACAGGTCCAGGTCAACCGGCGCTAGCGGCGGTCGCGGAGAGCCGCGTGCGCTCCGGGTTGGAGCTCGAGGCCGGCGGCAACGCGGTCGAGCAGGTCGAGCAGCTGCCGAAGCTCAGCCTCGTCGAGCGGCTCAGTCACCTGCCGGTCGAACCCCATCGCATGCCGTTCCGCCTGTCTGAGGAGCTTCTTGCCCGTCGCGGTCAGGTGGAGGTTGCGCACCCGACGGTCGCGTGCGTGGGGCTTCCGCGCGAGAAGTTCGCGTCGTTCGAGCTCGTCGACGACCGCGACCATCCAGCTGGGAGAAATGTGCAGCCGCTCTGCGAGGGCGTTCTGCGACTCGCCCTCATCGGCCGCGACCGCGCGGAGGAGTGCGAACTCGCCGGGCTCGAGCTCCAGCGGCCCAAGCACCTCGTGAAAGCGGCGCGAGATCGCGTAGCCAAGGCTCGAGAGCATGAAGGCGACACTCCGAAACGGCGGTGTTACCGCCTCGACCGATTGGGGGTTGCGCGCGGTCACGCGAATATGTTACAGCTACCGGACGATTCAGCTCCCGAACGATTTACCCAAGAACAAGCAAGGTGGTGGCATGACCAAGTCGGACTCGTCCCAGCTCGGAAGACTCGCTCGTCTGATCGCCCGGAATCGCCGGAAGGTGATCGGCGTCTGGATCGTCCTCACGCTCTTCGGCGGTTTCGCCGCAGGCCAGGTCTCGAAACGCTGGTACCAGAGCTTCTCGATCCCCGGCAAGTCCGCGTACGAGGCAAACCAGCGCACGCTGAAGACGTTCGGGACGGGCGTCCGCCCACCCGACGTCGTCGTCTTCCACACGGCGGGCGACGCGACGAAGAGCCCGGCGATCGCGGCCGCGATGAAGCGGGCAGCCGCCGTGATGCCCGGCGCCCGGACGAGCTCCTACTTCTCCACGCACAACCTCATGTACGTCTCGAAGGACAGGCACACGACCTTCGAGGAGCTCTACCCGCCGGGGCCGTCCACTTTCTCTTCGAAGAGCGAGGCCACCTCGGTGCGCGCGGCCGCCGCGCGCGGGCTGCCCAACGGGATCCAAGTCGAGGTGACCGGTCACGACCCGCTCGAAGAAGCGAGCTCGCACGGCAGCAGTGGCGGAAACGTTCTCCTCGAGGCGGTGGTCGGCGGCCTCGGCGCGGTCGTGATCCTGCTCTTCGTGTTCGGGACGCTGCCGGCGATCCTCATCCCGATCGCCGTCGCCGCGGCCGCGATCCTCAACACGTTCACGCTCGTCTGGGCGCTCACGTACATCACGAACGTCTCGATCATCGTCCAGTTCCTGATCGCGCTCGTCGGTCTCGGCGTCGCGATCGACTACGCCCTGCTGATGATCTTCCGCTTCCGCGACGAGCTGCGGGATGGCGAGGACGTCGAGACCGCGCTCGTAGAGACGATGACCCACGCCGGCCGCTCGGTGATCATCTCAGGGTCCACGGTCGCGGTCGGGCTCCTGTCGATGGTCATCCTGCCGCTGCCGTTTATCCGCTCGATCGGGATCGGCGGGATGCTGATCCCGGCCGTCTCGGTGCTCGCGGCGATCACGCTGATGCCGGCGCTGCTCGCGACGCTCGGCGAGCGGATCAACAGCGTGCGGCTGCTGCCGAAGCGGCTGGTCGACCGCGGCCATCCCGAGGACGGCGCCTGGGGACGCTGGGCGCGCTTCGTCCTGCGCCGCCCGTGGGCGGTCGCGACCGTCGGCGTCGCGATCGTGGCCGTGCTCATCGTGCTCGGCGTCCGGCTGAACCCGAACGAGTCGCAGCTGAAGAACTTCCCCGGCGGCGGCACTGCCATCGCCGGCCGGACGCTGCTCGCCGACGCCGGCATCTCGCCGGGCGTCATGAAGCCGTTCGTGACCCTCGTCGAGCACGACGGTAACGCCCAGGCCGTCGCGACGAGCGAGCGCAACGTGCCTAAGGTCGTCGGCGCCACGGTGCCGCCCGGCCCCGGCTGGCATCACGGGCACGACACGCTCGTCGAGGCGTTTCCCGCGATCGACGGGGCTGCGCCCGGGATCCAGGGGATCATCAACCGCGTCAACGGTGTGCTGCGCGGAACCGACGGGACGCTCGGCGGCGTGCCTGCGGTCGATCGCGACTTCGTGCACGCCGTCTACGGGAACTTCCCGTACGTGCTCGCGTTCGTGCTCGTGCTGACGCTCGTCCTGCTGACGCGGGCCTTCCGATCGATCGTGCTGCCGATCAAGGCCGCGCTCCTCAACCTCGTCTCGCTCGGGGCGGCCTTCGGAATCGTCGTCTTCATCTTCCAGGAGGGGCACGGCTCGTCGCTCTGGAACATCACGGCGACGCACGCGATCACCGCCTGGATCCCGCTGATGATCTTCGCCTTCCTCTTCGGCCTCTCGATGGACTACGAGGTCTTCATGCTCACCCGGATGCGCGAGGCGTACGACGAGACGGGATCCACGGAGGGCGCCATCGAGCTCGGCCTCGCGCGGACCGGGAAGCTCGTCACGAGCGCGGCGCTCATCCTGATGTTCGCGTTCCTCGTCCTCTCGTCGAGCCCGGGCTTCGAGATCAAGGAGTTCGCGATCGGCCTCGCCGCCGGGATCATCTTCGACGCGACCGTGATCCGCGCCCTGCTCGTGCCGGCGCTGATGCGGCTGCTCGGGAACGCGAACTGGTGGCTGCCGCACTGGACGCGCCGCGCGCTCTTCATCGGCGAGGAGCGCCGCCCCGAGGCCGCCCTAGAGGGGAGCTAGCGCCGGAGCGGGCTCCGGCTCGTCACGGCGCCGCACGCTCCGGACCTCCCGCACGAACGCGACGACGACGAGGTTCGGAACGCACATCAGCGCCGCGGCGAGCACGAGGGCCGCGGGGGTCCCGACCCCCGCCGCAATGGCGCCCGCGAGGGCTTGGCCGGCCGGCATCAGGCCGATCGAGAGGAGCTGGTCGATCGACGCCACCCGCGCGAGGCGATCCCGTCGCACCTCCTGCTGCATCGCCGTCTCCCAGAGTGCGTTGCCGATCAGGATGCACGCTCCGAGCATCGCGGCCGCGACCATGATCACGGGGAGGGGAAACGGCCGGACGAGCGTGAACGGCAGCACTCCGCCCAGCGACCAGATTGCGAACGCCGTCGCCACTGGGTGGACCGGCTTGATCCGGTAGGCGACCACTCCGCCGAGCAGGCCGCCGATTGGGATCGAGCCGACGATCAGGCCCCACGCCACCTTGCCGCCGACATGGCCGCCGAGATGTGTCAAGGCCACGAACGGTCCGAGCACGAGGTAGATCCCGATCCCGACGTTGCCGAGGGCGAAGCCGAGGAAGCCTGCCGTGAGCCAGCGGTGACGCCGGACCTCGCGCCAGCCGTCGGCGACGTCGCGCCAGAAGCGCTGAGGTACGGGGCGCACGTGCTCCACGACCTGCATCGCGGTCACGAACCCCACGCTGACGAGGAAGCTCGCCGCGTCGACCGCGAAGCACCAACCGGCGCCTGCCGAGGCGACGATCGCGCCCGCGACCACGGGCCCGAAGATGCGCGTCCCGCTCTCGGACATCGAGAGCAGCGAGTTCGCCTGCTGCAGGCTGCCGGCGCTGACGGTTTCCGGCAAAAGCGCCGTCGACGCCGGAAGGAAGAATCCCGCACCCACGCCGGCGGCCGACTGGAGGACCGCGAGCTGCCAGACATGGGCGGTGCCTGTGAGGAGGAGCGCCGCGGTCATCGCCTCCGTGCCGAAGCGAAGGAGGTCGGCGGAGACGATCACCGCCCGGCGCGGCAGCCGGTCGGCCCAGACGCCGCCCGCGATCGTGGAAGTGCCGAGTGCAATGAAGCGGGAGGCGACGACGATGCCGAGGCTCAGGGCGCCGCCGCCGATCCCGATCACGGCGAACGCGAGCGCGACCGGGACGAGTGAGTCGCCCACCGACGACCCGGTGCGGGCGAGCCAGAGCAGCCTGAAGGGGCGCTCTCTCAGCGGTCCGAAGCGTCCGACCCCTCGCACCCCTGCAGCGTACGCGGGGCGGCGCCTCGCGACTTAGAAGTCGTCTCAGAATGAAGACTGCAGCCTCCTGTAGCAGACGAGGCAGCAGGCGAGGGCGAGGAAGGCTTCGTGGATGTCGTGGCGGCGGTCGTAGCGGACGAGGAGTCGTTTGTAGTTGTGCAGCCAGGCGAACGTGCGCTCGACAACCCAGCGGACGCGGCCGAGGCCGGAGCCGTGCTCGGTTTGGCGACGAGCGATCTCCGGCTTGATGTTGCGTGCACGAAGTTCGCGGCGGTACTTGTCGTGGTCGTAGCCACGGTCGGCGGTGACCCGGTCTGGGCGTCGGCGTGGCCGGCCGACCTTGCCGCGCACGGGTGGCACCCGCTCGACCAGCGGCACCAGCTGAGTGACGTCGTTGCGGTTGCCGCCCGTGACCGTCCAGGCGAGCGGGATCCCGGTCGCCTCTACGAGAAGGTGATGCTTGGAGCCGTTTCTGGCTCTATCAACCGGGCTCGGGCCCGTCTCGGAGCCCCCTTTTTCGCCTGCACATGACTCGAATCCGCGACCGCGCGCGACCATTCGAGCTCGCCGGCCGCGTGCAGCTCGGCGAGCAGGACCTCGTGCAGCCGCTCCCAGACGCCGGCCCGTTGCCACTCATCCATGCGGCGGTGGCAGGTCGAACCGCCCCCGAACCCGAGCTCGGCCGGCAGATGCCGCCACGCGATCCCGGTATAGAGCACGAACAGAATCCCCTGCAGCGCCTGCCGATCCGGCAACCGCTTCCGACCTGGATAGCGAAACCGCCGCTCCACCTTCGGCAACAGCGGCTCGATCCGCGACCACAACTCGTCCGACACAATCCACGGCGCAGCAGCCATCGGCACCCCTCCAAGCTTGACGACAGGTACCGACGGCGTTCGTCGTCAGAGAACGGGTCCCTTCATTTCGGTGCCGGTTCTTAGGCCGTGGCGAAGCGCTTGGCCGCGCGGGCGCGGGCACGCTCCGCCTCGACCTCGCGGTTGCGCGGTGGCGCCGACGTCACGAGCGCGTCGAGCAGCCGCTGGGTCGCCGACGCGACCTCGTCAACGGCGTGGGCGAGGGCGTGCTCGTTCGCCCGCGAGGGCTTCGCGAAGCCGCTCACCTTGCGGACGTACTGCTCGGCGGCCAGGCTGACTTCCTCCGGGGTCGCTTCGGGCTCGAAGTTGTAGAGCGTGTGGATGTTCCGGCACATGCCTCCATCAATACCATGACCCCCGCGGAACGCGAGTTCCGTCGCTCGTCATGGACCGTCCCGTACTCCACGCCTTCGTCCGCGAGCTCGTCGAAAACGAGCGCCTCGGCGACCTCCTTGACGCCCTCCCCACACGCGCGCGTGTGTCCGAGGCGGCGCTGCCGCTGCTGCTCGCGTCGCTCCAGGAGAGGCTCGCGCGCGGCCTCGTCGTCGTCCTGCCGGAGGACGCGGACGCACGAGACGCCGCCGAGGGGGCGGCCTGGTTCCTCGGCGACGACGCCGTCGGCCTGCTGCCGAGCCGCGGCGTGACCCGGGAGTCGGGGCTCGCCCCCCCGCCGCACCTCGTCGGCGAGCGGGCCAGGGCGCTGCATGTGCTCGCTCGTGGCGGGCTCGTCTGCGCCTCGGCGCGGGCGCTCGCGGAGGGGATGCCGCCGGCGGAGGGGCGCGCTGAGCCAGTCGAGCTGCGGCCCGGTCTCGAGCCCGGCGTCGACGGATTGGGCGAGTTCCTCGCCCTCGCCGGCTACGAGCGGGTGGAGCGGGTCGACGACCGCGGCCAGTTCGCCGTGCGCGGCGGCATCGTCGACGTCTTCCCCACGACCGGTCGCGAGCCCATGCGCGTCGAGTTCTTCGGCGACGAGATCGAGTCGGTGCGGGCCTTCTCACCCTTCACGCAGCGAGCTCTCCATCCGGTCGCCGAGGCGACGCTCTACCCCGCAGCCGAGCGCCGAATGGACACTGTCCAACTTAGTAACAGTCTGTTACTTGCAGAGGAGGGGGAGGCGCCGGTCGTCCCGCCGGTTCCCGACGACCTGGTGCCGCCGCTCGAGAGGCCGCCCGACCTCGTCTTCCAGCCGGACGACGTGCGCCGCGTCTGGGAGGAGGACGGCCTCCTCGCCCAGCCGTCCCTCGTCGGCGCGACGGAGCTCGACCCGTTCCCGCAGGCGCAGCCATTCGCGTTCGAGGCGCAGCGTCCCGCGATCGCCGCCCGCGGGCTCGCCGAGGCCGAGAGCGAGCTCGCCGCACTCCTCCGCGCGGGCCAGCGCGTCGTCGTCGCCTTCCCGCATCGTGGCGAGGCGCTGCGGACGCAGAACCTTCTCCGCCGCGTCGACGCGCGGCTGCTCGAGCTGGGGGAGGAGCTGCCGGAGGAGGCCGAGCTCCTCTTCGCTGTGGCGCCGGCCCGTCGCGGCTTCGTCTGGCGCGACCTCGGCCTCGTCCTGCTGCCCGACCACCAGGTCTTCCGCCGTCGCGCGCCGCGCGAGCGCCGCCTCGGCGGCCGGGCGCTGCAGTCCTTCGCCGACCTCCGCACCGGCGGCTACGTCGTGCACGAGGACCACGGCGTCGGCAAGCTGCTCGGGTTCGAGACGAAGACGGTCGCCGGCGTCACACGCGACTACCTCCTGCTCGCCTACCGCGGCGAGGACCGCCTCTACGTCCCGCACGAGCAGCTCGGGAAGGTCTCGCGCTACGTCGGCGCCGACGCCTCGGCGCCCGCGCTTTCGAAGCTAGGGGGCAAAGCGTGGCAGACGCTGAAGTCGCGCGCCCGCGAGTCCGTCCGCGAACTCGCCGGCGACCTGATCCAGCTCTACGCGCAGCGGCAGACCCGCGAGGGAGTTGCCTACGACCTCTCGCACGAATGGCTTCCGCAGCTCGAGGCGAGCTTTCCCTATCGCGAGACGCCGGATCAGGAACGCGCGATCGAAGCGGTGAAGGAGGACCTCGAGACGCCGCGGCCGATGGACAGGCTCGTCTGTGGCGACGTCGGCTTCGGCAAGACCGAGGTCGCTGTACGGGCCGCGTTCGCCGTGGCCGTCAACGGCCGGCAGGTGCTGCTCCTCGCGCCGACGACGATCCTCACCGAGCAGCACTTCAACACGTTTCGCGAGCGCTTCCGCGACTTCCCGGTGCGCGTCGAGATGGTGTCCCGCTTCGTCGCGCCAAAGGAGGTCAAACGGATCCTCCTAGACTTTTCCGGAGGAAAAGTCGACGTCCTCGTCGGGACGCACCGGATCCTCAGCCGCGACGTGATCCCGAAGGAGCTCGGGCTCGTGATCCTCGACGAGGAGCAGCGGTTCGGCGTCGCGCAGAAGGAGCTGCTCAAGTCGCTGCGGCTCGAGGTCGACGTGCTCACGCTCAGCGCGACCCCGATCCCGCGCACCCTCCACCTCTCGCTCGCCGGCATGCGCGACATCTCGATCATCGAGACGCCGCCGGAGGGACGCCGGCCGATCCGCACGACCGTGGGCGAGTACGACGAGGAGCTCGTGAAGCTTGCGCTTGAGCGCGAGGCGGAGCGCGAGGGGCAGGCCTTCTTCCTCCACAACCGGGTCGAGACGATCGAGGAGCGGGCGGAGCAGCTGCAGCAGCTCTGTCCGGACCTGCGCTTCCTCGTCGCGCACGGGCAGATGCGCGAGAAGGAGCTCGAGGACAGGATGCACACCTTCCTGCGCGGCGACGCCGACGTTCTCGTCTCGACGACGATCATCGAGTCGGGGATCGACATCCCGCAGGCGAACACGCTCGTCGTCGAGCGCTCCGACATGCTCGGCCTCGCCCAGCTCTACCAGATCCGCGGCCGCGTCGGCCGCTCGGACGCAACCTCCTTCGCGTATCTCTTCTATCCCGACGCGCGCGAGCTGACCCCCGAGGCGCGGGCACGGCTCGCCACGCTCGCCGACCACACCGAGCTCGGCGCCGGCTTCGCGATCGCGATGCGCGACCTCGAGATCCGCGGCGCCGGGGAGCTGCTCGGCGCGGAGCAGTCCGGCCACGTCGCCGCCGTGGGTTTCGAGCTCTACGTCGAGCTCCTGAACGAGGCGGTCGCCGAGCTGCAGGGCTCGAAGAGGGTCGCGGTCCGCCCGGTGCGGGTGGACGCGCGCGTCGACGCCTACGTGCCGGCTGCATACGTCGATTCGGAGGCGCTGCGGATCGACGTCCACCGCCGGCTCGCCCTCGCGGAGACCGAGGACGAGCTGCGCGAGCTGCAGGCGGCGCTGGAGGACCGCTATGGACCGCTTCCGGAGCCGGTCGAGAACCTGTTCCGGATCCAGGAGGCGAAGATCAAGATCGCGCTCCTCGGCGCCGATTACCTTGTCTTCCAGGGCGGCAAGGCCACGGTCGGGCGGCTCGTGCTCGGCTCCGGCGAGCTGCGCGAGCTGCGCGACCGCGCGAAGACGGCTGTGTACGTCTCGGCGAAACAGGAGGTCAGCCGCCGCTCGCAGAACGGAATTGCGGAGGCGGTCGAGCTGGTCGATGCTATCTTGGACGCGCGCAGGGCGGCCTGAATAGCCTTTCGCCGCACCCGCGCTGCCGCGACACCGACCTCACTGGATGGAAATGAAGACTCGCCTCCTATTCCTGTCTGTCCCTCTCGCGCTTGTCGCTGTCCTCGCCGCGGGGTGCGGCGGAGGCGGCGGCTCGAGCGCCGTGCCCGCCGACTCGATCGCGAAGGTCAACGGCACGGACATCACGAAGACGACCTTCAACGCGCTGCTGACCGTGGCGTTCGCGCGCTACCAGTCGCAGGGACAGGCCCCGCCGAAGGTCGGCACGCCCGCCTATTCGCAGCTCCGGGACCAGGCCGTCAGCTTCCTCGTGCAGGAGGAGGAGCTGACGCAGGAGGGCAATAAGCTCGGCGTCGCGGTGTCGCAGAAGGACATCGACGCGCGCCTCGCGTTGATCCGGAAGACGTACTACCACAACAGCGAGAAGCAGCTCGAGGCCGCGCTCACGAAGGACCACATCAACCTCGCCGAGCTCGAGCAGTACAACCTCCGGCCGACGCTGCTCAGCGAGAAGCTCGAAGCCAAGGTGACGAAGAACATCAAGGTGTCGTCGGCCGCCGCCCTGAAGTACTACAACCAGAACAAGACCTCGTTCACGACGCCGAAGACGCGCGAGGTGCGGCACATCCTCGTCAGCAGCAAGGGCCTCGCCCAAACGATCTACACGAAGCTGAAGAACGGTGCGAGCTTCGCCACGCTGGCGAAGAAGTACTCCAAGGACACCGGCTCCGCGCAGCAGGGCGGCAAGCTTTGCGTCGCCCACGGCGGCTCGAGCGGGGCGTGCCAGCAGACGGTGCCGCCGTTCGACGAGGCCGCGTTCTCGCTCAAGACGGGGCAGACCTCGCAGCCGGTGCACAGCGTTTACGGCTGGCACATCATCCAGGCATTGGGCGCGGTCAAGCCGGCGCATACGCAGACGTTCAAAGAGGTCGAGTCGCAGATCCAGTCGAACCTCGCCCAGCAGCAAAAGCAGGTGTCCTGGTCGGCCTATCTCGCGAAGCTGCACAAGGACTTCACGGGCAAGGTCTCGTTCCAGGCGGGCTACCAGCCGGTGACGACCACGACCCCAACGGTCACCGCGCCTCCGACGACGACAGGCTGAGATGAGGCAGGGGCTCGCGGAGGCCCTCCTCGAGCTGCAGCGCCTGACCGAGCGCCTGCGCCGCGACTGCCCGTGGGACAAAGAGCAGACGGCGGCGACGATCGTCCCGCACACGGTCGAAGAGGCCTACGAGGTCGCGGACGCGGCACTCGCGGGGGACGACGAGAAGCTGCTCGACGAGCTCGGCGACCTCCTCTTCCAATGCATTTTCCTCTCGCTTCTGCTCGAGGAAAACGCTAAGGGAGACCTCGAGCAGGTCATCCGCGGCGTGACGGCAAAGCTGATCCGCCGTCACCCTCACGTATTCGGTGGGGAGGACGCGCCGCTTAGCGCGCACGCGCAGCGTGAGCGCTGGGAGCGCATCAAGCGCGAGCAGGAGGGCCGCGAGGGGATCTTCCACGACGTTGCGGAGGGGCTGCCGGGGCTCCTCTACGCACGCAAGATCCAGCAGCGGGCGAAGGCCGTCGGCTTCGAGTACCCGGATCTCGCGGGCGCGCTCGCCGACCTCGCCGACGAGCTGCGCGAGCTGGAGGAGGAGCCGTCCGGCGAGGAGCTCGGCGACGTTCTCTTCGCCGCGGTCAACGTCGCGCGCAGGCTCGAGGTCGATCCCGAGCTCGAGCTGCGGCGGGCCGCGCAGAGGTTTCGCCGCCGGGTCGAGGTCGCCGAGACGCTCGCGGCGGAGACGGGCGAGAACTGGAGCGAGCTGCCGCTCGAACGGCAGGACGAGTGGTTCGATCGCGCCAAGGAGGCAGTGGAGTGAGCCGCATCTCCGAGGTGCGCGCGCGCCAGATCCTCGACTCCCGGGGCAACCCGACGGTCGAGGTCGACGTCGGGCTCGAGTCGGGTGCCTCGGGCCAGGCGGCCGTGCCGTCGGGCGCGTCGACCGGCGTGCACGAGGCGGTCGAGCTGCGCGACGGCGGAACCGACTACGGCGGCAAGGCGGTGACGAAGGCCGTCGCGAACGTGGAGGGCGAGATCGCGGCAGCCGTTTCCGGGCTGGACGCGGGTGACCAGGAGGGGCTCGACCGCCGCCTGATCGAGCTCGACGGGACGCCGAACAAGGGCCGGCTCGGCGCAAACGCGATCCTCGGCGTCTCGCTCGCGGCCGCGAAGGCGGCGGCTGCCGACGCCGGCGTCTCGCTCTTCCGCCACCTCGGCGGTGAGGACGCGACGACGCTGCCGGTGCCGATGCTCAACGTGATCAACGGCGGCGTCCACGCCGACAACTCGATCGACCTGCAGGAGTTCATGCTCGTCCCCGCGGGCGCCGAGAGGTTCTCCGAGGCGCTGCGGATCGGGGCGGAGACGTACCACGAGCTGAAGAAGCTGCTCGCGGAGCGCGGGCTCTCGACCGCGGTGGGCGACGAGGGCGGCTTCGCACCCGACCTCGAGTCGAGCGAGGTCGCGATCGAGGCGATCCTCGATGCAGCCGAGCGCGCCGGGCACCGTGGCCGGGTGGCGATCGCGCTCGACCCCGCCTCGAGCGAGTTCTTCTCCGAGGGCCGGTACCGCTTCGAGGGGCGCGAGCTCGAGCCGGTGGAGATGGCCGACTTCTATGGCGACCTCGCCGACCGCTTCCCGCTCGTCTCGCTCGAGGACGGGAACGCCGAAGACGACTGGGACGGCTGGCGCGCCACGACCGAACGGCTCGGTGACCGCATCCAGCTCGTCGGCGACGACATCTTCGTCACGAACCCGGAGCGGCTGCGACTCGGCATCGAGCGCGGCGTCGCCAACTCGATCCTGATCAAGGTCAACCAGATCGGGACGCTCACGGAGACGATCGAGGCCGTGCGGCTGGCGCACGAGAACGGTTACACGGCGGTGATGTCCCACCGGTCGGGGGAGACCGAGGATGCGACGATCGCCGATCTCGCGGTCGCGCTCGGCACCGGACAGATCAAGACGGGCGCGCCGGCGAGAAGCGACCGCGTCGCGAAGTACAACCAGCTGCTCCGGATCGAAGAGGAGCTTGGTGACAGGGCGGTGTACCCAGGCTGGGAAGCCTTCCCGCGCCGACGCCGCTAGTACCCTGAGCCGTATGACGGTCGATCGCCGGACCAAGATCGTGGCGACGCTCGGGCCGTCGTCGGACTCACGGGAGCGCCTGCGCGCACTCATCGGGGCCGGCGTCGACGCCGTCCGCTTCAACCTCTCGCACGGCACGCACGCCGAGCACTCCGAGCGGGCGTGGCTCGTACGGGAGATCGCGGCCGCGGCCGGCCGTCCGGTGGCGCTCATCGCCGACCTACAGGGGCCGAAGCTGCGCATCGGAGAGTTGGCGGAGCCGGTCGTCCTCCACAAGGGCGACAGCGTCATCGTCTGTGCCGAGGAGGCCGCGGCGGACGGCGAGCTGCCGATCGCCCCGGCGGTGATCGGCGACGTCCTCGTGCCGGGCCACGAGGTGCTCATCGACGACGGCCTAGTCCGCCTCCGGGTGGACGACGTCAAAGGCGGGCGCGCGACCTGTGCCGTCGTCGTCGGGGGGCTCGTGAGCTCGCACAAGGGCGTCAACCTGCCAGGCGTGCCCGTGCCGATTCCGTCGCTGACGCGCAAGGACGTCGCGGACCTCGACTGGGCCGTCACGACGGGCGTGGACTTCGTCGCGCTCTCCTTCATCCGCTCGCCGGCAGACGTGCGCGACCTGCGGGCACTGCTCCAGCAGGCGAGCTCGCACGCTCACGTGATCGCGAAGATCGAGAAGTCGGAGGCGGTCGACGTCCTCGACGACGTCCTGGCCGAGACCGACGCGGTGATGGTCGCGCGCGGCGATCTCGGCGTGGAGATCGGGCCGGCGCTCGTGCCGCTCGTCCAGAAGAGGATCATCCAGAAGGCGCTCGAGCGTGGGAAGCCGGTGATCACGGCGACCCAGATGCTCGAGACGATGGTGCACTCGCCCGAGCCGACGAGAGCCGAGGCGAGCGACGTCGCGAATGCCATCCTCGACGGCACCTCCGCCGTGATGCTTTCGGGCGAGACGGCCGTCGGCGAGTACCCGGTCGAGGCGGTCGCCTACATGGACCGGATCGCGCTGGCCGTCGAGCCGAGCATCGACTACCGGCACGAGCTGCCCGAGGCGCGCGAGAACCCGACGATCGGGCAGGCGATGTCGAACGCGGCGTGCGATCTCGCCGAGGCGCTGCAGGCGAAGGCGATCCTCGTCCCGACCTTCACCGGCCGGACGGCGAACGCGGTCGCGCGGCTGCGGCCGCACCGGCCGATCGTCGCGCTCACGCACGTCGACTGGGCGATGCGCCAGCTCGCGCTGGAGTGGGGCGTGACGCCGCTCCTCATCTCGGAGACGAGCGACGTCGAGGAGCTCTGGCGCCTCGCGATGGACGCGGCGCGCGAGGCGGGGATCGTCGAGGCGGGCGACCGCGTCGTGATCACGGCGGGCACGGCCGTCAACATCCCCGGCACGACCAACGTCATCAAGGTGGACGTCGTCGCGTAGCCCGCAGGACCGCGGCGCCGGCCGCAGAACTCGGACCGGATGGCTGCGAGGAAGAAGCGCCGCCGGCGCCTCGGTGGGCCTATCGCCCGCCGCTGGTTCGCGGCGGGAGCGCTCGTGCTGGTCGGGCTCCTGTACTACCGGCCGCTGCACGACTACCTCGACGCGCGCTCGCAGCGGGCGGCTCGCGTCGCGGCCGTGCACCAGCTGCAGAAGGAGCAGACGTCGCTCGAGCGGCGCCTCCATCGGGCGTCGTCGCTCGCCGCTCTCGCGAGCGAGGCCCGGACGCTCGGCTACGTCCGGCCGGGGGAGCACCTCTTCATCGTGAAAGACATTCCCCAGTGGCGGCGCAGGCAGCACGGGGGGCGTCATGCTGCCTCTCGTGGTCACTGACGCTGATCGGGCAGTCGTAGCGCGCCAGCTCGGGCGTGAGCCGCGGACACTCCGGCGCGTCGCCGTCCGCTGTCCATTCGGCGCCCCGGCCGTGACCGAGCAGAGCCCGTACGACCCGGCCGGAGAACCCTTCCCGACGACGTACTACCTCACCTGCCGCCATCTCGTCGCGGCCGTCTCGCGGCTCGAAGCCGCCGGAGGCGTCGAACGCTGGAGTGAGGCGGCACGCAGCGACCCTGCGCTCGCCGCGAGCCTCGCCGCGGGCGACGAGGAGCAGCGGCGCCTGCGCAGCGAGCTCGCCGGCGGCGCGAGCGGCTGCGACGGCAGCGCCTCGCTGGAGTACGGCATCGGCGGCTCGCGGCGGAGCGGGAGCCTCAAGTGCCTGCACGCGCACGCCGCCTTCGCGCTCGCACGTCCCGGCTACGAGCTTGGCGACCGGATCCTCGCGGAGCTCGAGCCACGCTGGCCCGAACGGTGCTGCTCCCAATGAGACGGATTCAGTGAGCCAGGTCCAAATCGCCCGCCAGGAGTGGGAAGAGGGGACACGCCGGCTCGAGGCTGCTCGCGACGACGGGCGCCGATACCGGCAGCTGCTCGAGCTCATCGGGCTCGTGCGCGACGAGCTTCGCAAGCAGATCGGGCAGACCTACACGCTGGCGGAGCTCGTCGCCGCGTACGGCGTATCCGACCGCTGGGCGCGCGAGGTGCTCTCCGAACGCGCTCCGAGCCCAAGCTGGCCACGCGACCTCACGATCGTCCTGGCCGCCGCGTTCGACGCATATCAGCGCGGCGCGATGGACTACGAACCATGAGGATCTGCGCGTAGACCCACATCCGAGGTGTAAAAACCAGGAGATTTGGTCAAGTTCCCACCGATGGGCTACAGGGACGACGGCGGGCGGCACGACCCCGAGTGGCTGACCCTCGGGCAGGCCGCGCGCTTCCTTGGCGTCGCCCAGAGCACGATCCGCAAGTGGTCGGATCAGGGCCGCGTGCCGGCGTTCTACACCCCCGGAGGCCACCGGCGTTTTCGCCGCGGCGACCTCGAGTCGTTCCTCGCGCGCTCCGGCCCCGGCCGCCAGCAGGCGGGCCCGGCCGTCCTCCTCGTCGACGACGACGCCGGCATGCGCGAGCTCGTCCGGGTCGAGCTGGAGCGGG
>Ga0193751_1000536_pt1 | contig 29197 bp, 28 predicted proteins | sample L1c2metaG_FD_143050 | JGI IMG/M metagenome (GOLD analysis project Ga0193751, IMG submission 143050) | Soil microbial communities from a riparian zone of the East river system, Colorado, United States - L1c2 | ecosystem: Environmental > Terrestrial > Soil > Riparian zone | place: USA: East River... | reverse complement strand
CGCATGTAAGCGAGCGGCGCAACTTCGATCGTCTGCCGCGCAATCGACCGTTCGATCTCTTCCGGCTCGAGCATATCGCGCAGCGCATCGTAAAGCGGACGCAAATACGGCGCGATCTTTTGTTCGAGTTCGCCCGGCAAAAATCCGAGCGCTTCACCCGCTTCCACCGCCGGACGAGTTAAGATGATTCGGCTGACCTGATCCTTTTTCAACGCAGACACCGCCATCGCAACGGCGAGATAAGTCTTTCCGGTGCCGGCCGGCCCGATTCCGAAAACGATGTCATGCTTGTCGATCGCTTCGACGTAATTGCGTTGCCCGGCTGAGCGCGCAACGATTGGCGCTTTGCGTGGCGACGTCGTGATTTTCATCGAAACGGCGTCAGTGAGATTGTCACCACGCGATTCGCTGACCGAGTTGAGCGCGTATTGAAATTCGTGTTTCTGAATGGGCACGCCTTTCTTTTGCGCTTCTTCCAGTTGATCGAAGACGCGCTGGGCCTTGTCGATTTTCTCCGGCTCGCCTTCAAGTTTTACCCAACCTTCGCGGGTGGTGATTTTGACGCCGAGCGAATCCTCCAAGCTTTTCAAAAGTTTAAGATCGTTCGCGTAAAGCGATTGCAGTTGGCGGGCGTTTTCGAAATGCAGAGTGCGCGTTTCGCTCATCAAAGATCGACCCGCCTTCGCCCCGCCTTCGCGGGACTACAGCGCGGCTGCGCAACCACAAAATCGACAACTACACGTCGCGATTTAGCGGAAGCCATAAACCAGCGCCCAATGCGTCCGTTCCTCGGGCGAATCTTCGACCGCGACGATAATGAAATAGCTGCCGGTTGCTTTCGGGATCACATGGGCAGCGGCGAAATGACCTTTTTCCCAACTGTCCGGCTGCTCGGCGAGCTTTCCCTCGGAATCGTAGATGTGGACGGAGATTTTTGCACGCTCCACTTCCGTTCCCAGCCAGAACCAATATTCGTTGCCTTTGAATAATTGTTGCCGCACCGCCTTTTTCTCGCCCGAACCGAGATCGCCGCCCCAATAATCTTCGCGGACTTGGAAACCTTCCTTGACGTAAGGCTCAGCCGCCTGGAGTGCGAACGATTGGGCATCATCTACCGTCCCGGCCGCGCCGCGGGGAAGTGCAAAGCAAGCGACGAGGCTCAGGCTCACCTGCAAGCTGATTTTTATGAAGCGGTTCATCAAAGCGCCCTCAATCCCGTGTCACGATTCCGCTGTCTATCCGCGTTGTGATCTCGTTGATCCTCCGCACTGATTCCGGCGAAATGTGCGACGAACCGACGTCGACCAGCGGTTTCACCTCGCCCAAACCACTCTCGATGTCGCGGATGATCGGGAGATTAAATTCAGGCATCGCCTGAAGTTGCGTTTGAAAATGAACAAGCAGATCGGGTTGATGGAGCAACTCGGCGCCATCGGCCGAAAAATGTTTCGTCACCACCGAGGTCAACACCTGAGTGCCGCGCAGCCAGCCGCCGAGACTGACCAGCTGCGATAATTTTTCGTCGTGCACTTCGTTCATAGCGGCTTGGACACTGCTTTGGGTGCGATCGAGTTCCTGACGCACATTCTCCCATTTGCGCTTGTCGGCCGCCTCGGTGATCGCCTTGGCGTGGGGCGTGATCGAATTACCAACGCCAATGCCTTTGGACAAATTCAAGACTCGCTGCCCGATTTCCTTCACCGCTGGAGCGTCTTCCGCCTGCACCGCGATGAAGCCGTCGGCAATCACAGTCCCGAGCAGGAGTGCAATTCGCGGTCGTTCGGTGAAGTTACTGCTTTTCTCGGTCCGGACGTATTCGCGCCAGTTGACCGAGCCGAGCTTATTGAGCGCGCCGAATATTTCATTTGGCAGCGGAACCACCACATTTTCGACTTTCTTCGACATCTGCTTGACGTCGATTCGTTGCGGCGCGGGCGTGGCGCCGGCATAGAGCGTTACTCCAAGCAACGCGATTACGCTGAGTTTCAAACTTTTAGAAAAGGATATCATCGGCAGCTTCGACTGTTGATTTCGGCTTAGTATTCAGGATTAATGAAGCCATTCTAAGCAGAACTGCATCCCCACACAAATCCCAGCGCCTAACTATTTTGAGCCTATCACGCCAGTATATTCCTTCTTCTGACCATCGCACGTCGCCCACCCTATGGACTTAAAAAGGCTCCGCCTAATTCTCGACCGGGCTGCGTCCAAGCGCATTCTCGTAATTGGTGATCTAATGCTCGACGAATTTGTTTGGGGCAAGGTCGGACGGATTTCGCCGGAAGCGCCGGTGCCGGTGGTCGAGGTGACGGGCGAAAGTTTCTTTCCCGGCGGCGCCGCCAACGTCGCGCGCAATCTGCGCGAACTTGTCGATCGAGTTTCAGTGATCGGATTGACCGGGAAAGACCGGAGCGGTCAACAGCTCCGCGAACTTTTGGCCGAGCGAAAGATCGACATCTCGGATTCACTCGAAGACGAAAAGTTCCCGACCATTGTTAAGACGCGGATCATTGCCCGCCACCAGCAGGTGGTAAGGGTCGACCGCGAAAAAGTCGCTTCGCCGTCGGCCAAGCAGGTCACGAAAGTTGTGGCTGCAGTCGGAAAACAATTGGATGAGCTTGATGCAATCATCTTCGAAGATTACGGCAAAGGGTTCTTAACCCGCGAGCTGGTCTCACAAATCGCGCGCCAGGCCCGCGCGGCCAAGAAAATCGTGACGGCCGACCCGAATCCGCACAACCTGATCGACTGGAGCGGAATGACGGCGGTGAAACCCAACCGGGCGGAAGCATTTCTCGCCGCCGGAATTGCAAGCCGCGATTTCGACGTATCGCCAAAAAAAGATGTCGATCTTGTCCATGCCGGAAAGGAACTTCTTCAAAAATGGGGCGTGCAATACCTTCTCGTCACTCTCGGCGAACATGGGATGATGTTTTTCGAGAAAGGCAAACGCCCGCATCACATTCCGACGAAGGCGCGAGATGTTTTCGATGTGTCGGGCGCGGGCGACACCGCCATCGCGATGTTCACGCTCGCGCTGGTTTGCAACGCAACGCCGCTCGAAGCCGCGCAAATCGCCAATTACGCCAGCGCCGTGGTTGTCGGAAAACTGGGCACCGCAACTGTCACCCGCAACGAACTGATTTCGAGCTTCGAACATGACTTCGACTAGGGCGAAGTGCCGCGCTGTGTTCATCGATCGCGACGGCACCATTATGCGCGACGCCGATTACTGCTCCGATCCGAAACAAGTTCAGATTTTCGAGGGAGCCGCTGCGGCATTAAGCCGGCTGAAAAAAGCTGGATACAAAATTATCGTCATCACTAATCAAAGCGGGATCGGGCGCGGTTTTTTCACCGAAAAACAATATTGCGCGGTGGAGGCTGAAGTTGCGCGCCAGCTCGGAGATAATTTGATCGACGCTACCTATTTCTGTCCCGATCCGCCCGGCCAGCCTTCAAAGTGCCGGAAGCCGGCGCCCGGGATGGTTCTTGAAGCGGCCCGCGACCACGATGTCGATCTTGGGCATTCGTTTCTCATCGGGGACAAGGAGATTGACGCTGAATGCGCCCACAACGCCGGCGTCCGCGCGATCCGCGTTCGGACCGGGTTTGACAAAATGACCGACGGCAGTTGCGCCGACTGGGTTGCCGAAGATCTCCCGGCTGGCGCCGAAATCATCCTGAAGGCGACAAAATGAAGGCTGTTGGGATTATTCCGGCACGATGGCAGTCTACGCGTTTCCCGGGAAAACCACTGCATCTCATTGCAAACAAACCGCTTCTTCGACACGTTTGGGAACGTTGTCGTCGGGCGAAGAAATTGGATGCAATCATCATCGCCACCGACGACATGCGGATCGCCAAAGCGGCTTTCGCTTGGGGCGCGGAGGTAGCGATGACCTTGCCGAAGCACCAAAGCGGGACCGATCGAATTGCCGAAGTCGCCCGGAAAGCCAGACAGTTTGGTTTTGTTATAAATATCCAGGGCGACGAGCCGCTCACCGAGCCGGCTCTGCTCGATCGCTTCGTGGAAACGCTGCGTTCCGATCGCACGATCGACATCGTGACCGCCGCGCATCCGTTCGAGAACGCTGCTGAAGCTTCGTCGCCGCATCAAGTCAAGGTAATCGTCGATCTTGACGGCAACGCGGTTTACTTTTCGCGCTACGCGATCCCCTTTCCTCGCAATCGCACCGCCCCGATAAAGTATTTGCGGCATCAAGGTATTTATGGTTTTCGCCGCAAGGCGCTGTTGGATTTCGTCAGCTGGAAACCGACACCGTTGGAGCGCGCAGAATCACTCGAGCAATTGCGCGCTCTTGAAAATGGTGTAAAGGTTCATGTGCTCGTCACGAAACATGGATCGCCTGGCGTAGACACGCCGGCTGACGCAAAAGCGCTCGAGCAAAAACTGGCTCGCGCAAAACGCCGGGGAGTCTCTCGATGAAATACATTTTCGTCACTGGCGGCGTAGTCAGTTCGTTAGGCAAAGGCTTGGCGGCTGCTTCCCTCGGGACACTGCTGGAAGCGCGCGGCTTGAGGGTCGTTCTGCAAAAGTTCGATCCCTATCTCAATGTCGATCCTGGAACGATGAATCCGTTCCAGCACGGTGAAGTTTACGTGCTGAACGACGGCGCCGAGACCGACCTTGATCTCGGACATTACGAGCGCTTCACCAATTGCGTTCTCTCGCGCCACAACAATCTCACCAGCGGTCAGGTTTACGAGAGCGTCATCTTAAAAGAACGCCGCGGCGATTACCTCGGGAAAACGGTGCAGGTGATTCCCCATGTCACCGACGTGATTAAAGATCGGATCCGCGAGATCTCCGACGAAGCGAAGTACGACGTTGTCATTACCGAAATTGGGGGCACCACCGGCGACATCGAGGGGTTGCCATTTCTGGAAGCGATTCGGCAATTCATTCTCGAAGTCGGGAGCCAGAACGTGGTGAACGTGCACGTCACGCTCGTTCCCTACATCAAAGCGGCGGCGGAGTTGAAAACGAAACCGACGCAGCAAAGCGTCGCCAAATTGCGCGAGATCGGCCTGCAACCGCAGGTCCTAATTTGCCGCAGCGAGAAATCGATCGACCGCGAATTGCGACAGAAGTTGTCGATGTTTTGCAGTGTCTCGGAAAAAGCAGTGATCGAAGCGCGCGATGTCGAGCACACGGTTTATGAAGTTCCGTTGATGTTGCACGAAGAGGGGTTGGACAAACTCGCTTGCGATCTGTTGCAACTGAAAACTCCGGAACCGGACCTGACCAATTGGAAAAAATTTGTCGATTGCGTGATCAGTCCGCAAAAGCGAGTCAAGATCGCGGTCGTCGGAAAGTACATTCATTTACAGGACGCTTACAAAAGCATTTACGAATCGCTCACTCATGCGGCGGCGAGTCAGGATTGTGGGATCGATTTGAAACTGGTCGATGCCGAATCGCTCCAGGACCGCGTCGGCACCCAGCTCAAAGATGTCGTCGGTGTTTTAATTCCTGGCGGATTCGGAGAGCGCGGCGTCGAAGGAAAAATTAAAGCGGCGCGTTACGCTCGCGAGAATGGGATTCCGTATCTCGGGCTTTGTCTTGGCATGCAGGTCGCAACGATCGAATTCGCGCGAGACGTTTGTGGAATTAAAAAAGCAAATAGCACGGAATTCGATCCGGACACACCCGACCCGGTGATTTCGTTGCTCGAGGAGCAGCGCGAAAAGATTCACAGCAAAGGCGCGAGTATGCGACTCGGAACGTGGCCGACAAAGATCGCGAAAGGAACGCTGGCCGAGAAAATCTACGGTCAGTCCGAAGTGATGGAGCGGCACCGGCACCGTTACGAGTTCAACATGAAATATCGCGACCGGATGAACGAAAAAGGCTTCGTCATTTCCGGAACGTCTCCGGATGGCACGCTGGCGGAATTGATTGAGCTTCGGGATCATCCTTATTTCGTCGGCTGCCAATATCACCCGGAATTTCAAAGCAAACCGAACAAGCCGCACCCGCTCTTCAAAGGTTTCATTCAAGCCTGTCTTACGTTCGACCCTAATCGTGCGACGCGCGCTGCAACCGATCCAAAATCGCAGCCCCGAGTCCCCGCCCAGGAACTCGTTCTGCAACGATAAGATCGACATCGAGCTCGTCGAGCTCGCGCAAGGAGCGAAACAAATTCGCGGCCGCTTCGCGGAGATCCTGTTTCTCACTCAAATTTCGAACAGCACCGAAACGCTCGTCGTTCTTAACTGGATTCCACGCGAGCAATGCGCACCGCTCGTTCCTTTCCGGGGCGAACGATTTTAAATCATCAACAATGCGCAACGGCGTTTTGGGCGCGTAGTGCGACCGCAATTGTCCGGGCGCAGAAATTTTCTCACGCTCTGTCGCAATATCGACTTTACCGAAGGCCGATAATTGCTCCGATGTGATTGGACCCCGGCGCAAGATGTCTATCTTGCCGTCGCGGGCCGCGACGATCGTGGATTCAATTCCGTGCGGAGTTGGGCCTGCATCGATGATGAGCGAAATGTGCCCGTCGAGTTCGTCCAGGACGTGCTTCGCCGTTGTCGGACTGATTCGACCGAAGCGATTGGCGCTGGGCGCACCGAGCGGTTTTCCGAATGCACGAATGGTTTCGGCGAAGACTGGATGCGCACTGATTCGGACAGCAATTGTCTTCAAACCCGCCGTGACAATTTCCGGAACAATCTCTCGTTTCGGCAAAACCATTGTGAATGGGCCCGGCCAGAATTTTTCGCCGAGCTGGAAAACCAGTTGTCGATCAGGCGCCGGAAGCGCGGCAATTTCTTCCAACCAATCATGATCCGGAAGATGAACGATGAGCGGGTCGAAACGCGGACGTCCCTTTGCTTCGAAAATTTTGGTGACCGCAATTGGGTTCAACGCATCGGCGGCCAGCCCGTAAACGGTTTCGGTCGGCAACGCGACCGTTTCGCCCTTGCGCAGCAATTCAACCGCCGCGTTGCGGTCGGTTGAAATTTCCGTCTTCACTTCGGCAGTTTCACGGAGAGAACGCTGTCGGATTGCTGCTTGCGATATGCTTCTAATTTTTGGCGCAGCTTCTTATCGCTGGTAGCGATGATTGCAGCCGCGAGCAGGGCGGCGTTTTTTGCCCCGGCATCGCCAATCGCAAGTGTGCCGACCGGAATTCCGCCCGGCATTTGTGCGGTGGACAAGAGCGAATCAAGGCCTTGGAGCTTTGATTGAATCGGAACGCCAAGCACGGGGAGCACGGTGTGCGCGGCAATTACGCCGGCCAAGTGCGCAGCGCCGCCGGCGCCCGCAATAATGACACGAAGTCCGCGGTCGACCGCGCTGCGCGCGAATTCCGCGGTTGCATCGGGCGTTCGGTGCGCCGAGAGGACGCGCGACTCGTTAGGCAGGCCGAGCTCGTCGAGGGTTTCAACGGCGTGTCGCATCGTCTCCCAATCCGACTTACTCCCCATCACGACGGCGACCAGCACTGAAGATTTTCGCGGCGACATAACGTCAGTTTTTACAAAGCTCCAATTTCCAACACTCAAGCTCCAAAGAAGCTCCAACTTATCAAGCTCCAAAACAGAGGCGAGCCGTTTGAGTACTGGAGATTGACGCTTTTTTGGATGTTGGATCTTGGGATTTGGAGCTTTCGCGCAGCGCGACAATATTGTGACGTGAACGCGGCCAAATCGATTGTCCTTATCGGAATGATGGGAGCCGGGAAATCTTCCGTTGGCCGTTGTTTGCAACAAAGGACGGGGCTGGTTCGCCTGGACACAGACGAAATGGTGGTGGCCCAATTCGGCATTCCGATCGCGCAAATTTTTGAAAAGCATGGTGAAGAACGATTCCGCATCGCAGAAACAGACGTGCTCCGCAAATTGGCGCCGGAGAGGCCGGCGATTGTCGTGACCGGCGGCGGAATTTTCGGGAGCACGGAGAATCTCGATCTTTTGAAACAGCTCGGGACAGTGGTGTGGGTCACGGCGGATGAGGCCACCTTGTTCGAGCGCGCTTCGCGGCGGAATGATCGGCCTCTGCTCCAAAAAGAGAATCCCCGCGCCGTTTTTTCAAAATTATTCAGAGAGCGAGAATCGCTTTATGCCGCAGCTGCGGATTTATGGGTCGATACGTCCGCGCTGACTCATGATGAAGTTGCGGAAACAATTCTGAACAGGCTGGAGGAAGTCACCGCTCTCCAACAATGAATGCGACTGCTTATTTGAAAGATCTGCCGCCGGGGACGGCGGCCACTACAACACGAGCGGAACTCAAACAGCGATTGGTCGTCTTTGCGCGAGAGCTCGGCTTTGATTCGTGTCGCATGGCCGCGTGTTCTACCCCAGCCCATGCCGACGAATTCGATGATTGGTTGGATGAAGGCGCGCATGGTGAGATGGAGTACATGGCGCGCGCCACGGAGAAACGTCGCGAGCCGCAAAAAGTCCTACATGGCGCTAAATCGATAATCGTTTTGGCGCTGAATTATTTTCAGGGCGACTCCGAGCCGGAGTGGCGATTAACTGCCGCCGAGACGGCGGCCACTACAGAAGCAGGAGCGCGTGGTCGTATCGCGCGCTACGCGTGGAGCGACGATTATCACGACGTGATCGCGGCGAAGCTGGACAAGATCGACATCTTCCTGCGCGACTTTGGCGGGCGGCAAAAATGTTATGTCGATACCGGCCCGGTTCTAGAGCGCGATCACGCGGCCCAGGCTGGAATTGGTTGGCACGGCAAGAGCACGATGCTGATCGACGAGAAACTCGGGACGTGGTTTTTCCTGGCGGAAATTTTGACGACGCTCGAATTGCCGGCGGATGACCCGGCGCGAGATCGTTGCGGCACATGCGAGCGTTGCATCAACGCTTGTCCGACCGGCGCGATCACAGCGCCGCACAGATTAGATGCGCGGCGCTGCATTTCGTATCTCACGATCGAACTGAAAAGTTCGATTCCGCTCGAGCTTCGCTCGTTGATCGGCGACCGCATTTTCGGCTGCGACGATTGTCTGGACGCGTGCCCATGGAATCGGTTTGCGAAAGTCTCGCGGGAATCTGCGTTCGCCACGCGAGAATCGACGACCGCCTATGCGCTGCGAGATTATTTGGGCCTGGACGAGGCGGAGTTCCGCGATCTTTTTCGTAATTCGCCAATCAAACGGATCAAGCGACGTGGATTTTTGCGAAACGTTTGCGTCGCGCTCGGTAATATCGGCACAAGCGACGATTTGCCGGCCTTGGAGCGAGCGGCCTTGGATTCGGAACCTCTTATTGCAGAACACGCGACATGGGCGATCAACCGAATCCGCGAGCGGTCCGGTTTTCAAAAGTAAATTTGTTGAATCCAACGGGCCTGATTGCCGCATCCAATTGTCGGTCCTGTGGACGCGTTTTGCTTGCAATGGTCTAAACTAAGGTTACTTCTGACCGTTTCCTGGCCCTAGTCCCCATATGCATCAAGCCGTAGCAGCCCCGGAAACCGCGCCAAAAGTTGCGCGGAAACGCCGTAGCACCCGTAAACGCCAGATCATTATAGGCGCCGTCGGTTTCTTGGTGCTCTGGCTGATCGTTTCGATCTTGTTGTCGAAGCGCGAGAAGCCGATCCCGGTCACAACCGAAAAGGCAGTGCGTAAGACGATTCTCCAGACCGTTTCCGCCACCGGCAAGGTGCAGCCGGAAACGGAAGTAAAAATTTCACCCGAAGTGGCAGGTGAAATCATCGACCTGCCGGTGGCCGATGGGATGGGAGTCAAAAGAGGTGATTTGCTTGTGCGAATAAAACCCGATTCCTACAAAGCCCTTCTCGAGCAACAGGAGGCGGCCATCAGCGCGGCCAAAGCGACCAATCTTCAACAGAAGGCGACGATGTTGAAGACGGAACAGGATCTTAAGCGGGCCGAGGACATGTACGCGAAAAAGACGATCTCCATCCAGGAATACAACAACGCCCAGGCCGCTTCCGACGTTGCGAAGAATACCTTCGAAAGTTCGCTGCACGAAATCGAGCGGGCTCAGGCGGGCTCAAGCCAGGCGCGCGATCAACTTTCCAAGACCACGGTTTATTCGCCGATCAATGGAACGGTGACGATCCTTAACAGCAAACTGGGCGAGCGCATCGTCGCCACCGGGCAATTCGCCGGCACCGAAGTGATGCGTGTGGCCGATCTTTCGCGGATGCAGGCCGTTATTGACGTAAACGAGAACGACGTTCCGAACGTGAAGGTCGGCGACAAGGCCAACGTGAAGATCGACGCCTACGGCGACCGCAAATTCAAAGGCACGGTGGCGCAAATTGGGAACACCGGAAAGACGACCGGCAGTGGCACCCAGGAAGAAGTCACCAATTTCGAAGTCAAAATCAATTTGGAGCGGGAAGATGTTCTGCTGCGGCCGGGTCTGAGTTGCACGGCCGACATTGAGACCAACATGGTGAAAGACGCGGTCGCGGTGCCGATGCAGGCAGTCACGATTCGCACCGGCGATAGCAACTTAAGTCCGGAAGAAATCGAAAAGAAAAAATTGAAAAGCGCTGCGCGCGATAAAGGCGACAACAATGCCGATTACGTGAACGAGCGTCAGGAAAAGGCCGCGCAACGAGAAGAGCGTGAAAAACTGGCCAAGGTCGTGTTTTTGAAAAAAGGCGGCAAAGCGCAATCGGTCAAGGTGACCACCGGAATTTCGGACGACACTTACATGGAAATCAAAACCGGCGTCCAACCGGGCGACGAAGTGATTTCCGGCAGTTACAGCGCGATCAGTCGCAAGCTCAAAGACGGCGCGAAAGTGACTTACGACAAGGAAGCAACAAAGTGACCAGTGATGAGTGACGGGTGGCGAGAGTTGCGATAAGCAATGTGTATGCAAACACCTCCCCGCAGTTACAAAGATCTCGTCGTTTGGCAAAAAGGACTCGCTCTGGCGAAAGCAGTCTATCGGTTGACGCAGAGCTTTCCTTCAACTGAGAAGTTTGGATTGGTTGCGCAAATGCGACGGGCGGCCGTCTCGATACCTTCCAATATTGCAGAGGGCCAGGCACGCCACACCACAGGCGAATTTATCCAATTCATTTCGCACGCAGAAGGCTCCCTGGCCGAACTCGACACTCAACTGATTCTCAGCATCGAATTGAAATTGTGCGGTAGTTCGAACGCTGGTCCCGCTTTTGAATTGATCAGTGAGCTTCGCAAAATGCTAAACGTGTTGCGTCGCAAACTTGCGGCTCGACCATAACTCGTCACTCGTCACTTGGCACACGTCACTCGTCCCGCTGGTCCGGTCGTCATCGACATCGAAAACATCACCAAGGATTATGTGATGGGCGAAGAGATCGTGCGTGCGTTGCGCGGCGTCTCGTTGCAAATTCGGCGCAACGAATATCTCGCCGTGATGGGGCCGAGCGGCAGCGGCAAATCGACGCTGATGAACATGCTCGGCTGTCTCGATACTCCGACATCTGGCCGTTACGAATTCAATGGGCGCAACGTCGCCGAGATGGACGACGATGAGCTGGCCGCGATCCGCAATCGGGAGATCGGTTTCGTCTTTCAAACGTTCAACTTGCTCGCGCGCGCGACCAGTCTGCGCAACGTCGAGTTGCCTTTGATTTACGCCGGAATGGACCCGGAAACTCGAATGGAACGTGCGACGCAAGCGCTAACCGATGTCGGACTGGGCGATCGCATCCAACACAAGCCTAACGAGTTGTCCGGCGGCCAGCGGCAGCGCGTCGCGATCGCCCGTGCGCTCGTAAACGATCCGTCCATCATTTTGGCGGACGAACCCACCGGTAACCTCGATTCAAAAACCGGCGAGGAAATCATGGCGCTGCTCGAGGATCTTTATCAGCGCGGCCACACCATCATTTTGGTCACGCACGAGCGCGACGTTGCCGCGCATGCTCGTCGCACCATTCATCTGCGTGACGGCGTGGTTGAAAGCGATGAACAAACTTTTGTCCCGCGACTGGAAACTGTCGCCGCAAGCTAGGTCCGAGCCGGACTGGCACTATGAAACGTTTTCGCTACGAGCTGGAAGAAAGTTGGAGAATCGCTTACGCGCAGATGCGCTCCAACATGACGAGGTCAATCCTTACCGCGCTCGGTGTCGTCATTGGGATCGTCGCCGTAACTTTGATGGGCACCGCGATTGGCGGAATTCAAGTCGGCTTCGATAAAAGCATGGCCGTGCTTGGTGATGACGTGCTTTACGTCACGCAATGGCCGTGGAAGCCGGTAGACGATTGGTGGAACTACCGCGACCGAAAAAAAATTCAGACCGAATACGCCGAGACGATCAATCGCGTGATTGCGGCGACCCCGAATTCGAAACTGACGGTCGCGGTGCCGACATCGAGTCTGATGCGCTCAATCAAATATGGCGGAAACGAAGTCGAGAATGTCTTCACACTTGGAACCACGTCCGATTTCACCGTCACATCGACAATCGACTGCAAGGAAGGCCGGTTCTTTAACGAAATCGAATCGCGCACCGGCGCGCAAGTAGTCGTGATCGGTTACGATGTCGCGGACGTTCTGTTTCCATCGGAGAGTCCGATCGACAAATCCGTTCTTATTAGCGGGCACGCATTCAAGGTGATTGGGGTGAATGCGCGCCAGGGAACATTCCTTGGATTGTTCAGCTGGGACTCGATGGTCGCGATGCCATTGGCTGCCTTTAACAAATACTTCAACTTAAAAAACGAATTGGACGCGCGGGGAGAGAATCAAGGCCAATCGGACGTGCGCGTGAAAGTGAGGGACAAAACCAAACTGATCGAGGCGAAGGATGAATTGACCGGAATGATGCGACGCGTGCGCGGTTTGCCGCCGGAAAAGAAGGAGGATTTTTCGATTAACGAGCAACAAGCGTTCAAGAGCACGCTTGATCCCGTGAAAAATACCATCGCGATTGCCGGCCTATTCATCACCGGGCTTTCGCTGTTCGTCGGCGCGATTGGCATCATGAACATTACCTTCGTGAGCGTTAAGGAGCGGACGAAAGAAATCGGAACACGCAAAGCGCTCGGCGCCCGTCGTCGCACGATTCTGCTCCAGTTCCTGATCGAATCGACGGCGCTTTGTCTGCTCGGAGGATTTATCGGCCTGGCGGTCGCTTATTTCATGTGCTTCGGGATCGGCAAGGCTTTCCCGTCGTTTCCAATTCAGTTTTCATTCGGACTGGTAATAGCGAGCATGATCGTGTCGGTGCTCACCGGTTTGGTCTCCGGTTTTGCGCCGGCTTGGTCGGCGTCACGTTTAGACCCCGTTACGGCGCTTCGCTACGAATAGAGGATCGACGTGCAATTCAGCGAAACGATAACGATGGCGCTGGGCTCCTTGGGCGTGAACAAATTGCGTTCGGGCCTGACGATGTTTGGGATCACCATCGGTGTCTTCTCGGTCATCTCGGTCATGACCGCGATTGGCGCGCTGCAATATTCGATTGAGAACGGACTCAGTTTTCTCGGTTCGAACATTTTTCAGTTCGCGAAGTATCCGGCCAACGTGAGCGCAGGCGGCAACATTAAGAAAAAATATCAAAACCGCCGCAACATCACTTATCAGCAGGCGCTCCATTACCAAAAACTAATGGAAGGAAACGCGCGCGAGATTTGCCTGAAATGTTTCGGCTACGAAGTAAAAGGCCAGGCGGTTTATAACGGAGTGAAGACGACGCCGAATCTCCTCGTTGTCGGCGCGAACCGAGGCTTTTTGACGGCCAACGCCTACACCCTCGGTTACGGAAGAAACGTAAACGACGAGGATGTCGAGCTTGCCCGCAATGTCATTGTCGTCGGAAAAATAGTCGAGAAGCGTTTGTTTCCGCACGAAACGCCGATCGGCAAAATGGTGCGCGTGACCGGGCATACTTACACAATTGTTGGAGTCCTAGCCGAGAAAGGGACGGCGTTTGGGCAGAGCCAGGACGATCTTTGCATCATGCCGATCACGCGCTTCTTCGAAGATTTCGGCTCGGCGAAACGGACTGTAAACATCGCGACCCAGGCGCCTTCAACTGAAACTTACAATGCGACGTTCGACAAAGCCGTCGGCGCGATGCGAATCGCGCGGGGTTTGCGCGCAGACCAGGAAAACGATTTCGAGATTTATTCCAACGATTCGCTTAAAAGCGCGTTCGTTTCCGTGGCCGGCGTCGTCCGGGTCGGCGCGTTCGTGATCAGTTTCATCGCGCTCGTGGCTGCTGGCATTGGGATTATGAACATCATGCTGGTGAGCGTGACCGAGCGAACGAAAGAAATCGGCGTCCGTAAATCGATCGGCGCGTGCAGCAAAGACATTTTGCGCCAATTTTTGACCGAGGCCGTTTTCATTTCCGAAGCTGGCGGCATTTTGGGAATCATTCTGGGAATAATCGTCGGAGATCTCCTCGCAGCCTGGCTCAAAGTCGATCTGATCTTTCCTTACGGCTGGGCGATCGCCGGATTGCTGGTTTGCTCGGTGATCGGGATCGGGTTCGGCCTCTATCCCGCGTATCGCGCTGCCAGCTTGGATCCGATCGAAGCTCTGCGCTACGAATAGATCGACCTTCGGCTGAGCTTGTTGGGTGGAGGGCATGCAATCTGCGCCTGCTTCCCTTTGACCAGACATTCAGCTTTGTCGTACCCTAGAAGTTTTGAGGTCTTGCTCAGGTGCCTGCTCGTCGTAAATCTACCAGCGCGGATGCGCCGCAACGTAGTATTCTTCTGCTTGAAGAGTACGACGCGCTGGCCGCAGCCATCAGTTCGGCCCTGAGAAAATTCGCGCCCCAACATTTCGGCGCAGTCGCTCGTTCTATCGCCGAAGCGGAGAAACTCGCTTCCGAGCTCGATCCCGAGCTCTTTGTTGTCGATGTCGATCCACCTTGGACTGGCCTGACGAATTTTCTGGAAAAAATGCGAATGGCGCACCCAAACTCGCGCGCGCTCATAATCGGCAACGCGATTCCGGCCCAGATCGCCGCGGAGCGCGGAGCGTCAGGCGCGCTTCAATTTGTCGAAAAGCCATTCGACCTGGCAGCGTTCGGCGCCGCAGTCCAGGCTTTGCTGGGCCCGTGGCGGGAACAAGAAGGTCGCGGCACACTCGGCGCCCTCAATGCGATTGATGTCGTCCTTTCACATTGCGCCGCGAATTCCAACGTCGTGGTCGATCTGCACTCCGGGACAAGAACGGGCGAAATTCATATCGCCGGTGGACAAGTATTGCACGCCGCGACCGGTAGACTCAAAGGCGAAGACGCACTGGGCGAGATTCTGAGCTGGTCGAAACCCCGCGTCGGCGAGAAGAAGCTATCTGTCTCTCCGCCGCGGAGCATAACGAACTGGGCAGCGATCCTGGCTGAGACATTAGGCGACCTCGCCCCGGAGATTTCCGAACCGCTCCGAGCACCGACAACGCCACCGCGCGCTGGAAAAAGAATCATCGCGATCGACGACACCGAGATGCTCTTAATTTTTGTCGAAGATATTCTCTCGACGGCGGATCCGGAATTGCAAATCACCACTGCGCTCAGCGCGACCGAGGGATTGCGCGAAATCGAACGCATCGTTCCCGACCTCGTACTTCTTGATTACAGCCTGCCCGATTTTAACGGCGACGAACTTTGTGAACGGCTTTTGGAAGATGAGACAACCGCGCATGTGCCGGTGTTGATGATGTCCGGGCACATCCCGGAAATGAATGCAGCGGCGGCGCGTCTGCCGAACGTTGTGGCGAAAATTGAAAAGCCGTTTCTTTCGGACGCATTTGTCGATCTTGTCCGTCGAACGCTCAACACCAAGCACGTATTCGAAAGACAAATCGAGGAGAGACCACGCGCGCCGGCGATCAGCGAACCGGCACCCACGCCGCCGCCGCTGCCGGAAAAAGAAATCGCAACGGAGCGGCAAGGTCGCGCAGTTCCGCCCACTACCCTTGCTCCGGTTGAATCGCACATCGAAGAGCACGCTCCAACGACTGCCCCTGCTCCGGCTAAATCTCACACCGAACAGCGCGTTCCGACGACCATTTCGACGATCCGAGTCGCACCCGCTGATGGGAATGCCGCCGTGCTCGGTCTTTTTCTGGAAGTGGTATCGATGCAACTAACGTCGCAGCTTCAGATGGGGGCAATTCATGCGCGCCCAGCGTCGCTGACGGCGTCGCTTCGGCTGCAATCGGCGGCGGCGCGTGCCGCCATTCCGGCCGAGCTGGGATTTCAACTTGGCCCGACAAAATTGAGCGGCCAAGGCCGTATTTCTACGATGCGAGTAGTTCCAACTTCAAGGCCGTTTCAACCGGCGCCAATGCGAACCGCCTTTGAGATCGGCGGTGTGGCTCTCATTCCCAACGAAACACGGGCGCGTGTTCAACTCACGCCCGCCGGCACGACACCGATGACGATGGAGTTGCGAGCTTATCTCGAATTAAACGCGGTTGAGCTGACGCCCGGTTTTCAGGTTGCGCAGTTGATTTTGAATTGGAGCACGAATGCCGTGCGCGTCACGCTCAATCCAAAGGCGCCGGAGCACACCGCAGCCAGGTTCGACTTGCGCGTTCTGAAACTCGACGACTCGGGGCGCATTGCCGAGCTGCTCCTCAGTCCGATCAAGTGACCGCGGCGACTGCCAAGATGTCGATCCTCGACGTGGTCGATCTACTCCAAGCCGAGCGCTTTGAATGTTTCGTCGACATGTTGGAAGTGAATGTCGAGCGAGCAAAGTCGATCGATCTCCTCCGCGGAAAGGTTTGCCGTGATTTCCGGCTCGGCTTTTACGTTCTTCGCGAAAGTCCCCGCGCCTTTCCACGTTTTCATCGCTGCCCGCTGCACCGCTTCATAAGCGATTTTGCGTTCCAGACCGGCGCGGGTAAGCGCGAGTAAAATCGATTGGCTGTTATAAACCCCCTTCGTCACGTCGAGATTTTGTTGCATCCGCTCGGGATAGACTTGGAGCCGTTCCACCAGGTTGCGCAGCTCAAAGAGCATGAAATCGAGCAAAATACAGGAGTCCGGCAAAATGATTCGCTCCGCGCTCGAATGGCTGATGTCGCGCTCGTGCCAAAGAGCGACGTTTTCCAAAGCCACGACTGAATTGCCGCGGATCACACGCGCCAGTCCGCTTAATCGCTCACTCGTGATCGGATTGCGTTTGTGCGGCATGGCCGAACTTCCTTTTTGCCCTTCGCCAAAATATTCTTCAACTTCGAGGACTTCGGTTCGTTGCAGGTGACGAAACTCTGTTGCCCAGCGATCGATGCTGGAAGCGATCACGGCCAGCGTGGTCATAAATTCGGCGTGCCGGTCGCGCTGCACGATCTGGGTGGACAGAGTCGCCGGTTTCAATCCGAGCTTTTCGCAGACCGCGCGCTCAACTTTTGGATCGACGTGTGCGTGCGTGCCGACCGCGCCGCTGATCTTGCCAATGCGAATGCGTTCGAGTGTTTGCGCCAGTCGCTCCTCCGCCCGGCCGAATTCATCGAACATGAGCGCAAGCTTTAATCCAAACGTGATCGGTTCGGCATGCACGCCGTGACTGCGCCCGATCATCGGCGTCATTTTGTAACGGCGCGCCTGCGCGGCAATCACGCTGCGCAATTGCTTCAAATCGCCCGCCAGGATTTGAGTCGATTCAGTGAGTTGAACGGACAGGGTCGTGTCGAGAATGTCGGACGAGGTCAGCCCTTGATGAATCCAACGCGCAGCCGGGCCAACGGAAGCGGCGACATTTTCAAGAAAGGCAATGACATCGTGGTTTGTCCGCTTCTCGATCTCGAGAATCTCCGGAATCGAAAAACGCGCCCGCTTTCGAATTTCATCCGCGTCTTTTTTCGGGATCTGGCCGAGCTCAGCCATCGCTTCGCAGGCGAGCAATTCGATCTCGAGCCAAATCTGGAATTTGCGCTGGTCGGCCCAGATATCGCGCATTTGCGGCCGCGAATAACGATCGATCACGCCGCAAGATAGAATGACGCACCAAACGCGAAAGTGTTTTGTGGCGCAAAAGAAAATCGCTCCGGCGGAGAAACCACCGGAGCGACTCTCGAAAGTCGAATTAGCTTAGCAAACCTTGGCGCGCAGGAATTTGCCGTCGCTCTGGACGCGCACTTTTCCGCTGGCCAAAAGGTCCGCCACGGTCGCGACTGTTTCTTTCGTGTTCTTCGTGCAGGAACTGACGGCGAGGACAAGGTCTCCAAAAGAAAGTTTAGAACGCGGCTTTAGGATTTGGCTGTTTTTCTTCATTGCTTTGTATCCTTTTGACAGCAGCTTGAGTGCCCTTGTTCAATCTAATTTCGCCGGTGTGGTCACTGCGGTTTGATCAATGTTGCGGCCGCACACGTCAGTCAGATTTCCGTTTGAAAAGCCGCATCGACACGATGTAAAGCGCTGCAAATGCCAGAACTACCAGGAGCAGCCACTTCGATTGCCCGCGCACGAATTGGACCAGCGCTTCCGGATCCTTAAGAAGATCGGGCGCAAAATGTTGAGCCCGGGCGCCCAAATAAGCGAGGATCGAACACGAAATCGCCGACCCGAGGATCGTCCATATGCTGAAAACCGCGAAATTCATCCGGACAATACCGGCGGGGATGGAGATCAAATGCCGAACGCCGGGCAAAAGGCGCGCGAAAAAAACGCCCCCGGCCTCGTAGCGGGCGAGCCAATGTTCCGCTTCCTCCAATTTCTTCGGTGGAAATAGAATGAACCCTCCGAAACGCACGACTAATGGACGTCCGAGCCAAAGTGAGAGCCAATACATCAATGCCGCGCCCAGATACGCACCGAGAGTGCTGGCCAGGACCACGCCGGCAAGGCTCAACCTGCCTTGGGCGGCCAGAAATGCTGCCGGCGGCACCACCACTTCAGCCGGCACTGGCAACGGTGTGCTCCCCATCGCCATTAAGACAATGATGCCGAGGTAGCCCCCGGTCAGGACCCATTCGAACCAGACTTGAACCAGTTGATGCACCTTCGAATTTTAGATTTTGGATTTTCGATTTGCGATTACGCTGGCGAACGCGCGACTAGTTCAATCCAAAATCCAAAATCCGCAATCTAAAATCGATATGTCGATCTACCGGCGCGTCTTTCGTTATTACCGGCCGTTCCTGCCGCAGACCATCGTAGGATTGCTGCTCTCGCTGATCGGCATCGGTTTGAATCTGCTCAAAGTGTGGCCGTTTAAAATCATCGTCGATGACGTTATCCCCAAGTTTTCTTCAGGCGCACAGGTTCGTTTTCCCGGTTTCGAAGCGAATTGGATGCACGATCCCAAAACGCTTCTTCTCGTTCTCTGTCTCGCCCTTGTCGTGATTCAGTTCCTCTGGGGACTGACCAACTGGGCCATGAATTATATTTTGGTGAAGGTTGGCCTTCAGACCCTCCTAAAATTGCGGACCGATCTTTACGCGTACCTCCAATCGTTTTCGCTGAAATATCACGATATTCGCCGTTCGAGCGATCTCAGTTTTCGCGTCGCCTACGATTCGCAATCGATCCAGACAATTTACAATAAGGGCTTCACCGGCATTTTCGGATCGGTCGTCACATTGATCGGCACGTTTGCGATCATGGTGCAGTTCGATTGGCAGCTGACGTTGCTCTCGTTAGGCATTATTCCCCTGATCATCGTGGCCATTTATTTTTTTGCGCATCGGATTCGGAGCGAATCGACATTCATTCAAGAACAAGAAAGCGCAGTGCTCGCGCAGGCGCAGGAAGGGCTCAGCTCCATTCGGATGGTGCACGCATTCGGACGCGAAGAGTTCGAGGTCCTGCAATTTCATCAGCAAGCTCGGCAAAGTTTGGAGGCGAACTTGCGCTTGACGCTGACGAACGTGAACAGCGCGCTCGTCATCAGCACTCTGATGGTTTTCGGTACGGCCGCGATGTATTACGTCGGAACACTGCACGTTCTCGCCGGCACGCTCACGCTTGGAACGCTGCTCGTTTTCAGCGCCTACCTGCTGATGCTTTATCAGCCGCTGGAATCGATCACCTACACGGCCTGGGCGATGGAAGGCGCGACCGCCGGAGCGAAACGTTGCTTCGAAGTGCTGGATCGCGAAGATGACGTAGTCGATTCGCGAAACGCAATCGACATTGCGACCGCGAAAGGCGCAATTGGATTTCAAAGCGTGGCCTTTGGTTACACTCAAGATCGACAAGTACTGCACGATGTCGATCTTCGGATCGAGCCGAATCAAATGATCGCGATCGTCGGCGGCACCGGCGCCGGGAAAAGCACGCTTTTGAGTTTGGTCCCGCGTTTTTACGATCCGACTTCCGGCTCGGTCACGCTCGACGGCCGCAACGTCCGCGAGATCAAAAAGAAATCCCTGCGGGCGCAAATCGGGATCGTGCTCCAGGACACGTTGCTTTTTTCGACGACGATTCGGGAAAACATCGCCTACGGCCGGCCCGATGCGAGCGACGACGAAATCATTGATGCGGCCAAGCGCGCGCAAGCCGATGAATTCATTTGCCAATTGCCAAACGGCTACGCCAACACCGTGGGCGAACGCGGCGGGCAGTTGAGCGTCGGCCAGCGCCAGCGGATCGGGATCGCGCGCGCGTTTTTGAAAAATGCGCCCGTGCTTCTTCTTGATGAACCAACGTCGGCTCTCGATCCCACGACGGAGGCGGCCATCATGGAAACGATTAAAGATTTAATGCGCGGCCGGACAACTTTGATCGCGACGCATCGGCTCGCTACGATTCACGACGTTGATCGCATCGTCGTGCTCGAGCATGGGCGCATCGTCGAGCAAGGACGCGGAGCGGAATTACTCGCGCGCGGCGGCGTTTACGCGAGACTGTTCGCTTCCGGAAAATTTCCAACGTGAGCAACGTTAAGCAAGATCGACATGTGGAGGAGGATTGGTGGCCGCACCCGATCCCGGCGAACGTCGAGTTCGATGAAGGGTTTTACTGCGAAAGCGCGCAGATTTTTCGCAAAATGGTCAGCAAAAAGCCCGGCGCGGTTGTGATTGGCAAACACGTTTCCTGTTACGCCGGCTGCTCGTTTGCAATCGGCGAAAACGGCCGCTGCAACATCGGCGATTTCACACTTCTCAATGGCGCGCTCATCATGGCCGAAGAGAAGATCGAGATCGGAGCATACTGCCTGGTTTCGTGGGGCGTCGGAATGGCTGACTCGGATTTTCATCCGCTCGAGCCCGCCCAGCGATTGATCGATGCGCAGGCGCTCGCCCCCTACTTCAAAGATCGGCCGCCGCGGCCAAAATTGAAAACGGCGCCAGTTAAAATCGGCGACAACGTCTGGATTGGAATGAACGCGGTGATTCTGAAGGGCGTGACCATTGGCGACAACTCCATCGTCGCCGCTGGCGCGGTGGTAACGAAAAGCATTCCAGCGAACACAATCGTAGCGGGGAATCCGGCTGCTGTTGTGAAAACATTCCAGTGACCGCAGCAAACTTTCAACCCGCCTTTGCCCGGGACGGGCTCCGCCGTGCCGAGCGCTCAACGTTCAACGCCCAATCCCAAATTCGGAGCACCGTCTTTTTTATTCGAGATTGGATGTTCGGCGTTCGGCGTTCGGCGTTTTCTGCGTGATGGCCCGCAAGCGCATCGTGGTGATGGGCTTCATGGGCTCGATGCCGATTGCCGGCGTGATTTGGCAGCACGTCCATTATGTCGTCGGACTGCAACGGCTCGGGCACGACGTTTATTACATCGAAGATTCAGCGCGGCTTCCTTACAACCCGGAAACCTTCGAAGTTAACAACGAGTTCGATTACGCCGCGAAAGTCCTGGATCGTTTGGCGCGCGAATTCGATTTCAAGAATCGCTGGGCTTTTTGCGCCCGTTACCTCAAGAGTAATCCGACGGCCGGCCTTCCGTTAAAGAAAATTCGCCAGCTTTATCGGGACGCCGACGCGATCCTGAACATTTGCGGGACGCAAGAGTTCAATGACGATTTGTTGAAGAGCGATCGCATTATTTATGTCGAGAGCGATCCGGGGGTTGAACAAATCAAGATCGACCAGGGGGTAAAATCAACGATCGACTATCTCAGCCGTCATCACGCGCTCTTCACGTTCGGCGAAAATGTCGGCACGAAAAAGTTCCCTGTCCCAAGGCACGGATATAAATGGCACGCGACGCGACAGCCAATTGTGACCGACCTTTGGAAAGCGAATCGGGTCCCCAAACGGGCGGCAGTTTTCACTTCGATCGCGAATTGGTCGACCAGCGGATTGAAAGACATCACCTGGCGAGGTCGAAAATATCTCTGGAGCAAGTCGCGCGAATTCTTGCGTTTCGCAGCCGCGCCGAAAAAGGCCGGAGAGACGTTCGAACTTGCGACCGACATTCAAGACCGACGGGCGCGCGAAAAATTCGAACGCAACGGCTGGCGTTTGGTCTCACCGTTGCAGATGAGCATCGATTATTGGCATTACCGCGATTACATCCAGCAATCGAAAGGCGAATTTACAGCCGCGAAAGATCAGTACGTCAGGCTTAACACCGGCTGGTTCAGCGATCGGAGCGCCTGTTATCTCGCCGCGGGACGCCCGGTCATCACCCAGGAAACCGGATTCACAAAAAATTACGGCGGGGATGCCGGTCTTCTCGCGTTTCGCTCGTTAGGCGAGATCGCAGATGCCGTAAAGAAAATTAATGCCGATTATCCGAAACACTCGGGCGCGGCCCGACAAATCGCGCGTGAAATCTTCGAGGCCGAGAAAGTTTTGAAATCGCTGCTTGATCGGGCAGGAATTTGAGCGGTTGCTTTTCAATCACTTCGTTTCATCTTCCAGACTTTCCGGCATGAAGGGTGTTCCCATTTTGATCGCAGTAGCGTTGCTCGTTGCATCGACATCGTACGGGCAGCAGCAGAACGGGCAGCAACCGAACGGAGCGCCACCTTCGGACTCTCCAATTGAGCCAAGACCTCGCGACGTTCCACCCGGGGGACGGGCAAACACGCCCGCACAAAATGTCGTTGCCGTTCCGGTCCCGGTGGCGCCCCCGCGGCCAAATGGGCCAATTCAAAAAAGTCTGGTCCGGATCACCGCCACCGACGTTGCGCCGGATTATCGCGCGCCCTGGAATGCCGGCATGCTCGGGCGTGGGGTCGGCGCCGGGTTCGTGATCGACGGCAACCGTATCATGACGAACGCACACGTCGTCAGCAACAGTCGCTATCTCACGGTCGAGCGCGACGGCGACCCGGACAAGTATCCGGCGAAAGTGCTTTTCGTCGCCCACGATTGCGACTTGGCGCTCATCACGGTCGATTCACCGAATTTCTACAAGAACATGTTGGCGCTCAAGTTCGGCGGTATTCCCGAGCTTGAGTCGACCGTTTCGGCCTACGGTTATCCAATCGGCGGCGAACGCATGTCGGTGACGACCGGCATTGTTTCGCGGATCGATTTCCAACTTTACACCCACTCATCGATTGATCAGCACCTCGCCATTCAAATCAGCGCTCAAATTAATCCCGGTAACAGCGGCGGTCCGGTGATGCAAAATGCAAAGGTCGTCGGCGTCGCGTTTCAAGGTTACAGCGGCGACGTCGCGCAAGGCGTTGCCTACATGGTGCCGACGCCGGTGATTAACCGCTTCCTCAAGGACGTGAGCGATGGCCGTTACGATGGGTATGTCGATCTTGGAATTACTTACGGGAAATTACAAAACCCGGCCCAGCGGAAATTTCTTGGACTGAAGGACGACGGTCGCGGCGTGTTAGTCGAGACGGTCGTCGCAGCCGGACCGTGCGCGAAAATTCTTCAGCCGGGTGACGTTTTGCTTTCCATCGATAATCATCCGATCGCGAGCGACGGTAATGTGGAGCTGGAAGGCGAGCGAGTGGAGATGCCCGAGGTGGTCGAACGCAAATTCAAGCGCGACAATGTGAAGTTCGACATTTGGCGCGACAAACAATCGACTAGCGGAAGCGTTCAGCTCGACACCGTGCCGCCGTATTTAATGCAGAGCCACAAATACGACGTCCGGCCGCGTTATGTTCTTTACGGCGGGCTGCTTTTTCAGCCGCTGTCGCTTGACTTGCTCGAAGCGTATCAGCCGACTGATCTGCGTCTCCGCCATTTCTTCGATTTCTACGTGATCGATCAAATCTATCGCGAGCATCCGGACGTAATTGTGCTGACGAATATTTTGCCGGACCCGATCAACACTTATCTCGCGCCTTATCGCGGCGGAATTGTCGATTCGATCAACGGGAAAAAGATTCACACCATGGACGAGTTAAGTCAGACCTTGGCCGAGCCAGCCGACCGATTGGTGATCGACCTGATTGGGGACGGGCCGCCACTGGTGCTCGATCCGAAACAAGTTGAGGGCGCGCGGGAACGAATCAAGATGCGTTACAACGTCGTTCGCGAGCAAAATCTCCAGGAGCAGCCCACCGCGAAGGCGCCCGATCTCCAGACGAAGATTTAAAATGCGAAGCTTATTCATCAGTGTTGTTTTCGCTTTGGTGGTCACCGCCGGGGCCGCTGTGAAAAAAGAAGCGGGCTCGCCGCCGCCGAATAAGGACGTCAAACAAAAGGTGCTTTCGCTCGTGCGCGTGAACGTGACTGGCCAGCCCTATGATTATTTTCGACCGTGGCAAAAGAAAGCGCCCGTCTCGAAGCGCGCGCTCGGCGCAGTTCTCTCGAAAGGACGAGTCCTCGTGACCGCGGATTTGGTGACGAACCAGAATTACGTTGAGCTTGAACGCGCGGAATCGGGCGAAAAGACCGCTGCCAACGTTGAAGTGATCGATTACGAAGCGAACCTCGCCCTTCTCCAGCCGAGCGAGAAAAATTTCCTTGATGGCATCGCGCCGCTCGACATCGCCGGAGATACCGTGGTCGGCGACCGGCTCGCCGCCTGGCAACTGGAACCAACCGGTGCCCTGGTCGCGACCGAGGGATTGGTCACGACCATCCAGATGACAAAATACCCGGTCGATGTTGGCCAGTTTCTTACCTACCGCATCAGCATTCCGATGCAGTATCGCGAAAACAGTTACACGATTCCGCTCGTCAAAAACAACAAGCTTGCCGGTTTGCTCTTGCGCTACGATCCGCGCTCGCAGCTCATCGATGCTATTCCGGCGCCGATCATCACCCATTTTTTGAAGGAAGCCGAGGGCGAGCATTATCAAGGATTTCCTGGAGTCGGTTTTTCATTTTTTCCAACGCGCGATCCGCAGTTGCGCAAATACGCCGGCCAAACCGGCAAACCCGGGGGCGTTTATATCACCAACGTCGAGCCAAACATGCCCGCGATGAAAGCCGGCATGCAGGTGGGCGATATTGTGTTGGCGGTCGGCAATCACGAGATCGACCAGAACGGCAACTATGTGGATCCACTTTACGGGAAGATTGATTTTACGAATTTGATCAGCGCGCATTCCTACGCGGGCGACGTCCTGCCGTTTCAAATTCAGCGTGAAGGAAAGCCGATGGAGTTGAAGGTCACGCTCGAACATCGCGACGCAAAAGATTACGTCAGCCCGCCGTATGCACTCGATGAAGCGCCGAAGTATCTGGTGCTCGGCGGTCTCATTTTTCAGGAATTATCCCGCCAGTATCTCAAGGAATGGGGACCGAACTGGCAGCGGGAAGCGCCCCAGCGTTTTGTTTATCTCGACCACTTTCAATCGGAGCTTTTTCCGGGCGAACATCGCCGCATCGTGATTTTGAGTCAGGTGCTTCCGGCCAACAACACTATCGGCTACGATGAGTTTTCTTATCTGACCGTGCTTAAGGTCAACGGCCAGGAGATAAAGTCGCTCAATGATCTCGCCGCCGCCGTGAAACAACCGATTGAAGGCGGCTTCATTAAAATCGAAACCGAAGAAGATCCTAAACAAATCGAACTCGAGGCCAAGAGTATTGATGCTGAAGCTCCCAATCTGCAGGAAAACTACGGCATCCCTTCCCTCCAGCGCCTGGATTAGTTTTCTACTTCCTACTTTTTAATTTTTACTTTCTTCCGAGCTACTGCTTCGGCTGGACGAAGTTCACGTCCTGGATAAAAACAAATTTTCTGAGCGCGGGAAACATTGCGATCACCTTGTTATCGCTGCGAGTCCATGATCTGTCGCCTCCGCTTACCGGCGCTGCCTTCCAGCTTGTTCCTTCCGGCGCGCTCATCCGCAATATGTCTTCGACACTCTGGGGTGAAAGCGGTGACGTGTCCGGATTCGCAAAACCTTCCCGCTGACTAATTCCATTCACGAAATCGACCAAAATCATATATCCGCCCGACATGTAACCCAGTTCATGCACATTTCCATGAGTGCCCAAGTCCTTTCCCGGTTTGCCGTACGTGGCCTCGATCTGTTTCTCGTCGTCACCGATCCGGGCGAAGCCCTTTCCGGCTAAAGCTATCCAGGCCAAAACTGCGAACGTTAGTGCTTTCATTCTTTTATCGTTTGTTTCAAACAAACGTGACCGAATCGATCCTATTGCGCAAATCGCTATTGGGAACTTTTGCTGCGCATCTCGAAGTAACGATAGGCTTCGAGCGCGATTTCGCTGATAGCACGTTCCGCCGCGCGCTCATCGCGGGCATTGGACGTCATTACGCTCATCGCGAACGGACGATCCTTTACAAAGACGATGCCTGAATCAGTCCGAACATTTTGCAAGTTACCGGGTTTATTGGCCACCTGCACGCCGGCTGGCAGATCGTAGGGAATGTAACTCTCCTTCAACGTCGATAATTGTTTGATCAACTGCTGGTTCAACTCCCTGTTCAGCAACTTGCCTTTGTAGATCGCTTCCAATAGCTGCGTCATTTCTTGAGGAGTGGAAACATTTTCCTCTCCGCGCCGGGCTGCGGCGAAGTCCATCATCTTGCGTCGCAACATCGTTTTTGTCAGGCCCAGGCCGCGCAGCATCGCGTTGACGTTATCTTTGCCGACACGATCGATCAGAATGTTCGCGGCGGTGTTGTCGCTCACCGCAACCATGAATTGGGCCAGATCGCGATTTGTAACCCGCGTCACGCCCGGAGTCAGACCGGCCATGATCTGACTAAATTCGACCAGCTCTTTCGGATCGAAGTTATAAACGTCATCGAGCTTGGCTTTACCTTGTGCTCCGGCTCGCGCTTCCTGATCCTGGTGATACAACTCCAGTAGGATCGCGATCTTGATTGAGCTCGCGGTCGGAAACTCGCGATCGGCATTGCGCAAAATCGTTCGACCGTCGATAAGATCGACAATTGCCAAGCCCATCACCCCATCGAACCGCCCGACAATTTCGCCAACGCGATTGTCGAGCTGCTTCCACAACGAATCGCCAGAAGATTGTTCGCCGATTGAAGAACTCGCCGTGGCGAGAGGTGAGGGCTTTTGTTGGCCAAAGACGCTGCTAACCAAGAGCAGCGTAATAAACGCGGCCAGTTTCATTCTGTTCCGCGACAGAAACGATTTAATCAAGACTTGGGCGCTGATCCAGGCTGCGGCGCAACCGGCCCTTTGGGAAAAGGCATTTCCGGCAACGAATTAGTATTCTGGAACGCCGCAATCAGCCATTGGCCGCCGACTTTTTGCAGCAAGTGCGTCTGAATGCCTTGTTGTGGGACGGGAAGTCCACTCGGAGTTCTCGCACCCGTCATTGTCCAGCGCACATGCACTACGGCTACGTCCGGCGTCAGAAAGCGGATGTCGACGTTTGCAATCGCAAGCGTGCTCTCTTTGAAAACGTAGACGTAGGCATCGGTGAGTTTTTTCTCAATCTCGGCGCGACTTTTCCACCACCAGCCCACAACATTCACACAGTCTCCGTCTTCGGTGAACAGATTGGCGTAGGCTTTTGCGTCGTGATGGTTCCAGGCTTCGGGTTGGCGTGCCTCCAAGGCGCGAATGGCCGTTTCGTCTTCAGCCTGACCAGCGGCAAAGATGTTCGCGCTCAGAAATATGACTGACAGCAGCAAGCCCTTCGAAAGTATTCCGTTCATCGCATCTGTTTCGGAAATGTCGGAACCAATGTCAACGTTTGAATGGCCCGATGCGACAACGTTTTCTATTTTCTACTTTCCAGCGGTGGCCACGTTACGCCGTGCAATTCCTTAGGCAGCTGCTTCGGATCGACCGGATAATAAACCTTCATGTCGTGCGGCTCTCCATCTTCAAATTCTTTTTCCGGCGCGCCGACAATCAACCAAAGCACTTCCTCATCGGTATCGTTGAACACTTGCCGCAAAAGCTTCGGACAGACGAGGACGCCGCCGTGTTTCGGCACCGTCAGCGTTTCGTCGCCCACCCGCATTCGTCCCGTGCCTTCGACAACAAAATAGAATTCTTCGGCCTTCGGGTGTTTGTGAAGCGTGTTCGCACTTTTTGGCGGAAGTCGCCACAACCTCGCGCCGAGAATCTCGCTTCCCGTTCGCTCCAGAAAATCCGCGTTCGGAATTCTCATCAAGTTCGATGGTCGCCAGTCGAGATCTTCCGGCCTAATCAGAAAGTAACGGTCGATAGGTTTCATCCTTCTTAACTCCTGCTTTGTTGTTCGACTGACTTCCTTCTTATCAAGCGATATATCGGATAACTCGCTGCCACTAGGACCAGGGCGTGAATGCTGTTTCTCGGATCACTAACGGTGAATCCGACAACGAGCGTGCTGCTAACCAACAGCACCGCGAGCGGTGCAAACGGATACGCCCATGCCCGGAACGGCCGCGGCAAATCGGGCGAGCGTTTCCGGAGAACAAACAGCGCGCTGATCAGCACAATGTTATTTGCTACCGCGTAAAACGCGTAGATCGCCATCAACTTCTCAAAGGTCCCGAGACTAATCAAAATCGTCGCCATAACGACGGTAACAGCCAGAGCAACGACCGGTGTACCGCCTTCATTCACCGCGATAGCTTTGCTCGAAAACAAACCGTCGCGCCCGAGCGCATAAAGCGTGCGCGGCGTGAACATCAAAATCGCGTTGACGATGGCGATGATAGAAAGCAATGCGAGTCCGGTGACGATTTGTCCGCCTCGCGCTCCGAAAACAACTCGCATGGCGTCAGCGGCAGCGAGTTTTGACGCTGCAATTTGAGGCAACGGCAAGACATAAAGCAGCGCGACGTTAACGAGCAGATAGATTCCGATCACCGACAAGACTCCAGCGTGAAGCGAGCGCGGAATGTTGCGGCCAGGATTTTCGTCTTCTTCGGCAAAATAAATGACAGAGTTCCAACCTCCGTAAGCGCCGAGAATGAGTTGAAACGACAACACGATCGCGAC
>Ga0193751_1000535_pt1 | contig 29224 bp, 22 predicted proteins | sample L1c2metaG_FD_143050 | JGI IMG/M metagenome (GOLD analysis project Ga0193751, IMG submission 143050) | Soil microbial communities from a riparian zone of the East river system, Colorado, United States - L1c2 | ecosystem: Environmental > Terrestrial > Soil > Riparian zone | place: USA: East River... | reverse complement strand
GAGCCTGGATTCGGCTGCTGGGGGTCCTGCCGTTAGCCATCGGCGTAAAGGAACTCCTTCAGATGCGCAAGTCCAAGTCCAGACGCGCTGCAGGAGGCGATGGCTCTGTGAGCGTGCTCTCTATCGCGGCGATCACGCTGGCAAACGGAGCGGACAATGTCGGCGTTTACGTGCCGTTCTTTCTTGTCAACCGAACGCATCTGTGGGCGATCCTGGTCGTATATGGGCTGTTGGTTCTTGTATGGTGTGCTGCCGGGCAGTGGCTCGGAAGTCATGCGCTGGTTTTGAAGTCGCTCGACCGCTGGGGTCACTGGATTGTGCCCTTTGTGCTAATCGGGCTAGGCAGCTACATTCTGCTGTTTATGTCACGGTCCCGCTTTGGATAGAAGGAAATAAACTCTCGCGCACCGGTTCAATCAAGGGAATTTGGGGAGCAACGGGACTCCAGCCCGCGTGACGGTTAGCAGCGAAGAACGCCTTCCCGTAGCGAACTTGCTCAGCTCCCCGATCGTCGGCAACCCTTCCCTTACCAGATTTATGGAAGGGTTGTCGGCAAACGGGAAGTTTGGGGGCGCGCCGGAATCCTGACCCGCATCTAGGCGCCTGGAGATTGGTCAACTCTGTCTGCGGGGGTGAGTCGTTGCAGACCAGTCCGCCGTGTCAGTCCCGCATGGATGTTCGTATTCTCAAACGGCCTTACGCATTGGCTGCCCTTCCAGAGGGCGGCAGTGCCTCACATGCCTGAAATAGACATTGCCGGCTATTTTCCTTCCGCACTTGCATTCCCTGATCACGAGTGCGTGCTTCTGTGCCCGAGGCACCATCTTTCCGTCGACAATTTCTGAAACACCGTACTCGCTCATCAACCACTTTCTTGTCGCGGGATCAAGGAGCGCCATGTTGATTTCGTTTCCATGCTTCCTACAGAATTCCTCAAACGACCTGTCGGTGACGAACGTATCCACCAGTTTGAGTTGGCCGGCGGAAATCAGATTCTGCACATCCGCGACCGCAACCGCCAGAAGCTTGGCCGCTCGTTTCCAAGAGCACGCGCCCTCTTCGGCAATGGCAGTCCCGGGCTTGTGGACGCCGGGGGGATCTGTTGCTGGACGGTCCTTCTCACACCAAACCGTCAATGAAACTGCAGTGATGCGCGAATCGCGAACTCGCAGCATACCGCTTGCGACGAGACACCGGAGCCTGGCACGGCTCACGCGCAACAGCTTCCGCAAAGCGCGCTGCGACCACCCGTCCGTGACTCTTGCGCTCATGCCAAGTGCTCCCAGCCGGAAGCGAACAGCACGGACAGAACGGCCGAGGCGCTGGGCAATCTTATTAACCGGTTCGTACCCAGCCCAATCCAATAGCTTGTCGTCATCTTCTGGACGCCATGGACGTGAGAGTGGTCGATGAAGGAAACCGTTATTTCCGGACTTCTCCAGGTCGGGTCGATTGTCGAGCGTGGCCAGCGCGGAAGTCCTTCGCAGCTGCCGGATACGTCGCCAGCAGTCTCCCCGCTTCCACTCCGGCACGAGTTGCAGGATCCTATTAATCGCCTGGTGTTTTTTATTAGGTCCGAGCTTGATCCCGGCAATCAGCAACTGATCGATGGCTGGCAGCAAGCGAGGGTTGATTCCGGCCTGATTCCGCGCGCGCTCAACAACACCGGACATAAAGAACTCTCACGGCTTCTGGTCGGAAATTCGGGCAAAAAGGAGCTCTCAAAGGAGAACTGGCGGTGGTGCTTGACAGTCATCTCGTCCACCACCGGCTGTCCACTTCCCTCCCCAGACTGACTGTTCGAATCCTTTCGACCGATTGATGGCCCACCTCCTGGCCAAGGTCACGGTTCGCCAGCTGCGCTAATTGCCTTGTTTTTCAATTCTTGCCGCGAAACAGACTCAGGCCGACAGCAAGGCGCCCTCTGGATGCCCGAGCACCCGTTCGCTTCCGGCTCCAGCCAATACCGGGCTGAATGTCCCCACAGCATCCTCAAGGATGCGAAGATGAAAACCATGCTGACGCATTTCCCTTATTGACCGGTTGTTTTTCTTTTTAGTGGTCGGGATTCCGGGCAGCGGGCAAGAGCAGGAGCATTTCGAGCGAAACTTTGAGACCGGGGACTGGTCCTAGAGAAGGTCCGCTGGTGTCAGGCGGGAGGTCTAACGGCTTTCCAGCCGGGCTCGAATGTGGCTATTACTTTTTTGTGGCGAGCACTCTCAACACTAGCGAAATCAATTGCTCTGGTGTGGGTCGAGCTGGGGCACATCTTCTGAGACGGCGAGAATGCATGACTGGCCCTCAAACTGGATTCGGTCCGCGGAATAAGCCGTGACCTTGATCTCTCCAGACTTCGTGCGGAGCCGAGTCATGACGTTTTGAATTGGGCCGCCTTTATTGAGCTGCGCGAGCATGAGCTCTCGGTCTGCAGGATCTTCCCAAATCCTTAATTCATGGACGGTACTCCCGAGCACCTCGGCGCGCGAATAGCCATACCTTCGCTCGAAGGCGGCATTCACATCCAGGAACCGCCCCTCCTTTACGGTCGTGATCGAAAATGGAATGGGACTTGAACGAAAGACCTTTTGAAATTTCTCCTCCGAACTCCTTCGGCTGCCCTCCGATTGCGCCAAGGCAGCTTCGGCTTGTTTGAGATCGACCAGCCGTTTTTCAAGTTCCGACCCGTAAATGCGAGCGGTTTCGTAGAGCCGAGCATTCTGGATTGCCGCGGCCGCAGGAATAGCCAGCAATCGCGCACGCCGGAGGTGCTCCTCGGTAAAGCAGTTGGGATCCGTGTGGCCGACGGAAAGAAATCCCAAGAACTCCCCGGACGCGACCAAGGGGACGCACAGCCAGGAGCGAAATTGTTTGTGTCCTTTGAAGGTTTGCCATTCTCCTTCCCGGTTCGTATCCGAGATCAATACGCTCTTTTGTTCGACCGATATCCGCTGCAAGAACGGAGACTTGTCAGCGATCAGAGTCAGCGGCGGTCTGACGGATTTGTTCGCGGGCTCGGGATAGAGTTTTTCACCCAGCGCCAGCCAGTGGGGTCCGCCCTCTGGAACCAGGACGCGCGCGCACGTGTACGGAACCAGCTCTGCCAGGGATCTCAGCAGCGCATCCATAACGAAATCCATCCGCAGGTCTTGGGTTAGCGAGAGAGTCGCCTTGCGCAATGCCTCGGCTTCGGCCCATGCTGATTTCGCCATAGCGAGGTTGGCTGCGACTTGTTCTTCCGCTTCCTTCTGCGCGGTGATTTCTAGCGCAGTACCGACCAGCCGACGAATCTTGCCCCCGGCATCCCGCACAGGAAACCCCCGCACCCATACCCAGCGGACTTCGCCCTGGGTGCACACGATGCGAAACCTTTCATTGAACTGTCCGGTTCGTGTGGCTTCGTCAAGCTTGGTGAGCACATGGACGCGGTCCTCGGGATGGATCAACTCTTCGTAAGAAGAGGGACTGTCCCGCAGCGACTCGCAGGAGCGGCCGGTGATCGCCTCATAGGCCTGGTTCACGAACAGGGCTTGCTTGGTATCGGCGTCGATCATCCAGAAGATCTCCTGGATGTTCCTGGCCATTTGCTGAAACCGTTCTTCGCTTTCGAGGAGACACAGCTGGGCCCGCCGGCGTTCAGTGACGTCGCGAAGAATCATTACGTGCTGGCCGGGCAAGCAATCGGCCTTGGCCGTGAACTCCACGAAAACTGACGACTGGTCGGCTCTCACGAGCTCCGCATCACTCTGCTGGAACTTCTGGGCAAGAAGCCGTTCCCAGGCTTCCTTAAAGTGGCCGGAATTCTTATGAAAGCGGTCAATGGGTTGGCCGATCAGTTCCTGGCGTCGGATCCCGAAGAGCTGCTCGGCTGCGGGATTCGCTTCGCGACAGATTGCCTGGTCATCAAGGATCAGAATGGCATCGAGGGCGTTTTCGAAGACCGATTGGAATTCACGCTCGGTCGTATTGAGGGCACCCGTGGTCTGGAATTGCTCTTGGGAAGCGCGGTGCAGGAACCTCGACAGAAGCAAGACAACGGTAGCGAAGGCCGCGAGCAGGGCGACGAGCAGCGCAGACGGCAGTTCATATCCGCGCAGCCAGTACCCGAGAGTCGCCGCGATGAGAGCGACCGAGACTAGGCTAACCGCCACGGAAGCGACCCGCCAGCCGAATTGATCACCCTGAATGGGAAAGAGTGCACGGCGCAGTCGTTCGGCCGGCTCCATGGAAATTCCACGCATGAGAGCTCTCACTACACAACTGACAGGCGTGTGACAGGTACTTTATACGGCTTGTCGCACTCTGGCTGTCTCTGGCAGATGGTAGGCGGACGGTGCCGCACGGTCAAGTTTCCCTACTGCTTCCCTTCCCTTTTAGAACTACGGGAGGCGCGCCACCTCTGGCGAGCCGTCCGCGACCAAGGCCCATGGCCGGCTTTTCGAAACCTAACGACGGAGCCCACGCCCGAGTCTACCGCCTGCTAACGGCGAGTACTCTTCTTCTCTCCATCTCTCCAATTTCTCTCCATGTCTCCAACGCTACGCTTCCGCCCACACAAATCACGTGATCCGCAGCGTCTCGTTTCAGATATTGCACATGACATAGATGAGGTGTTAGGCTGTTGAGCGAATAAAAGGCGAACGCGCAGCGGGAACTTTGCCCAGGACATTGAATCGAATGGAAGAAGGGAGAAAGCGTGTGTTGGGGATCATCGCGGGCATCCTCGTCGCGCGTCATCTAAAGACCACCGAGGATCTGTTTGACAGCCGACCGAGCCCGCGTACGGAGTCGCTGGTTGCATCCGCTGTTCAATGGGCCGAACGGATCATGAGAAGGATCGACGGCGTGTTCGCGAATTCATCTGACGATGAAAGACGAAGGCCGCGAGTTTAGGAAAGACTCTTTCGCCTGGGCGCCCAAAAGTGAATGCAACTGATCGAGTTGCAAACGCCGGTGTGTTGAATAGTTGAAATCGCATCGTTGCCGCTGATCGTGCGAAAAATCATCCATGTCGACATGGACGCGTTTTATGCTTCGGTCGAGCAGCGCGATGATCCGCAGTTGCGCGGCAAGCCCGTGATCGTCGCCTGGCGGGGTAACCGGTCTGTCGTGTGTGCGGCTTCCTATGAGGCCAGAAGTTTCGGCGTACGGTCGGCCATGCCAGCGGTGCGAGCGGAGCGCTTATGCCCCGGCGCGATCTTCGTCGCTCCGGATTTCACACGGTATCGGGCGGTGTCGCGGAGCGTGCGGGAGATCTTCCAGCGTCATACAGATCTGATCGAACCATTGTCGCTCGATGAAGCACACCTCGACGTCACCCACAACAAGACGGGCTTGCCGACGGCCACCTTAGTGGCGCGCACAATCCGTGAACAAATCCGCCGGGAATTGAATCTGACAGCCTCTGCGGGAGTCGCGCCCAACAAGTTCTTAGCGAAACTCGCCTCTGACTGGCGCAAACCTGATGGGCTCTTTGTCATCCAGCCCGAGGACATAGATGCGTTTCTGCTGCCACTGCCGGTTGGACGTCTGCTTGGCGTCGGCAAAGTGACCGAAGAGAAGCTTGTCAAGCTTGGAGTGCACGCGGTGGGAGATTTGCGGAAAATGGATTTACCCGTGCTCGAAAACAACTTCGGCCGCTATGGTCGGCGCTTGTACGGGCTCGCCCGCGGTATCGACGAGAGTGAAGTGGTCCCCGACAGGCCTACACAAACGATATCCGTCGAGGACACTTTTGAGCGCGACGTTCTATTGACAGAAACCGAGCCAATGATCCGACGCCTTGCAGAAAAGCTTTGGTCTGCCTCGCGCAAGGAATCACGGACAGCACGCACGGTAGTCCTCAAATTGAAAACAGGTGAGTTCAAGATTCTCACCCGTAGCCATACGCCATGCTCTCCTCCCTCCTCCTGCGAAGAATTGACCGAGATTGCGCTGAAGCTGCGGGAGCGAGTGGACCTGGGTTCACAGCAACGCTATCGGCTCGTCGGGATTGGCTTGAGCAACTTTCAGGAACCCGAAGACACTGCTGCGCAACCTGACCTTTTCCAATTGGACCATTAAAGAGCTTGCAATGGACCACTCCTAACGATGCGCTGCGCTCGCTACAATGAGAGCCGTCATGGCAGTAGTCGTCGAAATGCAGAATACCGGCGAGCTCGCCAACCGGTCCGAGATTGTCGCATCGATCGAACACGCCCTCTGTCAAGAGCCAGGCGATTGGCGGATCTCGATTGCCGGCTCTCGCGGCAGCGATGACTGGGAGATGAAGATTCAAGGCCCCCGCGGGTTCGAGCGAATGTACACTCTGACCGGCAGCGCCGGCGAGCGCCGGCCTGAGGTGATTCGGTCCGTGCTCTTAAAGCTCCTCTGCGGTAGGCCCAAGACCCTCTAACGCCTGCAGTGGCGTTCCTCGTATTTACTTCGAAGCAAACCTTTCAAAAACCCAGGCATAGCGTCCCACGATCTCGGGGGACAGAATCCTCTGCCTCCGATTTCCCATTCAACCACACCGGATTTCACGCCCGCATTACAGGAGAACTGCCATGAGGCTGCGTCGCAACGAATACTGTCCCGTGCACAAATCGCTCTCCTGCTGTGGCCGGGAACTCCTGCCGAACAAGCCCAGGCTGATACGGCTCGGCGTGCAGCGAATCGAAGATCCGCATCACCCAAGGGGATATCGAGAGCTCAGGTCACGGGCAGAAATGAGGAAACTGCTAAACCGCAAGATTGTCGAGCAGGACAGGAAATGCGCAATCTGCCATGAAGAGTTCACCGACTACAGCGACATCGTGCCGGATCACAGAAATCCCAAAGGAATGGGAGGAGCCTGGAGGGACGACCATCCGGACAATATCCAGGCAGCGCATTGGTGGTGCAATTCAGAAAAAGGGTCAACCAGAATTTACGACTGACGGCCGATCATTCGGTCCGCGCGCTTCACCGGGCATGAATATGGTGGTTTCTCAACAGTTGCGTGCTAGATGTGTGCAGTGGAGATAGTGCTGAGATGTCTTCCTCTCCGTTTGCCGCTTTCGTGCAACGCGAGATTCTTCTCGAACAGCATTTCAATAGCCAGTCCGGATCAGACGACCGCGCAGCTTGCCCAGAAACCGCCCGCGGACGGCTTTTTGGCGAGCGTTGGCTGCCAAGGTAGCTCCCGCCGCCCCGGGGATGAAGTGAGATGTTGAAATCCGCGCTGCTTCCGTACTGCTTCTAGCCGTCGTTATCCCGAAATCGCGTCTAGTAATCTTCGTTTTGAGAAAAGAAAGGGGATCCTCTCTTGTTCCAGGAGCATTCCGCCTTCAGCCAGACGACCGTAAAGTGCACGCTCGTCGCAAGTCAGTTCCAACTGTTCTTTGGCTTGGCTTTTCGGGGTGCCAACCACAAAAGCTGAATACTCTTCAAATGTATGGCTGTCCATGAGCACACTTTTGATAGAAGAAAACGTCCTGCGCAGGTGCGCCAAGGTCTCGAAGCCATGACAATCCAAGTCTCCCCAATAGAAAAGTCTGCACGATGCGAGCCAACTAGCAGTCGAGAGTAACGCTGCGCCGTCTCCGCCGCCGAAGAGCGCGACCGTCTTTGGCAACCAGGGCAGCGATAAGAAAGTCATTTCGTTTTCGACGATAAGCACCGTCGTTCCAGCCAGCGGTAGATCCTGAAATTGATCGAGGGGAGTAGCGAAATCGTTCGCTGGAAGGTTGAGCCCGTTGGTAAGGCGTTGGTCGAGAAGTCGCAACCGAACCAGCGGTTGCTTGTAACGAAAGCCGAACCGGGTCTCAAATCGGCGAGCGTCAGTGCCGACGGTCAATGGAGCAACAATAGGCAGCAGCTCGCTCAAGATTCCAACATGGCGCTCTACGAACTTTGTATCAACAACGACTGGTAGCTCACGCAGGTAACAGTTGGGGCGCGGGTTGTCTTTCAGGTGAAGGGAGACACTGAGGAGCCCATCCCAATCCCCGGCATGAGCGATGACCTTAAGTGGTTTTGCTCCCATCCACGGGATGAGCTCTGGACAACGCTGCCTGATCAATTCGCGATCCTTTTCAAACTGTGCCACCTCCGCCGCTTTATCAAGAAATCGTACGTAGTCATCCTGCGTGGGGAACGTGACTTTGGCGGGGACGTTTTGCATCCCCATTCGGCGAGAATTCCGCTGCTCCCAAACGATCGCGTACCCATGAGTCAACTGCTCCTTTGAGCTCTTACGCAACGACTCGATGGCGGCACGGTCGCCCCCAAAATCCTTTGGGCTTTTTAAGCCAGAACCGAAGAGAGCAAGTGGAAACAACGATTCTCCGGTACACAAAGAACGCAGAAAGTCCTCATAGCGATTTATGGCGCGGTGGCGAATTTGCTCAGGCGTTAGCATGAATAGGTTGAATGGGCGCTTGCCTGGCTAAATGCTCCTGCACCTCCTCTACGGAGATAGTGCGAACGGTGGAGAATTGAGTGGTCGGATTGAGCGTCAGATGATAGCTGGAAACGAATGCTTCGACGACCCGGGCGCGTGCATCGAAGGGGCACACGATGAGCAGTTGAAGATGAAATTTGTCAAACAGCTGAAGCGCATACCGAGAATTGGTTTCGTCGGATCGGGAGAACATTTCGTCGACAACTACAAAGCGAAACGACTGCAGATTCTGACGGTCCTTCGCAATGCCATATTGATAAGCAACCGCTGAAGCCAAGATCGTGAAGGCGAGCTTCGCCTTTTGGCCCCCCGACTTACCACTAGTATCCTCATAGATGTTTTCCTGCTTCCCAGTCTCCGTATCGCGCTCTTCTACTGCGAACGAGAGCCAGTTGCGTGTATCTGTCACCTTCGCCGACCAGTCTGGCTTTTCTCGAAATAGGTCGATCAGCTCGCTAATTCGCCGAAAGGCATTTTCCCGCGATGGGCCATCGGGAGCGAGCCCGTATTCGAGACAGCTCTTGAGCCGTCCCCGAAAGTTCCGGATGTCTGGCTCTGTTGTCTGTGTCGCACGAATCGTAATGTAGGTATGGGGCGAATAGTCGATGCCTTTCAGGGCTGCATTGAGGTGGGCAACCTTGCTTTGAATGTCCTCGCAATGGTCTTCCAGCGTATCCTGGAACTTCACTACGTGTACCAATACATCGCGACTCATCAGATCCTGAAACTTCTGGTCGTGGCGAGGTAAATCGTCGCGCCGCACATTTTCCTCGAAACGTAGGAAGTCCGGAATAAACTCCACGCCAAGGCTCAGATCCGTCTTGAGACTGGCAAATTCACCGAGGAAAGTTGCCATCGACCGAGTCATCGATTCGACGAGCCCTGCGCGGCTGTGCTCGAGTTTCGAGAGCTGATCGCCGATGGCTGTTTCTGCAAGATGCTGTAAATGGGACGCATTGGCAATGGTGACGTTGTTTCCGACTTTGGTTCCATCCAGCAAGGCCGATGCTGCCGTATTGAAAGAGGCGATATTCAGGTCCTTGGAGTCGGCGAGGGTTGCATCGCAGCCGGCCAAGCGCTGATTGTGTTCGTCTTGTTGATTCTTGAGTCCGCCGCGTCGGTCCGCAGTGTCTGTTTTTGAGTCATCCAAAGAACGAATTTGTGACTCAATGCCATTGAGTCGACCTTGAAGTTCCCTGATCTTATCGGAACTCCTCTCCAGAGCCTGCTTCTGCTGTTCGAGCTCTTCTCCCCGCGCCACGGTTGAGTGCCAATCAATCTCCGCGAACGTGCGAAAGCCTTGCATCCGACCCGCCTTCGTGGCACGGTCTTTTGCGGAATCCTGTCGCTGTCCCGATACGGTAATCGTTTTTGCCTGGCTCTGGGCGGCAGTTGCGACTTGACGTTGCTCTTCCTCCAAACTCTGAATCTTGTCGAGATTGGACCAGCCGAGAATGTAGTAGCGGGGATCGCGAATGGAAGTCGAGTCGTCCTTAACGTGGCGCGTTCCCGCGGACCGGATCAAACCCTCCTTGGTAACAGCAAATCCGCTCGAATTCTCAAATTCTTCGATGGTTACGCAGCAGCGATAGTTAAAGTGCGTACGCAACTCGCTCTCCACCCAGCGCGAGAGCGGATGGCCGTCCTTTAGTTTCATTCTTTCGATGACGCGACCTTTGTCGTGCGATGCTTGGATCAGCGGTGTCTGCCCCGGTACGCGGTGGTAGACCACGCGCCCACGTAAATCATGGTCGTTGATGAAGTGATTGACGCGGGAGTAGAAACGCTCAGGGACGAGCAGAGACAGACCGAAGCCCCGCAGCAGTCGTTCGAGCGCGCCGCGCCAATTCGCATTATATTCATCCCTTACGTCCATCAATTCCCCGGCGAATGGCAATTCCGAAATGTCTACTCCAGCACCATTCGCGATGAATAAACGCATCCTGCGCTCCCGTTCTGGGATTAGGTCGGGTCTTTCGCGAAGCGATGTGAGCTCATCCTGCAAGCTTTCGTGTTCTTTTCGCAGCCTAACGAACTCCTGTTCCGCGGTGGCTTTTGCGTTTGCCGCGGCCGTGATGACCTCATTCTGTTGCGCCTGTTCGGCTTCGGCCCATTGCCGCAATTCATTGAATCGAGGTTCGTCTCTGACCTCTTCCTTCACCCCAAGTTCGGCGAGGCATGTTTGATACTGACTTGCCAAAGCTCGCCGCTGCCGTTCGGTCTCGCGGACTGTGTTCAACTCTGCCTTTACCCGCGTGAGTTCCTTTCCCACTTCGTCATTGTCAATTGCCTGTTTTAGGAAGAATCGTTGGTCCTCAAGTTCTCCGAGTCTGTTTGTTAAGTTCTGAATCTCGACATCCAGTAGCCGAATCTGTTTGGCGAGGGCGCTGAGTTCGTCGGCAAGAAGCGCTTGAAGCTGGAATGCAAACCAGGCGGGCAAAACCCCACGAATCCGGTTCGCTTCCCGCAACCGATCGTCGTATTTCGAGAGCTCACCTGCCTTTTGGACGATCGGCTCCAGGAAGTGCAATTGCTTCTTGGCATCCTGGATTGCCTCCCAACAATTCTTAAGATCCTGATAGTGGCGCTCTAAGCGGTCGACGAGTTCTTTGGAGTCAAGGCGCTCAAGCATGTGGTCCCGTATGAACGTACTGACGTGCGTGATTTCTTTAATGGCGACGGTCTGGCTGAACAAGGCGAGCGTGGTGACAGACTCCATTCTCAGATAATGCACTGTTTTCTCGGCATACTCGCTAAAACTGTCTTCCACCTCAAAACCACGATTCCGAAGGGTTTTCTTCCAAGTTCGTGACTCGCCGAGACCTTCGAAGTCTTGCGAGATAGAGCGCTCTCTCCTTGACAGCAGGAAAAGTCTTTTCACATCGTCTTCCTGGAGCCACAGAATCTGGGCCAGAGTGACAGCTTCCCCGGTTGCAGCATTCACGAAGCAGGCAAGCAGGATGGATGGTGGACCGCCTGGTTTGCGAAGGAACTTGGTTTGCGCCCGCGATTCCTCGGATTCGCTTTGGCTGCCATATGCGCCAAGCACATAGGTTTTCTCATCGCGTTCTTTCTTCTTGGCCCCGCCGGCGGAAAGGTTATAGTTTCGTTTCGCTCGCGGCACCAGGAGCGTGAGCAGAGCGTCAACCAGCGTCGATTTTCCAGTTCCGTTCTCGCCGATGAGTAGCGCAGTTCGACCGAGCATGTCGAGAATGTGGATGTGCTCGTGGAACGTGCCCCAATTTCGCACTTCCAGTCGATGAAGGCGGAAGCCGGGTGGCGCTGGCAAGCTATTGACTGTCTCGCAGGTTGACATGGAATTCAAGTTGTTCACGAAGGTCCTTCAGTGTTTCGACGGGAAAACGCGCCTTCACGATACGCCGCACCTCGTAGCGCTCATCACCTTCGCCAGTCGATAGCTTGCGCAGCAGTCCAAGAACCTCAGCCTGGGTGAGCGCCGTTTCAACGCGTCTATCGGCCCGAATTTGGTCGTTGCTCTCCGGAAAGAAAGGGGCGGCGAGCTGCATGATTTCCTCTCTGCGCAGGATGAGCCGGCTCTCATCATGTAATTTTTCATCAAACCGAAGCAACTGCTCGCGCAATAGCACGCCGATGACAGCAACGCCCTTAGTTAGCTTATCGCGGCGGAATAGGCGTGGAATGGAGACGCCTTCCTCCTGATTGGCCTGTTGCAGATAGGCAAAACCATCCTCTTCGTGAACCACAAGCTCGAGACCGATATCGGAGAAGTAGTTCTCAATATGCGGGCGATTCCGCAGCAGCATTGTCCAAAGCTCTGCATCCTCGGCGTAAATTGCATCTTGCAGCAGCCGGACCTTGACGGCAGCGGATGGCGATGATTTTGACGGGTTGGGATTCATGTGTTTGAAAAGACAACTTGAGGGACGCGAAACCGGCGTGCCTCGCCGGGAAGCTCAATCGAGTCAAATGACTCGAATACGACGTGGGGGCCGTCTGAATCCGCGATTAGTAGGTACGCGAGCACCTCAAGAATCCCGTTGCGCGGTGGACAGAGTGCGAGCAAATCTGGGAGCGCTATCTGAACACGCGTTTGAAGGCAATCGCGGATGTTCTGGCGCAGCCGCTCGAAGTCGACTGGATGCAGGCGCAGAAATGCCGTGAGTGTTTCTCGATAGTCCCCGCCTTCACTTACCTGGAGACCTCCGCCAAACTCAATACTCGCTGCGGGGGCCCAAGGCGCCTTAGACATAAGCGATGAAAGTGCAATGTTTGTGTCTACGTCGATCAATTCGGTTTGCATGGGCAAATCCCGGGTACGATAAGCCAGTGTTTTGATTTCTTGAATGAGCCGCCCAACTTCACGACGTTCGGCCGATTGTCGTACGTCCAGAACTCGCCGAAGCTGCGCCACGAGCCGTTCGTTGGAGGCAACCACCTTGCTGCCCTCGGTGCGAAGGCTAAGCTGGAGTTTTCGCAGGAACACGTCGTTGCGCAAATCGTCAGCCAAGGCTGGCAGGGCATAAGCAAGTTCGATCAGTTCGGCAAACTCCCTGCGGCGGTCAGGAGCGAGCAGGAAATCCCAAAAGGCGTAAAAACTCTGCCCCTGGCTGCTTTCCCGAAGCTGCTCCTGTGCGTCAAGCGTGCGTCCGACGATGGCCCCACGGGTCTCTGCTGAAGAATGTTGGACGGAAATATTCTCGGTAACCCGCCTGAAATGGCGTTCCACCTCACGGAAGTCGCCGAGCAGCTTGCGCGCCGTTTCGAGCACCGACGCAAAGCGCTCGTTGACTTGGGTTGGGCTGTAAACCGTTACGTTGCCAGTCCGCTCAATTTCCTCAATCTCGTGCTGAAGCCGCGCCTGTTCTTTCTTAAGTTGGTCAATTCGGGCTTCTGCCTCGCCGGTAGAATTCTCGACAATGTCCTTTAAAGTTCCTGCGAGGCTCTTGAACTTGGATTCCGTGCCGACATGAGTCTTTGGCTTCAGCATCTCCAGCCACTGAAACACTAGTTCGATCTCCGGCGTCAGTTCGTAAACCGGTTCGTCTTCTCCATCTGGTTGATGCCGCCACAAGTACCCATGAAACTGGTCGGCCCACTCAACCAGGTAATCCTTCGCTGGTTTTCCGGCAATAAGCTCACCGGCGTCGCTCAGTTCGCCCAACTCCGCCTCAAGGATCGCGCGCAGCCTGCTCTCGTTGATGCTGGGCAAGTGCTCGCGCTTGAAGGCACTGAAAAGGACCGATAGTGCCAGTGGCGCGTTGCGAGCCTGCAATAGCCGTAGAGATGCGGACTGCTGGAACTGCAACGTGAGATCAGCGTGGTTCACGATTCGAACCGCCAGTACTGCCTACGCCATACAGAACAGGACACATAGTAACCGAAACGTTATCACTGGCGTAGATGGAAGGAGATCGACTGTTCCCCTTTGGTTATTGCACATAAACCGAGCTAACAGGACAATTCCTCCACCATTCCCAGGTGTTCACCGGTTAGCTTACTTCTACGCCCTTCTCTCTCTTCTGTAGGATACGGCTGCCACTCAATGTCTTTTCGATTTCAATCCGGGCTGGCATCTGATCGGCCAGGGACGGCACGTGCGTGATGATTCCGATTAGCCGATTATCGTTTTGTAGCAGCTGGATTGCATCCGCAACTCGGTTCAGCGTCTCGCCATCGAGAGTGGAAAACCCTTCATCTAGGAACAGCGATTCAAGAGCTACCGAACCGCCCCCGGAGTTGAGTTCCGCAATGCTTTCAGCCAAAGCGAGTGCAAGCGACAACGAAGCCAGAAACGATTCGCCTCCGCTTAAAGTATTCACAGACCTGGCATCGCCGCCGTACGAGTTGTCTATCACTTCAAACTCTTTGTCCTTGTAGGTAAATGTGTAGCGGTCATTCGACAGCAACTTGAGGTGCCTGGAGCCTTCCTTGGCAAGAAGATCAAATGCGGAACTCAATAGGTACTGTTGAAAATTGCCGGCGTTCAGCCAGGAGCCGAGATCGCGATATAGAGCTTCTTCGCCCCTTTGCTGTGCGATCTCCCCGCGAAGCCGCTCATTGTCAGCAATCTTTTCGGCAAGTGACTGGATAGCAAACTGACTTTGCTGTACTCGTGCTTGGGCAGTTTCGAGCTCCTTCTGTCGATCCGCACTAATGTGTTCAATTTGCGAGGCTTCATCGGGGGATTCCGCCAGCTCAAGATTGCCCAGCTTCTTACATAATTGCTTTGTCACCTTCGTGATCTCTGTGTCAAGACGCTCAATGGACTTGGCACATTTCACCTTGACCTTCTCCAATGCCTCCGTGTCCTTCGCGCATCGGAGGACCTGCTCTTCCGCCTTAATCCGCGCCTTCTCATTGACTCTGCGAGTGGCTTCAAGCTGGTCCCGCTTCAGCTTAGCCGCTTTCAGGATTTTAAGTTGCGACGTGATCTCTTCTTGCGGAGGTGCTCCTTGCAGAAGGTGCTCGATCTCAGAAATGTTCTTCTGACAGGAGGCGATCACCTGTTTTATATTTTCGATTTGTCCCGATGCCAACTGCTGCTTGTGCTCGGCGCTCTTAAACGCATCAGACATATCTCGCTCATCACTTTGCGACCGCTCGTAATCTGCTTGAGCGCGCTGGGCAGCCAGTTCCGCACCCTGGATCTGCTGGATCAGTAGACGAAGCGCAACGGGGGCGCTTTTTTCGCTAACTTCACCGAGAACTTTGGTGGCGCGGGCAGCGGCGGCTTTGGAGGCAGCCTCATGCACTTTGAGCTGCTTGCGGGCTAATTTAATCCTTCCTGGAAGGCCTGTCGCTTCCGCCTCAATTACGAGCAGTGCGTCCTGAGCTTTCTTGAGTCGGACCTTCACCAGTTTCGTGCGCTCACCGGCTTTCGCCAGCTCCTTAGCGTCCGCTTTCTTCGGGATGGAACGAACTTCCTGTTCGCAGACCGGACAAGGCTTCCCAAGCTGGAGTTCATGTCGAAGTGCGCCGCCGCGGTCGCGGGCATGAAGATCCTCGTACCGATCCTCAGCACTCTTGACTTCGGTCTCGGCAACACCGACAGCTTGCCGCGCAGCCTCGATATCCGCCGGGATAGACGTTGCACGTAATTCGAGTTGTTCGACGGCCTGGTCAAGGGCATCAATCTCAGGGCCTGCAGACCGGGTGTTATCGAGATCTTCGATCAACTGTTGAATCGCATCCGCGGACCCATGCTTTGTCCTTAATGCATCACAGGCGGCCTTCGTCGATGAGCGCAACTGTGCTCCGTCTTTGAGGCGAGCTTTAACGCCTTCGAGAAGCTTGCCAGCTGCCCTCGTCTCCTTCAATGCAACAGCGAGGCTGATTTCCGCGCTTTTTCGCTTGCGGTCTTCCTGTGTAACTTGCTCGTTCAGCTTTTTACGTTGGAGAGCCGGCTGTTCCCATTGCGCAAGCTTTAGGTGAAGTTCACCATCGTAAGCCGTTGCCTTGATGTGTCGGTCTAACTGTTCAATGGCGGAATGCTGACGCTGAGCTTCCAGTTTCGCTTTTGCCGCCGCATCAGCGGCAGCTACGATCTCGGTTTCTGCCTCCCGAAGTTCTCGTGCGCTTATGGCGAAAGCATTTCGCTTTTCACGAAGACTTAGAGCATCCGGTAACGAATTCCGTAGCCGGTCCACTACGTCCGCTGCGGCTTTCTCTCCTGCGCGGAGACTCTGGAGTTCCCGTCGCAGTTCCCCTTGCGCTTCAGGTGTTGCGGCGATGTCAATCTCCGCTTCCTTCACTTTTATCCGTTCCTCAGCGAGCTTGCCTTGTTCATTTGCCGTTTGCATCATGCGCTGATAAACACGCACGTCGAGAAGATCATTGAGAACCTCGCGCCGCTCATCGGGTTTGCCACGCAGAAACACATCAAACTTACCCTGTGGAAGGATTACGGCCTTGGTGAAGCCATCAAAATCGAGCCCGACGATACGCTCAACTTGAGCATTGATATCGCTAAGGCTGCCAGATATTGCCCTCCATTCTCCTTCCTCCAATTGCTCAAGGCGTGCAGTCACGCTAGATCCCTTTATTGCGCGAACTATTTGGTATTCCTCTTTCTTGACGCGGAAATGGAACAAGACCGACATGCTAGTCGAACCCTGATTCATCAGATCCTTGCCAGCTTTGTTTAAGCGAGATGTCTTCCCGTATAGCGAGTATGTCATCGCATCCAGCAGAGAAGTTTTTCCGGCACCGGTCTGTCCCGTGATTGCGAAAAGATCCAAACTCGAAAAATCGATTTCACACTTTTCTCGAAAGGCGGTAAAGCCTGTGAGCTCAAGCCTAATCGGTCGCATACTTGGCCTCTTTATAGAGTTCGTCGAATTTCGCCAGCATTTCTTGGGATGCAACCGTATTCTTTTGTTCCCGGACAAAGCGATCAAAAAGATCGCGCGGACTCTGGTTAATCGGCTCAGCATTGGCCATGATTTCAATCGTCTCAGCGACATCCTGTTTGACGACTAATGCATTCGGCAACACTTCGCAAACCTGCTGAGCCAAGCCCGATATCTTCGTCGATGCCTGGATCACCACGCGCAGAAAATCGCTGCCCACCTCAGCGGCTACGGATGGCAGCTTATCGATTGTCGTGGTAACCTCACGGAGCTTCCGGCCTGAGGATAGCGGGAGACTATCGATGTTGGCCGGGAATCCCGCCTTGACGTCCACGATCACTATCCGCTTTTGCTGATTGAGTTCTCCAAAATCTAGTTGTAGCGGCGACCCCGAGTAAAAGCAACGCGATCCCGACCCGACTTCCTGCGGTTTGTGAATATGACCAAGGGCAATGTATTGCGCCTGTGGTAGTTGCCCTGGCTTGACAGCAAAAGGCTGTGCGACATGGATCTGGCGCTCGCTACCGCTGGTCTCCGCGCCGTAGGTAAACAGATGAGCTACTAGAATGTTGATGGTCTGCTCGGAAAACGACGCCGATAGATGCCTGCACATCGCCGCGACGTTATCCGAGTAAGCCTCATACCACTCGTCCTCCGGCTTCATCATCTGGCAGATATCGACAATCTTGAACTCCGGAACCCATGGCAGAACCGCGATCTGCGCGCTTTCACCGTTGACGTGAAAAGGAATAACGCCGCCAGCGGCAGGCGCGGCCGGATCGGGCCTAACGAAGATCCTCAGGGGGTTGCCCAGCTTCCGCAAAGCAGCGAGCCTTCGGGGGTGATCGTGATTGCCTCCCACTACGACTGTTGCAACGCCAGCGCCGGCCAACTCAGCGAGCGCATCGCAAACAACGCGCTCGGCATCGCCCGTTGGAGCAAGCGATTCAAATATGTCGCCCGCTAGCAGCACGCAGTCGACTTTCTCGCGTCGGGCCATGTCTACGATCTCAACGATTACCTGCAGTTGCTCGTCGAGTCGCGAGCGTCCGAAAAGCGTTTTGCCAACGTGCCAATCAGCGGTATGCAGGAATCTCATTTGGTGAACTTCGCAAAAGGATCGTCGCCTGCCGCAGCCCCGCCACTTGTCGCAGCCGCTTCGGACGGCCTGGTTGCCCACGCCGGGAATGGAAACTGCACGAGTAGAGGAATAGGAATCTCTGGTTGTGAAACAATCATCGTGCCTGGCTTCAAGATGCTGGAGCGCACGCGCGTCGAAGCCGGCAGGAACCCATACTCGCCGTGTTGGGCCTCTGCGGTATCCAGTCGGCCCACGACACGGAAGGACGAATTCGCAACGACCCGTCGCTCGATTTGGCTGGCAGTCTGTTGCGCTCCTATCAAAATAACGCCTAGACTCCGGCCGCGTTCAGCCATATCCAGAATCACATCCTTAATAGGGCTCCAGCCTTCGCGGGGCGCATACTTATTGAGTTCATCCAAGACGACGAAGATCAGGGGCCGGGCTGAACCTGACTTCTCCTTATCCTCGAACATCCGCTTAAGCATTACTCCGATCACAAACCGTTTGGCACGATCATGTAGGTTGTGAATGTCAACCACCGTGATCTGCTTCTTTTTCCAATCAATTCGATGCCGATCCAGATCCTCGACCTTTCCGCGAATCAGATGGCCGACCCGGGCTGTAGCGGCCTCAAGCCTCCGCAAGAAGCTCATCTGTGTTCCTGTCGCCGCATTTCCTGCCCACTGTGGTAGCTGCGATTCGATGAAATTCCTAAGATCATCGAAGGTTTCAAACCTTGAAACGTCTTCACGCGTGAGATGGCTCTCGACGCGGTCAATGACAGCGGACAAATGGCTAGTCTCATCGTCGGCGTCCGCAAACAGGAATCGTAAATACCGTTCTTTGCAGAATTCCTCCATGGTCCAGCAGTAGGCCAGTACTCCGTCCGAGCGGGTGCCTGTGTCTGGAATCATTTTGTCTTGTTCGCGCCGGACGGGTGCGTAAAGGCCCACGCTCGCAAATGGCTGCACAGGGAGGCCGAGCTTCTCGTAAAGATCCGCCACACCAGGCGTCGCAGCAACGTTCGCCTTATCCAGGAACAGCAGATCCTCGCCCTTTACATTGAAGATTAACGCGTGTGTATTAGCTTTCTCTGTTCCAAGCAAACCCTTCGAATGGAAGATCCCATACAGGAGAAAACAGGCATAAGTTGTCTTGGTAGCGACTCCAGAAACGCCGGAGATGTTGATATGCGCACCCCGGCTTCCGTCAAGGAACTCGAAGTTGCCGTAGACCACTTCCCGGTCTCGCGATAGACCCAACACGAAGCGCTTCTTCATAGAATCAAAGAATAGTGCCTGGTCGCGTTGCGCACCTTCGGCCTTGCAAACGGCCGCACCCGGTAGCGGCGGTACAAATATCTCCGGTTCCACGCGGGTCACCATTACGTGGGCCTTCACCGCGTGGTTCAACGGCAAGATGCCTTGGTGAGCCAGAAACACATCGCTTTCAAGCTTCGCGCCTTCGTGCCGGGCGACTACGGTATCGACTACGCCGTAAATCGAGACATTGCGGGTATCCCGCAGGCTGCGTTCGACAGCGACAACGTCGTCGAGCTGTACCAAGTTGTCATCGGGTACCGCGAACCAGTAGTCCAGCGGCTGCGCGTCGGCTGTGCCCAGAACTTTTCCAATCTCTTTCAAATCATCACCCCTTCGTAGATTCTCTTTTCGATTGCGCGACGAATTGTGATTGAGTCTCCCAAACGATGCCGAAGCTGCTCTTCGAGGGCCCCAACGGGCACGAGGTTCTGCGGTGCCCGCGGATCCCGTACAGCGGTCGACGCAAAGTCGGGCAGTCGGCTTGCAGCGAAACTCGCGAGCTCACTTGCCTGTTGCAGTCCGAGAGCTGCGCGAACCTCAAGCCGGATTATCCCAGCCAGACTATGTTCCATAGCGCGAGGCGTCGCCAGACGCTGAAACCAGGAGTACCGATCGTATTTTCCGTCACGAATCGAGAAGAGAGGTGTACGCTCGCGGGGCGCAAGCTGCGCTACCAGAGCGAAGTGCGCCGCATCGAGATAAGGGAGGAAGATGCGCTTGATGATGCCGACGAGCGCGTCGGTCGCGGAGGAGAAGTAGTTGAGCGGGCCATCAGCGAAAACACAAGTGCCCGCCCCGAGCAGGCTCCCTGCCACTGAAGCCTCGCCAGTGCGCATCAGGTTCTGTAAGGAATTCATCAGGTCGTCCTGAGTGTCGCCCGGGCATGAGATACCTTCGAATTCGATAGTCTGTGTTCCGGCAGGGATACTCTCTGCCTTCTGCCGACCGGCGCAGAGGATCAGATAGCGGCGGATGTCGATCCGCTCATAGTTCGCTTGCCCTCCCTCATTCACGACGCATCCAGCGCCAGCGCTGGAAAACAGTCCGTGGATTAGCTTGCCGTGCTCATCTTGAGATAGGACGCGAGCTTCGATGCGACGTACCCCATCCACGAAGCAGATCCGGCTGAATGGGATGCTCGCCGTCGGTCGGATTGCCTTCCAGACGGGCTTTTCAACAGACGGATCAATCTCGCCCGTCGCGGCCATGTCGGGGCCGCCGGTCTGAATCGGCGCCTCGTAGTCCGGCGACCATGGATCGAGAAGCAGCTTAGTCTGCATAAAATTGTCTTGCGGCTACCCAGCCCGCGAGCGCCGTCCGATGCGACTAACCGAATGCCAATGCGCTACGAAGTTCAACTATCGGCCATATTGGTCCGGTTCATCTTTCGTTCTGCGACGCCTAGACTCAGACGCCGACTGGTTTCACGAGTTTCCTAACGTTATAAGTGCCTGCACAGTGTTAAGTGTGCGCCTAGCTTGTACATTGACCTGCATTTTTGGCAGCCGTGTCCCAGAGCTCGTCTCCCACCAGGAAAGATCCTCTTCAGCAGACTCGTCTTGACCCTCATGGAAGACCCGGTAAATCACAGACTTTTCCGGCACCCGCCAGTTTCGGGGCATTCGCACTCCGGCCTCCACAGCTGCATCGTTGACCGTGACGTTGGAAACTCGTAGTGTCGCCTGCGGCTGTTGCTTAAATCCAAATCCCATTTGGGCCGCCATCCGCTGTTCGTTTCGCTTTAGCGCAAGGCGTGCTTCCAACAGTGCGGAGGGACCTCGCCATGCCTTTACAATGCCGAGAACGGCTGACTGTTTGCTCGCTTCGGGGCAGTGTGAGAGGCGAATTTCCTCAATGCGATCGAAGCTGATTGCGCCGGTTGCCAGCCCGGCAAACAGCGGCGGCCAGAACGCGAAGTGGCCAGCGATCACATCGATCAGCGATTCTTCAGGGTCCTTGAGATCCTGCGTGCAGAATGTGCGGCTGAACGAGATTCGTAACTGGTCCGTCAGAACCAAGAGGTGTCCAAGCTCATGCCATTTTGTGTAGTTGGCACGGTACTGTTTGTCGCCTCGGCAGTCGATTACTGACACGTACTCGGGTTCCCACGGCTTCCGCGATAGGCGGCGGAAAGTGATTCCGAACACGTCTGCGGGAAACTCCTGTTCCAGCGTAGCGAATCGCTTCTCCCCGGCGACAACATATCGTTTCTTTATAGCAAGGAGTTCTGGGTCGGAACGGAAGATCTCGAAGCGAATTTGCAATTTTGCGGAAAGGATGTCGAGCAAACCTGAAGGCCGGTTACAGCGCGAGAACTCCTTCAAGAAGCGTCGCACCCGCTGCTCGCAAAAGGCCAATATAGATTCAAGAGGCTTATCGGACGACTTGAGTTTCAAGTCTTTAGCCAATGTCTGGATCTTGTACGACCGATTCAGCGAAGTCATCTACTTTTCCGGGTTGAATACTTTTTGAATCGCGACGTGGAGCTTTTTCCACTGATCCACGGTAAATGGGTCCAGCTGCCTAGCGCTCCTTCGCGCAATCACCGAGTTGTGGGTCTCAAGTAATTCAAGCGTCTGAGAGTATGTGAGATTCAGTTGCTCCGCGGCTGTCGATAATTCTTGGGGGATCTCGATGGGCTTCCGTTGATGCGAAGTTTGAGTCTCTCCCTTCGCCAAATAGTCCATTGAAGCACCCAGCGCGTTGGCCAAGCGAACCAGGTTCTCGGCACTGATACCTCGCTTGCCATTCTCAACGTCGCTGATAAACCCCTTGCTCAACTTTGCCTTATCGGCAAGCTCATCCTGCGTCATCCGGATCGATTCACGTACTTCTTTAATGCGGTCACCCGTGGTTGCCATTAGCCCCCCAGGCCATACTAAGCGATTATTGACCATAGAAGAAGTACCACGCTACGTCAATTTACAGCGAACAAAAGATCGCAATACAGTATAGACTAAGACAATGTGCAGAGCCACCAGTTCGTCCAGAAATTGCCGGCGAGCGGTGCGTGTCCAACCGAGGTTCGACGAACCAGAAGGGAAGTTGAACGAATGGCTATACACCGACTGACTTTTTTCCCACTCGGCAATGCAGATTGTTGCCGAATTGACCTTGACGGCGGCCGACAGATTTTGCTGGACTATGCCGCTGTACGTGATCCCAAAGACCCCAATGACCTCCGTTGCGATCTGGCAAAATCACTTCGCGACGAGCTTGCTGCCCGCAAGCGCAACTACTACGACGTCGTCGGCTTCACACACCTTGACGATGATCATGTCCATGGGTCTTCAGAATTCTTCCATCTTGAATACGCCCAGAAATACCAGGGCGTAGGACGGATCAAGATCCGCGAGCTGTGGGTACCGGCTGCGGCCATCATTGAGGAAGGTTGCGAGGACGAGAGTCGCATAATCCGGCAGGAAGCCCGTTACCGGCTAAAGCAGGGCAAAGGAATCCGCGTTTTCTCCCGTCCGGACCAGCTCAAAGATTGGCTCAGCAAGCAGGGGCTGTCGCCTAATGACCGCAAACATCTGTTCACAGATGCCGGGCAGCTCATTCCAGGCTGGACCACGGATGCGGACGGCGTTGAGTTTTTTGTTCATTCGCCGTTCGCCAGTCGCCTGGCGGACGGGGCGCTACTGGATAGGAACAAGGATTCACTTGTCCTGCACGCCACGTTCCTGGCAGATGGCAACAAGACCCGTGTGTTCTTCGGAGCTGACGCTGAACATGAACCGCTGACCGACATCATAAGCATCACGCGAGCCAAGGGTCGTGAAGAACGGCTTGAGTCCGATGTCGTGAAGATCCCTCATCACAGCAGCTATCTCTCTCTCGGCCCCGAGAAAGGCAAGGACAAGACACAGCCTACGGATGAAATCGCGTATTTCTACAAGAAGAAGCTGTTGTGGCGTGCGACCTTGATATCTACCAGCAATCCAATTCCGCCAGACGACAGCAATAACCAGCCGCCCCATCGGCAGGCCGCGAATTACTACAAGGAACAAGCACAGGCGCAAGGCGGGGAATATGCGGTGACCATGGAGCACCCGAAGGCTTCAGCTCCTGAGCCGCTTGTCATCGAGATCAGTGGTATGAAAGCCAAGCAGCAAAAGGACTACTCCGGTGGGATTGCTGCCGCCGTTGCCAGCAGCGCACCACGGGCAGGACATCGTGGCTGACGAGTTTTTGACGGCTCCGGGGGAACCTTCAACTGTTCCGTCATTGGCGGCGCCCAGAGCTCGTCAACTCGCTCAGTATCTTGTGGCAGGGCACAACCCTTGGGCACGTCTGGTCGAGGTTAAACTGGCTGGAGGATCGGATGAAAGCAATAGCGTTGTGTTTGATGTCGAGGTGGAGCTTAGCCAGACCTCGGTGCACGACATCCATCCGGTTGAGCGGATCTGCGTTTCGTTTGCGGCCACTGATTCGAACTGGCCCGAAGTTCTGGCACTGCGCACTGATTTCCCCTACGTGCCCCACCTTAACCTGCGCGATACTGAGTTCCCGCGCAGCCTCTGCTTATACGAAGACAATTACACCGAACAGAAGCTGAGCTGGACAGCGATCTCCGTCGTGGCACGCGTGCGCGACTGGCTGCGAGACACAGCCGCTGGCACGCTGCACGGTCAAGACCAGCCGCTGGAACCGATATTTCTCGGAACCCGTGCGGTGCTCGTGCTGCCATCAGACACCTTTTCCGGCGATCTCGGGTCTCCGAAACACTTGGAGATTGGCTTTCGTGACCATGGAGAGCGCGGCCAAGTGTTTCTGGCAACGCGCCCTGCCCCAGGCTTCGCGGATCCAAAGGGACAATTTGTCGCGGCGGCGCTCATCTGCCCCCCCCTCGTACATGGAGTAATCCGTAGCCTACCTGGGACGTTGCTGGATCTTCATCGTTTCGCGATGCAAGCAGGTCTCGATCTCTTGCGTGCGCTGCGTGACCGGTTCGCAGCTTGGGGAAGGGGTCCCGGTGTACTGGATAGCCGACTGGTGCTCGTCGTGGCATTTCCGAAACAGCGCTCTTCACCCGCGGTCGTCGAAGCTTGGGACAACTGGGCGTTCGTTACCAACGAAACTATGGGCGTTATCGGCGAGGTCCTCGGACTATGGCAACTACAGGGCAACGTGCCCGGCATCCTGATTGGGGGTATGCCCGACGAGGAGCGGGCGAGCGCCATCAGCATGATGGCCCTCAATCCAACGTACGCTTTGTCGCGAGCGGGCGCGGCCGCAACGAATGGGATCGACCTGGAGGATCGCCGCATCACGGCAATTGGTATGGGTGCCCTCGGTTCCCAACTCACTGCGACCCTAGTGAGGGCCGGATACGGGCGTTGGACTCTGGTGGATGCCGATGTCATGCTTCCGCACAACGCGGCACGGCATGAACTCGACCATACGGTCGTCGGCTGGCCGAAGGCATTGGCAATGAAGACCCTAACCGACCGGATGCTTGCGGAACCGTGTGTTGAGGGCTTTATCTTCGCCGACGTACTAGCCCCCGGCGATCAGGCTACGCCGTTAGGAACCAATTTCCAGCAGGCGGATGCCATTGCTGACTTCTCGGCATCGCTAGGTGTCGCCCGGCATCTTTGTTCGGACATCCTGTCCCCGGCGCGGCGACTCTCGGCTTTTCTCAATCCGACTGGTACAGACTTTATCCTTCTGGCGGAGGATGCGAACCGTAGGATTCCCCTTGACTGCCTTGAAATGCAGTACTACCGCGAAGTCCTTACTCGTCCTGAACTCGCAGGACACTTCGCTCGACCAAACGGTCGCTTGCGGTATGCACGATCCTGCCGCGACATTTCCAGCGTGCTGCCGGAAGATCAAGTTGCATGCCATGCTGCAATCGGCGCCCGTGCGGTGCGCACAGTTCTGGCGCAGGACGAAGCAAGCATTGGAATCTGGTCCAGTGCAAGTGATCTCACCACTCGGGCAATTCACATACTACCGGCACAAGCCGTCGTGCTTAAGATTGGCGAATGGACGCTGATTACCGACGAATTGCTCCTGACAAAGCTTCAACTGGTCCGAGGCAAGAAACTTCCGAATGAGACCGGTGGCGTATTAGTGGGCTCGTGGGACCTCATGCGCCGGATAGTCTATGCGGTCGACACGATTCCCGCCCCGCTGGACAGCGAAGAGCGGACCACCCTATTCATTCGTGGTAGCGCGGGACTGCGCGACCGTGTCAAAAAGGCTGGAGAAAGAACGGGAGGCATGATCCAGTACCTGGGCGAGTGGCACTCCCATCCCGACGGATACGGCACGGTCCCGAGCAAGGACGACTGCAATGTGTTTGGCTGGCTTTCGGAAAAAACCCAAGAAGACGGATTCCCTCCGGTAATGCTGATTGTCGGCGAGCATGGCGTGCGGTGGTTTCTTGGAGCAATTGAAACGAGCAGCAGGGAACCATAGGGGAGGAGGAGCAAAAGTGTTTAAAACCAACTTCGACGAATACACTCGCAGAGCAAGATACCTGCCGATGCTGATTTTGCTTATGCCTTGCGCCCTGCCGGCGGTTGTTCTCGTGGCTCGGTTTTCCACCTGGGTGAGCGCCCTAGTTGGCCCATTGATCGCACTAGGTCTGCCCTATTGGTTGGCCCAAACAGGACGTGACCGAGGAAAGCGCAAGGAGGCGGAACTGTATTCACTTTGGGGAGGAAAACCTAGCACTGTGAAGCTACGCCACCGTGACACCACCATCAACGCACACACGAAGGCACGCTATCACGTCATTGGGCAGGAGTTGATGCCCTTAGTCAGATTCCCGACAGCAAGCGACGAGACTGCCGATCCTGCTGCCGCCGATTCCGTTTATGAAGCCTTCGGTGATGTTTTGCGCGAGCGTACTCGTGACACTAAAAAGTACCGCCTGGTTTTCGAAGAACTCATGAATTATGGATTTCGCCGTAATCTCTGGGGATGGAGGGCGGTAGGCATAGCGCTGTCCGGGTCCGTACTAGTTGTGTTGGCTGGGCTGTTGATCTGGCCCGGTCACACACGAGCGACATCTGCAGCTCTTCTCGTAGGCGCGACGGTTGTCGACATCGGAATTTTTGCCTTTTGGCTGTTCTGGTCTGACCCAATGTGGGTGAAGATCGCCGCTGACGGATATGCCGATCGGCTGTTGGAGGCGTCTTGCGATTTGGCGGCTGAATGGAATAAACAGCGCAGGAAAGCGACGAGCAGTACTAGAGCAATAACCTAAGGGGACGTTGTGCAGGGCGGGAGAATTCTGATCAATTGGCAGGATGTGAATGCCGCGGATGGGTGCCGCTGGGATTGGACACTCGCACTGTATGCAATTCTGCACCCTAGGTTGGGTGCGGTTGTGTAGCTAGGTAAGGCTGACGGCACCAGCGTTCGGACCCGGTGGAGTGCCGATGATAAACACGAGAAGGTCTGGCGGCGTATCGAGAATGAGTACGGTATCTTTGAACACCGCCTCATCGTCGGACAATTCTTCCTGTCTGTGGGGTTGCGACTCACCCGGCGGTTGGTGGCCGACGTCGAGAGTTTGCTGATTCGCCAAATCAAACCGTTGGTCAATATTCAGTGCATCAAGACTAGGGATGTATGTCGACCCGGCATGGTGGTCTGTTGCCAGGGCGAGTGGCCGCTGAAGCGAAAAACATTTCGTGATGAATGATGCCCCCACGCCTGCACGGGAACTGACGACGCGGCGGTCGCCTCGTGTTTTGCCAAGGCCGCGAATCAACAAACGCCCTTTTGCCGACTGACTGTCGGTCAGACAACCGCATTGGTCAGACTTGGTTCGAACACGCATTTTGTGTGCTTGATGTCGGCCTGGTGGGTTACTCTTCGCGGGACACAAGCAGTAAACGATAGTACTTGCGCAGACGCTTGACATCATTAGTTTGGACGAGCCGATGGATCTTGGCACGGAGCAATTCTGCACTGTCGTCAAGGCCCTCGAAGAAGAAGAGATCACTCATGGAAACGTCCAGTTCGTGTGCGATGCGGGCGATTACGTCTAGGGGGGGTGTGTCAATACGGCCGGTCTCGACCCTGGTGATGTAGTTTGTCTCTTTGCCGATCTTTTCCTCAAGTTGAGCCTGGTTCAGCCCTTTGGCCTCCCGTAACATCCTGAGGCGGTCCCGAAACGGCTTGGCGTCATCTGAACCCATCTACACAAGGAACGTTAGCGGTAACCACAGGTTGAAATGAACTACGTAATACGTCGTTTTATGTTGCCATTTAATACGGAACGAGTATTATTTCGGACAGTACTGCCCAGGGCCATCAGGCTGAGTATCGGGGGGACTGCTCCATGCGTCGCACAAGCTACGACGGCCGAACCTTCAGGCAGTTTGCGAACCGAACAATCATGCGAATGGTAGGGCTCTGAATGCCACGTTCCACGGCGCTGATGTACGTCCTGTCGATCCCGCTCTCCATGAATAAATCCATTTGCGACATCCCTCGGCTTTTCCGAACCTGTCGCAAAGCTTCGCCAAACGCTCTCTCCGGTCCAGATCGAGGCTGAACTTGTCTGCGACGCTTTGCCATCTCGGTACCATTGTTCGGTCCATGATGGTCATAAGCCAACGGATCATAACCAACATTCGTTTCCGCCTGTTCTTGGAGGCAGCATGAGTTCATCGGCTGCTCGCTATTTCCCAGGAGCGTTTGGGAAGGGGATTGCATCAAGCGCGGCAGAGGCTGAGGACGCGCAGGCAGCGTCGTCCGAAGCAGGTACGACTCAGGCCTGTGAACAGCAAAGCTCGATATCGGCTCCTGAAAATGCTGTCACGGATATCGTTACTTCTCTAGCTGCGCCGTCCGACGAAGCCCTGATGGCTTCCATCTGCGATGGAGACAAGGAAGCCTTGGCATGCTTGTTTCGCCGCTACGCACGCATCGTACGTGGAGTGGCTTATCGTGTTTTGCGAGACGCCTCCGAATCTGACGACCTGCTCCAGGACATCTTTCTACTGATTCACCGTCTCTGCAAAACCTTCGACAGTTCGAAAGGTCCGGCGCGGTTCTGGATTCTCCAGATGACCTACCGCCGCGCCATTTCCCGCCGGCGCTATTTAACTTCCCGCCACTTCTACACCCGGCTGGATCTCGATGACGCGACTGAGCGTGCTGCTCATTTTGGAGCCAGGAACGGGCGTCATGAAGATTCAATCGACCGACTGATGGGGCAGGAAGCCCTGCAGAAAACATTCGAAGACCTTTCCGAGAACCAGCGCCAGACGCTACGCTTGTACTTTTTCGAAGGCTACACGGTGGATGAGATAGCCGCGAAACTTGGCCAAACAACCGGAAATATCAGTCACCACTATTACCGCGGTCTGGAAAAACTGCGAAAGCAGTTTTTTGGTGGTCAATTGCAGGCTAAGCGAGCAGTATGATAAAAGGTTGTGTCCAACCTAGGAGCGGGGGCGTTGCTTCCAAGCGGACCCCATGACGAGTTCCTGGAACTCTGTGCCGTGTCGACCTCGGGCCAGCTAAGCCAGGAAGATCAAGAGAGGCTACGAGAGCACCTCGCTGTCTGCCCTACCTGCCGGGAAGCCCTCCAACAGTACGAAGCCATTGTCGACGACGCGATGCCCACAATTGCCGCTGAAGAAGCGTCGGAACCGGATCCAGGACCCTCCTGGTCGCAGACGAAAGCAGAAAAGGTCTTCTTCGAGCGGCTGGAGCAGGAGGCGAAAACAAGGGCGACATCCCAACTGTTCCTCGTAGGGTCCTTCCGGTCGCGCCTGAGTCAACCTGGCGCCATGTGTGGATGTTGTACGCTGCTGGAATTCTGCTCTTCATTACCCTCAGCTTCTGCGCCTATTGGGTCGGCGTGCGCCGCGGTACCGACGTGGCCAAACTCACTCCATCAAGGCCAAACGCCCAAAACGAGGCTCCACTGCAGAACCAAGCTTCGTTAGAAGAGCAGCTGAGCGACGCTGCCCACGAGCGGGAAATTGCGCAGGCCCAGGTCACACAGCGTGACAAAGCCCTCGCCGATCTGCGTCGGCAACTGGAGCGGCAGTCTGCGGAAATGGGCCGGATGAAAGAGGCCCAGGATCGCCTTGAG